>OLSX01003509.1_pt1 | contig 12656 bp, 10 predicted proteins | sample 1673141 | NCBI WGS metagenome assembly OLSX01 (sample SAMEA3136759, study PRJEB25190) | human gut metagenome | biome: human gut; feature: human-associated habitat; material: faeces | place: Austria | collected 2013
CAAAATCTCATAATGTTATTTCTGATCTCTTATCAACCTATAATGAGAATCGAGATTTAAAAAAATCTTTATCAAATTTAGAAAATCAATCGGCTATTATTTCTAACTTGCAAGAAGAGAATGATTCTTTAAGAGCATCGCTTAATCTTTCGGACAAGCTAAGTCGTGATAATGTTCTCACTGCTGAAGTTTCTATGAGACCTTCTGTGACTTGGTTAAAAGAGTTAACAATTAATGTCGGTAAGTCTAAGAATGTTAGTAAATCTATGTTAGCAACTTCTAATGGTGGAGTAATTGGTTTGGTAACTAAGGTATATGATGATACTACTACTATTTCTTTACTTTCTAGTAGTTCTAGTGATAGTTACCTTGCTTCTAGCGTCAAATCAGAGGATGATAACCATATTTTCGGGATTATATCTCGTTATGATAATAAAAAGAAGCTGTTAGAGATGACACAACTCAATTCATCTTCTAACGTTAAGGTTGGCACTGAAGTAGTTACAAGTGGTCTTGATGATGTATCAGTAAAGGATGTTCCAATTGGTACTGTAGACTCTGTGAGTGATTATGAAGGAAATCGTACGATTTTGGTGAAACCTTATGCTGATTTTGATAAAATTTCTTATGTTACTCTAGTTGGAGATGGTAAATAATATGAAATTATCCAAGTATTCTATTATTCCTTTCTTACTGAGTATTGTTCCTTTTCTATGGGATGGTCATATTTCGATGATATTTAATCATTATTTATCTCCTGAATTTTTTCTATCATCTCATCTTTTTATTATTTATATTTTCATCTTAACTCTTGATTTTCCAAATAAGTATGCATTTCTTTACCTAGTTTGTTTTGGCTTTCTTTATGATACCTATTATTTCAAAACAGTTGGTATAGTGATTCTAACTCTGCCACTGTTATGCTATCTGTTAACTCAGCTAGGTCGAATTGTTAAGAGAAATACCTATGTTGATTTTTTGTTAATGTTTTTATTCCTCTTTCTATTTGATACTATAAATTTTGGCTTTGCCTTATTCTATGGTTTCTCCAATGAGTCTGTGACGGATTTTATTATTTATCAACTAAGTCCTAGTATAGTGTTTAATCTTTTGATCTTTATCTTTATTAAACCTATTCTTGAAAAATTATTTTTGTATCTGTCAGTTGATAGATTTAAATAGAACTGTAATATTGGCGTAACAAAATTTGCGCCATTTTTTGATACAATTAAAAGGTCTTATCGAAAAGGAGTAGTATTTTATATTATGAAAAAACGTATTCTTTCAGCAGTGTTGGTAAGTGGTGTAACCTTATCAGCAGCTGCATCAGTACATGCAGAGGATTATGATTCGCAAATCGCTGCTGCAGATAACGCAATTAGTAACCTTGCTTCTCAACAAGAGACTGCACAAGCGCAAGTTGCTACAATCCAATCTCAAGTATCTACACTTAGAACACAAAAATCAGAATTGGAAACTAAAAATGCTGAACTTGAAAAAGTATCAGCAGATTTGGAATCTGAAATTCAAGAATTATCAAGTAAAATTGTAGCTCGTCAAGATTCTTTGGCGAAACAAGCTCGTAGTGCTCAACAAAATAATACTGCGACTAGCTACATCAACTCTATCTTGAACTCTAAGTCAATCTCTGAAGCTATTACTCGTATCACAGCTATTTCAAAAGTTGTTACAGCTAATAATGACATGTTGACAAAACAAGAGTCTGATCAAAAAGAGCTTGCTGCAAAGCAAGAACAAAACCAAGCTGCTATTAATGAGATTGCAACTAATAAAGCAGAACTTGAAACTACAGAAGCTGGTTTGACAACTCAACAAGCAGAACTAGAAGCAGCACAAGTTGCTTTGGCTGCAGAATTGGCTACAGCTCAAGATGAAAAAACATCACTTGTTTCTGCTAAATCAACTGCAGAAGCTGTGGCAGCTTCAACTGCAGCATCAGTTGCTCAGTCTCAAGCAATTGCAGAATCAGAGGCAGCAGCACAAGCAGTAGCTTCTTCAGAAGCAGCAGCATTTGTAGCTCAATCAGAAGCGGCAGCAACTTCAGAAGCTACTGTTTCAGAAACAGCAACATCTGAAGTAGCACAAGAACCTGTTTCATCAGAAACTTCAGAAACTACTCAAGAGCCAACTGTTGCAACTTCAGAAGCAACACAAGAGCCTGCTGCTCCAGCAACATCTGAAGCACAGCCAGAATCAGCTGCTCCAGCAGCTTCAGAAGCACCAGCTCCTGCTAGCGAAGCACCTGCAGCAACTTCAGAAGCACCAGCAAGTCAAGCACCTGCAGCTTCAGAAGCACCAGCTCCAGCAGCTGAAACACCTAAAGTATCAGCTGCCTCAACTCCTAATACATATCCTGTTGGTCAATGTACTTGGGGTGCTAAATCATTAGCTTCATGGGTTGGTAATTACTGGGGTAATGCTAAAAACTGGATTGCTAGCGCACAAGCAGCTGGCCACTCAGTTGGTACAACTCCTGTAGTCGGAGCAATTGCGGTTTGGCCAAATGATGGTGGTGGTTATGGTCACGTAGCTTACGTAACATCAGCATCAGGTGCAAATTCAATTCAAGTTATGGAATCAAACTATGCTGGTAACATGTCAATCGGTAACTACCGTGGTACATTTGATCCAACATCTTCAGCTCATGGTGGTTCTGTATACTATATTTACCCATAATGACTACAAGAAGGCGATTCGAATTTTCTCGAATCGTTTTTATTTTATAGCAAAATGTCTTTACTTTCTGGAATTACTTTTAGACGGGAAAATGTCGAGGTTAAGGTTAAATCTTTTTAGTCTTGTTAAGTTACTGTGACACCATTTATTTTGCATTGAAAATCAATCTAAAAAAAGGTAGAATGGTTTAGTAGATATTTTGGAGGAAATCATGTCTTATACGAATTTGAAGTTGTTTGCTTTATCGTCTAACCAGGAATTAGCAGCAAAAGTTGCTGATAAAATGGGTATTGAACTCGGAAAATCAAGTGTTCGTGAATTTTCAGATGGTGAGATTCAAGTTAATATTGAAGAATCTATCCGTGGTCATCACGTTTTTATTCTTCAATCTACAAGCTCTCCTGTAAATGATAACTTGATGGAAATTTTGATTATGGTTGATGCGCTAAAACGTGCAAGTGCAGAAACGATCAGTGTTGTTATGCCTTATTATGGTTATGCACGTCAAGACCGTAAGGCACGTTCACGTGAACCAATCACATCTAAGTTGGTTGCTAATATGCTTGAGGTTGCAGGTGTTGATCGACTTTTGACAGTTGACCTCCATGCTTCTCAAATTCAAGGATTCTTTGATATTCCTGTAGACCATTTGATGGGTGCACCACTTATCGCAGATTACTTTGATCGTGCTGGTCTTACTGGAGATGATGTTGTTGTTGTTTCTCCAGACCATGGTGGTGTGACTCGTGCACGAAAACTTGCTCAATGTTTGAAAACACCAATCGCAATCATTGATAAACGTCGTAGTGTTGATAAAATGAACACTTCTGAGGTTATGAATATTATTGGTAACGTTGAAGGTAAAACATGTATCTTGATTGATGATATGATTGATACTGCGGGTACAATCTGTCATGCGGCGGATGCGCTTGCTGAAGCTGGTGCAACTCATGTTTATGCCTCATGTACTCACCCTGTATTGTCAGGTCCAGCACTTGATAATATTCAAAAATCTGCTATTGAGAAGCTTGTCGTATTGGACACGATTTATCTTCCAGAAGAACGTTTGATTGATAAAATTGAACAAATTTCAATTGCTGATTTGATTTCAGAGGCAATTATTCGTATTCATGAAAAACGTCCATTGTCACCTTTGTTTGAAATGGGCCATAAATAGACTAAAGCTAGCCTAGGCTAGCTTTTTTGATGTTTAAATGCGTTTGAGTTTTTGATATAATGTAAGGCATAATTGCAAAGAGGTGACAGTGATGGATTTAACACAACGTTTTAATAAAAATTTAGATAAGATTGAAGTTTCGATGATTCGTCAGTTTGACCAGTCAATTTCAGATGTACCAGGTATCAAAAAGTTGACACTTGGTGAACCTGATTTTACAACTCCAGATCATGTAAAAGAGGCTGCTAAAGCTGCTATCGATGCTAACCAGTCTCACTATACAGGTATGGCAGGACTTCCTGCTTTGCGTCAAGCTGCGGCAGATTTTGTTAAGGAAAAATATAATCTTACTTATAACCCAGATAATGAAATCTTGGTGACTATTGGAGCTACAGAAGCCCTTTCTGCAACTTTGACGGCTATTTTGGAGCCAGGAGATACGATTCTTTTACCTGCACCAGCCTATCCTGGATATGAGCCAATTGCAAATCTAGTTGGTGCTGAAATTGTTGAAATTGATACAACAGCGAATGATTTTGTTTTGACTCCGGAGATGTTAGAAAAGGCAATTTTGGAGCAGGGAGATAAGCTTAAAGCTGTTTTGCTTAACTACCCAACTAATCCAACAGGTGTGACTTACTCACGTCAACAGATTAAAGATTTGGCTGAAGTTCTGAAAAAATACGATATTTTTGTTGTTAGTGATGAAGTTTACTCTGAGCTAACTTATGTGGATCACCATGTATCTATTGCTGAGTATTTGCCGGAACAAACGATTTTGATTAATGGTTTGTCTAAATCTCATGCGATGACAGGATGGCGTATCGGTTTGATTTTTGCACCTGCTGTCTTGACGGCTCAGTTGATTAAGAGTCACCAGTATTTGGTAACAGCTGCAGCAACAATGGCGCAATTTGCAGCTATTGAAGCCTTGTCTGCTGGTAAGGATGATGCCCAACCAATGAAAGTTGAGTACTTGAAGCGTCGTGATTATATTCTTGAAAAAATGACTGAACTTGGTTTCAGAATTATTAAACCTGACGGTGCTTTCTACATCTTTGCTAAGATTCCAGAAGGGTATACTCAAGACTCCTTTAAGTTCTGCCAAGACTTTGCTCGTGAAAAAGCTATTGCGATTATCCCAGGGGTTGCTTTTGGGAAGTATGGTGAAGGCTATGTTCGCTTGTCGTATGCAGCTAGCATGGATACTATTGAAACAGCTATGACTCGTTTGAAAGAGTTTATGGAAGAACATGCAGAAGCTTGAGAGTAGAGGACTTGTCCTATTCAATCGTAATTATCGTGAGAACGATAAGCTAGTTAAGATTTTTACCGAGCAAGCTGGTAAACGGATGTTTTTTGTTAGAGGTGGTGGGTCAGGTAAATTAAGTGCTGTGATTCAACCTTTAACCATCGCTGAATTCATAATGACTGTAAATGATGAGGGCTTATCTTTCATAGAGGATTATAGCCAGGCAGAGTCCTTCAAGGAAATTACAAGCGATATTTTCAAGCTGTCTTATGCGACCTATTTGGCTGCATTGACAGATGCTACTATTGCTGATGGTGTGACAGATGCGCAATTATTTGCATTCTTGGAGAAGACGCTTGAATTAATGGAAGAAGGCTTGGATCATGAAATATTGACTAATATCTTTGAGATTCAGGTTTTAGACCGTTTCGGCGTACGCTTGAATTTTCACGAGTGTGTCTTTTGTCATCGTGTAGGCCTTCCTTTTGATTTCTCGTTTAAGTTCTCGGGGCTACTTTGTCCAAATCACTATGCAGAGGATGAAAGGCGTAGTCACTTGGACCCTAATGTGCCTTATCTTTTAGATCGTTTTCAGGGGCTTTCCTTTGAAGAATTGAGAAGCATATCTGTTAAGGATGACATGAAACGAAAGCTACGATATTTTATCGATGACCTCTATGATAATTATGTTGGAATACATCTTAAAAGTAAGAAGTTTATTGATAATCTAAATTCTTGGGGCCATATTATGAATAAAGAAGATAGTGCTGACTAGACATTATCTTCTTTTTGTTTCACGTGAAACAGGAAAGTAATGGTTTTCAGTCTCAGGGGTTAAAATGCAGGTCAGTTCGTGCTATAATAATAAGATAATAAGCTGAAAGACTCTGCTAGAAACAGTGAACTAGTCTATTTTAGTTACCTAATATTTTATTGAAAGAAATCTGAGTTTATGTTTTATGGCAGAGGACGAGAGGGAGAATGCTATGCATGTAATTGCAGTAGATGCTATGGGTGGCGATAATGCGCCACAAGCAATTGTAGAGGGAGTCAACCAAGCTATAGCAGATTTCAAAGATATTGAAATCCAGCTTTATGGTGATGAAGCTAAAATCAAGACTTATTTGACAGCGAATGAACGTGTGAGCATTGTGCATACTGATGAAAAGATAAATTCGGATGATGAGCCAGCTAAAGCTATTCGCAAGAAGAAAAAAGCTTCAATGGTCTTAGGTGCACAAGCTGTTAAGGAGAAAAAAGCAGGTGCCGTGATTTCTGCGGGAAATACAGGTGCTCTTCTTGCCGCAGGTCTCTTCGTGGTCGGACGTATTAAGGGAGTTGAGCGTCCAGGTCTTATGTCAACAATGCCAAGTTTTACTGGTCAACCCTTTGATATGCTTGATTTAGGTGCAAATGCGGAAAATACAGCTAGTCATTTGCATCAATATGCTATTTTAGGCTCTTTCTATGCTAAAAATGTGCGTGGCATTGCCAACCCTCGTGTAGGTCTCCTTAATAATGGGACTGAGGAAACAAAGGGGGATAGTCTTCGTAAGGAGGCTTTTGAACTCCTATCTAAGGAGCCAAGTATTAACTTTGTTGGTAATGTTGAGGCGCGTGAAATTATGTCTGGAGCTGCTGATGTGGTAGTTGCTGATGGTTTCACAGGAAATGCAGTTCTCAAGGCAATCGAGGGAACGGGACTTGGTGCCATGAAGACTCTTAAGTCAGCTATCATGAATGGTGGTCTTAAAGCTAAGTTAGGTGCCTTCCTATTGAAGGATAGTCTAAAAGGTATGAAAGAGACTATGGATTACTCTAGCGCTGGAGGTGCAGTTCTCTTTGGTCTTAAAGCTCCTGTAGTAAAATGTCATGGATCTAGTGATGCTAAGGCGGTTTACTACACCATTAAGCAGGTTCGTACGATGCTTGATACTAAGGTTGTTGAGCAGCTAGTTGAAGCCTTTAGTCCGAAAGAGGAGGCTAACTGATGAGTAGAGTAGAAATTCTTCAGAAAATGCAGCTCGTAATTCAAGAGCAGATGGGTAAAGAGGACATTGTTTTAACCGAAGACACCAAATTAGATGACTTGGGTGTGGATTCAATAGAGCTTATGGAATTCATTATTAATTTGGAGGATGAGTTTGCTCTTGAGATTTCCGATGATACTATTGACCATATGGTTAAGGTAGCTGATTTGTTGGACTATTTGTCTGAGGAATTGAATAAAGAATAAGAAAGCTATACATAATAATATAATCGTTGTGTACTATACGATTGTTATTTTGTTGGAGTGAGGCAAGAAACTAAATGTTATATGGATTTAGTTCTGTCACACTCCTTTTTTCTATACATTTTTTATTAGGAAACTCTAAAAAAGAATCAAAAGACGAACGTTATTTTTTTACTAAAGTAATAAAGTTTGCTATATATTGGTTTTTGGATTCTGGTGTGGTATAATTAGAAAGAATAAACTTGAAAGGCGAACAATACCATGTCAAACCAACTAATTTATACTGGTAAAGCTAAAGATATTTATAGTACAGAAGACGAAAATGTGATTAAGTCGGTCTATAAGGACCAGGCAACCATGCTTAATGGTGCTCGTAAGGAGACTATTAAGGGAAAAGGTGTGCTAAATAATCAGATTTCGTCTCTTATTTTTGAAAAATTGAATGCTGCGGGTGTAGCTACTCACTTTATCGAACGTATTTCTGATACCGAACAACTTAACAAGAAAGTTACTATCATTCCTTTGGAGGTTGTTCTTCGTAATGTGACTGCAGGTTCTTTTTCTAAACGTTTTGGCGTTGAAGAAGGTTTGGACTTGAAAACTCCTATCGTTGAATTTTACTATAAGAACGATGATTTGGATGATCCATTCATCAATGATGAGCATGTGAAGTTCTTGGATATTGCCAATGATGAACAAATTGCGTATATCAAGGAAGAAACGCGTCGTATCAATGAATTGCTGAAAGATTGGTTTGCACAAATTGGTCTTCGTTTGATTGACTTCAAATTGGAATTTGGTTTTGATAAGGATGGCAAGATTATCTTGGCGGATGAATTCTCACCAGATAACTGCCGCCTTTGGGATGCTGAAGGGCACCATATGGACAAGGATGTCTTCCGTCGTGATCTTGGTAGCTTGACAGATGTTTATGAAGTTGTATTGGAAAAATTGCAAGGATTGAAGTAGCCTTTTACAAATAGAATACTTGGTCTTCACTACAATCTTTAAGTAGAAATAGATAAAGGAAATAAAATGGATAAACGTATTTTCGTTGAGAAAAAAGCTGATTTTCGTGTGAAATCGGACTCTTTAGTAAAAGAATTACAGCATAATCTTCAGTTGAAAACCTTGAAGGATCTTCGGATTGTTCAGGTTTACGATGTTTTTGGTTTGGCAGAGGACTTGTTTGCGCGTGCGGAAAAACACATCTTCTCTGAGCAAGTGACTGATACCGTTTTGGACGAGGCTGCGGTTAAGGCTGATCTTGAAAAGTATGCTTTCTTTGCTATCGAAAGTTTGCCTGGTCAATTTGACCAACGTGCGGCATCTTCACAAGAAGCTTTGCTTTTGCTTGGTAGTTCAAATGATGTAACGGTGAATACAGCGCAACTTTACTTGGTTAACAAGGATATTGACGCGAATGAGTTGGAAGCTGTCAAAAACTACCTTTTGAACCCAGTGGATTCTCGTTTCAAAGATATCACTGTTGGCATTGCTAAACAGGATTTCTCTGAGTCTGACAAGACCATTCCAAGCTTGGATTTCTTTGAAACTTATACGGCAGAAGATTTTGCTAAGTATAAGGCTGAGCAAGGATTGGCAATGGAAGTGGATGACCTTCTCTTCATTCAAGATTACTTCAAGTCTATTGGACGTGTGCCAACTGAGACTGAGCTTAAGGTTTTGGATACTTACTGGTCTGACCACTGCCGTCATACAACTTTCGAAACTGAGTTGAAAAACATCGACTTCTCAGCTTCTAAATTTGAAAAACAATTGCAAGCGACTTATGACAAGTATATTGCCATGCGTGATGAGTTGGGACGCACAGAAAAACCTCAAACTTTGATGGATATGGCGACTATTTTTGGCCGTTATGAGCGTGCAAATGGTCGTTTGGATGACATGGAAGTGTCTGATGAAATCAATGCCTGCTCTGTTGAAATTGAAGTGGATGTCAATGGTGTGAAAGAACCATGGCTTCTCATGTTCAAGAACGAAACTCACAACCACCCAACTGAAATTGAACCATTTGGTGGTGCAGCTACTTGTATTGGTGGAGCCATTCGTGACCCATTGTCAGGGCGTTCCTACGTTTACCAAGCCATGCGTATCTCAGGTGCTGGTGATATTACAGCTCCAATTTCAGAAACTCGCGCTGGTAAATTGCCACAACAAGTGATTTCTAAAACAGCAGCTCACGGTTATTCTTCATACGGTAACCAAATTGGTCTTGCAACAACTTATGTTCGTGAATACTTCCACCCAGGTTTCGTTGCTAAGCGTATGGAGCTAGGTGCAGTTGTCGGTGCGGCTCCTAAGGAAAATGTTGTCCGTGAGAAACCTGAAGCAGGTGACGTAATTATCTTGCTCGGTGGTAAGACTGGACGTGACGGTGTCGGTGGTGCGACAGGTTCTTCTAAAGTTCAAACGGTTGAATCTGTTGAAACAGCAGGTGCTGAGGTTCAAAAAGGGAATGCCATCGAAGAACGTAAGATTCAACGTCTTTTCCGTAATGGGGAAGTGACACGTCTGATCAAGAAATCAAATGACTTTGGTGCTGGTGGTGTCTGTGTGGCTATCGGTGAATTGGCAGATGGTCTTGAAATTGATCTAGACAAAGTGCCATTGAAATATCAAGGCTTGAACGGTACAGAAATTGCCATTTCTGAGTCTCAAGAACGTATGGCTGTAGTGGTTCGTCCAGAAGATGTAGATGCCTTCGTTGCTGAATGTAACAAAGAAAATATTGATGCTGTTGTCGTTGCGACAGTGACTGAAAAACCAAATCTTGTCATGCACTGGAATGGTGAAACCATCGTTGATTTGGAACGTCGTTTCCTTGATACAAACGGTGTACGTGTGGTTGTAGATGCTAAGGTGGTTGACAAGGATGTCAAGCTTCCAGAAGAACGTCAAACATCTGCTGAAACCCTTGAAGCGGATACTCTTGAAGTCTTGGCTGACCTGAACCATGCCAGTCAAAAAGGTTTACAAACCATCTTTGATAGCTCAGTTGGTCGTTCAACAGTTAATCACCCACTCGGTGGTCGCTACCAAATCACACCAACGGAAGCTTCTGTACAGAAATTGCCAGTCCAACATGGCGTGACAACCACCGCTTCTGTTATGGCGCAAGGATTCAACCCTTATGTAGCAGAATGGTCTCCATATCATGGCGCTGCCTATGCAGTCATCGAAGCAACAGCTCGTTTGGTTGCTGCTGGTGCAAACTGGTCTAAGGCTCGTTTCTCTTATCAAGAATATTTCGAGCGTATGGATAAACAAGCAGAGCGTTTTGGTCAACCAGTAGCAGCTCTTCTTGGATCCATTGAAGCTCAGATTCAACTTGGTTTGCCATCTATCGGTGGGAAAGACTCGATGTCTGGTACCTTTGAAGAATTGACAGTACCACCAACCTTGGTTGCTTTTGGGGTGACAACTGCAGATAGCCGTAAGGTTCTTTCTCCAGAATTCAAAGCTGCTGGTGAAAATATTTACTACATTCCTGGTCAAGCTTTGGCACAAGAAATTGACTTTGATCTTATCAAGTCTAACTTTGCTAAGTTTGAAGCTATCCAAGCTGATCATAAAGTGACAGCGGCATCAGCTGTCAAATATGGTGGTGTCCTTGAAGCGCTTGCTCTTGCAACATTTGGTAACCATATCGGAGCAAATGTCGAATTAGCTGACCTTGACACTAGCTTGACAGCCCAATTGGGCGGATTCATCTTCACATCGCCTGAAGAAATTGCAGGTGTTGCCAAGATTGGAGAAACAGTAGCTGACTTTACACTTGCTGTCAATGGTGTAACGCTTGATGGACACAAACTTGACAGTGCCTTCCAAGGTAAATTGGAAGAAGTTTACCCAACGGAATTTGCACAAGCAACTGAGTTGGAAGAAGTACCTGCTGTTGAAACAGATGCTGTGATTAAAGCTAAAGAAACAGTTGAAACACCAGTGGTTTACATCCCAGTATTCCCAGGTACTAACTCTGAGTACGATTCAGCTAAGGCCTTTGAAAAAGAAGGTGCAAAAGTCAACTTGGTACCATTTGTCACACTAAATGAAGAAGCTATTGTCAAGTCTGTTGACACCATGGTTGACAATATCGAAAAAGCTAACATTATCTTCTTTGCAGGTGGCTTCTCAGCAGCGGATGAACCAGATGGATCAGCTAAATTTATCGTTAACATCTTGCTTAATGAAAAAGTACGTGCAGCCATTGATAGCTTCATCGAACGTGGTGGTTTGATTATTGGTATCTGTAACGGATTCCAAGCCCTCGTCAAATCAGGTCTTCTTCCATACGGTAACTTTGAAGATGCAAGTAGCACGAGTCCAACCCTCTTCTACAATGATGCCAACCAACACGTGGCTAAGATGGTGGAAACACGTATTGCCAACACTAACTCACCATGGCTTGCCGGAGTAGAAGTTGGTGACATCCATGCCATCCCAGTATCACACGGTGAAGGTAAATTTGTCGTGACAGCTGAGGAGTTTGCAGAGCTTCGCGACAATGGTCAAATCTTTACCCAATATGTTGACTTCGAAGGTAAACCAAGCATGGATTCTAAATACAATCCAAATGGATCTGTGAATGCTATCGAAGGTATCACAAGTAAGAACGGTCAAATTATTGGTAAGATGGGTCACTCAGAACGTTTCGAAGATGGTCTCTTCCAAAATATTCCAGGAAATAAAGATCAACATCTCTTTGCGTCAGCGGTTAAATACTTTACTGGAAAATAAAAGGTATACAAAATGACATACGAAGTTAAATCTCTTAATGAAGAATGTGGTATTTTTGGGATCTGGGGACACCCAGATGCTGCAAAACTGACTTATTTCGGATTACACAGTCTTCAACACCGTGGTCAAGAAGGGGCGGGGATCCTTTCAAATGATGCGGGTCAATTAAAACGGTATCGTGATACGGGGCTTCTCTCAGAGGTGTTTCGGAATCCTGCTAACTTGGATAAGTTGACAGGGACGGGTGCGATTGGACATGTTCGCTATGCGACAGCTGGGGAAGCTTCGGTGGATAACATCCAGCCCTTCCTCTTTCGCTTTCATGATACGCAGTTTGGACTTGCCCACAACGGGAATTTGACCAATGCCAAGTCCCTCAAACGGGAGTTAGAAAATAACGGAGCGATCTTTAGCTCAACTTCTGATTCAGAAATCTTGGCCCACTTGATTCGTCGGAGCCACAACCCATCCTTCATGGGTAAGGTGAAAGAAGCCTTGAATACGGTGAAAGGTGGATTTGCTTACCTTCTCATGCT
>OLSX01003510.1_pt1 | contig 12655 bp, 12 predicted proteins | sample 1673141 | NCBI WGS metagenome assembly OLSX01 (sample SAMEA3136759, study PRJEB25190) | human gut metagenome | biome: human gut; feature: human-associated habitat; material: faeces | place: Austria | collected 2013
ACCCCGCCGTTTTGCTAATCTTAGCCGAACACTGACAATTCCAAAGGCGGAATTTACAGTGGCTTTCAGCCATAGGCGGAATCTGAAGCGGCTCACAGCCGCAAAAAGCGGTCACAGCATATCACCGTGACCGCCGCATATTAAATTATCGCTTTCTATAACCCCGCCGTTTTGCTAATCTTAGCCGAACACTGACAATTCCAAAGGCGGAATTTGAAGCGGCTCACAGCCGCCCACATTATATTAATTACTGCTTTGTTTATTCCCGACCGTTCGCTAACCTCAATAACGCACCAACCTTTAAAAAGGTCGGAATTTGAGGCGGCTCACAGCCGCAGCCGCTTAGCCGTTGCCGACTTCTACAACGTAAATATCAACGTATTGCAGACCCCATGCGCAAGCATCGTCATAATGCTCCTCTGTACTGCCCATATATACGTCTACAGGGATCGTACCTGCCATCATTCCATCGCCTGTATCGGCGGCAATAGCATAGCCGTAGCAGATATTGTCATACTGACCGACTATATAGAGCTTCGAGCCATAGGGGATAACATTGGGATTTACCGCAACTGTACCTATCTCAGCCATTCTGCCGCTTGCGGTATACGCACCTTCGGGCGCTGTATAGGCTGTAGCCTTTCCTGATACCACATACTCATAGTCAACCGGTCTGCCGTTCCTAAGTACAATAGATGTATCATCTATCTTGCAATAAGGAGTTACGATTGCCGCACCCTCGGCTATAACCTCGTCAACCTTCTTGGTCAATACCTTTGTGGTCTTCTTTACATCCGTCTTAACGCCGTCGATGTAGGTGGTAGTCGTTGTAGTTCTTATCTTGCCGTTGACACCCTTTGTACGAACCTCGCTCTGACCTATAGCCAGAATGTTGCTCGTTACGGTAGATGTCTGATAAGGAATAATCTTATCCTGATTTTCAGTCTTTATCTCGACTCTTGAAACCTTTATCTCGGCAGGTCCGGTTATCTTGGATTCAAGCTCCTCGCTTACCATATCGTTCTTGCCGAGCGTTATTTTCGCTCTTTTCAAAAGCTCTGAAACCGTGTTGTCAAGGCATTTTACGGTTGTTGTCTTTCCGTCTGCAGTGATTTTCACGTCATAAGCTCTTGTAACAGCGATCTTCTGTCCTTCTTTAAGAACAGCCGTCTTTGCAGGTGATACCTTGTCGTATTCGCCAAGCTCAACGCCCGCCTGCTCAAGCAGCTGTGCCACTGTAGCGTCAACGCTGTATGCAGTGGCGGTCTTCTTGCCGCCTTCCAGAATATCAACGTCAAAGGCTCTTTCGATAGTAAGAGTGGCCGTTGCCACGTTCTCCTCAAAGCCTGTGAAGTCTATCCTGTCGTATGCGCCGAGCGTTATGTGGTTCTCTCTGAGAATCTCATAAGGGTCGGCACTTACCGTATAAACAATACGCTTTTCGTTCTCGTCGATTATCTCAACGTCATTTCTGAAGTAGAGCAGACCTGTCATAAGGAATACTCCGAAGATACTGCCGAATATAAGCAGTATTTTAAGTGCTGCGTTCTTTGATATGCGTATTGTCAGTCCGGTGTTTCTGAATCTGGGAAACATATATCCGCCTTTCGTCATCATATCGGTAGGTTTAAGCAGTACCCATACGGGCATCACGGCATTAAAATTACGGCTAGATCCGTCTGTCACCACTGACCGTGTACGATAACTCCCCGTGCTGAGAGAACCGCTGCTACGTTTATTATCGGGCTTTTTTCAAGCTCTAGACAATTATAATTTCCGTTTTGCAAAATGTCAAATAGCTTGGGGCAGTCATTTTTGTTGAAAATGCACAAGAAAAAACTGTAACCGTTTTGTAACCTTTTTGTTACCGTTTTGTAATCAGTTAAAATCTGGATATTGTTGACTTATTTTGTAATTTAATTTGTTAATCTGCCCAAAATTGAAGTTTGGATTTTTGTTGTGTTTTTAGACAAAAATAATTATACTGATTTGGAGATTTTGATGCATATATGTTATGAAATGGTAATTGAATTACATAAAAAGGGCGGGCAGACAAGCGGAAAAACAGCCGGTAACATAGCAGGAAAGCCGATTTATGAGCATTTTTAAGGTGACTGAGGGGTGAATGTAAACGTATACTTGCGTGAAATATCGGAGCAATCCGAAGGCGAAAATATGGTCGTGACGTGTCCTTTATATATTATAATAGTATAGCCCGTATTTTTTACCTTTATGAAAGACACACGGTGATGAATTATGATGAGGATAGCGGCAACGGTAGGAGCGACAATTGATGATTTATGATGATTTTAAAGGATAGAAAAAAGCCGCCCGATGTGAGCGGCTGAATTTTGTGATACTATTATAATATAAAGGCGGTCGTACGAGCGGAAAAATCTCACGCATAAGTTAATATACTGAATATATTTTGCTTATATATTACTAATTTTAATTGTTTGATTTCCAATCAAGGATTTCTTCGGTAAGTTTTTTATCGAGATCAAGACGCATAGCTTTGCATTCGGCAGGGAATTTTTTTGCGGCTGAGAAGGACATATTTACAAGTGTGTCGGCACCGAAGGGCAGAGCTTTTTTCAGTACGCTTTCAGGGAACACAAAATGCGTGCCGTGTTCATAGAGATACACCGAATATTTGCAGGAATGCGGGCGGGATTTCAGGCGATTGTCCATTCTGCGTATGTATTTTGCGGTATCCCAGAGAGAATCGTCTTCCGCACCGACAAGAACGAGCTTGCCGCCGATATTCTCTACAGGTATAAAATGCTCCTCTTTAAGCAGTCCTGCGGCTTCGGAATCATCGAACACATCCTTTGAATATGTGGAATCGCCGTGTTCTTTAGACGCTTTGGCTATCTTCTGCCAGTACTCAGGGTGCTTATAGACAAAGGGCATAAATGGTACGGGTTTGCCGCCTATCGACACGATAGATTCGTTTTCGACCGGCCATTCCTTACAGCCGTCACGACTGCCCTGTGCGAAGCCCTGCCATACAAAGTCGCTCGGAGTCAGGGCTATGGTAAGCGTGAGGTCATGATAATATGAGGCGGCGACAAGTGCGACTGTAGCTGTTGTAGAGGCACCGACAATGCCGATTTTCTTGTTGCCGTGGGATTTGAGCCATTCTATAGCCGAGCCGATACGCTCAATGGGATAGTTGTGGTGGCTGTAGTTCTTCTTTCCGGGCGACATTGACATTACGTTAATTCCGTAGGTATGAAGCCATTTCACGCAGGTTTTGCCCATATAGTCTTCGGAGTCGTCACCGAGCATTGCTATCATTGCGGTATCGGACGGGGTTTTACATTCCCAATATGCGCCGTAAAAGCCGTCGGCTTCGGGTTCAAAATGCAGATGTTTCATAGGTTGCTCCTAATCAATCATATTGAGTTAGTTTTCGCTAACACTAATAAAAGTATAGCACGGGTAGAAAGAGATGTCAAGGATGTGCGGAAAAGGTTGGGTTGTGAAAGGATATAGTGCTTTTTCGGGGAATAGTGCGGTTTTGGAAGGTTATGCGGAGAGAGGGGTTGTTGTGCAATCCCTCCGTCTTGACGGCAAAAGTTTGCAACATAAAAATGGTTGGCATATCGCAAGCAGAAAGCAATAATATCAAGGCTTGTGCCTTGCCGTCAATCCACCTCCCTTTGACAAGGGAGGCAAGTGTGATATTGCAAAGCAAGGGATAGTGCGGTTTTGGGAGGTTATGCGGGGAGAAGGGGTGTGTGATAATAATATATAAAAGCGGTCACAGCTTGCCAGCGTGACCGCTTTATATTGATTATTGCTTTGTGTAATCCCGCCGTTTCGCTATCCTAAGCTGTACTGCAACAGTATTAAAGGCGGAACTTGAAGCGGCACATTGCCGTCCGCCGTTTCGCTATTCTGCGAATAGCTCAGACAATTCCAAAGGCGGAATTGTCAGTGGCGACTCGCCACTTAGCTGTCGAGGGTTTTGGGGTCGTCTATTTTTTCGCCTAAGAACTTGGGAAGCTCCATACCTGCCTGGTTGAACATTTCACCCATAGGCGGAACAGCTTTCATTATACCGCTGATAAAGTCGGCTGTGGCGGTCTTGCCGTTTTCGCCCTTTGAGCCGCCGTCCCAAACGGTTACCTTGTCTATCTTGATGTTCTTGATAGCTTCTACCTGAATCTTCATCAGCTCTTCCATGTTGTTTGCAAGAATCAGCTTGATAGCGCTGTCTGCGTTTCCGCCTGCGGCATTTACAAGCTCTCTCATACCGTCAGCCTGCTTTACGAGTATCTCCTGAGCGCCTCGTGCCTGTGCTTCCATCTTTGCAAACAGAGCGTCAGCCTCACCCTTTGCGGTACGGCGTGCAACCTCTGCCTTTGCCTCTGCCTCAATCTCAGCCTGCTCCTTGGCAATCTTAGCCTTAACGATAACGTCTGCCTGCTGAGTTGCGGTTTCGAGGGCGGCACGGGTCTGTTCTGCCTGCTGCTGTGCTATGTAGGCTTCTTCCTTTGCCTTAGCTGCCTGAACAGCTTCTGCGGCTGTAGCAAGACGCATTGATTCCGCTTCCTTTTCACGTCTTAAAGCCTCAGACTGAGCGACCTCAATCTTGGACTCGTTCTCACCCTTGATAGCAAGAGCGTTTGCGGCAGCGACCTGTATACGCTGGTCACGCTGTGCGTTAGCCTGACCAATCTCACCGTCACGATCCTTTTCGGCAACGGATTTCTTCGCATCATTGATAGCCTTTGCGGCAGCTTCCTTACCGAGCGCTTCGATATATCCTGACTCATCGTTAATATCTGTTACGTTAACGTTGATAAGACGTAAGCCTATCTTCTTAAGCTCAATCTCAACGTTGTTTGATACGGCAACAAGGAACTTGTCACGGTCGTTGTTTATCTCCTCAATTTCCATAGTAGCAACTACAAGACGTAACTGACCGAATATGATATCCTTAGCAAGCTCCTGTATCTCGTTCATTCTCAGACCGAGCAGACGCTCAGCGGCATTCTGCATTATACCCGGCTCTGTCGAAATACCTACTGTGAATCTTGAGGGTACATCAACACGGATATTCTGCTTTGAAAGTGCGTTCTTCAAGTCTACATTGATAGATATGGGCGTTAAGTCCATAAACTGATATGACTGGATGATGGGCATAATGAATGCCGCACCGCCGTGTACGCACTTTGCGCTTCTTGCCTGACCGTTCTTGTCGCTTCCGACTTTACCGTAGATAACAAGTATCTTATCCGAGGGACACTTACGGTATCTTGATAAGATACCCATCAATAATGCGAATACGATAACTACCGCAACGCATATTGCAATTAAAATTTCGGGCTGCATGAATATTTCCTCCTGTAACTTAGAAATTGCTTTATTGCTTATTTATCCTTTTCAACCGCCACGACATCGCCACGCACGTCTATTATCCGCACCTGCGTTCCCGTGGGGATTTCTTCCTGTTCATCGGTGACAGCCGAAAGCTCTATGAAACGCTCTCCCGCCGCTATTGTCACCTTTCCCTCTCCGCTTTCGTTTGCGGGAATCGGGATATATACCCTGCCCTTTTCACCGAGCAGCCTGCGCACGTCAAGGCTTCCGTCCTGAGTGAGCCTTCTTGTAAGCTGAAGCACCTTTGCGACTCCGAGCATCGCAAGAAATCCCAGCACAAGCGCAATTATTATAGCTATCGCAACGTGAAGTCCGAGCGAGGTACATATAATACCCGTCCAGCCGAATACGCACAGGAATGTCATAATTCCCTGCAATGTGAAAAGCTGCATTGTGCCGAAGTCCGCCGGATTCGAGCCGTCGCCGGTCGTCATATGGTCGCACCCTTCTATTGCGTGAGCTGTCATATCCGTCGGTATGTCCGCAGGAACATCGGCAGGCATATCGGGAACATCTCCAAGACCGTCTATTCCGCTCGTGTCGCTGAACTCAATGCCTTCTCCTCCGTGACCTATACCTATCATAAGCAGGATAGTCTGTATCACTATAATAAGCGTTGCGGGGATGGCTATGCAGTAAAAGACCTGCATTGTAATACCGAGCGAATTCCACCATTCAAACATATCTTCCACCCTTTCTTTTCATATAATACTGCTGCCAGAACATTTTTCACGGGCCTTCCGTGAATGTCGGGTCTGTCACTTGTTGTAATAGCCCAACGTGAGAAGTATAAGAAAATTCTTGTCGGTCAGCGTCCATTGCTCATTTACATATTTGAACTCGATAGTATACTCGAATTCTTTCGATTTGAACTCCTTGTCGCCTATAACGCTGTCTATATAATCCATCTGTGCATTGTAGTCATTCTTGAATTCCGAATTTATCTTTGAATCGGTCTTTTCGTTGAACTTCTCCATATCAAGAGCGGTAAAGGTACCTGTGACACTGCCTGTTCTGGTTTCCTTGTCAGCCTTTTCGGTCAGATTATCATAGGTAACATAATTATCGAATATAGACGCTAAGGCAGCGGAATATCGTGAGAGCCATTTTGCGTCATAATCTGTGCCTGTATCGGTAAAATAAAGCTCCATACTCATTTTAGAGAAGGTACGGCAATACTCCGCAAGACTGTCATAATCCTTGCTTTTTGCAAGCGTGAATATCTTTTCAACGGTTTCCTTAGGAGAAAGCTGTACTGCGGAGGTTTCTCCCTTATCAGAACAGGCGGTCATCGCAACCGCTGTCGAAACCGCACAGAAAAGAGCCGCCGCCCTTAATAACGTTTTCTTTAATCTATATGAAAATTTCAATTTCAATATCCTTTCTGCCTATAGCAGATCTTGCTATGTAAATTTAATTTACCTTAATTATAGCACATTTGAACGAAATGTCAATATCAAACTTTGCAATTGTAAAAAATAAGCAGTTTGCACAATATAAGCCTATGTTTTTTGTGCAATACACAGAAAAGCGACATTATTTGCACCGCAGATAAAAAATTTTCGGCAAATGCACTTGATTTTTTTACGGCTATCTGCTAAACTATCAATATAAAAGGTAAATTAAATTTACAGAGACTGTTTAAAGGTAATTATCCGTAACCGTCTGAACGATCAATACTTTATCAATGCGGAAGGAGTGAAAATATGAATTCTGAAGAACTGGGAAAAAGAATTAAAGAAGCACGACTTGCCAAGAAGATGACTCAATCCGAGCTTGTCGGAACGTTCATTACAAGAAATATGCTCAGCCGTATCGAAAGCGGAAATGCCTGCCCGTCCGTGAAAACGCTTGAATATCTGGCAGGGCGGCTTGATCTGCCTGCAGGAAGTCTTATATCCGACGAGGTGCAGGGCGAGGAAGATCCCGACAGAAACGCACAACAGCTTATAACGGTAAAGCGGCTGTACAAGAAAAGCGATTATTCTGCCTGCATAAAGGCGGCGGAAAAACTCAACGGCAGTGAATTCGAGGACGAGGGGCAAGCGATAACGGCACGCTGTTGTATAGCATTATCGGAAAAAGCTATGAACAGCGGAGATAAAGCGGCGGCAATAAAATATGCAAAGCAGGCGCTTGAGCTTGCCGACAAGGGCATTTACAAGAGCCGTGAGATAAGCGTTGACGCTACGCTGAAGCTGTCGGAAATCGCAGGAGGAAAGTAATTCGAATCTCATTATAGATTGTTATGTGATATACTTATCGATACAGGAACAGTTCACAGACTGACGAAACCGTTAAGGATAATCTGCTGTGTGCCGGCATTGCTTGCTTTTACCGTGATAATTGCGATAATGGCTATAGTTGCGGTAAAATGTGTGCAGGATATGCCTGTAGTAAGCATACTGCTCGGTGCACTTGATATAATTATGATATTTTTGCTTCTGAGCATATTCAAAAGAGCTTTCGGAACAGGAAAAGATAAAAAATGATTGACAAAGCTCTTTTTTGGGTGTATAATATTATCGTTGTGATGTCGGAAGATATTACAGGATATATGCAGACGTATCGAAGTGGTCATAACGGGGCTGACTCGAAATCAGTTTGCGGGCAACCGCACGTGAGTTCGAATCTCACCGTCTGCGCCAACAAAACCCTTGAAGGCTGAGGCTTTCAAGGGTTTTATTTATGAGCATTTATGGATAGCGAAAAGGCTCCGACAGTTCAAGTCGGAGCCTTTGCTGATATTTATTCTGCAGGCAGTGCCGCCGGCAGATGTTATTCTATAAGGCCGCTCTCCTTTAAGAGCAGTTCGACATCGGTGCCTTTGACTTTTTTCATTACGACTTTAAGCAGCATCTTTTCCTTGAATGAGAGCTTTATATCCGTTATCGGCTTCTTGTCTATAGCGTAGTAGCAAGCACGCAGAAGCTCACGGACATCATATTTGCTTCCCCATACCTCAGGAACGCCACGGTCTATGTCAAGCAAGGTGTAGACAGATTCCATACCGGTACGCATAGAATACTCGGTAGTGAAAATGGTGTCACGGGGCGTTTCGGCAAACTGACCGATGAAAGCGAAGTTTACTGCGCCGTCCGGAACTACCTTAGGTCTGTCGGATTCCTTTCTCGGCTGGAAAAATGCGTTTATATAAGGCATATAGCACGTTGTGGTGTTGCAGGAGTTTTTGGCAAGAGCATTGATTTTTTCTGTCGGTACACCGATGTGGTAGAGCCACTCACGGCAGATCTCCTCGCCTGTGCAATCACGCATTGCTTTCTTTACATAGTTGCCTTCCTTGTTTGTATTAAGGGAATACAGCCATACAAGAACCATATTCTTATCCTGCGACTTGAACTGTGGCTGGCGGTTTATCGTCCACGAAAGATACCAGTTTTCCGTGCTGTCCTTTACGGTGACAATGCCGCCCGTTGTTACCTTGCCCATGCGTGGGTCACGCTTGCAGATATTCATAATATATCTGATTATCTCATCGTCCGAGGTCGCTACTGTGGCGCTCATCCAGTTCGTAGCGTCAACATCGCTGCAGAACTTGTCGGGGTTGCCGTATTCGCCGTTCTTCGCCTGTGCCGCAATAGCCTTCCACATATCCCACGATTCACCGAATCCGTTCTTTACACCGGATAAATCGGGGGCGTGTGTCTGATCGCCGTAGCAGGATGTGTCGGTACAGCAACCGTTTGTTATAAACACGAGGTCATCCTCGATAAGATCTATCGTTTGCTGCTTTCCGTCCTTTATATAGACTATCTGCTTTGCAATCTTCCTGCCGCCGTCATCCTTGATTATAACATTCTTCACGTCCATTCCGTACTCGATGCGAACGCCGTGTGCCTCAAGATATTTTACAAGCGGAAGTATCATACTCTCGTACTGATTGTACTTTGTGAAGCGCAGTGCGCTGAAGTCCGGAAGTCCGTCTATGTGATGAACGTAGCGGCAGAGATAACGCTTCATTTCAAGAGCGCTCGACCAGCGCTGGAAAGCAAACATCGTCTGCCAATACAGCCAGAAATTCGTGCTCCAGAAGCTGTCGGGGAGAACCTCCGAAATCTTCTTGTCCTCAAGATCCTTTTCGGGCGTTAAGAAGAGCTTTGAGAGTGCCATTGCCGATTCCTTGTCAAGCTCGAACTTCTTGTCTGTGTGTGCGTCCTTACCGCAGTTTACCGTTGCACGACAGAGAGAATAGTTGGGGTCGTGCTTGTTGAGCCAATAGTATTCGTCAAGCACCGATACACCGGGCGTTTCAATAGAGGGAACGTCACGGAACGTATCCCACATTACCTCGAAATGATTATCCATTTCACGACCGCCACGCATATAGAAACCCTTTGTAATATCCTTGCGTCCGTCACAGCTTCCGCCCGCAAGCTCCAGTTTCTCAAGAAGGTGGATATGCTCGCCCTTCATCTGTCCGTCTCTTACAAGATAGAAGGCTGCCGTAAGTCCGGCAAGTCCAGTGCCAATGATATAAGCTGACTTTTTGTCGACATCCTTCGGCTTTTCGGGATGTGCGAATGCTTCATAAGTTCCTGCTGAGTAATACATAATAAAAGCCTCCTCGTATAATAAGTTTCAAAGTGAATAAATCAGGTATCAGCAGGCTCTGGGATGCCCGTGATACAATAGCTGTAGGACAGCAGGGTCAAGCTCAGAAGCCTCCAGTTGAGCCTCAAGGCTGCTTCAAGCAAAGTCTGTCCCCCTGAGCCGGAAGTTAGCTGCAAACTCATTGGCTGTTTGCCGGAGGCAAGGCCGCCCTTTTAGCAGTGAGGGCCCTCGCATTGGCCTGCTTCGGAATGATTCTGATACGCGAGGTTGCGGATGCTCCGGTTATCATGGGTATCTCAAAGCCTGCTGGCCTGAAATCTCCATGTGGGGAGGTGAAAATTATGAATCCATTATTCGTTGGCATTGATGTGAGCAGCAGGAATAATGTTGCCTATTTAATGAAGCCGGACGGCAGCAAGCACTCCAGCTTCTCCGTGCAAAACAACCTTGGCGGTGCTAAAATACTCTCAGAGAGAATCGTGTCGGCACTGGAATCTGTTCCGCTCAGCGATTTGGTAATTGGTCTGGAAGCTACCTCTATCTACGGGGACAGTCTTGTCTATGCACTCCGTGAGGATGGCAGCTTAGGCCGATTTCAGAGGAAAATCCATGTTCTGAACCCAAAGCAGGTTCGAAAGTTCAAGGAAGCCTATCCTGACCTGCCAAAGAACGATTGGGTGGATGCCTTTGTGATTGCCGACCATCTCCGTTTCGGCAGAATTGCCAAGGAGGTCTATATGGACGACTATCGCTACCAGGCGCTCAGAACGCTTACCCGATCCAGATTTGACATTATTCAGAACCTGACCAGAGAAAAACAGCGGTTTGCCAACTATCTGTTCCTCAAATGCTCCGGTATCGCGCAAGCTAAGGATATTCAGAATACCAGCGCCACTACCATCGCGCTCATGGAACGATTTGAAACAGTGGACGACTTGGCTAACGCTGATCTGGATGAACTGACTGCTTTTATTGCCGAAACAGGACGAGGTAGATTTGCTGATCCAGATGCTGCTGCTAAAGCAGTGCAGGCTGCGGCCAGAGGATCTTACCGGCTGCCTAAGACGGTGAACGACACTGTAAATCAAGCTATGGCCGTTTCTATCGCTTCTATGCGGGCATTGAAGGAGCAGGTCAAGGTGCTGGACAAAGCCATTGAGCAGCAGTTTGAGATCATCCCGAATACATTGACCTCCATCCCTGGCATTGGCAAAGTCTACTCCGCCGGTATCATCGCTGAAATTGGCGATATCCATCGGTTTGATTCTCAAGCCTCGGTTGCTAAATTTGCCGGTCTTGTCTGGCACAGAAATCAGTCCGGTGATTTTGAAGCCGAACATTCTCAGATGATCAAATCTGGCAACCGCTACCTCCGCTACTACCTGCTGGAAGCCGCCAACTCCGTGAGAAGATGCGACTCCGAGTTCCGGCGCTACTATGACCTCAAATTCAAAGAGGTCAACAAGTACCAGCACAAACGCGCACTCGCCTTAACTGCCAGAAAACTGGTCCGGTTGGTCTTTCGACTGCTGAAGGACAACCGCCTGTATATCCCGCCGGAGGGCTGAGTGCTCGCTCGCTACTCTGACACATAAGCCCTGTTTCAAAATTTGCAGAGGCAGGGCTTGGGTTGGTGTTGCCTTTTTACAGCCAACACAGTTCTTTTGCTCCACTTTTCTTCAAAATCTTATTCCATCACCTACTTGACTTCATACCATTGGACTCAAATAGTTTGAGCTATTCTCCTGCCTTAAATTCTAAATATATTCCTCCATGATGTCAAGGAGACAGATTGTATTTATCAAACGAAGCTGTGGGCAAAAGGACCATGAAAAGTCAGTACCTCCAGCACCGGATTTCATGCCGTGAGTAATGCTTTGCCCACATGCCCAATACTCCTGTCTTCACGATTCAGGTAATGTACCCGTTTGGACGCATCATGGATTTATTCCAGTTCAAACGCTCCGGTATAGAGCTGGTAGTAGGTGCCCCGTTCCGCGATCAGCCTGTCATGGCTGCCCCGTTCAATGATGCGCCCGTGATCCAGTACCATGACGTCGGAATTTTGGACCGTGGAAAGGCGGTGCGCGATCACAAACACCGTCTGGCCCTTCATCAGCTTATCCACGCCGTCCTGCACCAGCGCCTCCATGCGGGTGTCGATGGAGCTGGTCGCCTCGTCCAGAATCATGACCGGTGGATTCGACACCGCCGCCCGCGCAATGGAAATCAGCTGCCGTTGTCCCTGGGACAGTCCGCTTCCATCCTCTTTCAAAAACTGTGTCATAGCCCTGGGGCAGCATTCGTATAAAGCCGTCGGCGTTGGCCAGCTTTGCGGCGGCAACGCACTCCTCGTCTGTGGCGTTGGGATTCCCGTAGCGCAGGTTCTCCATGACCGTTCCTGTAAACAGGTTCGCGTCCTGAAGCACCACGCCCAGAGAGCGGCGCAGGTCGGCTTTTTTGATCTTGTTGATGTTGATGCCGTCATAGCGGATCTTGCCGTCCGCAATATCATAAAAGCGGTTGAGCAAATTGGTGATGGTGGTCTTTCCCGCATCGGTGGCCCCTACAAAGGCGATCTCCTGCCATGAACCCCAAATGCCACAACTTCACCGCTGGACCTGTATCTGCGGAACAAGAACAGCCCTTGCCGGTAGCTCTTTAAGCGAACCTTGCACATTCAACACATTAT
>OLSX01003519.1_pt1 | contig 12637 bp, 9 predicted proteins | sample 1673141 | NCBI WGS metagenome assembly OLSX01 (sample SAMEA3136759, study PRJEB25190) | human gut metagenome | biome: human gut; feature: human-associated habitat; material: faeces | place: Austria | collected 2013
CCTTCAGCTCCAGATGGCGGTACTGGAAATCGTCCAGCACGCTGTCCGGCAGGCGGTAGTTGGGGATGCCGTAGCGCATTACGCCGCCGATCTTATCCCGGGCGTCAAAGATGGTCACATCGTAGCCCCAGCGTGCCAGCAGCACGGCGATGGTCAGGCCCGCCGGGCCGGAGCCCACCACAGCGGCCTTCATGCCGTTTTTCGGGGCGGGGCCTGCGGTCATCTTGTTGGCGTAGGTGGTGGAGATATAGTCCTCGATGATGGAAAAGTGCACCGGGTCGTGGCTGGGCATCCGGTTGCGGATGCAGTGACCCTCGCACTGCTTTTCGTGATTGCACACCAGACTGCATACAGTGGTCAGGGGGTTGTTTTCAAACAGCATCCGGCCCGCAGCGTCCATCTGGTTTGCCTTGAGCAGACGGATGACTTCCGGGATATTGGTGTGGATGGGGCAGCCCTCCTGACACATCGGCTTTTTGCAGCCGAGGCAGCGGTTGGCTTCGTCCAGAACATGAAGTGCCATGGGTTCCTCCTTGTGTTTCCCCTGCGGGGACAGTCGTTTTTTACAGGCTCGTTGTATCCAACATTGCATTATTTTAATCATACACCCGAACCGCGCCGGATACAAGAGGGCACAATATAAAATTTTTCACGTTATTTTTTGTCAATTCGTCAAAAAGATAATTTTTTGACGATATATCCCGCCCATCGGCTCCGGTTTTGCCCGGCACAGCGCACCAAGGTCGCTGGCCCTGCTCTGGGCAGCAGCCATTTGGGCGCAGGTCTCGTTTTCCCGCGCAAGCCGCGCCAGCGAGTGGGACAGCGGCAGCGCCGTCTCTCCGAGCAGGGGCAGCGCTTCCTTGCGTGCGCCCAGCAGGTGCAGGTAGGGTGGCAGTGCCGGGGTCTGGGCGGTGTAGCCCAGCGCCGCATCCATCGCCAGCCGCCGCATCCGTGCCCGGGGGTAGCGCACGGTGGTCAGGGCGTCCAGCAAAGCGGGCAGGCTTGCGGTCTCCCGCACGGCGTTTTCCAGCCGGTGCTCCAACCCCTCGGATACCCCGCGCACCGCAGCAAAGGGGGCTTGCCCTGCGCAGGCTGCCCGCAGCAGCGCCAGCTCGCAGTGCCCCATGACTGCAAAATCTGTATACTTTCCGTCATATTCCGCTTGTATATACAATTTTAGTGCCTTTTCCGGCACATAGGGAGCCAGTGCCGCCGCGCCGCCCTCCGCCCAGAGCGCCCGCAGGGCGCTGGCGCTGGCAAAGGCTGCATGGCCGCTTTCGGTCAGCGCCTGCCCATGGTCTGCGCCCTGCCGCGGCAGAGCGATGGGCTGCATTTCTACATTTTGTTCTATAATGGCCTTACAATACTCTACGGCAAGATTGTTGTTGGGCTTGTCCAGCAGGGCGGCAACGTCTGACCCCGGGCACAGTGCCTGCACCGCCGCCTGCCGGGCGGCGGCAAAGCTGCGCGCCCCGGCGGCAAGCTGCTGCTTGAGCGCGGCACGGTAGTCCTCGCTGCACAGCACCCGGGCGGCTTTTTGCAGCAGGGCGGTGTCCGGGGTCTCTGCCCCAAAGACCAGCGTATCGCACCCGGCAGCGGCCAGAATGCGCACGCCTGCCCGGGCAAAGGCCTCGGCACCGGCGCAGGCGCAGGGCGCGGGCAGGGCAAACACAAGGTCTGCCCCGCAGGCCAGCGCCGCCTGCACCCGCACCGCCTCCGGCAGCAGCGGCAGCGCCCCCCGCTGGGTAAGCCCACAGCTCATGGCAACGGCCACCCGCTGCGCCCCCAGCGCCCGCGCCTGCGCCAGCTGCCATGCGTGGCCGTTGTGGAAGGGGTCGTACTCCGCAATGATGCCTGCAAACTTCATGGAACTGCTCCTTTTCGCCGAAAGATTGTTAAATTTATATCGCATATACAGAAAAAACCTGTCGTTTCCGGGATTTGTGGGCAGGATGTACAAAAACCTTGTACACAAGTTTTACCGCTTTGCCCGGGTTGCGCCTTGAAAAGCCGCCATCCCTATTATATAATAAACATAGGAATCTGTAAAATTCTGTCCGCAGGTTTTTTCAGGATGCGGACGGTACAAAAATTTTCAGGAGGCAACACAGATGAAGATTCTGGTTATTAACTGCGGTAGTTCTTCCTTAAAATATCAGCTGATGGATATGAGCGATCTGTCCGTGCTGTGTAAAGGCGTCATTGAGCGGATCGGTATGACCATCAACGGCGGCGAGAAGAATGTGTCTGTTAAGGTGAATGGACAGAAGTTTGAGTACGACAAGGAGCTGCCTACCCATACGGACGCTTTTAACGAAGTGAAGCACATTCTGTGCGAGAGCGAGCACAAGGTGATCGACTCTATGAAAGAGATTGACGCCGTAGGCCACCGCATCGTGCAGGGCGGCGATATTTACACCCACAGTGTGCTGGTGGATGACACGGTAGTGGAGAACCTGCGCAAGCTGTCTCCGCTGGCGCCGCTGCACAACCCCGGCCATATCCAGGGCTATGAGGCCTGCAAGGCCGTTGTGGGTCCGGATGTGCCCCAGGTAGTGGTGTTTGATACCGCATTCCACAGCACCATGCCGCCGAAGGCTTATATGTATGCTGTACCCTATGAGTGGTACGAGAAGTACGGCGTGCGCCGCTACGGCTTCCACGGCACTTCTCACTTTTATGTATCTCACCGCTGTGCAGACAAGATGGGCAAGCCCATTGAAGATCTGAAGCTGATCACCTGCCACCTGGGCAACGGCTCTTCCGTGGCTGCAGTGGATCACGGCAAAGTGGTAGACACCTCCATGGGCTTTACCCCGTTGGACGGCTTTATGATGGGCACCCGCTCCGGCGGTGTGGACCCCTCTGTGGTCACCTTTATGATGAAAAAGCTGGGTCTGACCCCGGATGAGATGGACACCATTCTCAACAAGCAGTCCGGTGTGAACGCCATTTCCGGTGTGTCCTCCGACGACCGTGACATTTGCGCCGCACAGAATGCCGGCAACAAGCGTGCCAGCCTGGCACATGAGATGCAGGCCTATGAGATCGCCAAGTTTATCGGCTCCTATATTGCCGCTATGAACGGCGTGGACGGCATTGTGTTTACCGGCGGTATCGGCGAAAACGGCCACTGGCTGCGCTCTCGGATCTGCTCTTACCTGGGTTATATGGGTGTGCAGATCGACGAGAAACTGAACCAAGCCACCGTGAAGGGCGCCGAGGCGGAATTGACCGATCCCAGTGCCAAGGTGCGTGTGTTTATCTTGGCTACCGACGAGGAGCTGGTGATCGCGCAGGAGACCCAAAAGGTTGTAGAAAGCCTGCAAAAATAAGCGCTTGTAAATTCTGTTTTTACATACAATATTATCAGCAAAGGAGGAGCGAATATGCCGGAAATTAAGTATGAGATTACGGAGCACCTGGGTGTGATCTCTGAGACAGCACGGGGCTGGACCCGAGAGGTAAATATGATCTCTTGGAACGGCCGCGAGCCGAAGATCGATGTGAGAGACTGGTCACCCGACCACACCAAGATGAGCAAAGGTCTGACCTTTACCAAGGAAGAGATCGTTGAGCTGAAAAATCTGGTTGAAAAACTCTAAGCAAGGTAAGAGGGCACCCGGGGGGGGCCCTTTGCCCTTTGGTAACAAATCTATTCAAAGGTGAATTTTAGATATGGAATGGACATCATTAAACGACTTGAGAGAGAAGTACCTGTCTTTCTTTGAGAGCAAGGGCCATCTGCGGCTGCCAAGCTTTTCGCTGGTGCCCCAGGGGGATAACAGCCTGCTGCTGATCAACTCCGGTATGGCTCCTATGAAAAAGTACTTTACCGGCGAGGTCACACCCCCCAGAACCCGGGTGACGACTTGCCAAAAGTGTATTCGCACCCCGGATATTGAGCAGGTGGGTAAAACGGACCGTCACGGTACCTTCTTTGAAATGCTGGGCAACTTCTCCTTTGGCGATTATTTTAAGAAAGAGGCCACCGCTTGGGCCTGGGAGTTCTGCACCAAGGTGCTGGAAATGCCGGAGGACAAGCTGTATGTGACCATTTATCAGGACGACGACGAGGCTTTCGAGATTTGGACAAAGCAAAACGGAGTTGATCCCAGCCACATTGTGCGCCTGGGCAAGGAAGACAACTTCTGGGAGCACGGCTCCGGCCCCTGCGGCCCCTGCTCGGAGATTTATTTTGACCGTGGCGAAAAGTATGGCTGCGGCTCTCCGGACTGCGGACCCGGCTGCGAGTGCGACCGGTATGTTGAATTTTGGAACAATGTGTTTAGCCAGTTCAATAACGACGGCAACGGCAATTACACGGAGCTGAAGCAGAAGAATATTGATACCGGTATGGGTCTGGAGCGTCTGGCCTGTATTCTCCAGGGTGTGGACAATATTTTTGAAGTGGACACCGTGCAGAACATTATGAAGAAGATCAGCGAGATCTCCGGTGCCAAATATCATGAGGACGCGCAAAAGGATGTGTCCCTGCGCGTCATTACCGACCATGTGCGCTCCGCCACCTTTATGATCGGCGACGGCGTCATTCCGTCCAACAACGGCCGGGGCTATGTGCTGCGCCGCCTGATCCGTCGGGCTTGCCGCCACGGCAGATTGCTGGGCGTGAACGAACCGTTCCTGTATAAAGTGTGCGACACGGTGATCCATGAGAACCATGTGGCGTACCCGGAGCTGGCCGACAAGGCAGAGCTGATCAAAAAGATCATTCTGTCCGAGGAGGAGTCCTTTGGCAAGACCATTGACGCCGGTTTGGCTATGCTGGACGAATATATCAGCAAGTTGGATGGCAATGTGTTCTCCGGCGAGGACGCCTTTAAGCTGAACGACACCTTCGGCTTCCCCCTGGACCTGACCAAGGATATTTTGGAGGAAAAGGGCATTACCGTGGATGAAGATAAGTTCAACGCCTTGCTGGCTGCCCAAAAAGCAACCGCACGTGCCGCCCGTAAGGACGCCGGTGCAGACGCTTGGAAGGGCAATAGCGTAAAAATCAATGCATCGGCCACGGACTTTGTGGGCTATACAGACTTTGCCTGCGATGCCAAGGTGCTGGCTATTGTGAACGCAGATGGCGAGTTGGTAGACATGCTGGGCGCCGGGGATAGCGGCACGCTGGTGCTGGATAAGACCCCGTTCTATGCCCAGTCCGGCGGCCAGGTAGGCGATAGCGGCGTGATCAAGAACGGTGCGGACAATGCCTTTATCGTGGCGGATACGGTCAAGAATGCGGACAAGATCTTTCTGCACCGCGGCGAAGTGACCCGCGGCATTGTCAGCGTGGGTGATACGGTACAGGCGGATATCAATGCCGAGCGCCGCCGCAGCATTATGCGCAACCACACGGCTGCGCACCTATTACAGGCAGCCCTGCGCCAGGTATTGGGCACCCATGTGGAGCAGGCCGGGCAGCTGGTGGACGAGCGAGAAGTGCGCTTTGACTTTACCCACTTTAACGCCATGACCCGGGATGAGCTGCTGAAAGTGGAGCACCTGGTTAACGCCTTTATTATGGGCGCCCACCCGGTAGAGAGCATGGAGATGCCCATTGATGAGGCCAAGAAGCTGGGGGCGATGATGCTCTTTGGCGAGAAGTACGGCAACATTGTGCGGGTGGTCAAAGCCGGCGATTTCTCCACCGAGTTCTGCGGCGGTACCCATGTAAGCAACAGCGGCCAGATCGGCCTGTTCCATATTGTCAGCGAGGCCTCTGTGGCCTCCGGCGTGCGCCGCATTACGGCACTCACCGGCAACAATGTACTGGCCCATATTTATCAGGCGGACGGTATGCTGTCCGGCGCTGCGGCAATGCTGAGGAGCGCCGTTCACGACCTGCCGGAAAAGCTGGCCGCCTTGGCAGACAGCGATAAGGCCAAAGATAAGGAGATCAAGAGCCTGAAAGAGGAACTGGCGCACTTAAAGAGCGCAGACCTGTTTGCCGCACCAGTTGACCTGGACGGCCTGGCATTCTATACCGCCACTTTGACGGATGTGGCTCCGGACGCGCTGCGTTCTATGGGCGATGAATTAAAGAACAAAGGCGACAATGTGGTGGCTGTGGTGGCCGGTGTTAACGGCGAAAAAGCCAATATCGTTGCCGTCTGCGGCAAGGAAGCCATTGCCCGCGGCGTAAAGGCCGGCGATGTGGTGCGTGAGATTGCCAAGCTGGCCGGCGGTGGCGGCGGCGGTCGCCCGGACAGCGCCATGGCCGGTTGTAAGAATGTAGACAAATTGCCGGATGCAATGGCTCAGGCTGCTGCGCTGGTACGGGATATGATCCAGTAAGGAGCAGTGCAAATGTGTGTGTTTTGTGAGATCGTCAGCGGCAATATTCCCTCCACCAAGGTGTATGAGGATGATCAAATTCTGGCCTTTAAGGATCTGAACCCGGTGGCACCGGTGCACTTTCTTGTGGTGCCTAAAGCACATATTGAGAATGTGAACGCCATCACGGCAGACAACAGTGCCGTGGTTGCCCATATTTTTGAAACGATCCCGCAGATCGCAGCGTCCCAGGGGATTACCTCTTACCGAGTGATCTCCAACTGTGGGGCGGATGCAGGGCAGAGTGTGATGCACCTGCATTTTCATGTGATCGGCGGTACGGAACTGGGGGAGAAGATTTTATGAGCGATGCATATTATACCTTACATATTGCCGGGCTGGAGCGGCAGCTAAAGCGCTTCCCCGTGTCTGACAGTATGGACATTGCGGCCTTTATCTTTTTTGGTGATGTGGAGCTAACCAAGGCTTGCGCTGAAGCGCTGCTGAAAAAGGTGCCGGAATTTGACTATATTGTGACTCCGGAGGCCAAGAGTATTCCGCTGGCTTACGAAATGAGCCGCCAAAGCGGCAAAAAATACATTGTGGCTCGCAAGGGTGTTAAGGTGTATATGGACCGACCGGAGAAGGTAACCGTGCATTCCATCACCACCCAAAAGGAGCAGACCCTGTACCTGGGTCATGAGGACGGCGATCTGCTGGACGGCAAGCGCGTGTTACTGGTGGACGATGTGATCTCCACCGGAGACAGCTTAAAGGCGCTGCAGCAACTGGTGGCTCTGTTCGGTGCAAATATCGTGGCCAGCGCCGCGCCCTTGGCTGAGGGCGACGCTGCCGATCGGAAAGACATTATTTACCTGGAAAAATTACCTTTGTTCTTCAAATAATAGAGCAGAGGTGGTCCTTTGGGAGGCATTCAAATGTTGTCAGATAAGAAAAAAGTGGCCATTGTAGGCGTTGGTATGGTAGGTATGAGCTTTGCTTATGCGCTGCTGAACCAGAATATTTGCGATGAGTTGGTACTGATCGACATCAACAAGGAGCGCGCTTGGGGTGAGGCTGCGGATCTGTCTCACGGTCTGCCCTTTGCGCCCAGTTCCATGAAGATCAAAGCAGGGGAGTACAGCGACTGCAGCGACGCAGATCTGGTTGTGATCTGTGCCGGTGCGCCCCAGCTGCCCGGTGAGAGCCGCCGGGATCTGCTGCAAAAGAATTACAAGGTTTTCAGCTCCATTGTGCAGCCCATTATTGCCAGCGGCTTTAACGGCGTTTTCCTGGTGGCCTCTAACCCGGTGGATATTATGACCCAGGTGGTCTATACTCTGTCCGGCTTTCCGGCCAATCGAGTGGTGGGTTCCGGCACTTCGTTGGACAGCGCCCGCCTGCGCCATATGATGAGCGATTATTTCCATGTGAACCCCCGCAATGTGCACGCCTACGTGATTGGCGAGCATGGGGACTCGGAGTTTGTGCCCTGGAGCCAGGCGCTGATCAGCGTAAAACCGTTGGACGACTTTAAGGCCACGCATCCTGCCCTGGATGAGGATATGAAGCAGATTGCCGTGGATGTAAAGGAGTCCGCTTATGCCATCATCAAGGCCAAAAAGGCCACTTATTACGGTATCGGTATGGTGCTGGCACGATTGACCCGTGCCATCCTTTTTGATGAGAATTCTATCTTTACCGTGTCTGCGTACCTGAAAGGGGAATACGGTCAGCGGGGCATTTATATCGGCGTGCCTGCGGTGGTGAATCGCAACGGTGTGCGTGAGGTGCTCCAAATGGACTTGAATGAGGAAGAAAAAGCCAAGTTTGCCGCCTCTGCCGATGTGATCCACGAGATGATCGAAGAGATCGGTATGGACAGAGGGTAAAGCTGTAATTAAATAAGATAGCCGCAGGCATTGCCTGCGGCTTTTTTGCGCCCTAATGGCATAAAAACAAGGCATACACCTGCGGGCGTATGCCTTGTTTTTATGTAAGGGTCATTCTTTGGTTTCGTCCACCAGGTAGGTGCCGCTTTCCAGCACCACCAGGGCGTACTGACCGAATTTGTGGTATCTTTTTACCTGCTGAGAAAAAGTGCGGTAGTCAGACACGGTATAGTCCATACCATCAATCTTACGGATTTTGTTGCCGCCGCAGGCCACATACAGATCGCCGTTGTACTGGCAGATATGCTGAGGATTAACAAAGGTTTGGGCGTCCTTGCCGCCGATGCGCAGGTCTACCTTCATATTTTGGCAGGCGTAGCGAATCACCGCATTCTCGCCGGGACAAACGCTCCAAAAATACTTCTCCTCCAGCGCCAGGTGCTTCACCGGGGCGTCGTGGTACTGGAACATACCGTTCCATTCCAGCGTGCCCTCTCGGTCAAAAATACCGGCCTCGCCGTTGGGGTAGATCACCAGTACCCGCCGGTCATAGAGCACCGCCGCGTCGCACTGAACAAAGTTTGGAATCTCGGTACTGATTTTTTGGAATGCAGAGCCAAATTTGCGCAGCAGGTAGGCGCTTTTGGTGATCACTTCCTGCTCGCCTGTGGCAAAGTTCACCACCGAGTAGTTCACCTTGTATTGGGCGTTGCCGGGCAGGGGGCGTTTCTCTACCAAAACCGCAGAGTCCTTGTTGTAGGCAAACAGATCTACGATCTCTTTTGTGCTAATCTGTTTCACTGTGTTACCTCGCTTCGTCCTCTGCCAAAGAGGTGTTGGTCAGGTAGCCCAGGGTCATCAGACTGTCGTTCAGGTGCACATTCTCCACCAGCACCTCCGGGTGGGCCATGGCAATGTCGTAATTGCTAAAGTTCCAAAAGGCCCGCACGCCCAGGCGCACCAGCATATCCGTGATCTCCTGCATATCGCTGCCGGGAATACAGATTACAGCGCACACCGGCTGGTTATCAATGCAGAAGTTCTCCAAATAATTGATGTGGCGCACAGGAATGCCCTTGATCATGTTGCCGCAGATGGCTTCGTTCTTGTCAAAAATGCCAATGAGCTTAAAGCCGCTCTGCCGGATAAAGATCTTGTTGGATACCGCCTTACCCAGGTTGCCGGCACCGATCAAAATGGTTTTCAATTCCTTATCCACACACAGAATTTCGCCAATGCGCTTTTGCAGCTCCGGCACATTGTAGCCGTAACCCTGCTGGCCAAATCCCCCAAAGCTGTTAAAGTCGTGGCGAATTTGGGAGGCAGTCAGGCCCATACGGTCCGCCAGCTCCTTGGAGCTGATGCGCACAATGCCATTGTCCTTCAAACTCTGCAAAAATCGGTAGTATCGGGGCAGACGCTTGATGATGGACATGGATATATTTTCTCTTTTTTCCATAGGGTTCATCCCTCTCAAAAGAACGATTTTATTTGGTCATCCGGGTGATGGTGTCCATCACATAGTCGCCAAATTCGCTGCAGGTGCAGCCGTCCGCACGGCCGGTGATTACCAGCTTCTTTTCTTCAAACATGCACTTGTCCAGCGCAGCCTCCAGAGCGTCCGCCTGCTTTTGGTACCCAATGTGGGACAGCAGCATAACGGTGGCACGCAGCATGGAGCAGGGGTCAGCGTACTGGCCGCGGCCCTCTTTGATCATGCGGGGTGCGGAGCCGTGAATGGCCTCAAACATTGCATACTTCTTGCCGATGTTTGCAGAACCGGCAGTGCCGACACCGCCCTGGAACTCGGCAGCCTCGTCCGTGATAATGTCGCCGTACAGGTTGGGCAGCACAAAGACCTTAAAGTCCTTGCGGCGCATGGGGTCGATCAGCTTGGCGGTGGTGATATCTATATACCAGTCGTCGGTGACGATCTCCGGGTATTCCTGGCCGATCATCTGGGCAGTCTTTAAGAACTTGCCGTCGGTGGTCTTAATGATGTTGGCTTTGGTAATGATGGATACCTTGCCCTTGTGGTTCTTTTGGGCGTAGTCGTAGGCCAAGCGGGCAATACGCTCGCAGCCTTCCCGCGTGGCCACAGTAAAGTCCACGGCCAGGTCGTCAGTGATGTTCACACCGTAAGAGCCGATGGCATAGCCGCCCTCGGTGTTCTCACGGAAGAAGGTCCAGTCAATGCCCTGCTCCGGTACCTTAACCGGGCGCATATTGGCAAACAGGTCCAGCTCTTTACGCATTGCCACATTGGCAGACTCCACATTGGGCCACGGATCCCCGGCGCGGGGCGTGGTGGTGGGGCCTTTCAAAATTACATTGCAGGCTTTCAGCTGGGCCAGTACATCGTCTGGAATGGCCTTGTTGCAGGCTGCACGGTTCTCAATGGTCAGGCCGTCGATCTCCTTAAACCGGATCTTGCCGCTGGCCACTTCGTCCTTCAGCAGGAAAGACAGCACGCGCTCGCTCTCCTTGGTAATGACGGGGCCGATACCGTCGCCGCCGCAAATACCGATCACAATGGTGTCCAGCGCGTCAAAGTCGGTAAAGTCCTTATCCTCGCGAATTCTCTTGGCGCGAGCCAGCTGGCTCTCCATCAGGGAGCGGAACTGTTCTACTGCCGCGTCAATGGCTTGTTTCTCATCAGTCATAACGGTTCTCCAATCTGTAAAATTGCTTATTTATTGCTCTCTCTGGTGTAGTCCAGCAGACCGCCGCACAGCAGCATGGCGCGCTGACGGGCAGACAGGTGGCTGGCGTCCAGGGGGTATTCCTCATTCTTGGTCAGGTTCTTCAGTACCACCGGGGTGTTGTTCTCCATAGCGGTGCGAATGTCTGCCAGTTCCAGCTGATCCATCTGGTCAATGCGATCATAATCTGCCTCATTGGCAAAGGTGAAAGGCAGAATACCGGCGTTGACCAGGTTCGCCACATGGATACGGGCGAAGGACTTGGTGATGACCGCTTTAACACCCAGGTACAGGGGCACCAGTGCCGCGTGCTCACGAGAGGAGCCTTGGCCGTAGTTGGCGCCGCCGATGATGATGCCTTTGCCCTCGGCTTTGATGCGCTCCGGGAAGCTCTCATCGCATACGCCGAAGCAGAACTGACTCAGGTGCGGAATGTTTGAACGGTAGGGCAGGATCTTGGCGCCTGCGGGCATAATGTGGTCAGTGGTGATATTGTCGCCCACTTTCAGCACAGCCTTAGCGGTAATGCTCTCCGGCAGCGGTTCGGTCTTGGGGAAGGGCTTGATGTTGGGCCCGCGCAGCACCTCTATGCTGGCGGCTTCCTCCGGACCGGCCGGGGGCTCAATCATATTATCATTAATGGTAAAGTGCTCCGGCATTTCCACCGTGGGAGCCTCGCCCAGATCCCGGGGATCGGTCAGATAACCGGTGAGGGCGGAGGCTGCCGCCACTTCCGGAGATACCAGGTAGATACCGGCGTCTTTTGTGCCGCTGCGGCCCTCAAAGTTCCGGTTAAAAGTACGCAGAGAGATGCCGCCGCTGTTGGGGGATTGACCCATACCAATACACGGACCGCAGGCAGACTCCAGAATGCGGGCACCGGCGCCGATCATATCGCCCAGTGCGCCGTTCATAGCCAGCATATTCAGCACCTGCTTGGAGCCGGGGGCAATGCAAAGAGAAACGGTGGGGCACACGGTTTTGCCTTTCAAGATCTTGGCAACTTTCATCATATCCACAAAAGAGGAGTTGGTGCAGGAGCCGATGGCTACCTGATCCACCTTGATCTTGCCGATCTCCTCGGTGGTTTTGACTTTATCGGGCATGTGCGGGCAGGCAGCCATGGGCTCCAGTGCGCACAGGTCAATATCGATCACTTCGTCATACTGCGCGTCCGGATCCGGCAGAATCTCCGTCCAGTCGTCTGCGCGGTCCTGGGCTTTCAGAAACGCCAGGGTGATCTCGTCAGAGGGGAAGATGGAGGTGGTAGCGCCCAGTTCTGCACCCATGTTGGTGATGGTGGCGCGCTCCGGTACGGACAGGGTCTTTACGCCCTCGCCTGCGTACTCTACGATCTTGCCGACGCCGCCCTTGACGGTCATCTGGCGCAGTACGTCCAGAATAACGTCCTTCGCAGATACCCACGGCGACAGCTTGCCGGTCAGGTTGACGCGGACCATCTTCGGCATCGGGATGTAGTACGCGCCGCCGCCCATTGCGACTGCAACGTCCAGACCGCCGGCACCGAACGCCAGCATGCCGATGCCGCCGCCGGTCGGCGTATGGCTGTCCGAGCCGATCAGGGTCTTGCCCGGTGCGCCGAAGCGCTCCAGATGCACCTGATGGCAGATGCCGTTGCCTGCCTTCGAATAGTAGATGCCGTGCTTCTTAGCGACAGAACCGATATATTTGTGGTCGTCCGCATTCTCGAAGCCGGACTGCAGGGTATTGTGGTCAATGTAAGCGACCGAGCGC
>OLSX01003530.1_pt1 | contig 12616 bp, 10 predicted proteins | sample 1673141 | NCBI WGS metagenome assembly OLSX01 (sample SAMEA3136759, study PRJEB25190) | human gut metagenome | biome: human gut; feature: human-associated habitat; material: faeces | place: Austria | collected 2013
CGTGATCGGCAGGGTAAAATCGCGTGTCTCGATTTCATAGAGGGGAATCTTTATTTCCGGAATTCCGGTGTAATGACCGACCGGAATGTTTCCATAAATTCCCAATGACGAGGCATTGGGGGATGCCGGTACGATAGGGCTGGCGTTTCGCACGACATACTGATCATTATCATCTTCGGATGATTGTCCATAGCTCGCAGATGTCCAGAAAACATGGAGCAGGATGAAGAAGTTGAGAATTCGTTTCATGGTTCGTAATGTTTGGGTTTGGTAGTTTTAGGCATGCGGAGGATTTCCGGTTTGTCATCGCGGTATGTACTCGGGGCCGAGTATCATCTCTACAATGTTCATTTCATAAGCAATTGGATTCAGGTTAATAAAGAGGATTGGTATTCGTATTTACTACCCCATGATTCCTCCGAGGGAGAACATGGGCATATACATGGCGATCAGGATCACGGCGACGAGAATTCCGACGAGCAGGATGAGTGCGGGTTCGAGCATCGCACCCATGCGGCGGATTGCGTATTCGAGTTCTTCGGTGAGGGTCTCACCCTGCCTGCGGAGCATTTCGGGCAGACGGTTCGTCTGCTCTCCGACGCGGACGAGCGCCGTGAGTTTTCGGTCGTAGAGATCGGGGAATCGGGCCAGTGTTTCGGCGAAGGCATCGCCCCGTTCGAGCCGTCGCGCGATCTCGTCGAACGACTTGCGGTAGGGGTGGAATCCGATGACCTCGCGGAGCATTCCGACGCCGGCGAGCAGGGGCACGCCCGCGGCGCATAGCAGGTCGAGAAGTTTGCAGCACTGCGCCTGCATGTTCTTGCGGATGATCTCACCCGCGACGGGCAGGCGGAGCAGGATCGCCGCGCGCCAGCGCTGCACCTCCTCGCGCTGTCGGTTGGCGCGGTAGAGCAGATAAAGTCCCCCTCCCGCGCTGACCGCGACGGCGGCATAGACGGGAAACGCTTTCGAGAGTGCGATGATCCCCCTCGTGAGCGCGGGCAGCTCTCCTCCCATACGCGCATATACCTCCTCGAACATGGGTACGACGACCGAGAGCATGAATGCCACGACAGCCGCCGCCACGGCGAGGATGACGACGGGATAGTTCACGGCCGAGGCGACCATGCGCCGCTGCGCGGCCCGCTTGCGGTAGTAGTCGCGCAGGAAGTCGAGTGTCCGGGCCAGACGTCCCGTCTCGTCGCCGATGCGCACCACGCCGCACTCCAAGGGGCGGAATGCCCCGCTTCGGCGCATGGCGTCAGCGAGCGTCTCTCCGCGCACGACGGCGGCGTAGAGCTCTTCGAGCAGCGCCTTCGTCCGGCGGTCGCCCTCGCCCTCGATGAGCAGTCGGAAGGCCGCCGAGAAATCGAGACCGGCCGTCAACAGCGCATGCAGCTCGGCGTAGAACATCTCGCGTCGGGCGTCCGTCAGTTTATGGCTCTTCGTATCCATGATCCTTTTCGATTTCAGCGATTCTTCGTCCGTAGCTTTCCCGTGCGGGCTGCGGCACGGGGAGTTTGAGCATATGGCCCCCGACGTCGACTTCGAGGGTATCGGCCGCCGCGTCGCAGCGTAGGAGCCGCATGTGCCCGACACGACGCAGGAGCGTATCGCAGAACTCCCCCGCGACATACAGCATCGCCGAGTCGCCAACCGCCAACACGGCCTCGCGCCCCACACGGTAGAGGTACAGCAGCTCGCCTGTGCCTCCGCCCGCTGCGCCGCGGACGCTGTCGGCCGTTACGAGCAGCTGCCCGAGGCGGAAGATTCCGTCGTGCTGCCGTCCCGCCTCGACGAGCACGGCCGCGCGTCGCGCCACGAGCCGCGAGACGAGCGTCAGGGCCTCCATGGCGGCCAGGAAGACGATTCCCGCCACGAGCATCACGACCAGCGTTTCGGCCAGCGTCGAGCCGCGCAGCGTATGTTTCATTCGGCGCATTCCACCAGCTGTCTGTGTACGATCCGTTTGCGGCTGCCGTCGATGCGGACTTCGATCGTTATGAGTTGCACGTCACGGTATTGCCGATACGGCTCCACGCGCACCGTCGCTTCGCCTCCGCCGTACCGCTCGACGTACGTGCCCGCGGGCCATACGCCTGATCCGTATTTGTCGAAGGCGCACATGGCCCGGTATTCGGCTTCGGCAACTGCGAGCGCATCGTCCCCGCGCAGCGTCAGACGGGGCAGCAGCTCCATTGCCGCCGTGAAAACGATCAGCAGCACCACCGCCGCTACGACGGCTTCGACGAGCGAGGCTGCGCGCAGCCTTCCGCCCGAGGCCCGTTTTACTCGACGCATACGGCCTCCTTTCTGCGCACGGCCTCGGCGCCGCCGTGCCACAGCGGTTGCGCCGTGGCGGAATTTTCGAGCAGCGTAACGTCGTAGAGCATATCCTTGTAGTATCCCTGCGGCGAGAAGTAGACGGCCTGTCTGAGCTCCGCACACCCCGCGACGATCCCCTGCACCTGCGCCGCGCCATCCGCATGAAGAAGCCCCCGCACACGTGCCGTGCGCGACTGGCGGTAGGAGGCGGCCATCTTCTTGTGCCGCACGGTGTCGCGGACGATGACATAGCCGTCCGCCGTCGCACGGTCGCCCAGTTCGGCGTACCGGCCGGCGTAGATGCCCGACGGATATTCCAGCACGGCGCACGGCTCTACGACGACCGTGTCGCGGGCGAAGAGCTGCGCCGCGATGCGGGCTCCGCTGCCGACCGTGATCTTGCGTGCGCAGACCAATACGTTTCCCAGCCGGCAGGCGGAGTCGATGCGCAGCTCGTCGGCTGCGAGCACGATCCGCCCGCGCAGCGTACAGCCGCCGATCTCGGCCGTGCCGAGGCGCAGGGCGACGGTCGGATCGCGGAACGATACGCCGAGGCTGTCAGGCAGATCGCCGGCGGCCGGCAGCTGCTGCGCGAAAGCGAAGAGTGCGCCGATCCGTGCCGCGACGGCAGCCGAAGGTGCGGGAAGCATCGCTGCCGAGCTGCGGATCGCCGTGCGGGGAACCTCCTCTCCCCGGTAAAACTCCGCTCCCACACGGCCGTAGGCCAGGCCGTTCTGCGGCAGGCGGAGCGTCCCGTGCAGACGCGTGTCGCCTGCGAGGGTGACGGCCGTGCGGTCGTCGGCGTAGAAGAGCGTCCGTGCGGGATCGGGTTCGGCACCGACGATGCGGCTGCTCGCGACGAGCGAGTCTGCCGTCGTGATGTGCAGCAGTTCGTAGAGGCCCCACGGCTCGCGGCGCACGAAGATGCGCGACTGCGGCAGGGAGTCGTAGAGCAGATAACCTCCGGCAGCGGTCAGTGCCCGTTCGTCGGGATGCAGGCGGTGGAGCAGGGCGGCCGATTCGACGTCGGCGCGCGCCTGCCGCAGCCGCTGCGTGCGCGTGAAGAGCAGCGTCTCCTGCTCCCACAGCGCCAGCAGCCCCAGCGTCGCCGTGAGCATCACCAGCGCTGCGGCCACGACCGTCGGCAGCACGGCCCCTTCGAGGTATGTCGTATGCAGTTTCATCTATTCGTCGCAGCGTTTTACGCCGTAGACCGTTCCTTCGCGTTCGAGATAGAGCGAGTCGCGGTCGGCGCCCGTCAGGCGGAATCCCGCGGCCGTGTCGCGCAGGCTCAGTTCGTACTGTCTGCCGCCGATCGTCAGGATGTGGAGCGCCTGCCCGCCGGCCGTCACCGTCGCCAGGTGCGAGAGCTGCACCCGCTCGCGGCGTTTCGGTTCGGCTTTTCCGGCAGGCGGCAGGCGGCGCACGACGGACCGTGCGGCAGGTGTCGGAGCGGCCACGCCTTTCAGGAAGGGGTCGGGATAGTCCAGCCGCAAGGTCTCGGCGACGATCTGCGGTGCCGCCGGAGTGTCGGTCGCGGGTCGGACATCCGGCGCGGCGGGTCGTGCCGGCGCGAGGATCCGCCACGCCACGACGCCCCAGACAGCCACGACGGCTGCGAGCAGCAGGTAGGTCGTCCAGCGCGATTTCACGGCAGCAGGGAGCTATCGGTTATCCCGATGCTGTTTTGTTTCGACGATTCGACGGCGCTCGGCGCTGTCGGCAGTTCGCCCCCACCCCCTGCGGCGGACTGCAACTCGCCCGAGCTCGTGCAGTACCTCCGCCGACGGCGAACAACCTCCTCGGTCGAAATACCCGCCGGAAAGTGCGGAGCATTTCTTTCTGTCGGCATTCCGGTAAAAGCAACCGTTTCGCCGGCAGGCTCTTCCGAATCGTCGTCCGGCGGTTCGGGGTTCTCCGGCTCCTCGGACACGGGTTCCTCGGCGACCGTGAGCCGCAACGCCGGAGAGGAGGTCTCGTAACCGGAGTTGAAGGCTGCGACCGTCCATTCGTAACGGCCCGCTTCGAGCCGTAACCGGCAGCCGTAGCTGCGTGCAAGGCCCAGCGTATCGGCCGCAAGGAGCGTGTCGGCGACGATCCGCCCCTCGGTAGCGACGCACAATTCGTAACCCGTCGCACGGTCGACGGCCCGCCAGCGGAAGAGCGTCTCGCCCGCAGGAACCTCCGCGTCGTCCGCCGGGGCGATCGTCGTCACCGCACGGCCGGAGATATCCTCCTCGATGATTTCGCAGGAGACGGTCAGGAATAGAAGCGGGAAATAGATCAGGTATCTTCTCATTTCGATTCGGTTATTAAGGTCAGTTGTTGTATGTAGAGCATCAGTGTGAGCTGCGTGCGGCGGGTGCGGGGCCGTGTCGCGGTCTGCCACTCGGCCGACCGCAGACGGCAGGCGGGCAGATGCCGTTCGAGCGTCTCGACCGTGCGCAGCAGCTCGGCGAACGGCCCTGTGAGCGTCAGCTGCGCCGTATGAATTTCGATCCCGTCCTGCCGCAACGTCGTCACCGGCACATAGCCCGTCGCGCGCACGCCGGCGGGAGCGAAGCGCCGCACCGAGTCGAGCAGCCCGCCCGAGAGGATCAGTTCGGGGGCTTCGACGGCAGCCGGCACGGTCGCTCCGGTCGCCGGTGTCGTCGGAGCGAGCGCATCCAGCCGCCGTTCCAGCCGGCCGCACTCCCGCCACGCGCCGAAGGTATCGCTCAGGGCGAAATGCCACGCCGCCCACGGCAGGAGGAGGGTCAGTAGCCCCACGAGGCCGAGACCCCGGTATCTGTACGGCAGGTTCATAGTCCGATCTCGATGCGGAACACGAGCCGTTCGGCATCGCGTTCCCGTTCGACGTTCGTCAGTCGTACCGTGCGGCAGCACGCCGCTCCCGCGAGGCGCTCGACGAAGGTCGAGACGTCGCCTGCCGCCGGAGCCGTGCCCGCGACGACAGCCGTGAGCTCCTGCCGCTGCAAGGGCTTCCCCGCCTCGAAACGCTTCGTGAGCGGTTCGACAGCAAGCCGCGTCAGTACGACCTGCGCCGGCACGGCCTCCGCAATGCGGTCGCACACGACAGCGCGGGATACTGCGGGACGTGCGGAGAACTCCGCGAGCAGTGTCCGCTGCCGGTCGGTAGCATCGGCTGCGGTCGAAGCCGTGCGTTCGCGCGCCGAGAGCTCCTTTTGCAAAGTCTGGCGGCGGGTGTTCAGCGACGGGGCGACGGCGGCATTGGCTGCCAGCAGGCAAAGAAAAAGCCCCAGCACCGGCAGTGCCGCCCGCCGCACGACGGCCTGCGCCAGCGACGAACCCTCGGCCGTCGGGCGGAGCAGCTGCCGCCAGCCGAGTCCTGCGAGAAGCTCCCCGGCCGCAGCATCGGGCGGCGCGGAGACCTCGATCCGCTGCGGATGGATGCCGGCCTCCGACAACTCGGTCAGCACTCCTTGCAGCCGCTCGCGCCGCACGAAGGCGATCCGGCCGTCGTGTTCGCGCCACAGGAAGGTCGCCCTGTCGTCGCGCACCCGCGCGGCGAGCTGCGAGTCGGCGGGCTTTACGATCGTGCCGTGGCCCGATACCGTGACCACGGCGACCCCTTTGGCCACCGCCGCCGCGTCGTACACCGTCTGCTGCGGTTCGCCGCCCATCTTGCAGCACCATGCCGCGATCGTATGGCCGTCGGATGTCAGCGTGACGTCCAACACCCATACGGGACCGAGGATATAAGGGAAAAGATTCATTTTTATTTATTCTTTTATGTCCCTTTTGTTCCGGTAAAAAGGACGAAAAGATCGAGTACGGCAACATCCTTTCCACCTTTTCACACGAAAAGGTGGAGCCAAAAGTGTCCGCAAGGCACCTCCGCCGGAATCGAACGACGGTTCTTACTGAGCGGGCACGAAAGACTGCGCTGTTTCGCACACCCGCTCCGGGCGTTCGAACCGTCGTTCGATTTGCGTCCGTCTCCGGTGCAATGCGGATCATGGGATCGTATTGATTTTAATCTCATTCTACGACCGTGGGTTTGATGAAGATATTGAGCGTACGTTCGACCTTGTTGCGCTTCTCCTTGCCGAAGAACCACTTGATGACGGGCACGCGCGCCAGGAACGGCACACCGCGCGAGGAGTTCTCCATCGTGTTGCGGTCCAGGCCGCCCAGGAGCACCATCTCCTCGTTCTGCACCTTGACGATCGACTTGAAGCTCCGCGTGGCCGTCCCCGGCGGAGCGTCCTCGACGTTGCGGTCGGTGAACTCCGTCTGCTCGAACTCGATTTCGAGGGTGATCTGCCGATCTTCCGACACGTAGGGCGTGACCTTGATCGAGAGGTTCGCATCGACCGACTTCCACTGGTAGGACTCCGACGAGATGGGGTTCTGCGTGCCGTAGTAGTTGTTCTGCACCTCCTTGTAGTACTGCGTCTCGCCGCTGGTGAGCGTCGCCTCGTGGCCGTTCAGGGTCGAGAGCTTCGGCGTGGAGAGCAGACGCACCACCCCGTCCTCCTCCAAGGCTTGCAGGCTCAGGTAGAAGTTCGGCGTCACGCGCCCCAGATTCACCGTGCCCCGGATGCGTCCGAGCAGATCGTTCACCGCCCCCGAACTGAAAGTCATGTCCACGCCCGGTGAAAGCGTTCCGGAGGTCTTCACCGCCTTATCGCCCACGCCGGCCCCCAGACCGATCTCGTGGATCCTGCTCTTCGTGACGTCGGCGATCAGGATCTCCATCGTCACCATCGGAACGGGTTTGTCCACCGAGCGCAGGAAGGTCTCCACGCGCGCCACGTCGCGCCGGTCGCCCGACAGGATCAGGGCGTTCAGATCGGAGAAGGTCTTCACCGCGACGTTCTGTTTCAGCGCCTCGGGGATGATCTCCTCGACCTTCGACACGGCGCGGTAGACGAGCGGAAGTACCGTCGCCGACGAGAGACCGTCCGACGCGGCCGCTCCGAAGATCCAGATGCCCCGTTCGGTGTAATAGCTGTACGGCGAACCTTTGAGCAGCACCGAGAGCAGCGTCTCGAAATCCGTCCCGTCCACCCAGACGCCCGCCGTGAGGTTCACCGGCGACTGGAAGTAGTAGTTCAGCTCCAACTCGTCGCACAGGTCGAGAATCACGTCCTGCACGTTGCCCCGCGCGATGCGGGCCGTGATGCGCCCCAGCGAGTCCACACGCAGTTCGTTGGGCGTGAACTGCCGCCGGCGCATATAGGCGGGGCCTGCGGACGCCTTGCCGCCCTGCGCGGCCGGCTCCTCGCGCCACAGCGTCCACACGTCCTGCGCATCCCGTTCGGCAAGCAGGCCGTTGACCGCGGCGAGCGTCCGCAGCGCCTCGTCGAAAGGCATACGACGCACGTAGCCCGAGACCTTGCAGTCGTACAAAGGTTCGGGGACGATGACGTTGCGCGCAGAGAGACGTACGATCTTCTTCGCCACGTCGATCAGACGTTCGCCGCGCAGGTCGTAGCTCAACGTCGTGTCGGCGGCCGCGTAGGCGACGTCGGGATCGGGTGCCGGAACCGTCGGCGCTGCCGCCGGAAAGATCGAGAGGATGTTGCCCGACGCGGCCACGTCCAACCGATACTCGCGGCAGAGAAAGCGTACCAGATCGTCCACACGGGCCCTGCGGAAGTTGCACGACACGGGGATGTTCTCCACGCTGCGCACCGACACGTTCACGCCGCTGGCGCGCGCGATATTGCGCAGCAGCTCCGACAGCGACAACCGGCCCGACGTGACGTCCACCTCCCGCCGGAACGTCGAGTCCCGCCCGACGAGTGCCGCCAATTCCGAGTCGATACGCGACAGACGCAAAGAGTCGGGGTCGAACGGCGGATTCGGTGCAACCGTCCGATGGAGCGAATCCGAAGACGGGTTCACACCAGCGGGTATTTCGGCCCGCTGTGCCGGACAGAGCACAGGCAGGGTGCAAAGAAGTAAAAACGCAAGCGTGTGTCGTCGTTTCATAGGCTTGGATCAGTAGTTCAACAGGGGTATCACTTCGTCGAGAGAGGTCTGGCCGCGTCGGAAGAGGTCGACGACGGCATCGCGCAGCGACGGTATGCCGCGTTCGAAGAGCAGCGGTGCGACGTCGGTGCGGCCTGTGCGTGCGGCAGCCGCCAGCTCGTCGTCCATCGGGATCACCTCGTAGACCGCCCTGCGGCCCACATAGCCCGTGTAGAAACAGCGTTCGCAACCCACGGGTTCGCAATAGCGGTCGATCGCTATGCCGGGCAGCAGGCGCCGCACTTCATCGGTCGCCTCCGCGTGGCGTTTGCAGTGGGGACAGAGCAGGCGCGCGAGACGCTGCGCGACGGTCATTACCAACGTATCGGCCACCAGGTATGGGTGTACGCCCATATCCGACAGACGGGCTACGGCGCCCCAGGCCGTGTTGGTGTGGATCGTCGAGAAGAGCAGGTGTCCCGTCAGCGACGACCGCACGGCCATCTCGGCCGTCGCCCCGTCGCGGATCTCACCCAGCATGATGATGTCGGGGTCCTGCCGCAGGAAGGTACGCAGTGCGGCGGTGAACGTAAGGCCGATCTCCTCCTTGAGCTGCACCTGGTTGACCCCTTCGAGCGTGTACTCGATCGGATCCTCGATCGTGAGGATGTTGTCCGTCAGGGCGTTCAGCCGCCGCAGCGTGGCGTAGAGCGTTGTGCTCTTACCCGAGCCCGTAGGGCCGCAGATCAGCACCATGCCGAAGGGCCGCGCGATGGCGCGGCAGTAGTCCTCGTACTGCCTTGCGGAGAAGCCGAGGTTACGCAGTTCCAGCAGCTCGACGCGGCGGGTCAGCAGTCGCAGCACGACCTTCTCTCCGTAGATCGTCGGCAGCGTCGAGACGCGCACGTCGAACTTCGCGCCGTCGCGGTCGTAGCCGATGCGCCCGTCCTGCGGCAGCCGTTTCTCGGAGATGTCGAGCGAGGCGAGGATCTTGATCTGGTTTACAAGCGGCATGTACTGTGCCCGCTCGACGACGTAACGCTCGGCGAGCTTGCCGTCGATGCGCATACGGATGCGGCAGCGCTGTTCGTAGGGTTCGAGATGGATGTCGCTGGCGTTGTCGCGCAGCGCCTCGCCCACCAGCGCGAAGAGGAACTGCCGCCCCTGTCCGATCTCGGCCGTGCGGCCCGCGGCGGCGCTTGCGGTCTGCGATCCGGGGCGGTAATGTTGCAGCAAAAGCCGTTGCAGGTCATCGGCGGCGAGCGGCACGACTTCGACCTGCCAGCCGTAGAGCACCTCCAGCTCCTCGGCAGCGGCCGTGTAGTCATGTCCCGTCTCACCGTAGCAGCGTATCCTGTCCGCCTCGCGTGCGAACGGCACAAGGCGGTACTCGGCGGCCTCCTGTGCCGTGAGCAGGCGGAGGATCTCCGTGGGGATATGTGTCGGGGTTACGGCCATAAGCGGAGGAATTGAAGGGCGGCCCAGCCGATGAGCACAATGCCGGCTGCGCCGACGAAGGGGATCGTGCGACGACGACGGCCGCAGCAGACCCACCAGAGGAGGGCGACGACGCAGGCGGCGATCAGAAACCACAGAAACTCCGTCGGTGCGAACAGGGGTGCGACGGCAAGCAGGAAGAGGGTATCGCCGGAGCCGACGGAGTGTCTGACCGCGAGCCGCCGCAGGCGGAGGTAGCCGAAGAGAGCCGTTCCCGATAAAAGGAGCAGCGCGGCATTGCCTGCCGTTTGCAGCAACATCGTCCGCCAACCGAGCGTGTGCCAGCTCACCCCGACAGAGACCGTCCCCAGCACCGCCAGCCACGACGCGTCCACCCGTCGCGTGCGGAAATCGTCGCGGGCCAGTACAGCGGCAGGCACGAGCAGCAAAAGGTAGGGATAGGGAGCAGGGAACATCGGAGGGCCGTTAGAGGGTGTTCGGGATTCGGTTTTTCGAGATCGGCAATACGGGATAGCTGCGTAGGAAGGCGGGTGCAGGCAGATACCTTGCCCCGCGGCGGCCGGTCAATCCTTGACCGTCTCGCGCAGGTTTTTATCCTGGTCGATCTCCCAGACATTATAAACTCCGTCGCCGTCGAAATCCACGACGGCCGTCGCCGTGGCGCGGAATCCGTGCTCCGAAGCCTCGACGATCTCGACGAGGTAGTTGGCCTGACCGCCGTCGGTCACCAGTCGCGACTGCTCGAAGCCCAGCTCCTCCAACGATGACGAATAGCGCGAATAAGTGTAGAAATTCGACCGCTGCAACGTATGCAGGTAGGTAAGCTGCTGCTGCGCTTCGGTGGCCTTGGCTCGCGAGATCAACGGCATCAGATTCGGCAGCGCAATCAGCACCAGAATACCGATGATGACCAGCACGACCAACAACTCGGGCAGCGAAAAGCCGCGGAGACGACGACACGGATAAAAAGACAATGTTTGCATAGACGGTGTTCGTTTGCAAACAAAGATAAGGTGGCTTTTGATTGATTTTTCGAAAAACAAACCTTACATTTCAAGCTGCAAATATCTACATATCAATATATTGATTAAAAATAATCTATACATACGCCTTTCACTTGTTTTTACCTTGTTCTGCCTTGTACATAATTCGGGAAAACCACCTCGGGAAATGATGACTGTTCGAGGAATAGCTACCATGAAAAAGGACCTCGACATAGAGGTTCAAGACATAATGAAAGTATGGGATTATTGATGCGTTACGGCAAAGAAATTCTTAAAACCGATTGCCGGCATACGGTGCCATACACGTTATAATTCCGAGGATCGATTCCTATAACAAACCGAAAAAACGCGACGAAGGATCAGTAAAGTAAAATAGAATATGATGCATGAAGATTTATCGGTTGTTGACACCGGATAACCCCGATATGTCTTATTAGAAAATGATAAAATCTGACATATACCTCAGTCTCCGCCGACAGATTTATTCACATTTACGATCTTTGCTTTTATCCGGTGATGTTTCACGTAGATCGACCCGACCTTTCCGACCCGGAAAATAACACATAATGCCCGATTCGAGAATCCCGCTTCCATCAGACATAGAAATTCCTTTTCTGCCGGTGTCAAGTTGCTCCGGCGATGTCCTCGACAGTCGGACAAACGTAACGAATCATTTACGATATGATAATTCGAAAGCCGCTTAACAGATGCAAGCTCCTTGCAACGTGTATGAAATGAAACAGGATCATTGTTATATAAGTACAACAAATCCAGCCACTCCTCGATATAACGCAATCTGTTTCGTGCCAAGAGTTCGGCTTGCCGTCGTTGCTGCCATAAACGGTAAAGAATACCTGCCTGCAACATAATTATGGCACACAATATGAAAATCATAGTGCATACAATTTGTCGTCTCGAAAAAGTATGCACGGACTCTTTGTTTGCCCCAACTCCGGTGACCAAACCATATAGCAGCAAGCGAAGAGCCGTGCATAGCACGATTCTCTCGCTGTCTACCGCTATAATGAAATTGGTCTTTGAGTTGTGAGCAGACAGAGAAAACCCGATAATAATTATCGTCTATTTCAAAGATAGAAATTATTGTACAATCCGGCAAATTATTAGCTGGAATTTTTATTTTTTCCTGCCTTATACAATCATTTGCATAAGTCACTATTGTAACATCTCATTATTCTTATGAAAATCGATCGAAGAGCTATTTCGATCGATTTTTATTTATTGTATTATACATTAAGCACTTATACGCTTTACTTATTGTTTAGCTCCTATTGTACTTATTATCAATAGATTGCGATTTTACTTCCGGAATGAAATGCTGTTGATAAGATTATATTTTTGATTTCCATTGATAATCAGAAATTTAACAGGCAACGTGTAATATATACATTATGCCGTTTGGACAAACGGAGTCGAAATACATGCTTTAACTTTGTTACATCGGCATATGCTCGGCATTCCGAGTGGTTCAGACCGCCACGATCATATTTTCAAAAACAATCATTGTCTAATACTAACCTTATTATGAAACATTATTTTTATCTATTTAGAATTTGTATCTGCATTTGCCTGGTTCTCTTTTTAGATGCACAGTCCGGTCATGCTCAAGAGGAGCAATCAATCCAAGCACATATGCTTTTCAGTGAGGGCTTTATTAGTGCAAATTCTCCTGATGCCTGGGCAATGATTAAATATGGCGATGCCAACGTAAATCCGTATACAGGCGCTATAGGACTTACAATTCCTGTTTATACTTACCAAGACGAGAACTTTACGATCCCGATCTCCTTCGATTATGCATCCACGGGGTATAAACCCAATATTCAAAGTGGAGTATTAGGATTAGGCTGGTACCTTAATGTCGGTGGAAC
>OLSX01003537.1_pt1 | contig 12603 bp, 10 predicted proteins | sample 1673141 | NCBI WGS metagenome assembly OLSX01 (sample SAMEA3136759, study PRJEB25190) | human gut metagenome | biome: human gut; feature: human-associated habitat; material: faeces | place: Austria | collected 2013
GCCCCCGCTTTTGATTTTACTCAATTTTTTATTTCATTTCAGGAGGTTTTCTTGTTATGTTTACTGCAAGCGAATTTCGCCGTATAGCCCGGGATAAGCTCAGGGGCCACTGGGGCAGATCTGTTTTGGTAACCTTTATATTCAGCCTCATATGCGGCATAAGCAGCATATACAACCTTGCAAAAAATATGGGCCATATGGACTTTGATATGCTCTTCGCCGGCAATTATAACGATTTCCTTGCCGGGTTCGCGGCGGCGGATACAGAGACAAGTCTCTTTGGATCACTTATAGCCCTTGTGCTGAGCATAGTCGTGCTGCTGTTCTCAGGGGCGCTGGAAATGGGCCTTAACAAGTATTACATAGACCTTGTGGCTGAGAACCGTCAGGGTGAAGTATCCGTCATATTCTCCCGCTTCGATATATTCCTTAAGGCGATGGGTCTCAACCTCTTTATGGCGCTGTTTATATGGCTCTGGTCGCTGCTGTTTATCGTGCCCGGCATTATAGCCGCCTACCGCTACCGCCTTGCCCCCTATCTTATGGCGGAAAATCCCAACCTGGGCATTCGCGAGGCGGTAAACATGAGCAAGGAGCTTATGGCGGGCCACAAGTGGCGGCTGTTCTGCCTTAACCTGTCCTTCATAGGCTGGGGCATACTCAGCGCCCTGACCTGCGGCATAGGAGACCTTTGGCTCAACCCCTATATCTACGCCGCCAACGCCGCCTTCTACGTTGACCGCACCGGACGCAATATCCCCATGGCAGGGGAGCCCAATCCTGACCCGGCGGTATAAGGGGAAGCCAAGCACCATAAAATACTTCAGGAATAAGCCTGTCAAGGCTCAATATCCGGAGGAAAAATGGACATTACCATTCAGATGCGCAGCCTTGAACTGCTCATCAAAATGCTTAAAAGGGACATGGATGGCATACCCGCCTACGGCTACACGCGTCAGATGGGGAGCCTTCCCCTTCTGTCCGCAAGGGAATCCCTGCCTCGCTGCACCCCTGAGGAGGCGGGCCTTTCCAGCACGGTAGTGGAGCGGTTCTTCAGGAACCTTTCCGATAATACCGCCGAGCTGGGCATACATTCCGCAATGCTGCTGCGCCACGGCAAGGTCTTCGCCGAGGGATATTACGCCCCGTATCGGCCTGAAATCCCCCATATGCTGTACTCTGCCAGCAAGAGCGTCACCTCTACCGCCATAGGTATGGCTGTGGACGAGGGGCTCATGGATATAGACGAGCGCCTGGAGGACATATTCCCCGGCTATGCCGGCAAGCCCGCAAACAAGTGGTCTAAAATGCTGACGGTACGGCACCTCCTCACCATGAGCACAGGGGTCCGCTTCAACGAGGTGGGCAGCGCTCTGGACGAGGACTGGGTAAAGATGTTCATGGAATCCGTACCAAAGTTCGAGCCGGGCACCCAGTTTGAATACAATTCGCTCAATACCTATATGCTCTCAGCCGTACTGAGAAAAAAGACGGGCATGAGCCTTACCGAATTCCTCACCCCCAGGCTGTATGAGCCGCTGGACATACTCAGCCACCACTGGGAGACATGCCCCAAGGGCATGGAAAAGGGAGGCTGGGGGCTGAACCTCTGCATAGAAGACCTTGCCAAGATAGCCCAGCTGTATTTAAACAGGGGGGTATGGAATGGACGGCGGCTCCTCTCCGAAGAGTGGATAGACGCCGCTACCTCGCCCCAGATACCCACTCCAAACGGCGAAATGAGGCACGGCTACGGCTACCAGATATGGATGAGCGGCGGCGGGGCTTACCAGTTCAACGGCGCTTTCGGCCAGTATGCGGTAATATTCCCACAGTACGATGCTGTGGCTATAATATACTCCGGCAGCACACAGCTCTTCGCCAAGACGTCCCTAATGCAGCTGCTTGATTCCTGCTTCTGGGCCTGCTCCGACAGGGAGCTCGCGCCTTACCCTCCAGGCTATGACAGCCTGAAGGCGTATCTCGCCAAGCTGGTGTTTTCTCCCGAGCCTGAAAGGAAGGGGCTCGGGACGGACAAAATCGCCTTCAATAAGATACGCAGCCTGCTTGACGGCAGGGAGTTCCGCCTTTTCGACAACTACGGCTCCCTTTTCCCGCAGCCGCTGCAAAACGTTCACGGCTGCTACAGCAAGGGTGCGGACATAATACGCTTCAGCTCAACGGAAAAGGGCCTGGCGGTCACATTTTACGAACAGTGCGAACGCAATACGGTATACATAGATATGGACGGAGGTTTTACGGATTCCGTCTTTATAATGAAGGAGGAGCAGCATCTGGTCTCCACCCGGGGAATATGGTCCGCAGGTGAAAACGAAGCCTGCATTACGCTGTTCACCAGCTTCCTCGAAACGCCGGATACCCGTATAATTGAGCTTCGCATACTCAACGAAAGCATAGAGGCGGTGTTCGACGAGACGCCCACAGCCGAAGGAGCCACCAAAATGCTTCTGGAGCTGGTTGGCCTTGTGGACGACAACTCCATGAAGCGGCTGCTTCCCGCCATGAAGCATGTCCCGGGCATGAGCGAAAGCACCATAACCGATATAGTCAAAAAATACGCAGCGCCCCGCTCCTTCGGGCGGGAGATACACCTGCATCAATGCATATTTCCAATATGTAACTAAGCATACGGAGGTGAACATTTCAAATGAAAAAACAGCCTGTACTCGTATTGCTTGCCGCTGGCATGGGCAGCCGCTACGGCGGGCTAAAGCAGATCGACCCCATCGATGCCGCGGGTAACCTGATAATCGACTTTTCAATCTACGACGCAATACGCGCCGGCTTCCACGACCTTGTGTTCATAATCAAGCATGAGATTGAGCGGGACTTCATGGATGCCATCGGCAGCAGAATATCCCGGCGCGCCAACGTCAAGTGCGCGTTTCAGGAGATGAATAAGCTGCCCCATGGCCTGAAGGCTCCGGAGGGCCGCACAAAGCCCCTCGGCACCACCCATGCCCTGCTCTGTGCAAGAGACGAGATCGGCGGCAGACCCTTCGCCGTCGTTAATTCCGACGACTACTATGGCCCTGCCGCTTATAAACAGCTTTACGAATTCCTCGCCGGAGACACGCCCTCAGACGAGCAGCTGATGATAGGCTATAAGCTGGAAAATACCCTCACCGAAAACGGCAGCGTAGCCCGGGGCATATGCGAGGTGGACGATGAAGGCTTCCTCACCCACATAGTGGAGCGGCGCAGGATATTCAAGCGGGAGCACGGCGGCGCTTTTACAGAGGACGACGGCAAAACCTTCATCGAGCTTCCGGAGGGCACCCCCGTCTCCATGAACTGCTGGGGCTTCAAGCCGGATATCCTTCCCATGCTGGAGGATGTATTCAAAGCCAATTTCGAAGCGGGCATAAAGGAGAACCCCGCCAAATATGAGGATCTGCTGCCCAACGCTGTGCAGACCCTTATGGCTGAGGGCAGGGTGCGGGTAAAGGTCGAGGAAAGCCCCGACCGATGGTTCGGCGTGACATACAAGGAGGATAAGCCCGCAGTTATGGAGAGCATAGCGAAGATCAAGGCTCAGGGCGTATACTCCGAAAAGCTCTGGGACTAATTCATCAAAGGAGAAACAGTTTATCAATGTGCGGAATAGTAGGCTACATCGGCCCCAAGCAGGCCGCGCCCCTCATACTGGAGGCCCTCAAAAAGCTTGAATACCGCGGCTATGACTCCTCAGGAATAGCCGTTGCAGACGGCACTAAGCTTGGCGTCGTGAAGGCCAAGGGCAGGCTGAGCGTGCTGGAGGAAATGACGGACGGCGGCAGAGCCCTGCCCGGCTGCCTCGGCATAGGCCATACCCGCTGGGCAACCCACGGGGAGCCCAACGACGTAAACGCCCACCCCCATCTCAGCCAGCACGGCGATGTGGCTCTGGTTCACAACGGCATAGTGGAAAACTACATCGAGCTCCGTGATTTTCTTACCGAGCAGGGCTATTCCTTCATGTCCGAGACTGATACGGAGATAGCCGCAAACCTTGTGGAGCACCTTTACAGGAGCAACCGCGAGGACGGCCCCGAGGCCGCCATACGGGAGGCCCTTAGCCTCATCTCCGGCGCGTTCGCCCTGGGCATAATCTTTGCCGATCACCCGGATACCCTTTACGCCGTGCGCAAGGACAGTCCGCTTATAGTCGGCGTGGGCAAAGGGGAAAACTTCATCGCCTCAGACGTGCCTGCAATACTCAAGCACACCCGCCAGGTGATACGCCTTGACGAATATGACATGGCTGTGCTTACTGCCGGCAGCGTGAAGATATACAACCGCTACGGCGAGGAGCTGCACAAAAACATAGAGCATATCCAATGGGACGCTGACGCCGCCGAAAAGGGCGGATATCCCCACTTCATGCTCAAGGAGATAATGGAGCAGCCCGACGTGATACGCAACACCGTCCGCCCCCGTATAAAGGAGGGCGCCATAGACCTCGGCCTTTCCCATATATCGGCGGAGGACATACGGGCCTGCGACAGGATATTCATAGTGGCCTGCGGCTCCGCAAGCTACGTAGGCCAGGTGGCGAAGCACTACATCGAGCGTTACACCCGCATACCCGTCACGGTGGAGCTGGCATCGGAGTTCCGCTATTCCAATCCCATAGTGACTGACAGGACCATAGCCATAGTCATAAGCCAGTCCGGCGAGACCATAGATACACTTTTTGCCCTGCGTGAGGCGAAAAAGCGCGGCGCCCATGTGCTGTCCATAGTAAACGTAGTGGGCAGCACCATCGCCAACGAGAGCGAGGATGTCATATATACCTGGGCCGGCCCCGAGATAGCCGTGGCCACCACCAAGGCTTACAGCGCACAGCTTTCCGTATGCTATCTGCTTGCCCTGTACATGGGACATTGCCGCCATATGGTAAGCGACGGCGAGCTTAAGGACTGTCTGAACGCCATAGAGGAGCTGCCCGGCCTGATGCGCGGCCTTCTCGAAAAGTCGGACCATATCAAGTATCTTGCGTCGCTCCATTTCAGCTGCCGCAACATATACTTCATAGGCCGCAACATAGACCACGCTCTGGCTCTGGAAGGCTCCCTCAAGCTCAAGGAGATATCCTACATATTCTCCGAGGCATACCCTGCGGGCGAGCTGAAGCACGGCACTATCTCCCTGATAGAGCCCGGCTCCCTGGTAGTGGCCCTCTGCACCTACAGTCCCCTGACCGAAAAGATGATAAGCAACATGCGCGAGGTAAAGGCCCGGGGCGCAGTAGTGCTGGCGCTTGCCACTGAGGGCACTCCCGGCGTAGAGGAAACCGCCGATCAGGTCATGTGGATACCCAAGACCGATCCCTTTGTTCTGCCCTCGCTGGCCATACTGCCCCTACAGCTCTTCGCCTATTACGTGGCTCTGCTCAAGGGCTGCGATATCGACAAGCCGAGGAACCTTGCAAAATCGGTAACGGTGGAATAAATACGAATATCAAAAAAAGTGGCTGAACGCCACTTTTTTTATGTCCGTTATCAGAATATCCTCCACGCGCAGATGAAGTTGCGCCTGGACCAGTCGCCCATGCAGCTCCTGTGTATGACTCTGCTGTTGCCGCTGGAGGCGTCTATCATCGTCCCGTCGCCCATGGCTATTCCCACGTGGCCGCGGAATACGATTATGTCGCCCCTTTGCAGGGAGGATAGGGAGGTGACCTTAGTGTAGCCCGATACGCTGCGCCAGCCGGAGGAGGTGAGGTACTTCTGGTTCACGCCCGCCTGCCTCAGACACCAGTATACAAAGCCCGAGCAGTCAAACTTATCCGGCCCCTTGCCGCCCTTTGAGTACCGGCAGCCTATCTTGCTCTGGGCCGCGGAAATGAACCTGTCCACGCTGCCCATGGTGCCGGTAAGCGCGCCGGTGCCGCCGCCGGACGAGCTGCCTGATGAGGACGAGCCTCCCGAGGAGGGCTTGTAGTTGCTGGGCGCCTTCTTGGCCTTGCTGGAGAACAGCGCGGCCATGGTGCCCTTGCCTACCTTGCCGTCGGAGCTGAGCTTGTTGCGCTTCTGGAAGGCCGATACGGCAGACTCGGTTGAGGTGCCGAAGTAGCCCGTGGCGCTGCTCTTGAGGTAACCAAGCTCCTTTAGCCGCTTCTGAATTTTTGTTACGCTGCTGCTGGTCTCGCCCAATGATATTACGCTGGCCTTGGCGTTCCTGCTCATGAGCAGCTCCTTAGTGGAGGGGCCTATGTAGCCGTCCACCGTAAGGCCGTTCTGCCGCTGGAAGCTCTTGACCGCGTTCACGGTGTCCCTCCCAAAGGTACCGTCAGGGGTGCTGGAAAGGTAGCCCAGCTTGTTGAGCCGCTTCTGATAGCGAAGCACGTCGTCGCTCTTTTCGCCGTACTTCAGGCTCTTTGGCACCGCGTCCTCGCTGTAGAGCATTTCGCGGGTCTGGGTCCCCACCTTGCCGTCCACGCTGAGGCGGTTGTTCTTCTGGAACTCTATCACCGCCTTCTCGGTTTCCTCGCCGAAGTAGCCCGTGACCTTATCCAAATAATCCAGCTCACGAAGTCTCGACTGTATATCCTCCACATCGGAGCCGCTTATGCCCAGATCCGCCATGTATGTGAGCGCGTCGTCAGAGAACAGCTTCTCGTAGGTCGCCCTGTCCACCACGCCCGTCACCGTAACGCCGTGCTGGCGCTGGAATATTTCCACCGCCTCCTTCGTGTTGGGGCCGTAGTAGTTGGTAGGCTCGTCGTTGTCCATATAGCCGAGGTCCATCAGCCTCTGCTGTATCTCGGCTATGTTCTCATCCTCAAAGCCCTGCTGGAAATACAGCGGCTTGGGGGTCGGCCCCGCCGCCAGCTCCTTTGCCTCCCTGTCCGCCTGAACATTCTCATAGTCGCCGGTAAGGTCTACTATGCCGGCGGAGGAGGTTATTACGCCCTGCATACTCTGCTGAGGCCGGTTGGCGGATATTACGGATATGCCCGCTATGAGCAGCACGAGGCAGCCCAAAAATGCGCACAGCGACGTTATGGTGCGCTTATCCCGGCGCTTTACGCCCAGCGCGAGCCGCCCTATGGCCCCGCCTATGCCGCCGCGTCTGCCGAAGCGCCGCAGGGAAAGCCCCAGCCGCCTGAATGCGTTTTGCAGTATGGTCTTTATGTTTGATAAGCCTCGGCTTTTTTTCATCTGCCAGCGTCTCCCGGATATCCAAAATATAAAATACTGTCTGAAATATTATAGCACAAATATTATAACGCAAAATCAAACAAATCGTAAACCCGCAAGGGAGCGTGTCCTTCTGCCTTTTCAGGGCAATTTTGGATTTTGCGTCTATCAAAATGCCCCGCTCGGGGTTATAATGATAAAAAAGCATAATTGGGGGAAGAATTCACAGCATGATAATCGTCGGCATATGCGGCGCCAGCGGCAGCGGCAAGAGCACCCTTGCGAAGGAAATAGAGGACTCCCTTACCTGCACCTCGGCAATAATCGGCCTGGACTGCTATTACAGGGACCATTCTGACCTGCCCTTTGAGGAGCGGGTACATATAAACTACGACGAGCCGGATATATTTGACTTTGACCAGCTTTATGCCGACATACAGCGTCTGCAAGGCGGTCTTCCCATAACCAGAAAGGGCTACGACTATGCCAGGCATATGCGGGCGGACAGCGACGAGCTGATACAGCCCATGGACGTGCTCATACTCGAGGGCATACATATGTTCCGCGATAAGCGCATAACCGACCTCATGAGCCTGAAGGTCTACATGCACGTGGATATAGACGTGTGCCTGCTCCGCCGCATAAAGCGGGATATACGGGTTCGCGGACGCTCCATAGAAAACATAGCCGAGCAGTACATGGCGACTGTAAAGCCCATGTACGAGGAATACATAAGCAAATACATTCGGGAGGCCGACTTTGCCGTAATGCGGGGCGGCAGGAACCGCATGGCGATAGACGCCATTTCCGCCTACATCTCCGCCAAGCTGCTCGCGGAAAAATTCGACCGCGAGGCGAAGCAGGAGGCTCTCAAAAATTCAGCTTCGGAGGGTTCCATTGAAGGATAAGCAGGATATGGAGGGACTTTGGAAGTCCTCGAGAAGATACATTTTTATAGTGGCCTTCGGCGTCATATTATATGAGATAATCGAAAACCTGAACGCCGTAAAAAGCTCAGTCGGGGGCTTTTTCGACGCCATCAGCCCCATATTCATAGCTATGGCCATAAGCTTCATAGCCAATATGCCCATGTGCTTTCTGGAAAACAGGCTGTTTTCAAAATGGCGCGCCTCAAAGCTCAAGCGGGTAATATGCGTGGTGATGGCGATGCTGTTCGTGCTTTCCATAATCACGGTGCTGATAGTGATAGTAGGTCCCAAGCTGGTCGACAGCATAAAATCCCTGGCGGAAAACTACGATTCCTACTCCAAGAGCCTGATTAAATGGGGCACCGACGTATGGGAAAGGCTGAACCTCAACGATGACATAGCCGTAAAGGTTCGCCAGGTGTCCGAGGACATATTGGACAAGCTGGACGGCTTCATAAGCGGTCTCGCCTCCGGCCTGCTGCGCTTTACCGTAAGCACCGTGGGCGTGGTCGTGGATATGCTCTTTGCGCTGATAATCAGCATATACGCCCTCGCGAACAAGGAAAACCTGCTGTGCCAGTGCCGCAAGTTCATAAAAGCCGTGTTCAACGAGCAGCATGCTGCCAGAATATTGGATGTATGCGCCCGCACCAATAAATCGCTGCACAACTATGTATACGGTATGCTCATAGAGTGCTTCATACTCGGCATGATGTGCTTCATGGGGATGCAGATACTGGGCTTCCCCTTTGCAGTGCTGATAAGCGTTATAGTAGGAGCTTCCCAGATGGTGCCCATAGTGGGCCCATGGGTATCAGGCGCAATAGGCCTCTCCATAATATTCGTTGTGGACCCTCCCCGCGCCCTGTGGTTCATAGTGTTCGTGCTGGCCATACAGCAAATAGAGGGCAACCTCATATATCCCAAGGTGGTTGGAAACGCAGTGGGCATATCCGGATTGTGGGTGATGATAGCGGTGCTGTTCGGCGCCCGCCTCTTCGGACTAATGGGCGCCATACTCTGCGTGCCCATAATGGCGGTGCTGTATACCCTTATTGAGGAATGGGTGAATAATCGGCTGGAGGAAAAGCGCGCCATTGCCCAGCGAGACGAGAAATGACGGAAATAAAAAAGCGGCCCTGGAGCCGTTTTTTTATTTATCTATATCACTGAGCTTTCTTAAGCTGCTGAACTTCGGAGTTGAGGTTTTTAACGACTATCTTGAGCAGTTCCACATCGCTTTGCAGCTCGTCTACTTTGCTCTTTGGGGCAAGCGTTTCAGAGAGCATGGCGTGACCCTCGGCTAAAACCTTGAGCTTAGGAATTATCTCGTTTTCGATGCGCAGGTTGGTCTTGATAGCTTCCGTCTTAAGGTTGCTCACATCTGCCTTAAGTTCACCGATGTCGGCCTTCATGCCGTTCATGTCGGCCTTCATGCCGTTCATATCGGCCTTCATGCCGCTCATGTCAGCCTTCATGCCGTTCATATCGGCCTTCATACCGTTCATGTCAGCCTTCATGTCATTCATATCGGCCTTCATGCCGTTCATGTCGGCCTGCATACCATTTATGTCAGCCTTCATGCCGTTCATGTCGGTCTTCATGCCGTTCATGTCGGTCTGTATACTTGCCAGCATTTCAAGTATCTTTTCTTCGTTAGTCATTCGCCTCACCCTCCTTTGCCCTATATTATATCCTACGCCTGTCCCTATAACAAGATATGAAATCTGCTTATATCTCTATGATTTTGGCCTGACGGTCTGTCAATGGCAGCAGGGAAAGGTACACTGCCTAACGTCCAAGGACAGTGCTTCCCTTGCGGTACGGAAATCCGCATAATACCTCGCTGCATAAAAAAGGCGCGAACCCGCGCCTTGTTGTCTGCCTACTTTCAGTCCCTGCACTTATAGCTTCCGCACAGGCTCTCATCTGCGGGGTTGCCGGTATGGCAGCCGCACATAGGCTCAACCTCGATGCGTTCCAGCCCGCAGTCGCATCCGCTCATGTTGTATGCGCAGCTTGTGACCTTGCAGCCGATGGTCTGGCTCTTTGCCTTTGACATTCTTAAGTACCTCCTGTTTCGTAGTCAGCCTTAGTTTGCCGCCTGTATGGAGGCGCTATTCAGGTAGAATATGACAGGGCGTTTTCAGCTCTTTGCCTCGAACCTGTTGCCGCACTTGGAGCAGGTAACTCTTATCCTGCCCTTGCCCTTGGGTACCCGGAGCTTCTGCATACACTGGGGGCAGGTGAGGTATTTGTATTTTTTCTTTTCCTTCTGTACGTTTACAAAGTTCTGCCGGCGAATGCGCAGCGTCTGCCACCAGTTGCGCACGCTGCGCTCCATGTTCATATACCGGGCCAGCTCCTGCTGCCGGGCGTAAAAGTTTCGGCTAAGCATACGGAAAAGCGCAAAGGCGATAAGCGCCAGCGTTATGCCGCGCAGCGCGTAGTACACCCCTGCCGGCGCCCTGCCGAAAAACCAGGATATCACGGATACTATAAGGCTCGCGATTATCAGCGCCCTGCTGAGCTGATCCACGCCGTATCTTCCCTGAAACCACCTGTTGAACATATTATGCCCGCTCCTCTTGTCCTTTTATAAGTATCGCCGCGCCGTATGGGGGCAGCTCCCTTTCTATACAGCCGTTTTCCAGCTCGGCCCTGATATTGCCGCAAAAATCCTTATCCGCAAAGCAGGCCGTTACCGGCTCGCAGCTCCTGTTTACCATGCATATGACCTCCGGCCGGTACAGCGCGAATACATCGCCGCGCCCCGCGAAGGCGCAGCCGCCTTTGGCGCGTTTATGCAGCTCTCCCAGCTTTTGGAAATATGCGATGAGCTCTGTATCCTCTTGACCCCATGGGTATGTGCCCCGGTTGAAGGGGTCCGCCATGCCTGTAAGCCCCGCCTCGTCGCCGTAGTAGAGGCAGGGGGCGCCGGGCATCATATACTGTACCGCGGCCGCCGCCATGAAGCGCTTTCTGCCCGCCTTCAGCTGCTCTATAGTGGGGGAATACGCCGCCTGCTGCTCTCTCGTAAGGGAATCCCTGTCAGGCGCCCCCGCAAGCGCGGTTATGGCCCTGACGACATCGTGGCTGCCCATGAGATTGAGAAGGCTTTCGTAAAACTGCGGCGGGTAGTTCTCCATAAGCCGGAGCAGGCCCCTTGCCAGCCCTTCGCCGTCGATCCTTCCGAGGAAGAAATCCATCAGCAGCCTGCGGAATGGGTAATCCATCACGCTGTCCAGCTCGTGGCCGTCAACATATTTACGCCGGCCGCCCATACTGTGCTTATTGGTGGCCTCCTCCCACACCTCGCCTAAGAGCACCCCATCGGGGTCTATGCTCTTGAGCTTTTTGCGCAGGAATTCTATAAATCCGTCCGGCAGCTCGTCCGCAACGTCCAGCCGCCATGAGGTTATTCCCATTTTGGCATATTTTTCCATGACGCCGCCTATGAATTCCATGTATGAAGGGGTAAGCTCCTTCACCTCGGGCAGCGTCTCAAAGCCCCACCAGCAGCGGTATTTGTCAGGGTACTCGGTAAAGTCGTACCAGTCCCGGCAGGGGGAATGGGGATTGCTCTGAGCCTCCTTGAAATAAACGCTTTCGCTGCCGGTATGTGAGAACACACCGTCCAGCATGAGCCGTATGCCGTATTCCTTAGCGGCCGCCGCAAGCTCGGCTAACGCACTGTCTCCCCCAAGCATGGGATCAACAGTCATGTAGTCCGCCGTGTTGTAGCGGTGGTTGGTGGAGGAAAGGAATACCGGGTTGAGGTATATGCACCCCACGCCCAGTGATTTCAAATAGGGCAGCTTTTCCTTTACGCCGTACAGGTTGCCGCCGAAAAAATCCTCCGGCACATAGTAACTTTGCCCGTTTAACGGCAGGTAGTCCGGCTCGTCACCCCAGCTTTCATGTATCCTCGGCGCGCCGAAGAGCCGCGTATGCTCCTCTATACCGAGTATTTCACCTGGCCTTCTAAACCTGTCCGGAAATATCTGGTAAACGATAGTATTTTTAAACCAGTCCGGCGTTTCATAGGGGTCGTAGACCGTCAGCTGGTAGGAATCCGGCTGCTCTGTGTATATGCTTCCCTCGCCCTCTGTACCGCTGTAATACCGCCTGCCTTCCGGGCCGTCAATCAGAAAATAGTACCATACGATACCGCTGTGGGCCGGGGTATAGGTAAAGCTTACGCCGCCCTCTTCCCGGGCGCCTGAAATCAGCTCTTCCCGGCCATCTACCCAGAGCCTGAGTGTTATTTTACTGTCGTCCCTGTCGGTTTCCATAAAGAAGCGCACCGAGCTGCCCGCTTCCACCGCGCCAAAGGGGGCTTTGTATTTCTCGTATCGCTGGTCGAATTTCATCATAATTAAAATTTTAGCATAAAATATTTCGTTAGTACCGCACTTCGCAACATTGTCACATTTTTTTGCCCTGTATGCACCATATGCCGCCCCACGAAATAGAGACTGTCGAAAAACCCAGGGGTTGATAAGGGGCCGCAGCCCCTTATGGCTTTA
>OLSX01003546.1_pt1 | contig 12580 bp, 3 predicted proteins | sample 1673141 | NCBI WGS metagenome assembly OLSX01 (sample SAMEA3136759, study PRJEB25190) | human gut metagenome | biome: human gut; feature: human-associated habitat; material: faeces | place: Austria | collected 2013
TATATCCAGCCTCATACTCTGCTTCCCGCAGTTTTCGCTCTTCCTCTTCTTTATCATACTCGAATATACTCATCGTGATGACCTCCGACTTATTTTTTCGAAGAAATTCAGCAAGGATTCCATTCTGAATGCAGTCATTTACTGCCTGTTCTACTGCTGTATCCAAATCAGCTTCTCTTGCGTTTTCCCGTACTTTTGCTACATATTGTGCATATTCTCTTAAACTCTGGCACTGCTCCATCAATTCGCGGTTATGACCTTCGTTGATGTTCAGAGTAAGTACTTTCAGCTCCAGATTCGGCTCGCCGCTCAGATTTTCGTATGATTCCGACAGATAATTGATCCAGTAGTCCTCTTCTCTTTCTGTTCCATTATAAAACACAATGAAATTTGGCGCAGGGATCTTCTGCAGTGCCGAGGAATACAGGGATTTGTGATTCACAAGTTTCTGGTATTCACCAGATATGTAAAACAGATCTCGCAGTGGCATATTTGGATTGTATGTTGACTGATGTTCGTACAGGAATAATCCCATATCCACGATAAATGCCAGATCATTCTTCATACCCATATAGACTGCATTCTCCAGTGTCACAATCTCCAGTGCATCCGAATTTTCGTAGTTACTTCCATTCACTGCGTTGTAAAGCGACAATAGATTTTCTCTGTCTGAAAACAGCATACGAAATACTGTATCCTTGTACTTTCGATTTGCCCTTATCTCTTTGCCTGCATAGCTCTTCAGATCTGCATTACGATCCATTTTTACATTGTTATTTCCTTTTGCAATTAGTTTTCTCTTCACAGCAGCATTGTGTTTTCTTCTCGCCATAGGCATACCTCCTGTCTGGCAGGAGTTTAAGAATACACCGTGCTGTTATTATCATCACCTCGAACCCCTGCTTTTTATTTTAATTGGATTTAAAAGCATGGATTTCTGAAATGAATTAAGAAAATCAGACGGCAAAAATGCCCAGAACTTTGAGAAATATGCTTTTATTTATAGTATCATTTGTTCTAAGCTTCTTCAAGTAGCTTTATGAAATTTTAATTTTTTTATTAATGCAAAAGCAGACCGGAATCACGAGGACTCCGGCCTGAAAAATCATATTGCAGATTTTATTTTACTTTTACTTTGATCACATAGGATTTCTTTCCTGATTTCACTGTAATCTTGACAGTACCTTTTTTCTTTGCTGTAATGACACCTTTTTTGCTTACTGTTGCTACCTTCTTATTGGAAGAAGTGTAAGTAACTTTTTCCTGAGAAGTAAGCGGGCTGATTACCGGTCTGAGTGTCAGTTTCTGACCTTTCTTCAGTCTTACATTCTTCTTCAGACCACTGATCTTAGTAGTTCTTACTCTTGATGTCTGAACTTTTACTTTCAGGGTTGCTTTCTTACCGCTCATAAGCGTTACTGTGATCTTAGCTGTTCCGGTCTTCTTACCTGCTTTGATCACGCCCTTACTATTAACAGTTGCAATCTTCTTATTGCTGGATCTCCAGGATCTGACAGAGTCTCCATTTGCCATAGCCACTCTGATCTTCTTGGTTGTCTGTTTTTTCTGAAGCTTGATAGAAGTTGCATTCAGTTTGATCGTTGCAGTAAGTTTCTTTCCATTATCTCTGTTTACAACTGCGCCACAAACAGAGCATGTTCCCTGCTGTTTCTCAGGTGCAAAGACAGTTGCTTTTGAAACTACTTTCCATGTGTACTTGTGGTCAGTTTTCGGAATTACCTCTGTCTTAGTCTCGCCACATTCTGTGCAGGTATAAAGTTTCATACCTTCTTCTTTGCAAGTTGCTTCTTTTGTGACTTTACCTTCATCCCAGCTGTGTACATGCAGCTCTTTCATACGAGCTTCTGCTGCTTCCAGTTTCTTCACAAGTTCTTCCGGAATCATTTCTTTCTGCTCATCTGTCAGGGCGTCATATGCTTTACGTGCTGCTTCTACGGCTGCTTTGTTATCCAGTGTAAGATCTGCTGTCTCAGGCAGATTTGTAAGTGCGCGTTTTGTAGATTTAACAGCTACCGGTATCTGATCTTCCTTGGTATAGTCATCTGTATAATGTAATACGATCACATCACCGTCATTCAGATACTGTTTTGCAACACCAACACCCGGATGCACATCATTTATAGTATCCATCCATCCGGAATTCTGTCCGTTATCAAATTCAGAAAGAGTTACATCTTTGTACTCAACCGCATAAATATAAGTTCCATACTGTGTTTCTCTGTCATAAATCTTGAATCCATATTTTTCTTCAAGACTCTTGATAACTTCGTATACGGTTTCATTAGCACCTACTTCGATCATGCCTGTCTCTACCCATGTAGTCAGGTTCTCGCCATCCAGTGTATGGCATTCCTCTGTATCAGCTCCATGTTTGGTATCACCAAGGAGTGTGAAAGATACATGAATCGGGTCACTGTCCGGAGCTGCCAGAACTTTAATAGTCTTGGAAGCTGTTGCTCCATCATAATTCAGGGTCAGAGTCTGCTCGCCTTTGACTGTATTGTCAAAACCTTCGATCTCCAGATCTTTCCAGTTAAGATCTTTGCTTGTTCCATCGCTGTATACTGCTTTAATACTGAGACCGTCAAGGTTCAGTTCTTCGCCAAGATAGAACGTATCTCTGCATTCACCGGAAAGCTTAAGGTCTTCAATATAAACCTGTACACCTTCTGTGTTTGCAAGTTTTGCAGCATCTGCTCCAAGCGGGTCATCTGTACGGCTGTATGTTCCTGTAGTAACATAAGCAGCACCGCTCTCTGTCTCATGTGTTGTGCAGCTGGTATCTACATTTGCTACAAATCCGATACCTTTTTCTGCGCCACAGTCTTTTGCATAGTAGTTATTTGCAACATCATCCCATTTGTCAAGGCTTCCATAATATCCGATGATACCGCCGATATATTTAGCGCCATCAGCTGTTGCCTGAACTTTACCAGTAAAGGAGTTACCTTTTACTGTATTCTTAACGTTTTCCCATGTCTGTAATACATAAGTATCAGCACCAAGGATACCGCCGACTTTGTCAGATCCTGTGATCGTACCGGAAGATTTACAGCCATTGATGCAGAATTTTCCACCGTTCGGTGCAGAGCTGTCGTTGTATCCGCCACCTACGATACCGCCTGCATGGTCACCGCTTGCTACAACTGTTCCATCAAAAGTACAGCTGTAAACATTACTGTCACCCATAGCGTTATCACGGCTGCCTACGATACCGCCGACATAAGATTTACCATATACGGTTGCATGGCTTACGCAGTTTTCAATCACACCCTGCATACGTCCTGCAATTCCTCCGATGATTGTCTGGTCTTTGTCATAACCTACTACTACACCACTCTCGATGGTACAGTTTCTGATTGTTGCAACGAAACCTGCGGAGGTTCCTGCAAAACTGTTTTCTGTAATATTGGCTCCGATCAGACCTGATTTCAGGGTACTGGAACCGCTCTTTAATGTTACATTGTCAATAATGATCGCACTGCCATTAAATCCAACGCCTTCGAAATTGTTTACCAGACCATAGCCTGCGATCTTCTTACCATAAATCTTAAGGTTATGTACTTCTGCACCCTTTATATATCCCAGAAGCGGAAGCTCGCCACTTGGAATGGATACAGTCTTTCCGTTACCATCCAGATATCCGGCAAATAACTTCTTCTTTGAAGTACCGATCGGTTTCCATCCTCTCGGAAGGGTAATGTTGTTAGTCTGTTTCAGATATCTTTCATTAAAGGAAATTCCTTTTGCAACCAGATCTGATACTGCCTGATAATCCTCTGCTGTTGAGATCAGATAAGGATCTTCCTGTGTTCCTTTACCTTTCAGTAAAGTTCCGATGTAGTCATCTACAGGATTAACAACAAACTTACAAATTCTGGAAATCGCAGATGAAGATTTTCCCTGAAGTGACGCTGTCACAACACAGAAATAATATCTTGTGCCAGGCTCGTTTGTATCCGTATTAAAATAACTGGAGTTGGCTGAAGTATTATCCTTTACAGTAGTCGCACCTTCATAGCTTTCTTTGTCATTCACATACCACTGATAAGTCTGATGTGCATAAGTTTCTGAAATGTTTGCATAAACATATATACTGTTCGGAATATCACCCTGTGTATAAACAGCATCTTTTGGCTGGGTTCTGATATCCGGTGTAGTCATTGAACGGAGTTTTACATATACAAAAACAGCTGTTGCATCTTTCTCTTCACCATTTTTATCTGTATATTTCTTTCCAGTTTTTGCGTATGTGGAATATTTCTTTCCTTTATAAGTATAAGTAACCTTGCAGTGATAGAAATATCCTGTCTCATTTGGCTTATCTGTCTCCGGAGTACAGGTAACTTCTGTAGATGGAATAATACCAGACAAATCATCTATTGCATCATTACGAACCCATGTATAGGAAAGTGTTCCGCCCTCTACCGGTGTCGTTACATTTACACTCAGTTCAGTAGCCTTCCTGCCTTTCCAATAAGTATATCCATAGTTCCATGGATATTCTTCACCTAATTCTTCACCAGGGTTTGCAAATACTGCTTCCGGCATAGGATTCGGATCAACAGTAATGCATGCGGTGTCAGTTGTAGCCTTATTATTTTCTGTCTGCTCTGTATTTGTGATCACACAATAATAATACGTGGTTCCTTCTTTTTCAGCAGATGGCTGATAAGCGGCTTCGGTTGCACCCTCGATTACAGTACCGGTTGTATTGTTGTCTTCGGTATTGCTGTACCACTGATAAGCCAGTTTGCCCGTACATGTTGCGACAAAGGACAATTTACTTGTTGTATCACCAATGATATAATTTGCACTCTTTGGCTGGCTGACAAATTCCGGTGTATCCTTCTCCGGATATGGCTCTGCTTCAATCGTATAAGTATGATCTACTTTTCCTGCTCCGCCAACCACAACTTCGATCTTCATCTTACCTTTCTTATCCCAGTTGTACGGAACCGTATAATTTGTGTTGGCCTTAACTACTTCACCATTTACTTTAAGTGTATACTTGGTGTCTTTACCCTGTGCCTTGACAGTCACGCCTTCTGCGTTTTTGTCAACATATGCATGATAGCTGGTGACATCTTTGTCAAATGCCTGGTCCATACGGCCATCGACGCTCAGACTGCTCAGTGTCGCATATGCTTTAATATTAACCTGGTATAATGTATCATCTGTGCTGGCTCCTGAATAGAAAGCAGCATATCCTGACGGATAAGACACCTTTTCTGCTCCCACACCATCTACAGGAGATACAGGTCTCCAGGAATTCGCCCAGTCTGCACTGAACATAAATCGATTTACAGTATCTTTGAATTCCGGTGCCAGAGTTGCCTCTGCATACAGACTATCATAATCCGCAATCGGCTCTTTCAGATCATATGTATGCTGATCTCTGCTGAATTCCGGTGTTAATTCTACCGGATCTTTACCATCTTTGTAATCCTGCTCGCTTCTGTAAAGCTTGATTGAAGAAAACTGTGGAGGAGCTGTTACTGTAACTTCACAGCTTGCGCTCTGGTCACCTGCTGTAGCTGTAATCGTAGCTTTTCCTACTTTTACACCTGTCACACGTCCTCTTACTACAGTCGCAATGGATTCATCAGAAGATGTCCATACGGTCTCCTGTGTTGTATCCTTTGGTTCTACAGTCGCAGACAACAGTTCATAATCTCCTGCCTGTACGTTAAGAGTCTCTCTGCTCACCTTAATGCTGGTCGCTGGGATGATCACTTCGCCCTTAACTTCTACCTTAGCTGCTGTCGGAACGACATTGACGCTGTCTGTACCGGATGCAACCAGATAATAAGTTCCGCCTTCAGCAAATGTAAAGGAATCACCATCTACTGTATATGCATCCTCAGACAGAGCCTTAAAGGATGAATCATAAACGGTCAGTTTCGCTCCATCGAAATCCTTATAGACATACTTATTGGCATCGTTATTCCATTCCGCTTTCTGCAGCCCTGCAGTAAATGGAAGGGTTGCTTCTACTGCAAAAGATTTCTGATCAAATTTTACATATGCATCTGAGAAATCCTTTTTGTCTTTATAGACAAATGCAGAGAAATAATCATCAGCCTTTACTTCATCAGAAAGTCCCATACAGGAATTGTCATTCAGCCAGTAACCAAATGCGCCGCTTGCATCACCCCAGAATTTGGAAATGTATTTGCCATACGTTCCATCTGCAGTTGCATAGCCTGCGATTGCGCCGCCATTATAATACTCATCATGTGCTGCAATGAGTGCTTCGTCGCATGTCAGGATACCATTCTTATCAATATCCTTAACAGTGACATCTCTGTCCACCATTAATGCGCCGTCTTTGTCTTTTGCAAATTCTCCTGCCACGCTGACAGTCATATGGATCACTGCATCTTCTGCCGGAGTTACCTCTCCCTCTCCTGCATCGAATGCATCTGTTTCATCTGTGCTGTCAGTACCATCAGAAAATGCATCGACACTTTCTGAATCGTCTTCCTCATCCTCTTCTACATTGACATCCGCACTGTCATCTTCTGCTTCTTCTACTTCAATATCCGCATCTGAAGTATCGTCTGCATCACTAACTGCTACATCTGCTGAATCTTCATCCCCTGCATCTGCGGAAGTTTCGACTTCGATATCTGAGAAAAGTTCGTCTGCCGCATATGCATTGGAAGGAATCATCGTTACGGTCATCATGGCAGCCATGGAAATAGCTGATAATCGTTTCATTAATTCTTTTTTCTTCAACTCTGCTCCTCCTTTTTCACAAGTTGTTTTTAACAACAAAAAACAGAGCCTCATTTATAGATGAGTCTCTGTCCTATACAACGCGTTAGTTAGCTGACTTGAAACAATTATCCGCGTATAACATTTCATACAGCAAAAAAGCAGTTCCGGAGTTTCACCGGATTTCCTTAAACTGGTCATCTCCCGACCAGACCACGCCTGGTTATTTTGTTGTCCTTATATTATAGCATTTATGCATTCTCGCGTCAAACAGAATCGCCAAATATTCTGTGGATATTTAGCGATTCTCCATTTTTTTATTTTACTTTCACAGTAACTGTGTAGGTTTTCTTTCCTGACTTCACAGTGATCTTTGCGGTTCCTTTTTTCTTTGCCGTGATCACACCCCGGCTGCTTACTGTCGCCACCTTCTTATTGGAAGTTTTGTAAGTCACCTTCTCTACAGAAGTGATCGGACTGATCACTGGTTTCAGCGTCAGTTTCTGTCTTCTCTTAAGTACTACACTCCTCTTGAGACCGCTGATCTTTGTGGTTTTAACAGCTGTCTTCTGTACCGTTACATTCACTACCGCTTTCTTTCCACTGGCAAGGGTAATTATGATCCTTGCTTTGCCAGTTTTCTTCGCTGTGATCTTTCCACGGGATGTTACGGTTGCAACCTTTTTATTGGATGTCGTCCAGGACTGTACCCTGTCCCCTGCTGCCAGACCGCTTACCTGTACCTTGGTTGTAGACTGTTTTACCTTTAACTTGATGCTTGTAGCATTCAGCTTAATAGTCGGTGTCAGGCCGCTTCCAACCGTACGTGTCTCCTGGCGGCCTTTGTTACTGGTCCTCCTCTGCTGCTCCGGTGCAAAAACAGTGGCTGTTGATACAGTCTGCCACGGTCCGAACACTTCAGGGATCTCTGTAGGTGTTGGTGTCGGAGCCTTTACTTTTCTCTGTATGGTAAGCAGATATTCTGTCTTGCTTCCCGCTTTGGCAGTCACAACAAATTTTACCTGTGCTTCATCCACGCCATCTTCCCAGTAAACATTAAAGCGTGTTGCATTTCCACTGGTAGTAGTAGTTACTCTCTTGACTCCCTTTACCATTTCCGTCTTCACCGTTGCATCCGACTCAGCCTTCTCTACATAAACGCGAAGAAATCTCTGTGTATTCTCTGCCTTACTGTCCAGATATTCCACAGTATAGCCGGTCTTTGCACTGTTAAACGCCGGAGTCATTGACAGATAATGAGATACCTCTCCATAAGTATTGCTGGTGCTGACGATCATACTGGTCAGGGATGAATTTCCATGATCTTTCGTCAGGTGGAATGTATATTCTCTGCTCTTGGTACCCTGAACTACCGCAATTTTAATTTCAGCTTTTCCGGAACTTACATCAGCCACATATGTTCCATCAATTGTATCATTTCCTATTTTCATCGTGCATCCTGCAGGAGCCTTAAAGCTAAGTGTTACATTCTTTGCATTCTCTGCAACTCTGAGTGTATATTCCGTCTCGGAAGCCTGAAATCTCTTGTCCCAGTTTACACTGCCTGTATCCGGCCTTGCTGTCACACTGTCCAGATAAGCGCCATTTGTTTCCAGTGCCATCAGATAGCAGGAATCATTCTTATAATAAATTGTTCCGTCTTTGTCCACACAAAGAGGGCTGATGCAGTACTCCTGCTGCTTACTTACCGGACGAAACAGTTCTTCGGCTTTTCCTGATGTCTGTCCTGGTGTATCCGTCAGCATGTAGATTCCGCCTGGATATGCATTGTATGTAAAATACAGATAAACCCGTCCATCTGCTTTGCCATCACCGTCAAAGTCCTGATTTTCATAAGCTGTTGAGAGAATCGGAGCCGCCTGCGGGTATCCCGGAATCGATACTTTATAGGCAAGAGAAAGTCCGGAAGCAGATTCCTTGAGCACATCAAAATGATGTCCTCCATCTGCGTTATACTGGCCTCCGGTTCCACAGACACCAACATAGATTCTGTTCTTATAGACAACCGGTGTTGATGTTGCCGCACCTCCCAGATTATAACCTGCCACTGCACCAAATGTTCCGTCTGCATTCATCGCAACCCGATACAGATAACCGCCCTTGGTCGTAAAATAGACATATCCGTTGTTATAAGTAATCGTTGAACGGATATCACCAATCAGATCTGTGCGCTTGTCTATCAATTGTCCCGTATGTGTATTGACAGAATACAAAATAGATGTGTATGCATCGCCCGCTCCATCATCCGATCCAAATACCAGATAATTTTCTGATGCATAGGCGCCGGCCCAATAGAAGCCACCTTTGTGATCATATTTCCATGTACAGTATTTTATCTCATTCCCTTTGGATGGATCTTCATCTGTAACAGAAAGGCAGAAATAAGAGCCAGGAGTTGTATCGGAATTCCATGTTCCCGTATAAATATATCCGTTTTTATAGGTAATCGGTGAAAGCGTCTGTCCACCTAATTTCTCACTGATCCAGAGAGATTTCAGTGTCGTAGCACTGAGTGCCTGTATCTGACCACCACCGATCTGTGCAAAAAGCATTCCCTCTGCATAGGCAAGCGGGATCATGGCATACTGCATATTTCCGGACATCCGTTCACTTGTCTGGACAATGTCTCCTGTATTCTTGTCCATTTTGTAAATAAACTGTCCGGATGCTACATAAACATAGCCACCAAGGATCAACGGTGGTGTAAGTGCTGCATCCCAGCCTTTTGCATCCAATCTCGTTGCCCATTTCTGTGTAATCGTATTCTTGCTGGTCGGCATAGCTCTGTCTGTGATTCCATTATTGGTCTCACTGTTCTGATAGCTGCTCCAGTCATTGTCTGTAATTTCTTCCTGTCTGGCTGTCTGCTGTTCAAGCGTTACCTTGATCTCAGATTCCTCACCTACCGTAAATTCCTGTCTTTTGGAAATATATCCATATTTTGATACATTCCAGGTATACTTATCTCCATAATAAAGAGAATCATAGGTGTCTGCATCCTTAGACGGCTCCACACGCTCCCCTTTGGAGTCATATACACTGACCACTGCATCCGACGGTTCTGTTTTAAATGTAACTGTCACTTTCGATTTCTTATGGACCGTAACTTTATAAGTACCCGTGGAAGTATAGGACAATGTCTGATATGCCGGATCCTGATAAGTCCCATCTTCTTTCATCTGAAAGAGAATCTCTGTATCTGAACCTGTAAGCGGAATTTCCAGTGCCTTACTGTCAGATACGGCCTGTCCGTTTACCGTAAGTCCATACCATTTATCATTAAAAGCACTTGCAGTAACTTTTACGGATTTTGTATCCTGTCCCACTGCTACCTCATAATCCCTTGTAATACCGGCACTGTCAAATTCTGAGATCAGATTTTTTGCCATATCCTTATCCGAAGGAAGATAACATCCGATCATGGAAAGATCCAGTCTTCTGAGAACTACGATCTTATAAGTCTGGCTGTCTGCCGCTGTACCGGCTGTTACTGTATAAACAGCTCTTTTTCCATTGTCTTTGGTAAAGATATTTGAGAAATTGTAGCGTTTTCCATCTGTATATCCGGTTGTAATAATCTCATTTTCTACAGTTTTTCCATCAAGATCACATGCAGACAACTGAATCGTTGAACCCTGCGGCGCATCCGTTCCAAGATCGGCAGTCACATAAAAGCCATTGGAATTGTAACTGGAGCCAATCTCAACCGTATAAGTCTTTCCACCATATGTTTCATCCAGATCTTCCCTGCGGGTCATTTCAAGAGGATCTTTTACTCCGTAACCGGAATACACACTCAGATCTTTGAGATATTCCTTTGTTTCTCCTGCTCCGACTTCCTGCTGATCTTCAAAAAATACCTCTGCCGTATTTTCATCTGTATCTTCCGTACTCCATTCTTCCTGATCATCTGCGAAGTCTTCCACAGAAATCTCAGTTTCATCCTCATCTGTATCTGCTTCTTCTGTGATCTCTGTATTCTCATCTGCCGGTTCTTCTGTTATTTTGCTTTCTCCCAAATCATCCGACAGGCTGTCTTCGCCGGATATCTCTGATGAAAAATCACTTTCTACGGATATGTCCGCGCCATAAACCGGTGCTGTTCCCGCCAGCATAGTCACTGGCAGAAGGACTGCAAGCCATTTTCCCGTTCTTCTCATCTGATGATTACCTCTCTTTCTCTTTCTCAGCGCTGCAGTAATGGATTCCTGTTTTTCATTTTTCTGAAACTTCGTCTTGCTCCTGTCCAGAAGATCAGATAAATGAGGCCTGCCAGTGCAAACACGGATAATACCTTTGTAAGGGATCTCATATGTGTCCACGTATTCGTAACTTTACTTCCCACCAGTTCCGGAATGCTCTTCTCTTTCTTTTCCGAGGAACCCGAAATAACTCCGGATGTTTTATCCTTATCTTTACTTTCTGTCAGATCATCCGTTGATGCTTCTTCTGTCTTTTTATCTGTTTTGTTGTCGTTCTTCTTTTTTGTGGAATCCTTTTCGTTTTTATCAGACTTTCCGTTTTTTCCGGAATCTTTTTTATTTGTTCCGGCATAGACGGTGAGTTTTTTTTCTTTATTCTCTTCTTCCGATTCATTTTTTCCGCTTTTTCCGGAAGAAGTACCTTTTCCACCAACCGTTTTCAGATTTGCCAGAGAACCTTCTCCGTTATTTCCTTTACCCGGAAGTGTCGCTTCACTTTTATTTCCGCCATACCCCGGTCTCTGTACAACCGAGCCGGAGTTTCCACTGCCTGTCGGATTTTTCTTTTTTATATCCGGAATTCGGATCACCAGAGGATCGCTGACATTTCCGACATCGTCCTTTACTACGATTATGATATCTTTTGCACCTTCTGACAGTCCATTAATCGTCAGTGTATCTGTTCCTGCCTGGACCTCCCGTCCTTCTTTTGAGGTATCCGGATTCTGATGATTCTTCCCGGCATCTACGACACGGTAATAGCACTGTCCTCGTTCACTTGTCTTATATACCACAGATGCCTCACTTGAAGATACCCTGCTTGCACTGACTTTTTTGAGTACAGGAGCTGTTTTATCTGTGATTTCAAGTGTGAGATAATAGTCTTTTCTGGTTCCGTCCTCAGCAGTTACCTCCAATCTTACTCTGGATTCTTTTTCCTGATCACCAAAATAGATTTTCCAGTAAGTATGCCCTTCTTCATCCTGCGTTTCCCTGATTGTCTCATCCTGTTCGACAGTAGAATATTTCACACCACTTAATGCATAGACCTTGATCTGGGCATGTTCCTCTTCTGCTACGGGCCAGATATTCAGGCTCTGGCGTTCGCCGTCATAAACAGCTTTGTATCTGTCCCAGTCTTTATTTAATGCAGGATCCAGTTTCAGGATTCCCTTTCCCCAGGTGTCCGAACTAGAGATATATAATTCTTTCAGATCTGTGTTATTACTTTTGACCTCCGGTGTCACGGAAGGTTCCGGTGTTACCGATGGTTCCGGTGTTTCTGATGGCTCCGGTGTAATTGATGGCTCCGGTGTTTCTGATGGCTCCGGTGTCACAGATGGCTCCGGTGAGGGTGCTTCCGTCGGTTCCGGCGTTTTGGTCGGTTCCGGTTCTGCCGGTGGATCTGTTGGTTCCGGTTCCGGAGCTTCCGTCGGTGCTGCCGGTTCCGGTGTCTCTGCCTCTGTCGGTGCTGCTTCTTCCCCCTCGGTCTCCTGCGTGGTATCTGCGGCATAAACCTCCATGGAAAGAGCAGCATTCAATTCCATAGCTCCTCCTCCAACCAGAAGTCCTGCAGAAAGGGATCCAATTATGAACTTTTTAATGATTGGTCTTTT
>OLSX01003549.1_pt1 | contig 12574 bp, 13 predicted proteins | sample 1673141 | NCBI WGS metagenome assembly OLSX01 (sample SAMEA3136759, study PRJEB25190) | human gut metagenome | biome: human gut; feature: human-associated habitat; material: faeces | place: Austria | collected 2013
TTTTGTGAGGAACAGCAGATAGGAACTCCACGCCGTTAAGCTGTTTTAAATCTTCATTCCAATCTTTATTAGTGGGCAGAATCCGCTTAATATCGGCATATCCGCTTTCTTTCAAAATGTCACTAAGCCTGTCCGCAGCGTCGATTCCGCCCACATCATTGTCGGTGCAGATTACGATTTCAGACATATTTGAATGTCCTTTTAATGCTGTTAAAACCGCATTTTCGTACACACCGTTCATTGCGATATATGAATGCTTCTGCCAGTTTTCAGGATTCAGCGTGAGATACGATAAAAGGTCAATCGGAGCTTCAAACACAAACAGCTTTTCCGATTTTCCAAAGTGGGAGAAACTATATTTTGTATTCGAACCCTCGATAGTCTGTCGGAATGCTTTTCCAAAAGAATTTGTCGACCGCTTATGCGCCTGACGGGGAACGCCGTTTTCATCCAAGCCCACAAACACTGCGTTGTGATGCTCCTTGTCCTCATAAATAGTGTGATTTTTTGCAAAAAAGCTGATTATATCAGGAGCGATAAACCGCTGTTTTATGAGGTAGGCATATACTCTGTGCATGTCCGAATTCGCTTTTGGCAAACGGAATTCCTTTAACTTTTTATCCGGCACAGCCGCTTTCGGCGGACTGTGGGCAATCGGAGCAACGCTTCCTCCCAGCAGCTCGTTCATTGCGGTCTGAAAATCCATGCCGTAAAAATACCGCATGAATTTGACCGCACCGCCTCCAACCTGATTCTTGTGATCGAACCAGGTCGAACCACGGAGCGTTATGCTGTCGTGTTTACCGCTGCCGTCATGATAAATCAGTTTGTACTCCCGTCCGGCTTTCTCTAATTTCTCGCCTCTCATGCGGAGAAATTCAGCCAGATCTACGCCGTTTGCAAGCCGCTTTTCTTCCTCTGTGTATGGAATGTAGGGCATTGGCTATATCCCCACAATCGACCACAAATACAGCGGCGCAGTCAATGAAAACAGCAGACAGCCGAATAAAATTGCCGGAGCAGCCCACTCAAACTGACCGTGCTTGCGATAATCGAGATAACTTGTTGCGAGCTTTGCAAACAGCAGAATCGCCAGTATTACGTCAATTACGGGGAATACAACATTGTTGACGATGGTTTTAATCTGGCTTTGTGCGGAGTTCCAAGTACTTTCAACAGCTCCCGCAACGTCGCCTTCGGCAAATGCTGTCAGACCGCAAATCGAGGTCATAACAGCAATAGTGATTAATACAATAAATATTTTCTTTTTCATGCAAAAAACTCCTATATTTCAGTTAATTTTCCGGTGAGAACAGTCCTTGAGCTGCCCTCGGAACCGGTACAAGTGGACATCGAAATAAATTGATTTTCCTCAGAAATTCCTACATTTCTCCAGATAAATGAGTCCGATCTCAGGTTGTCAAGCCACACATTTACATCACCTGTCACATCATAAAAGCTGTCGTAATTTTCCGGCTGCGATACCGAGAAAAAGTTAATTTTGTACACAGCATTTTCCGTAGTCAGCCAGCCGTAATTATGACTGTCAAAATATCCGCTGTCGATAAAATTCGTCACGTCCGCAAACATACTTCCGTCGCTCATGTTGTGACCGTACAGAATGTTGATTTTGCCCGTAAAATCTGCATTACAGCGGTAGTCGAGAAAGATCGAACCTACCCTTAAATAACTGCCGTCAACAGCTCTGTGAAGATAAAATTCATTGTCGCCGGAGTACATCACGGGGTAATTTATCTCAGTTTCGGGAATACATATCCAACCTATTGAATTGTCAAAATCGTCGCATAGATTCTGCACCTGTTCCGTCAGATTTTTTTCTATTTTATCAGGAACTTCAACAGAAGTATTTTGGTTGGAATTACATTTTTTTGGGAGTTCCAGAAGAGTAAAATCCGGAACATACGGCTTGATTTTTTCTTCCTGAATTTTCACCTGAACATCGTCACGAAGCAGCAAAAATAATCCTCCAAAAAGGAGGGCGATCGCTAAAACGACCGCCGAAATTTTGATTATTTTATTCCTCATGTTTACCGCCTTTTTTCTTTCTGATTATAAATAAAACTGAGCCAATCGCAAGAGAAAGACCTATCATGATCCACGCTAAAATATTACTGCCGTTATCACCTGTGTATGGCGTCGTCTGCTGCGGAATCTTTGTATTTGTCATCTGACACTTCACAATTTCACCGTCCTCTTTAATGGTAAACGGATAGGAATTTTCATTGAGAATATATCCGTCTGGAGCGTCGAATTCACGGTAGAAATAGTCGCCTGTACGAAGCTTTTCAAAGGTCACAACTCCGTGCTCATCTGTCCGTCCCTGAACAACAACATTGCCGTCCTTGTCGAGAATTTCAATACCGCAATTGGGAATAAGTTCACCAGTGGAAACATCGGTTTTTGTGATTTCCACAGCGCCTTTTTTCGGCTTATTTATGAAGCCTTTTCCGACCTCTGTGTTGCCTATCTCGATTGTTTCGCCGTCATTTTCAATGCTGAACGGATAGATATTTTCATCGATAACAAAGCCGTCCGGAGCGACAGTTTCTTTCAAAAAATACTTGCCGTATTCCAGATTTTCAAGGACGTAAACACCCTTTTCAGTTTCACTCAGAACGCCGATTTTGTTCTCGCATTTTTCATCGGAATAGACTGTAAACTCAGCGCCGGAAAGCCTGTTATCAGGGTATTCCTCATCGATTTTTATAACGGTAATATTGCCTCTGATTTTCATGTTTTTTGCTGTGATTTCAATGATTTCGCCGTCCTCGCAAACAGTTACGGGATAGCTTTCATCACTCAGAATATATCCTGTGGGTGCTTCGATTTCATGAACGATATAGCTGCCGAATGGCACTTCTTCAAAACCGAATTCGCCCTTAGAATCAGACTCAGAAGTCATGATCGCATTGTCGGCTGTGAACTCCTCGCAGTCTGTGTTGAAGAGTCCGAAGAGAGCATTTTCAAGCGGCTCGTCGCTGTCATTTACCTTGATACCCTCGATTTTTCCTCGCTTGAGCTCGTTAGTAAACTGACCGCAGTCGATAGAAACTGTAGTTACTTCCTGTCCCATATATTCGAAGTTTACAAGGTACTTTTCACCGTTGAGAATATAGTGTTCATCGGTGGCGATTTCCTGAACATAATACTTTGCAAATGGAATTTTTTCAGTGATAACCGCCTTCATATTTTCATCAAGGGAAACCTCTGCAATGAGACCATCTTCCGGAATAGAGCTGCCGTCGGCGGCTGTGATTTCTTCTGCCGCAAACAGTCCGAAGCGAACATTTTTGTACTCTGAATCCATGCCGATTCCGAATGCTTCGTCCTGTTCCATAACCTTGGAAAGTGAAATTTCAAGCTTCTGATAGTCATTGACAAATGACGTATTTACGGTATCTCTCACGGTGACCTCCTGTCCTGCATAGGTAAGCTCCACAAGCTGCGGTTCGCTGTTTAAAACGTAACCGTAAGGCGCAATAATTTCCTTAACTTCGTACTTTCCGAGGTAGAGTAAATCAGTTTCAGCATAGCCGTTTTCGTCGGTTGTGATCTCTGCAACAACGTCGCCGGCATTGGCTCTGACAGTACCGTCAAGGGTAATAATATCCTCGCTTGCAATGATTTGATATACCGCGCCGGCAAGTCCGCTTTCCTCAAAAACAGGGGTATACGTTGTCTGTCCACTCTCATGGACAACGCCGTTTTCATCAATATAAATTGCACTTCCGAGAGCAGTTACTGAACTGAATATATCGCCTGTTTTCTGAACTCTGATTCTGCCTTTCTGAGCAATATTTTCCTTGTTGACCTTCACGACAGTCAGTGCATTTTCTTCCTCTGAGTTATCAGCGGAAATCGAGAACGCAACAGGCGTGCTGTCAAGAACATATCCGTAGGGGGCCTGTACCTCGACAAGAGAATATTCTCCGTAAGAAAGAACCTCGGGAGTGATCAGATAGCCCTCGTTGTTTGTGTAAAACACATCGATAGTTGTGGGAGTAGGATAGCTGAAAGTCATTGATATTTTCTGACCGTTTGAATCATAAATCTCAAAGCCTGCGCCCTCGTATGGAATTGTTTTTCCTGTTTCGGAGTCGACCTTTACCACCTTAACATAGCTTTCAAACTCTGCATTGTTGATGAGGTATCTGTAGGTCTGTCCGTTTTCGCTGATGGTCACATCAAAATCAGCAATAAACTCAGTACCTTCCCAACCCTTGGTCTGATGCACGGTGTACACACCGTATGGCATATCCTTTGTCTGTGCAAAGCCGTTTTCATCGCACACAAGGTAGTCCTTTTCGGCATCTTTTGCGTTTACATAACTGCCTGCGCTTTTGAGATAAACCTCAAACTCAGCGCCTACTTCGGGAGTTTCAATCTGAGTCGTACCGTCATCCGTATGCTTGATTATGCTGATTTTTCCCTTGATAATGTCCTCGGTGACGATCATAGAAATGGGATTGTGTTCGATCGTATAATTCTTAGCTTCAGCTCCGACCGGGTACACAGTTTCATCAAGGAGATATCCCTCGCTTGGAGTAATTTCCTGAATCGTGTAATTGCCGCAGACATACTCCTTGGACTTGAAATATCCGTTTTCATCTGTGGTGTAGGTGTCCACCAGCACTCCGTCACGGTAAATGCCATAAACTGCGCCTGCAAGAGTGCCGTCGCCCTGTGCGGAAGTTGTTTCGGAATCCTGCTTTATCACCTCAATGGTGAACTTTTTCAGAATATTTTTGAAAGTACAATTCGTTGTTGCATCGGCTGTCAGAGTTGCTGTCTGATCCGCAGGAACAACGTACTTTACGGGAACATTTTTCTCGCTGATAGTGTAAACGATTTTCTTGTTGCTGCTGTCATAAACAGGAATATCGCTGAGAATAGCAATGCCGTCAGAGCCTGTTTTTATGGTGTAGGTTTTACCGCCGCCCTTAATTTCAAAGGTACGGTCACCATTTTCACCGTCCTCCGACTGCTTGTTGATCCGGATCGAACCTGTTTTCAGCGTATTTTTGAAATTTACATTTACCGTTAAATCCACATTTCCGCTTGTCAGCGTCACATTCTGCGCTTTGGGAGTTTCATAGCGAGTAGCAACGTTGATTTCTGAAACAGTGTAGGTTATGGCTTTTCCGGTTTTCATATCGTAAACATTCAGCTCTGAAAACTCCGCAATACCGCTGCTGTTGGTTTTCTTTGTATAGCTGCTGCCATCAGAACCGGTAACCTTGAATTCGATATCCTTAACGATATCGTCCTCGGAGGTTTTGTTGACCTTGATTTTTCCAACTTGAAAATCTTCATAAACGGTCACAGTCTGATTGGCTTTCAGCTCATAAACCTTTGTTGAAAGCGCATAGCCCGTCGGTGCTTTAATTTCTTTCACATAATATGTTCCGCCGGGAAGCTTTATTGAGCCTGTGCCGTCAGCGCCAATCGTTATCTCGCCGACCTTTGTTTTGCACGCAGAATCGGAGTAAACTCCGTACTTGGCGGTACTGCCGTCAACAGGCGATTTACCGACGATCTGCGACGTTCCGTCGATACATTTTTTGATACTGAAGGTTATGTCACGGGAGGTAATTTTGTAGGCGACAAAGCTTGCAAATCTCGCCTTGCCGTCGGTGTTGTTGTTGATAACGCAGCCCTGAGAACCGTTGCACTCGATTCTCCAATGCTTGCCGCCGTCGCCGTTTCCGCTGCCAACATAAGGGGAAACAGCGTCACGGTTATATCCAAGTTTCACGAGGTAATCAAGAACAGCGTCTCTGCTGTCAAACTGCCCCATGTAAAACCACATATGACCGATTCCGTTATCCTTGGCAACGCCTGAAATTACGGCTCCGGGAATGAGATTTTCATTTTCGTAGTACTGATGACTGTCGGCGTCAAGCTTCTCATAAATCACTTCAATCGGAGCAGTTACGCCCTTGTAGGTCATGGTGCAGTTCTTGTAAGCAGAGCCGTCCGCATACTCCCAGTAATTTTGCGGAACGGGATTATTTGACGGGAATCCGGCGGTGCTTACGCCTAAATCTGTCAGGGTCGCATAAACAAGTCCGGAGCAGTCGAGACCCTTTCGGCGAACAGTTTCCATGGACTGTTTTGTAGGATTTGAGGACGAATACACGCCGTCGTAGCCCTTGCAGTCCCAGCCGTATGGAACTCCGAGGTACGTCGCTGCCTGTCTGATAACCTCGTCTCCTGAGAGCAGCGGTTCTTTGGCGGTTTCAGCGGCATTAGTTTTAAGGCCGCCGAGATTTGTTCCGATTAAAGTAAAGGCGCAGAGTCCTGCCATAAGACCTGCGCTGATTTTTTTCAGTATTCTATTTTTAAACATATTTACCTCCAAAAGAAAAAGACTCGCATTTGCGAGTCTCTCATAATTATTTTATTCATATCTCACGCTGCTGATGATGTCAGCAGATGCAATATATCTTTCATTTTCATCCACAATTTCTATGAAACCGCACATATTTTCCGTCAGGAAACATCCTGCCTGCGTGTCCAGAACATACCACACACCGTCGATTTTAACCACATTTGCAACATGTCAGTAAAGCTGATTTTCGGTCCATGCAAAGTAACATTCCAGACCGTATTCAAGGCACATTTCATAGGTCTGATATGCATACTGTACGCAAGTGCCGCTGCCGCTTGAGGCCATAAAATTGTAGATTTCAAGCGCCTTTTCGTAGTCGGATAAGCCGCATTCGACGGCCGAAGATTCTTTTTCATATTCCTTCGGTTCTGTAGCTGTAGTCGACGTAATTTCGGGAATTTGCGATGGATCTGTTTGAACGGGAACATCAGATTTTTCAGTTGTATTTTCAATAATCAACTCAGAAAAATCATCATGATTTTCATCGTAAGCTACAGCAGTCTCTGTAACCTCCTGCCGTTCGGAAACTTGCGGTTCTTCCGGGATTTTTTCTTTCTGCTGATTAGTTACAGCAGTTGTTTGAGTGGTAGTTTCAGACTGATGTGCGAATGTTGTAATATCAGCCGAAACTGTTTTAATTTCTGCTATTTCAGTCGTTGTAACTGATGTTATCTGCGTTGTATGAAATGTGAATATTTCCGCTTTTTCCGGTGTGTTTTCAGATTCGCCGCATGCTGTCAGAAGTGCAGTCAGAATAAGGATAAGCATTGATTTTTTCATATTGATCAGCTCCTTCATATTTCTTGTTGACACCACAATACCATAAAATCAACGCAATATCCAGACTCTTTGCAAAAATTCTACCTTTTCAATATGGCGGAGGGCGGATTTTTAAGCAGAACCAATCAAGCATTAAATTTCACCGCCTTCACCATCGCAGTCGCCCTGAAAAACGCAGCTTTCACAGCCGTCTACGCTGTTGCATATCTCCATTAGCTCAACATCCGAAAGCTTACGGCGGATGGCTGTCAACACAACGCCATCCTCGTTTACTTCAAGTTCAACATTGACAGGAAGACCGTTTTCATCAAACAGTCCTCTGAAATTTGTCACGCCGTTTTTGGCAAGTATCTGTGAAAATATAACTTTTTTCATAAATAAAAATCTCCTTCATTAAAAAATGAGAGTTGGTTAATTGCACCAACTCTCTGTGTTGTATCGTAATTTGAAATCAGCAGTTCCGCATACCGACAGCCGCCGTCATATCGCTGTGCCAAGTTGTTAAGTCTGCTGATCTCCTCAATGTAAACTCCCGGATTGTCCCATAGATCACGTATTTCCGGACAGTCGTTGTAGGACACTAAAAATTTTCCTGAACACCCAAGCAATGTGTCCCTCAGTCTGATGTGGTCTTTTGTCTGAAATCCCACGTCTTTATAGTAAATACGGCGGATCGCAATAGAAAAAGCTCACCGGGCGGTCATACTGCCGTATCAGCTTTTCAAAGTCACGATTTTCAATAACCACTTTTTGCAGCCGTCTTGCCGCCATATCTATCTGCGGAAAATCCGACCAGATGGAATGAGGCTGACAAGCGAAGCTGTCCAGTCCCGAAGCGTAGCTATATCGAATCAGCTGATAAAACTTCACCGCTCTGTCAACATCTCTGAATCTGCTGAACAGCCCTCGTTTGTGCAAACCTGCAATCCGGTCAAAATCCTCACGGGAATTCAGGACATACCGCAGCTTGTATTTCAGCTTATTCGGCTTGTCCCTGACACAGCAGTACAGATTCACCAGATTGCTGTTGTAATCGTTGAACACCTCCATTTCTCCTCCTGGCGGCTTGTGAAATAATACCCAACCTGCGCCTCCGAAAACCTCGATATACCTCTCGTAATAGGTTGGAAACCTCGCAAGCACGGCGTCCCTGAGCGCCTTTTTGCCGCCCACCCATGACATAAAGCTGTTCATGTAACTCCTTTCTGCCGCTGCCAACAACAAAAAGAAAAAGCCGCTTTGCAAGCAACAGAAATTTTCTGCTGTTGGCAAAACGACCTATACCAATTATTTTATTCGACTGTTGTCTATTTTATTTTTTTCCAGATCTTCATCTGCTCTTTTTGCAGCACTGCACAGCGCCATTGTAAATACACCGACCGTACCGCCGAAGAGCAAACCAAGTATAAATCCAAGCATAATCTCACCACCATTCATATTATTGTCAGTTCGTTTAATCCTCATTCCCGAACTCCTTTTTCAGTCTGCCGATAATGTACGCCTGCCCCTTTCCTGTAACAAATGTCTGCTGATAGGTTTTGGTAAATGAATTAGTTTCAAAAACGGACTCTTTGACCGCAAAATATCTACGATCAATATACTTTTGATACGGCAGATTATCCGACATCAAAATCTCATTTTCCCGAAGCCAGCGGAACAGTCTGTTTCTTCCTATAGGAATATTTTCTTCCACGGCAAGCTTCGCCATTGCGTTCATGTCGATAAGATTATCGGTATTCGACACCTGATTTGCGAACTCAACTAACGGTTCATCGTGACGGATTCGCTCATTCAGTTTGTTGATAGCGGTCATCTGCAGACGGAAAAGATTTCGGTATGGTTCTTCAAGAAAGGGGAGGTAGTTTTCTATGAACATATCCTCGTTGGCGACGTAACCTCCTGTGCGCCTTATCGTTGGGAGTATCTTAGTTGTGATCCATTTACGAAAAGGCTTCGCCTGTGGTTTGTCACTTCTAAGAATTACATCATAAAGTCCGCTTTCGCTAACTGCCGTCATTTCTCGGCACTGTCCACCTGATGTCAGTTTAACTGACATCAGCTCATCGCTGTCCAGACGACCGGCAACCATTCTTGAATTGCTGATTTCAAGCGCTTTGCATACATCTGCAAGCACAAACCACGGTTCGCCGTTTTTTATCACCGTCCTGATTTGACCAAACTCTTCACTCTCAAAAATCTTAATCATATTTTCCATTATTTATTTCCTCATCAAATTTCAATAAATTTCTTGCAATGTCCTCAACAACAGGTACGCTCACTGCGTTTCCTGCCTGTTTATATAACTGTGCGTCGGACATTCCGATTGTCTGAACCTTATAAAACTGCTCATCTGTAAAGCCTTGCAATCGCCAAGCCTCAATGGGCATGAGACGTCTTATCCTGCCGTTATGAACTATGCCGTGCCTGTCCGTGACGGTTAGCGTAAACATCGGCTCGTTGGGTTCTTTGATACGTCTGCCGTTCTGCCAAGTTTTTTCTTTAAACGGATTGAGAATTGCTCTCGGGTCGGTGTCCCGACAGGACTCTTTCGCGCTATAATTTTCATGTGAATCATACAAAATATCGCGCATTTTTTCTCCGGTCGAGCCGTAAAGAATAGTTTCTGTAAAGGGTGGAAACGAAATGGGTCCAGCGTCACGCTGGTCCATTCTTGTATGAAGACATCTTGCGTTTTCCGTAATCTGCGGATTTTCGTTCAGATCGCAAAAAACAGCGGAGTGTTCACCTTTGTGGTTACTCACTCCGCTGTCCTGCCGTGCGGTTATACATCTTGCATTTTCTGTGAAATTCGGAGGAGGGTTGCTGTCAATAAAGTAAAGACCTGTTTTACCGCCCATACCTCCCGAACCGCTGCATTGCGTTACCGCAAGTCCATCGGGAGCATAAACCCTCGAACCCTGACTTCCACCGATTATTTGTTCAGTTTTCCTGCTATTTTCGCTGTCGCTTCTGCCGAAAGCCAGTATTTTTCCGGAACAATTGATTCCAAGACATCCTGCAATATATACTCTCTTTCGGACTTGGGGAAGATAATCGGCGCTGTTATACACACGCCATTCCACGCAATACCCCAGTTGGGAAAGCGTTTCAATGATTTTGGCAAAAGTTCTCCCCGAGTCAATCCCCATGAGTCCGGGTACGTTCTCAAACAAAAATAGCGAGGTCTTTTGCTTTCAAGAATTCGGGCAAGTTCAAAGAAAAGATCGCCTCGCTCGTCTGCAAAGCCTTTTCTTGCCCCGCAGACCGAGAACGGCTGGCAGGGGAAACCTCCGGTAAGGAGATCAAAGTCCGTAAGCTCTCCGGCGTTAATATTTCTGATATTTTCATAAAATTGCTCATCTCCCGTGTCATACAGCATTCTGTAGGCTTTCTGTGCGAACTTGTCGATTTCGCACCATGCCACAATTTCAAAACCTCCGACCCTTTCCAGGGCGGAACGGAAGCCTCCGATGCCCGAAAATGCGTCGAATACTCGTATCATCTGACCATTCCTTTCTTTTGGGATAATAAAAAAGCGGCTAAGTCTTTTTCAAAACTTAACCGCTACATTGTCATGTTCATTTCAAAATTTTCTGACAGCCCTTCAGTTTTTTCCATTTTCTCAGACAGATTTTCCTCCTGCTGAATTACATGAAATTTGTCCTCGCCGGGAATGAGAGAAAGGGAACGTCCGTTGTCCCATTTCATTAATAACTGACCGGCGTCATCAACTGCAATTACCGTTCCTTTTGTGCCTGATGGAATCGGCTGTGGATCGTTTTCCATGCTGTCAAGGCATATTCTTGTGCCTTTGGGGTATCTTTCTTTCATCATTTCAACTTTTCTTCTGTTGTACATAATTCACCTTACATCGTCATGCTCATACCGGGTTTTTCCGATAAATCTTCGGTCTGCTCAAAACCCATTTCTTCTTCCGTCTGCAGCGACCAGTCCTTGCCATCATCCCAGAAGCTGACATAAATTTCGCCGTAATCGGCGGTTTTGATCGGATGCTGCTCCATGCCCTCAAAAAAGCCATCCGAACATTGACCGATCAGGTGACTGCGCAGATCTTCCAGTTCATTGTTTGTTAATTTCTCAGTAATCTGACATTCAAACACGCCCATGAGTTCACCGTTGATTTCCTTGACAGATGGAATTGCCGAGAAAACTTTTTCGCTGACTGCCGGATTATTGTCAAAATACACCATCAATCCACGATTTTCTTCTTCCGGTTCAGAGTAATCCTGAATGAAATCGTTGATTTCATCTGCACAGTCTACTGCATACTTTGAGGGAATTCCTCCATCTCATCCATGACTTCTTCGTCAAACTCATAATCGGATTCGTCATACTCCCTGACGAGGCGCAGAGGACAATAAAACGTCAGCTCCTGAGTAGGCTTCACTTCAACTGTGATATCCGGCTGAAAGGGAACTTCGATGGACTGACTTTCCGCCATCTGAATGTCCTCTCGTTCACGAAGCATTGCTGTTACCGAATCACGCAGAACGGACTTTACATCCAAATCGGATTCTTCCAAAAGCTTGTCAAAAGTGAAGCTTGTTTCACCGCAGTGGGCAAGCTCTGCAATTTTATCAGCAATTTTTTTCAAGCTTTTATGCAATTTCTGTTCAGAAACCGTAAGCTCGCTGTTTTCAACCAATGCTCTTGCATTTGGTATGAATTGGGACTTTCGAGCGTATGACATACCCTCAGACTCAACCAGAATACCATCGCCGCTGTCATAGTCAAGAAATAGCAAACAATGGGCAACATCATTGCTGTCGATGTACATCAAATCACAATACTCGGCAATATATGGATTATCATTAAGAGCGTCATTTTTGAGCCTATTAAACGAATTTCCGTACAATGTGATTACTTTCTCCACACTGATTTCATATGTTTTGTAGCTGTTCACCTTATGATTAAGCGTGCTGTTAAATTTTAGTTTCTTCATCTTATTCCTCCGTAAATATTTTTTAAGCGGTATTTTCTGTTTCTTCTGTTTCACCTCCGTCTGGGCACAAAAAAAGACCGCTTTGTTTAGTATCACTGCTTCGTGATACCAGACAAAACGGTCTTGAAAAGTTTATATACTATTCTACATATGAAAAAAGGCATATCTAAGATTATTTTTCCCAAATTTGTCTCTGAATTCTGAAATATTAAAAAATCGCGGGTTCGAATCCTTCTTATTGGGTTCATTCATCCATGGTTTTTAAGCTTGATTTTTCACCGTCAGAGTAGCAAAAAAACCCGTAGATACGGACTTTGCGGACTATTCATCTTTTTTATAGTCACAATATGGTGCGCCAGGAGGGACTCGAACCCCCGACCTACTGGTTCGTAGCCAGTCACTCTATCCAGCTGAGCTAC
>OLSX01003562.1_pt1 | contig 12544 bp, 11 predicted proteins | sample 1673141 | NCBI WGS metagenome assembly OLSX01 (sample SAMEA3136759, study PRJEB25190) | human gut metagenome | biome: human gut; feature: human-associated habitat; material: faeces | place: Austria | collected 2013
GACACACCATTTTTAATATTTACAAGAGGTTTTTCGACAGCCTGGAGCCGTTTGCTTTTTTTCAAACGGCTCATTCGGTTTAATCTAAATATTGTATAAACCCTGTCTTTTCCTTATCGTCATAACCTGCTTTACGGTAGAAATTCAGCGTGCTATCGAGTTTTGAGCCTGTCATAAGTATAAGCCTGTAGCAGTTTTCAGCCTTCGCTATCTCTTTTGCTCTTTCAAGACACGCAGTAGCCAGCCCTCTGCCACGATATTCACTGTCTGTCACTACATTCTCAACAAACGCATAAGGACGAGGCCCGTGCGTCATATTCGGCACTATTATGCAGGTGCAGGTAGATACTATCTTCCCGTCCTCCTCAGCTGCTATTAAGTGATAGTCGGGATTATTCACAAGCCTTTGCCAAAGCTTCCTTGTATCGCCCTTATATTCCGGCACGCTTGTTTCGTGCAGCTGACAATAAAGGCTCATCAGCTGTTCGTATTCATCTTCATTGACTTCTCTTATCATATAGCCTCCTTTGACAAATCAATCATATTCCGATAAAAAAAGAGTGTCACTTTCGCAACACTCTTTTTAACTTTAATTACTGCTGCTGTTCTGCAGTATCATTAGCTGTATCAGGAGTAACAGTATCACCGACATTGCTGTTATCGCTTCCGCCGATAACGTCTTCCTCGTCAACCTTGTCAGGAACAGGTTTTTCAACCAATTCCTTGTTGAGAATACCGAAGTTCGACTTGCCGTTCTTCTTGATTTTGTACATTGCGTCGTCAGCCATACCGATTATCTCATCAACTGGCATAGAAGAATCCTTGATGATTGAAATACCGATACTTGCATTGACGCTGAGCTTGTCGCCGTTATCCGATGTAAAGCCTTCCTTAAGTCCCGACAGAATATCACGGGCTACTCTTGTAGGCTCGTTTGTTTCAATGTTTCTTACACAGGCTACAAATTCGTCGCCGCCGTAACGACCCGCAGTACCGAATCCCTTGATTACAAAATTGATCGTATTTGCAACGAATTTCAGTACCTGGTCGCCTGTAGCGTGGCTGTATTTGTCGTTGTAAATCTTGAAGTCGTCAACGTCAATGAACAGGATTGCTACCTCGCTCTTGCGGACATTGATAAGCTCGATCTCGTTATCAATGGTGCGCTCGATAGATTCACGGTTATAAAGACCGGTAAGGCTGTCGTAGCTTGCTCTTTCCGTAAGGAGTTTTTCACTCTTCTTTGCACGGTCAATATCAACGATAACGCCGACAATCTTAGCAATGTTTCCATCTCTGTCACGGATAGTCGCAGTACGGAGCAGTATCCAAATATAGTCGCCGTAGATATTCTTCCAGCGATACTCGTTGCCTTCGAATTCCTCGCCCTTTGACAGCTTTTCGAGATCCTTGTGATAACGGTCGTTGTCCTCGGGATGAACCTTAACCTTAAGAAGGAAGCTGTCACCGAAGTGGTCGGAGGGTGCACGGTAGCTGAACTTCTTGTTGAAGTTGTTCGAGAAGAAAACATCGTTTGACTTGAAATTCCACTCAAAGATTATGTTATCCGACATTTCGATAATAGTACGGTATCTTCCTTCACTTACAACAATATCGTCTATAAGATCGTTGAATGTACGGGCAATCTGACCGTACTCGTTGTTTGCGATAACGTTGATTCTTGCTTCGTGGTCGCCTCTGTGCACCTTTACAAGTGTTTCTTCGATAGCCTTGATAGGCTTTGTTATAATAAATACCAGTACAATCGCACCTGCTGTGAAAATAATAGCAACTAATACTATCATTCCGACAATAGCACCCATCGCTTCACCCGATAAGGTATACGCCTTGTCGGTTTCCGCAATTATCGCAAGCGTCCAGTTGCCTTCTTCGCCTTCGTTTATGGTAGGCATCTTTGAAGTAAAGCTGATTGTGGGAATAACACCGCTGTCTGTGCCCTTGAAGTTGTCAACTTCAACAGCAGAGCCTGTCTGAGCGTTTTCCGTAAACTTGAGATAAGCGCTGTTCTTCTTGTCCGAAGTATTGCCTATGTAGCTGTCGTGCATTATCGAGCCGTTAGGATCTATCAGTACCAGCTTACTGTTGTTTGCAAACTGAGAAGAGGTTGCGAATGACTTGAGGGCAGTGTTATTGAAGAATGTTACTATATAATAGTCACCGACTGTATATTTTACTACAAGTCGCAGGCTGTTTCCCGTTTTTCCGGGGAAGAGAGGATCGTTCTTTTCCTTGTCGCCTTCATTGAAGTTTGTGTATACATCGGGAGTATAGAATGTAACCTCTCCGTCTTTTCTTGCACATATATTTTTGAGAGTACCGTACAGCACATCATCTCTGGTAAGATCGTTAAAATCTTTGTTTGTTCCGACAACAGGTCTGAAGTCGCTTTTGTTGACAATCATAATTCTGTCGATTCTGACATTTTCATTGTCAGCGGAAGCTATATTCGAATATATCGCCAAAGCGTCTGTAGTGGTAGGATTTTTTTCCTTGTCGAAACTCAGTATATCCGGATTGTCGGCTATCTGCTTTGCACTGGCTGAAATTATACGGAAATACTCCGATATGTTATATGTCTGATTTTCAGCCATAGATTGCGCTGTCTGCTTGTAATTCTTCATTGCAAGTTTATTCATCTCGACATTTGCGATACAAGCAAATACAACAGACGGAATGATCACAAAGCACGCAAGCACTGTGATCAGTAAGCTCTTGATTTTCATAAAAAAATAACCAACCTTTCCCACGTCTTTAACGGTATATTCTTATCCTTTACGGACGATGGTCATACTAATTCTCAGGATATTATATCATATTTTTGTCTGATAGTAAAGCGTTTGTAGCGATTTTATTAGATTTGACTAATACAAAGCGGTTCGTTTTGTGCAAAAAAGCTAATTTGTGTAATTACTTAACCGAAGACCGTTTCGGCGATTGAAAAAATGTTGTTTCACTTATAATTATGCGGTGCCTTTGAATCGGCATGTATAAAAACGGTCTTAGCTTCTCGGTAATATTCCAGGTATTGCTTGTTATTTGTATGATATTCTTTACATTTAAGGCAAGAAAACGCAAATCAGCCTGACTTCTCGCATTTTTCCTTTACAAACCCCATAAAATATGTTAAAATATGAATTTGGAATACTGTTATTTAAACGTTTTAAGATAAAATGAATTTACAGGAAAATTGCGAATGAAAATTGATCAGATAAAAATGGGCTCGCTCCTCTCATATCTGTCGCTGATACTGGGTACGGTTGTTTCGCTTGTCTACACGCCTATAATGATAGAAAGGCTCGGACAAAGCGAATACGGCGTTTACTCCATAGTTCTTCCTATGGTATCGTATCTGAATCTTTTCAGCTTCGGCCTGGGCAGTGCGTACACAAGATTCTATACAAGATACAAGGAAGAAAACGACAAATACAATATGGCAAAGCTGAACGGTATGTTCCTTGTCATATACTCCCTGCTCGGCGTACTTGTGCTGATAGTCGGATTTACGATAGCCGCAAATCCCCGTCTTGCATTCGGTCAGAAGCTGACAGAAGAGGAAATAGAGCTTGCAGTAAGACTTATGTATATTATGACCGTCACAGCGGCGGTCAGCTTTCCGCTGAGCGTATTTGAATCAAATACTATGGTCAACGAGCGGTACATTTTTCTTAAACTGCTTGCCATAGTAAAGTCGGTAATCAACCCCCTGCTTATAATACCCCTTCTGATGATAGGGCTTCGCTCCGAAGCAATAGCTTATATGAGCCTTGCGTTCACGCTGTTTTCGGGTGTGCTGAATATAATATACTGCAATAAAAAGCTCGCTATACGGTTTTATTTCCGTGACTTTGATTTCAAGCTGCTCAAATCTATGTTCAAGTTCACAGGCTGGGTATTTGTCGGCATAGTGGTCGATCAGCTAAACTGGAGCGTCGATAAGCTCCTGCTCGCATGGATGCACGGCTCGAACGAGGTAGCTACCTACAACGTAGCGTCACAGCTCAACATCTACTATATGTCTATGGCTACCACATTTTCGGGAATACTCACCCCCAGAGTTCATCAGATGGTGGCAAATAAAGTCCCCGACAAGCAGATAAGCGATCTGTTTATCCGTGTCGGACGTTTTCAGTTTACCATCCTCACAATGATTCTGTTCGGATTCGTGGCGGTAGGCTATCCCTTCGTTCTTCTGTGGGCTGGTGAAGCCAACGCAAACGCATTTGTTATTGCGCTTTTGCTGTTCATACCGACTATTCTTCCGAGTATTCAGAATCTCGGCATCGAAATTCTGCGAGCAAAAAATATGCACAAATTCCGCTCGCTTGTATATGTGCTTGTCGCCGTGCTTAATATAGTGATAAGTATACCGCTGTGCGCCCTGTTCGGTGCCGTCGGTGTGGCGATAGGTACGGCTATCCCTGTTTTTATCGGCAACGGACTTATAATGAACTGGTATTACAATAAATATATCGGACTTGATATTCCGAGATTCTGGAGGAGGATTACAGCGCTTCTTCCATCGCTTGTCGTTCCTGCGATAGCGGCGATACTGATTGCCTGCCTTGCTCACGCTTCGGGCTATCTCGGAATACTGTTCTGGGGCGTTATCTACGTTGTGATATTTATAGTATCGGTATGGCTCATAGGACTTACTCCGAGAGAGAAGGAGATTGTAACTTCTCCGCTTAAACGCATAATATATAAGATATTATCAAAGTTACTCAGATTATAAACAAGAGGTTTTGTAAATGACAAAGTTAAAGACATTCTTCCGCAGGCTGTTTGCAGGCAGCTTTAAACGTATGTTCGGCTATATCGGAACAATCCATAAGGAAACCGGCAAGAACAGATTTATAATGTTCTTTGATATGATATGGTGCATTTTCCGCTATTCTGTCGGCTATATGGATTACCGTGTGTTCGGCTTTGCGAATATTAAAGGCAAAAACAGACGCACGTTTATGACAATGAACGATAATATAACCATCTCAAAGCGTTGCAATGACAGGACGTATTTTCATATATTCGATAACAAATCCGAATTCGACGAGGCGTTCAGAGAATACATCGGCAGAGATTTTCTGAATCTTGAAAAAGCAACGGCGGACGATCTGCGTGAATTCTGCAAGGGGCGTGAAACTGTATTTGCAAAGCCTGTAAATCAGTTCGGCGGCGAGGGCATAACCAAGGAAACAGTAACTCCCGACACCGATTATGAGGCGCTTTACAAGCGTCTTTGCGATAACAAACAATATCTTGTCGAAGAAACGATAAAGCAGAATGAACAGATGGACAGGCTCAGCCCGTCGTCCATTAATACAATCCGTATGGTGACCCTTCTGCACGAAGGCAAGGTACATTTTATGTATGCTCTTGTCCGTATGAGCAACGGCACTAACTGTGTTGACAATATCTGCAGCGGCGGTATGTATGTTTCGATAGGCGCAGACGGCGTGATACACAAGAACGCCTACTGTGACGCTACCGGCGTATATTACGAGGAACACCCTTTTACACATACAAGGTTCAACGGCTTTGAAATCCCTATGTTTTTCGAAGCGGTCGAAATGTGCAAAAAGGCGGCTCTTGTAGTACCGCAGGTCGGCTACATAGGCTGGGACGTTGCGATAACTCCCACAAGACCTGTTCTGGTGGAAGGAAACACCCTGCCGAGCTACGATATGTGCCAGAACTACGGTCACATCGACAATAAGACAGGAGTCAAACCCAGATTTGTCGAAATACTCGGCGAGGAATATTTCAAGTAATTTTACGGCTGATATAAAACAGGCGGCGAACGTATTATGCGTTCACCGTTTTTTTGTTTACCTGTCCGCCGTGAAAACCATATCCTTCCTCTTGACAAAGGGTATTCTGTATGCTATAATTGCCTTTGTTCTAAATAGAACGATTGTTTGAAAAGGAGTTGACGATTTGTTTTTCCGGGATTACCACAGGACGATTACCTGCTATTATGAAAAGCTAACCGGTGCAGTCTGCGATAAGTACAATCTTACGCAAATGGAATATGATATATTGATGTTCCTGCACAATAATCCAAAGTATAATACCGCCGCCGAAATCGTTAAGATACGCAAATCCACCAAATCGCACGTTTCCACTTCGCTTAGAATGCTCGAAGAAAAGGGACTCATAGAGAAAAGACAAAGCGAGGATAATAAAAAGTACATTGCTATTATTCTTTTGGATAAAGCGAAAACTATAGTAAATGAAGGCACAGCTGTTCAGAAGCAGTTCGCAAGGGATATACTGGACGGACTTTCCGACGAGGAAATGGATAAGTGCAAGGCGGTATTTGAAAAAATTTACGAAAATGCGGAAAAACGTCTGAAACAATTTAAATGATCGGAGAAGACAGAAATGTTTAAAGTTAAAAAGAGGACGCTTTTATTGATAGCTGGTATCGTGTGGCTTATTGCCGGATTCAATGTCGCAAGGCTCGGAGTATTGTCTTACCTTGTTATCGAGCGGCAATGGTTTATGTATCTGCTGTCGGTAGTTGTATTTGTCGCTTTCGGAATGATGTTCCTTAAAATGAGCGGTAAGCATACAAAAAGAATACTCGGATATGAAGACCGCCGCCCGTTCTGGCATTTCTTCGACCTTAAAGCATATATAATTATGGCATGTATGATGGGCGGAGGAATAGGGCTTAGAGAAGCAGGAGTATTCCCCGATGTCTTTGTGGGATTTTTCTATACCGGACTTGGCTGTGCGCTGGCATCGGCAGGAATATCTTTTATTGTAAATTTCATAAGATACGATAAACTTGTCTGAAAATTTATACGGCAGGGAAGAATGCCTCAGCCGGTAACAAGCAGTATGCGAATATGACAAATCAGCCCGTGCATCCTGCCGAGCTTGATTATTATTGATTGAAAATTTTACAGTGCCTTGTCGCATTCCTGTAAGGATGATTTAAGCAGGCTAAAATTACTTGCCCGTAACATTCCGAATATAATAAGAACCCCCTTGTCGCTTGACAAGGGGGTTCGTTGCTATTTGATTTAACCGAAGATATTCAGAAGAACACCTGCGGCAACGGCAGAACCGATAACACCAGCAACGTTCGGTCCCATAGCGTGCATAAGAAGGAAGTTTGAGGGGTTCTCCTTAGCACCGACCGTCTGTGAAACACGGGCAGCCATAGGAACAGCGGATACACCTGCTGAACCGATAAGGGGGTTTATCTTGCCGCCTGAGAGCTTGTTCATGAGCTTTGCAAGTAACAGACCGCCTGCTGTACCGAAGCAGAATGCGATAAGTCCGAGTGCAACTATAATAAGCGTCTTTACTGTCAGGAAGTTTTCGGCTGTTGCTGTAGCGCCTACAACCGTACCGAGCATTATAGTGATAATGTTCATCAGTTCGTTTGATGCTGTCTTTACAAGTCTGTCAACAACACCGCTCTCTCTGAAGAGGTTACCGAGCATCAGCATACCAACAAGGGGAGTAGCGTCGGGAACGATGAAAGCAACGATAAGCGTAACTGCTACAGGGAATATGATCTTTTCTCTCTTTGTAACGGGACGTAAGCTCTCCATTACAATGGCACGTTCCTTCTTTGTTGTGAGCAGCTTCATTATAGGAGGCTGGATTACGGGAACGAGCGCCATATATGAGTATGCGGCAACCGCTATCGAGCCGAGTAGCTGTGGAGCCAGCTTTGAAGTAAGGAATATCGCCGTAGGTCCGTCCGCACCGCCTATGATACCTATTGAAGCGGCTTCTTTAAATGAGAAGTCGACACCTTCAATACCCGTAAGGCTGAATGCGCAGGCACCGAGGAAGGTTACGAAGATACCAAGCTGTGCTGCTGCACCGAGCAGTAAGCTTTTGGGGTTTGCTATCAGAGGACCGAAGTCTGTCATACAGCCGATACCTAAGAATATCAGCGGAGGGAATATCTGAAGTTTAACACCGAGATACAGTATATCGAGCAGACCGCCGTTATGAAGCACCTCGCCGTAGTTGACACCGTTTTCGGCAAAGTTCGCCGCTATCGCAGGGTCAGGGCTGATACCGAACATTTCCGGGTGGAACATATTCGCACCGGGAATATTGGTAAGCATCATACCAAAGGCGATAGGCAGTAACAGCAGAGGTTCAAACTTTCTTACTATCGCAAGATACATAAGTAAGAATGAAACGGCTATCATAAATCCCTGCTGTGGGGTTATGTTACAGAAGCCCGATTTTTGTGCAAGCGCAACAAGGGCATTCCAGAAAACGTCTAAAATTTCCATCTTGTTCTCCTTTTATTTGATCTGAGCTTTAAAACGAACGGGTATTCTCGTTTACACCCGCATTGCCCCAGCCGTTCTTGCTGCGGCGCACAGCCTTGAGGGTGTACTTGCCGTTGCCCATTGCATGGATTGCTGCCATAATGGCGGCGATCACATCACCGGGAATGCCCTCTTCCACCTGAGGAGCGGGAGCAGCTGCGGCCTGCTGCACGGGTGCAGCGGGCTGTACAGCGGGAGCCTTGGCGGCTTCCTTGGCAGCCTTCTTCTTTGCGTTCATCGAATCGAAGATCTTGCCTTCCAGCGTGATAATCGCCATCAGCAGGATAAGGATCAAGAACACCAGTACGATGCCGGTAATGGTAACGACCACGTCAAAACCTAAATCCATGGTTTTCCTCCTGTTTCTTGTATACTGCGTCCGATACAAGATCGTCAGCAGAAAATCAATTTGGGTACATTATACCTTATTTTCCAATTTATTTCAACAAAAATAGATATTTTTTCTTTTTGGCGCTTTTGTTCAGATTCATGGATAAATGGTGCAGCTTTGGTCATCTGCGGCCAATGCGGGGCGTTGCATCCAAAAAGCCGGTTTCCAGCTTGTCGTTCAGGCCAAGGCTCATGGCAGTGCCCAGTGCCACACAGTTGACGGGATCGGGCGAAACCGTCACCTCCACCTTCAGCTCTTCGCTCAGGTATTCGGTAAGGCCGTGCAGCTGTGCACCGCCGCCGGTCAGCATGACACCATTGCGGAAGATATCGCCTGCCAGTTCCGGAGGGGTCTTTTCCAGCACCTGATGGGCCGCGGTGCCGATCTGCTCGCTGAGCATCATGACCGGTTCGTACAGGTCGTCAGTAGAAACATTCACGCGCACCGGCAGGCCGGTGAGCAGGCTGCGGCCCTTGATCTCCATGGTCTCGTGAAAATCAGTCTTCTGGGGGCAGCAGGCCACGTTCTTTTTCAGCTCTTCGGCGGTGCGCTGGCCAATGGCAACGCTGTACTTGTTGCGCACGAACTTGAGGATCTCTTCGTCGTAGTGGTTGCCGGCCACGCGCACGCTGGTGGCCTTGACCTTGCCGCCCAGAGAAAGCACTGCAATATCGGTGGTTCCGCCGCCGATATCAATGATCATGCGGCCCTCCGGCTGGGTGATGTCGATGCCGGAGCCAAGGGCAGCGGCAATGGGTTCGTCGATCAGGTACACCTGACGGGCACCAGCGGCCACCACAGCCTCCACCACGGCATCGCTTTCAATGCCGGTAATGGCGGCGGGCACACAGACGGCCACGCGGGGCTTGACCATGTGGGAGCTGTACACCTGCTTGACAAAGCGGCAGATCAGCTCACGGGTCATGGTATGGTCACTGATCACACCGTCCTTCAGCGGGAAGATGGCAGAAATATAGTTCGGGGTGCGGCCCACCATAGCAAGGGCCTTATCGCCTGCTTCCAGCACGGTCTTCTTGCGGGTATCCATTGCCACAACGCTGGGCTGGTTGAGCACAACGCCCTTGCCCTCCTGCGCAATGATAATGGTAGTGGTACCAAGATCGATACCGATATCGTTCTGTGCCATAAGTTCTTTTTTCCTTTCTCTGGTTCCTCTATCGAAACAACGGCCTGTTGATGCAGGCCGGAAATCATACCAGTCTACAGTATAGCATAGTTGCTGCAAAATGTATACCGGTTTTGACGCAATGCAGTATTGTCACCGTTCACTCCGTCCCGCCTGCGCTCGCCAGACCACCAGCGTGAGAAGTCCTCGCACTTCCCGTCGGGCTTTGCTGTCGATTCCAATTGCAGCCTGCACTTTAGACATGGCTTCGCGCATCTTGCCTGAGCGAACGGTGCCGATGCCAGCCCTTCCCTATTCTGCTTCCGTCTGTTCCGGCGGCAGCTCTGCCTGCAAAAGATAGGCAAGGCCGCTGTAGCGCAGATTCTGGCGGATGTTGCCCATCATGCGGTTCACAACGTCCCTGCGGCCCGCCACGATGCACAACTTCCGTGCACGGGTAACGCCGGTGTAGAACAGGTTGCGGTAGCACAGCCGCGGCGGAACCTGCGCCACCGGCAAGATCACCGCCGGGAACTCGCTGCCCTGACTTTTGTGTACCGTGATGGCATAGGCGATCTCCAGCTCGCCCAGGTTCTCTGCCGGGTAGACCAGCCGCTTGTCATCCATGCGCACCACCATGGAGCGATCCCGCGTGTTGATGCTCTCCACAATGCCGATGTCGCCATTGTAGGCACCCACGCCCTGCTCCCCGCCAATGCGGTTCCAGATGATCTCGTAATTATTGCGCACCTGCATCACCTTATCGCCCACGCGGAACACCCGGGCGGCGCTTTGCAGCTGGGGCTTGCCCGTCTGTTCCGGGTTCAGCAGGTTCTGCAGTTCCACATTCAGTGCCTGTGTGCCGGTAGGGCCAAGCTTGGTGGGGCACAGCACCTGAATGTCCCGGATCGGATCGAAGCCGTAGCTGCGCGGCAGGCGGGTGGTGACCAGATCACACACCAACCGCTGGGCCGCATCGCCGTCCGATTCCAAAAAGAAGAAGTCGTCGGTCTTACCGCCCTTCTGCAGCGGTTCACCTGAGATGATGTGGTGGGCGTTCTCCACGATCAGGCTGCGCTTTGCCTGCCGGAAGATCTCGTTCAGGCACACGGTGGGCACCAGCCCGGAGCGGATGATCTCGCCCAGAATATTGCCGGGGCCGACGCTGGGCAGCTGGTCGGCATCACCTACCATGATAATGCGGCAATGGGGCCGTGCCGCTGCCAGCAGGGCCTGGAACAGCTTGACATCCACCATGCTCATCTCGTCCAGAATGATTACATCAAAGGGAAGCAGGTTCTTCTCATTGTGAATGAAACGCACCGTACCGGTGGAATAGTCCACCTCCAACAGCCGATGGATGGTGGAAGCACTGTGTCCGGTGAGTTCGCTCAGCCGCTTGGCGGCGCGGCCGGTCGGGGCGCACAGGGCCACCCGGTCGTACAGCCCCTCATACAGGGTAAGAATAGCGTTGACTGTGGTGGTTTTGCCGGTACCGGGGCCGCCGGTAAGCACCATCACCCGGCTGGACAGAGCCATGCGGATGGCCTCCCGCTGTAACGGCGCATAGTCAAAGCCCTGGGCCATCTCCAGCACCCGGATATCGTTATCCAGAGTGGGCGGTACTTCCGTGGGAAAGGTGGAGATTTCCCCCAGTCTGGCTGCAATGTCCTCCTCGGCGCTGAGCAGATCGGGCAGGTAAATATAGTCTGCCCCTTCATAGCTGCGAGCACGCATCTCCTCGCTGTTCAGCAGCTCGTCCAGGGCCCGCTCCACCAGATCCGGTTCCTGACGCAGGAAGCGGGCCGTGGCATCAGTCAGTTTGGCACGCGGCAGACAGGTGTGGCCGTTGCCCGCATTATGGCGCAGGGTGTACAAAAGGCCCGCGGCAATGCGCAGGCGGCTGTCTGCCCCCACCTGCAGGGCATTGGCGATGGTATCCACCTGACTGAATTTCAGGTTCAGCGGCTCGCCGCAGAGCATATAGGGATTTTGGTTCAGCGCCTCTACCGTATGAGGACCGAAAGCCCGGTACGCCGTCACCGCACACTGGGCCGAAAGACCAAAGCGGGCCATCCAGGCAATCACTTCCCGCACACCGTACAGACGGCGGAACTCATTGGAAATGTCCGCTGCCTTCTGGGGGGTAATGCCTTTGATCTCACACAGGCGATCCGGTTCCTCCGCAATCACAGTCAGGGTGTCGGCCCCGAATTTGGCCACAATCTTTTTGGCTGTGGAGGAACCGATATACGGCAAGACCCCACTGGCCAGGTAACTCTGGATTGCCGCCACATCCTCAGGCAAGGAGGCTTCGCAGGTTTCAGCACGGAACTGTTCGCCGTAATTGGGGTGGTTGGTCATCTGACCATATACCACCACCGACATACCGTTGTCCACGCTGCCCACGTTGCCGGAAACGACCACATCGGTGCCGCCGGCGTTGACTTCAAACACCGCGTAACCGGTTTCCGGATTTTCAAAAATCACATGTTCCACAACGCCTTCCAGCTTGAGCAGCTCTCCGGGCATGGCCGTTCCCTCCTTTCCTGAATTTGGGGACAGAATCACCCAATATACTTTTATATTATAGCCAACTCGTCCTTTTTTGGCAATGGCATTGACAGCTCTTTCCTTTATATATGGGAACCGTACGCACTGTTGCCTGCTCGCGCACTGCAATGACAAAACAGCCCCCGC
>OLSX01003573.1_pt1 | contig 12499 bp, 7 predicted proteins | sample 1673141 | NCBI WGS metagenome assembly OLSX01 (sample SAMEA3136759, study PRJEB25190) | human gut metagenome | biome: human gut; feature: human-associated habitat; material: faeces | place: Austria | collected 2013
TCATAATGCGCGGCAGGCCGAGGATGGAGCAGGGGGGATCATCCGGATGGATAACGAGCTTGACACCGGCCTCGTCCGCCACGGGAGCTATTTCCCGTAAGAAATAGATCAGGTTCGAGCGAAGTCTCTCCGCGTCGATATCTTTATAACGGTCTAACGCTTCCCTAAACTGCTCGATCGTAAAAGTCTCTTCCGAGCCGGGTAGTCCGGCGATCATATTGCGAACCAACAGCTGGCGGTCTTCCTCGCTCATAGCGTCATAGCGTGCCTTGGCTTTCGCCTTGTCCGCCTCCGTATATTCGGCTTCCGCCGCCGGTCGTTTCAATATAAATAAGTCGAACGCCATAAAAGCCGCGCGTTCAAAGCGCAAGGCTTTGGAACCATCCGGCATCGTATAAGCCAAATCGGTACGAGTCCAGTCCAATACCGGCATGAAGTTGTAAGTAACTACCCGGATATCGCAAGCTCCCAGATTACGGATGCTTTGTTTGTAGTTCTCTATATAGGTTTGAAAATCCCCGGTTTGCGTCTTGATATGCTCGTGTACGGGCACACTCTCAACCACACTCCACCGTAATCCGGCGGATTCGATCAAGGCTTTCCGCTTTTGAATCTCTTCCGTAGTCCAAACTTCCCCGTTCGGGATATGGTGCAACGCATTTACGATACCGGTGGCACCCGCCTGACGGATGTCCCAAAGGCTGACAGGATCATTCGGTCCGTACCAACGCCAAGTTTGCTCACATAGATACATAATGAATAATTTTTAAATTTATCAATGTGCCAATATGCCAATGCGGTTTGATGCATGGCTGGTTGGCACATTATTTAGATGGAGAAAGCGTCGAAACCTCCGTCTATGGGGATCACGGTACCGGTTACGAATGCGGAGGCGTCGCTCGCCAGCCATTGTAAAGTACCGAGTAACTCCTCCGGTTTTCCTAAGCGGCGGAACGGCGTGTGCGCGACGATCGTGTTGCAACGATCACTAGGTGATCCATCCGGATTGCTCATCAATGCCCGGTTCTGCTCGGTAAGGAAGAATCCCGGTGCCATGGCGTTCACTCGCAGGCCCTCTCCGAATTTAATCGCCAGCTCCCCGGCCATGTATTGCGTGAAATTGTTGATAGCGGCTTTTGCGCATCCATAGCCAACCACACGAGTCAATGGGCGTAGGGATGATTCGGACGAGATGTTAATAATGCTTCCTTTCCCTTGTCCCACCATGACCTCGGCGAAGACCATTGTCGGCAGTACGGTCCCGAATAAGTTCAGGTCTACGACTGTCCGGAAAGCATCGATATCCAGATCAAAGATCGTCTTGTCGGGAGGAATCGTCGCTCCGGCTTGGTTGCCACCCGCCAAATTGACTAAAACATCAATCTTCCCATATGCTTTCAATATCTCTTGTTTGTTTTGCTCCAGCAAGGCTTTATCCAATACGTTTGAAACCAAGAATAAGGCCTCGCCCCCTTCCGCTTTAATCTCATTGACCAAGGCAGATCCTTTTTGCTCGTTTCGTCCGAGGATTACGACGTACGCGCCTTCTCTCGCCAAGTGCTTGGCCATGCAGGCTCCTAATATACCATAGCCTCCGGTCAACAAAATCACTTTCTCTTTTACGCTAAATAAGGAGTTCATCAGATATAATTATTGTAGTATTGTATATTTTCCTTTACCAAGATATCGATCGGCATATAATTGACAGGCTCAATTTTCTCCTTAAGGATCAGATGCCTGAAGAGTGCCTTGATACAATGATATCCTTGTACCTCCGGTCGTTGGGCGATCAAATGCGTGATCAAGCCGTTTTCCAGATAACGGACGTTCGGTTCTATCACGTCGTAGCCAAGAAGCTTGAAAGGATAGTCCGGCCGTTCGCTACTTAGATAATCTCCAAGGAAATGGGCCCTCGAATTAAAGATGATACCGATTCTTACTTGAGGATATTTCTCGAAGAAAGTATTCAGTAGCCTCTTATTCTCCTCCTTATCATCCGCGTGCACATGCAGCAAATGAATCTTTCCCTTGAATGGGGTGTTGGCGAGATAATCCCGGAATCCTTCCTCTCGTTTCTGCACTTGCGTAGAACATGAATCCCCTTTACGGGTGAAACGGAAAATCACTAGATCGTCCTCTTGACGGATTTGCTCGAATAAAAGGCGTCCCGCTATATATCCCGAATCATATGAATGCGTTCCGTAGTAAGAGATACAATTCGTGTGGTCGATAAAAGAATCGATTAATATATAAGGAATACCTTTCTGGTCTAGCCGCTGGGTCAAGGTCAAGACACTTTGCTTGAATAATGTAGCGATGATAACCCCTTGGCAATCCGCGGTCTCAATCTTCGGGATTAATTCGTCGAAACTGTTACTGTCGTATTGGTCAAAATAGATTTGCTCGACATCGATATTATAGCTAAACAATTCCCGTTTTGCTTTCTCGATCCCTTGGCTTAGTTTCGCCCAGTATTCCCCTTCATGGAAAAAAGGGATCAAGGCGATGAAATGATATTTTTTCTTCAACGCTAAAGAACGGGCTATCAGATTTGGTTGATAGTCAATTTCTTTTAAGATTTTCTCCACCTTTTTCCGTGCGTCCTCCGATACCTTTCCCCGCTCATGTAAAATGCGGTCTACCGTACCGGTCGATACGCCGGATAATTCGGCGATATCTTTTATCCTGTAATTTTTATTCATGGTATAGATTGTAGTGTGTATTCGTCCTCTCTGTTTATTCGAGTATTTGAAGAGGTGTGTTCAATTTACGGAAAACGTAGCCATACATCATATAGATAAGAGGAACGGCGACGAAAATTCCGATACCGAACAAAATACATCCTAATATCAGGATCCCGATCATTACCAACGCCAGAATGAACAGAGGCAATGCTTGTCCTTTCGTTATCTCCCAGCTTTTATGCAAAGACTCGATAATTCCAGCGTTTTCCTCGATAATAAAGGCTTGGAAGAACTGAAGGCGCAATGCCAGATAAATACCGGGGATGATAAAAAATAAGAAACCCGCCAATACGACAAATCCCGTGATAAGACTCGCTAGAAAGTAGGTGATGATATTCTTTGTCTGTTGTCCATATGCGGAAAACTGAGGTTCTTCCCCATCCAACGCCTGAAATATATTTTTCATATATCCTAAGGAGAAAATAATGGAGAATAACGCGCTGATCACGTTTACGATGATTTTACCGATAATAGAACTTTGCATGGGCATCGCGAACGCTGTCAGCGTGAAAGACAAGATACAATATCCGATTAATAATCCGGCTAATATCCATAGTTGCGACTTCGTTCCCTTCCATGCGGTACTGAATACTTCTGATATTATAAATTTAGGTTCCATAATGTATAATATTTGTTTATTGTGTGTGGACACAAATGTAAAATATATTGTTGAAAAAAACAATTTTATTTTCGTTTGAAACCAAAATAGATGTATTTCAACAGGTGCTTCCTTCTAAGTGCTATTAATTTAGGTGAAAAAGATAAGTAGGAAACAGAAAATCGTGTAAAAAGTTTCTACATTTGTAGGATGAAACAGCGAGTAAAGACCCTATTGTGTGAATAGATGTAAAAGATCTCCACTTGGGTTAGAAAGAGAAGGTAACTGAAAAACAGCCTTGAATATATAATTATATACAAATATGGATAAACGAATGCTGAAAATTACGATTACTCAGTTAAGGCAGATCGCATTGTTTGCGGTTGGTATGTCTTTATTAACTGCCTGTGGAAACAGTCAGAGTGGTATGAAATTAGGGGATGCTGAGTTCGCTGTGATGGCGGTCAATTCAACGACTAGCGACCAAACAACATCCTATCCGGCTACCATCAAAGGTACGCAGGATATCGAAGTCCGTCCTCAAGTTTCTGGATTTATCGTGAAATTATGTGTGGATGAGGGAGCTACGGTTCGTAAAGGACAGGCGTTGTTCCAAATTGATCCTACGCAGTACGCTGCTGCGGTAGGTCAGGCTAAGGCCGCGGTCGAGATGGCGAAGGCAAACGTAAGCACTTTAACATTGACCGAGAGGAATAAGAAGACTTTGTTTGATCAGAAAATCATCAGTGATTTCGAGTATCAAACAGCCGTGAACCAGCTGATGTCGGCAAAAGCGAGCTTGGCGCAGGCAGAGGCTCAATTGGTGAGCGCTAACCAGAACTTATCTTTCTGTACGGTTACAAGTCCCTCGAACGGTGTTGTCGGTACATTCCCGTATCGTGTAGGTAGCTTGGTAAGCGCTTCGATCGCTCAACCGCTGACTACCGTATCTGAGATCGGTGATATGTATGTGTATTTCTCTATGACGGAAAAGGAGTTATTGGCATTGACGAAAGCCGGTGGTACCTTGAAAGAGCAATTAGAGAAGATGCCGGCCGTAAGACTGCAATTGGCGGATGGCTCTACGTACCATCATGAGGGTAAGATTGATGCCGTGAGCGGTGTTATCGATCAATCTACCGGTTCTGTAAGCATGCGTGCTATTTTCTCTAACGAGGGAAATGTCTTACGAAGCGGTGGTACCGGTAATATTATCTTCCCGTATACGATGAACGATATCATTACGATCCCTCAATCGGCTACCGTGGAGATCCAGGATAAGAAGTTCGTATTTGTATTGCAGTCTGATAATACGGTGAAGAATACGGAGATCAAGGTTTCCAATTTGGATGATGGTAAGAACTATTTAGTAACAAATGGCTTGAAGTCTGGCGATAAGATTGTCGTGGAAGGCGTACAGATCTTGAAAGACGGTCAAGAGATCCAGCCGATTACTCGTGAGCAACAAAAAGCAAAGTACGATCAGGCCTTGAAAGACCAGCATGACGGTAATTTGCAGACCGCTTTTAATTAATATGTAATCATAGAATAAGACAAATATTCGCTTTTGTCGAGTAAAAACGAAAAACATGAAATTAGATAGATTTATAAACCGCCCGGTGCTCTCCACGGTGATTTCCATCTTGATTGTCATCTTGGGTTTCCTAGGCTTGATTTCCTTGCCGGTTACCCAATATCCGGATATCGCCCCTCCAACCGTATCGGTGAGAGCCACTTATACGGGTGCTAATGCGCAAACCGTATTGAATAGTGTGATTGCGCCTTTGGAGGACCAGATCAATGGTGTTGAGAACATGATGTACATGAGTTCTACCGCCTCGAATAACGGTTCCGCGGAAATTTCCATTTATTTTACGCAGGGAACAGACCCGGATATGGCGGCTGTAAACGTGCAGAACCGTGTGTCTATGGCTCAAGGTTTGTTGCCTGCCGAGGTAACGCAGATTGGTGTGACTACCCAGAAACGCCAGAACTCTATGTTGTTGGTATTTTCTGTATTTGCCGAGGACGATCGTTATGACTCTGAGTTTTTGGAGAATTACGCGAAGATTAACTTGATTCCGGAAGTGCAGCGTGTACATGGTGTAGGTGATGCGAACGTGTTGGGTACGGATTACTCCATGCGTATTTGGTTGAAGCCGGATGTGATGGCTCAATATAAATTAAGTCCGAGCGATGTGACCGTAGCTTTGTCTGAACAAAACGTAGAGGCGGCTCCGGGTTCGTTTGGCGAAAGGGGTAATCAGTCCTTTCAATATACGATTCGCTACAAAGGACGTTTGCAGGAGGCGAATGAGTTTGAGCAGATCGTTGTAAAGGCGTTGCCGGATGGTGAGGTCTTGCGTTTGAAAGATATCGCCGATATCGAGTTGGGGCGTTTGACTTACAACTTTATCAACCGTGTAAATGGTCACGACGCCGTTACCTGTATCGTTTACCAGATGCCGGGAACCAACGCTACGGAAACAATTAGTAACATTGAAACCTTGCTGGAGGAAACCCAGTTGACAATGCCTCCCGGAATGAAGGTGAATGTTTCCATGAATGCCAATGACTTCTTGTTCGCTTCTATCCATGAGGTAATCAAGACTTTGTTGGAGGCGTTCGTATTGGTGTTTATCGTGGTATATGTGTTCTTGCAGGATTTGCGTTCTACGTTGATTCCGGCTATCGCTATCCCGGTTGCCTTGATCGGTACCTTCTTTATGTTATCCTTGATCGGATTTAGTATCAACTTGTTGACTCTTTGTGCTATGGTGCTTGCCATCGCTATTGTGGTCGATGATGCGATCGTCGTCGTCGAGGGTGTCCATGCCAAGTTGGACCAAGGGTACAAGTCGGCGAAACTCGCTTCTATCGATGCCATGAGTGAGTTGGGTGGCGCTATCGTCTCCATTACGTTGGTCATGATGTCCGTGTTTATTCCCGTAAGTTTCATGGGAGGTACGGCCGGTACGTTCTATCGCCAGTTTGGTCTGACGATGGCGATCGCTATTGGTTTGTCCGCTTTGAACGCCTTGACATTGAGTCCCGCCTTGTGTGCGATATTCCTGAAACCGCATGATGAGGAGCATAAAGAAAAGAAAACGACATTTATTTCCCGTTTCCATACCTCATTCAATGCGGCTTACGATTCTTTGCTAGCTAAGTATAAGAAGCAGGTCGTGTTCTTTATCCAGAAGAAATGGCTTTCATTCGGTATTGTCGCCGGTTGTATCGCCGTATTGGTATTCTTGATGCAGGTTACGCCTACCGGTATGGTGCCGAACGAGGATACGGGTACGATCATGGGTGCCGTTACGTTACCACCGGGAACTTCCCAAGAGCGTACCTATGAGGTGATGAATAAGGTCGATAGTTTGATCGCTGCGGATCCGGCGGTAGAGTCGCGTACGGCGGTTGTTGGTTTCAGTTTTATCGGTGGTCAAGGACCTTCTTACGGCTCATTTATCATCAAGTTGAAAGACTGGGAAGACCGTTCTATGATGCAGAACTCGGATATCGTATATGGTAGTTTGTTCATGCGTGCGCAAAAGATAGTGAAGGATGCACAGGTGCTGTTCTTTACTCCGCCTATGATCCCAGGGTATTCCGCATCCAGTGATATCGAGTTGAACATGCAGGATAAGACTGGTGGTGATCTGGAAAAATTCTTCGATGTGACGAAGCAATATACGGCAGCTTTGACTGCCCGTCCTGAAATCAAGTCGGCACAGAGTACCTTCAACCCTAACTTCCCGCAGTATATGATCGACATCGATGCGGCTGCCTGCAAGAAGGTGGGTATCAGTCCGAGTGATATTCTGGCAACCATGCAGGGATATTACGGTGGTTTGTATGCCTCCAACTTCAACCGTTTCGGTAAGATGTACCGTGTGATGGTCCAGGCTGATCCGGCTTTGCGTACCAATTTGGAATCGTTGAAGAATATCAAAGTCCGCAATGGAAACGAAATGGCTCCAATCTCGCAGTTCGTGTCTATCAAGAAAGTGTATGGACCGGATATCATCAGCCGTTTCAATATGTATACCTCTATCAAAGTGATGGTTGCGCCGGCGGATGGATACACCAGTGGGCAAGCATTGAAAGCGATCGAGGAGGTTGCCGGTACGACACTTCTGACCGGTTTCGGATACGAGTTGGGTGGTATGGCGCGTGAAGAGGCTGAAACCAGCGGCAGCACGACCGGTTTGATCTTCCTGCTCTGTTTCGTATTCGTTTATTTGCTGCTGAGCGCCCAGTATGAAAGTTATATTCTGCCGTTGGCAGTATTGCTTTCCATTCCGTTTGGTTTGATGGGTAGCTTCCTGTTCGTGCAGGGGTGGGCTGCTTTGGGTAATATCCCGGCTTTGAAGATGATCTTAGGTACGATGTCCAACAATATATATATGCAGATCGCCTTGATCATGTTGGTCGGTTTGTTGGCGAAGAACGCCATCCTGATCGTAGAGTTTGCCCTCGACCGTCGCCGTATGGGTATGAGTATCACGTGGGCTGCCGTTTTAGGTGCTGCCGCTCGTCTACGTCCTATCCTGATGACATCGTTGGCTATGGTAGTCGGTCTGTTGCCTATGATGTTCGCGTTCGGTGTAGGTGCTCACGGTAACCGTACTTTGGGTACTGCCGCCATCGGAGGTATGTTCATCGGTATGATCTTCCAGATTTTTATTGTTCCGGTTTTGTTTGTGGTATTCCAGTACTTGCAGGAGAAATTCAAACCTATCGAATGGGAAGATTTGGATAACAGCGATATGAATACGGAAATAGAACAGTACGCAAAAACAAAATAAGAGATGACAATGAAGAAACAGATTATATATATGGTATGTGCAACCGCTCTTTTGAGCAGTTGCCATATCTATAAGGCATATGACCGTCCGGATACGATCGAAACTTCCGGTATCTACCGTGATCCGGTCTCTGCCACCGACACGTTGACAGCAACAGATACGGCCAATATGGGAAACTTGCCCTGGAAGGAAGTTTTTCGTGATCCTAAATTGCAGGCCTTGATCGAAGAGGGATTGGCAAACAATGTGGATATGCAAGCCGCTATCCTGAGGGTAGAGGAGGCCAAATTGTTGCTGACTTCCGCTCGCCTGTCTTTCCTCCCTTCTTTGAATCTGGCTCCGCAAGGAACCATAACCAAAATGGAAAATACGGGGTATGTGAAAGCCTATACCTTGCCGGCGGCAGCTAGCTGGGAAGTCGATTTGTTTGGTAAACTATTGAATGCGAGCCGCGGGCAGAAAGCCGCTTACTTGCAGAGCCAGTACACGCAGCAAGCGATACGTTCGCAGCTGATCGGCGGAATCGCCAATGCCTACTTCACTCTGTTGATGTTGGACCGCCAGGTGGAGATTACTTCCAAGACGGTAGATATCTACAAAGAAAATGTGCGGGCTATGGAGGCGATGAAGGTTGCCGGCATGACAACAGAAGCCGCAGTCGTCCAGATGCGTGCCGTGTACCATCAGGTATCCGGTTCGTTGATCGAATTGAAGCGTCAGGTGCGTGAAGTGGAGAACTCCTTATCTGTATTGCTAGCGAAAGCACCGCAGCCTATCGACCGCAGTACGCTTGAAGACCAGGTGATGCCTGAAGAGCTGATGGCTGGTGTTCCTTTGCAGTTGTTGGAAAACCGTCCGGATGTGAAGGTGGCCGAGATGACATTGGCCAGCGCTTATTATACGACCAATAAGGCCCGTGCCGCTTTTTATCCGGGAATCAATATTACGGCGACAGCCGGTTGGACGAATGGTTCGGGTGTTACGGTTTCCAATCCGGGACAGTTTATGTTTCAGGCGTTGGCTTCGTTGGCACAGCCTATCTTTAACAATGGTAAGCTGGTGGCCAACCTGAAAATCTCAAAAGCGGAAGAACAGATTGCCAAGATGAACTACCAGCAGACGATTCTGGAAGCGGGAAAGGAAGTGAGTGATGCTTTGCATCTTTATGATGCTACCAATAGAAAACTTATCCAGGACAAGGCTCAGATAGAAGAGTTGGAAAAGGCGGTAACCTATACTAATGCTTTGTTCCAATCCGGACAGTCCACTTATCTGGAAATTCTTTCTGCCCAGCAGAGTCTGCTCAGTGCGCAGTTGACGGAAGTCTCCGACAATGTCCAGCGTATGCAGGCTGTTATCAATTTATATAGTGCCGTCGGTGGCGGAAGAGAGTAAAAAGCAATTGACAATTTAAAAGGTGATTATTATGATTAGTCCGTTAGCTTATGTAGATGCAAGCGCGAAGTTAGGAGCGAACGTAACCGTCCATCCGTTTGCATACATCGATAAGAATGTAGAAATCGGTGATGACTGCGAGATCATGCCTCATGTCAGTATCATGAGTGGAACCCGTATGGGAAAGAGGAACCGCATCTTCAATGGTGCTGTCATTGCTGCCGAACCGCAGGATTTTAACTATAAGGGAGATGATACGATCGTCGAAATCGGAGATGACAATGTGATCCGTGAAAACGTAGTGATCAACCGTGCGACCAATTCTGGCGGGAAGACGATTATCGGTAATGGCAATTTCCTGCATGAAGGCGTGCATGTTTCCCACGACACGCATATCGGCAATCACAGTGTGTTCGGATACGGGAGCAAGATTTCCGGCAACTGCATGATTGAAGATTATGTGATTTTCGGAGGTAACGTGCTGGTGAGCCAGGGATGTCGTGTCGGAACCTGGTCGATGACGCAGACCGGTTGCCGCTTCCGCAAGGATGTGCCTCCTTATATCGTGGCTGCATTGGAGCCGACGACCTATTACGGGGTAAACTCCGTAATCCTGATGCATGAAGGCATGAGCGAAAAGATCGTAAAACATATCAGCCATGCTTACCGTATCATCTATCAAGGTAACGCCAGTATATTCGATGCCTTGCTGATGATTAAGGACCAGGTGCCGATGAGCGACGAAATCCAGCATATCATCGACTTCATCAGTGCTTCGAAATTGGGCGTCATCAAATAAAATAGGACTATCCGACAGAAAAGAAAGAGTTGTTCTTTATGGAGCAGCTCTTTTTTTATTTATCTTTGTTGAGTTTTATATTCTCAATGTCTAATCTAAAAATGAAATGCAACATGAAAAACTTATTTAAATCGTTTGTGGTTCTTTTAGCAGTTATGGCTGCTGTCCCTTCTTTTGCGCAAAAAGCGAATAACACGTTGACTGAAAAAGAAAAGAAACAAGGTTGGACTTTGCTGTTCAACGGGAAAGATTTTACCGGTTGGAGACAATGCAACAATACCGGTATGGCCCCGAACTGGGTAATCGAAGACGAGGCGATGAAAGTCTTTACCGCTCCGGGCAAAAAACCTGGACACGGTGCAGGAGGCGATATCCTGTATAAGGAAAAGAAGTTCAAGAACTTTGAGCTGTCTGTAGATTGGAAAACCAGTAAAATGGGAAATTCAGGTATCTTCTATTATGTACGCGAAGTTCCGGGCAAACCGATCTATTATGCAGCTCCCGAAGTACAGGTTCTGGATAATGTGGATGCAACCGACAACAAGCTGGCAAACCACCTTGCCGGTTCTTTGTATGATATGCTCCCTGCCGATCCGAAAACGGTAAAACCTGCCGGCGAATGGAACACGATCGTGATCAAGGTGAAGGATGGCAAAGTGACGCATACCCAGAATGGAAAGAAGGTCGTTCAGTATACCTTGTGGAGCAAAGAGTGGGATGATATGGTTGCCAACAGCAAATTCAAAGATTTCCAAGGCTTCCAGGAAGGCATTTCCCATGAAGGGTATATCGGTTTGCAGGATCATGGTTATCCGATCTGGTTCCGCAATATCAAGATTCGGGAATTGAAGTAAGTTATGGTTTAAATCTGCTAATTTAAGTGACAATTGGCATGCTTCTATTGCCAAACAGCCTGCTCATAGACCTTTTGCCTTTAGTCGAAAACCTTTTCGCCCTTGGTCAAAAGCCCTTTCGACACAGGTCAAAAACCTTTTCGACTAAGGGCGAAAAGGTAAGGAGTGGTAGTAATAGCTGTTAATACCTGTGTATTTGTTGATTAATTGATATTGTAGTATCCTTGTTTTTCATTTAATATATATAGGTGGATGTGAAGATGGGGGCATGGCCAACCCGAATCTGGGCGAGACAGGGTGAAGGCAAATTTTTGAGGTGAAGGCAGTCCGGTTGTCTGCCTTCACCCTTGTATGACATGATAATCGAAAGGTGTCAAAGGGTGGGTGAAGTTGAAATGATTCATATCTGCCAAAAAATGAACTTATATCATTTAATATGAACTATAAGATGGAGAAGGTGTATAGACAAAAAGAGGATAACCCCGAAGGACTATCCTCTTTTCTATATTATCAAACCTTTTTTCCGATTATTAAAGAGCGCCGACTTCTTTCAACGCTTCGTTTGTTTTGTGAACGGCTGCTGCACTCTTGGCGAAGAGTTCTTTTTCTTCAGCTGTCAATTCCAGTTCAACGATCTTTTCGATACCGTTCTTACCCAGGATAACAGGAACGCCGATGCAAAGATCGGATTCTCCGTATTCACCTTCCAGGTAAACGGAACAAGGAACCATCTTCTTCTGGTTGTGGATGATAGACTCGACAACATAAGCTCCTGCTGCACCCGGTGCATACCATGCGGAAGTACCTAACAGCTTAGTCAGTGTAGCACCGCCGACCATAGTGGAAGCGACAACTTCCTGCAGTTTTTCAGCGCTCAACAACTTACTTACGGGAATACCTTTGTAAGTAGCCAGACGAGCCAACGGGATCATAGTCGTGTCACCGTGACCGCCGATTACCATACCTTCGACTTCGTTAGCATTGCAACCTAAAGCCTGAGACAAGAAATATTTGAAACGGGAGCTATCCAGAGCACCGCCCATACCGATGATACGGTTTTTCGGCAGACCCAGAGACTTCAATGACAGGTAAGTCATTGTATCCATCGGGTTGGAGATCACTACCAGGATTGCGTTCGGAGAATATTTCAGGATGTTCTGAGCAACACTCTTAACGATACCAGCGTTAACACCGATCAGTTCTTCGCGAGTCATACCTGGTTTACGAGGAATACCTGAAGTGATGACAACAACGTCAGAGTTAGCTGTTTTTTCGTAGTCATTTGTGCAACCTGTAAC
>OLSX01003575.1_pt1 | contig 12485 bp, 9 predicted proteins | sample 1673141 | NCBI WGS metagenome assembly OLSX01 (sample SAMEA3136759, study PRJEB25190) | human gut metagenome | biome: human gut; feature: human-associated habitat; material: faeces | place: Austria | collected 2013
TTACCGATGAAAAACTGATAGAGAACGGTGATAATTAAAAATGGTGAGTGACGCATTCTTTTAAGGTCAGTTTTTCCAAACAAAGCTGAAACAGAAGTAGGTAGTGCAGCTGTTGGTTTGGGAGCAAAAAATGAGTGATTACACTTTTTATCACAGCAACGATAGTTAGAATAATCACGATAATCGTGGTGTAAAAAAGATGATTTTCCGCACACAGGGCAGGGAGGATATTTTCTCATTCTTGTTTTGGGCTGAAAATCAGGAGCAAACTGGTAACCACAATCAAGGCAACGATACTTTTGGTTTCCAAATTTATCTTTGCCAAACTTATGAAAGTGTTGATTATTGTTGCATTTCGGGCATTTTACGTGTATAATTTTCTGCATGAGGCATCGTCCTTTCAGTGTTGTGTTTTCTTTGCAGAAACATTATACCACTGTTTGGCTCGGTGCCTCAATTTTCATTTAACTTAACAAAACGGAAATAACAAATCGGAGGTTATAATTATGCCAAGGTACAAAGACAGCCCGGAGGTACGGGAGTAAGTGTAGTATATTTATCAATATTTCGTTAAGAAAGAATTTCGTCCCGATTCCTGCGCCTGCCGGTATATTTCCCTGTAATGTCTGCCTATGCTAAGCAGAGCGTTTTAAAGTTCAAGCTATTTTGCCGTAATATATTTACTCATGATCATTGCTGTGACTTTTTTAAATATGCGGCAAAATGAGACTTGCTTATATAAAACCTTTAGTAAATAATATCAAAACTTAAAACATCAAAAATATGACGTTTAATGACTTGTAACTGAATTTCCGCGTGACGACGCATGATGTGTTTCGGTTTTTCCATATTCTTTTAATAATGTCACATAAAGTGTATTTACTTAATCGATGAAAATTGGTACACTTATAATAAATGCTGTATTTTTTCAGAAACGACGGGAGTTTTTTTAATGTGTATCACACCGAATGATATTAGTTTTTCGACAAAGACGGACGACGCCGCAAGAATAAACGAGGCGATAAAAGCGGCATGCACCGATGGCAGCAGGCTTGTAAAAATACCAAAGTATAATGCGACAAACGGCAGCTGCGTATGGGAGCTTAAGAGCTCAATACTGCTGCCCGACAATTTCACGTTGCTGCTTGATAACTGCTATATAAGAATGGCAGACGGCACATTTTGTAATGCAATTTGTAACGAAAACTGCTATGCCGAGCACACCGAAGAAAATATACAGCACAATATTTATATAAAGGGCATAGGGCACGCCGTGCTTGACGGCGGAAATTACAACGGATATTCCGAACATTCAAAAAACCTGCCGAAGCCGCTGCATAATAACTGCACTATAGTTTTAAGTAACGTAGAGGACTTTGCGGTTGAAAATATTAACGTTACAAATCACAGATATTGGGGGCTTTGCTTTCTTTACTGCTCGCACGGTACGGTGCGTAATATTGATTTCAAGGCGGATCTTTCCTGCGCAGATGACTGCGGCGGGCATACTACCGAATATTTGCCGCCCGATTATGAGCATGTATATTTGCAAAACAGCGACGGAATAGACCTGCGCATGGGCTGCCACGACATTCTGATAGAAAATATCAGCGGCTTTACCGTTGACGATACCGTGGCGCTTACCGCGCTGTGCGGAAAAGAGGAGCTTAAGCACAGAGTGCCCGGTAAAAGCAACGATATTCACGATATAATTATAAAAAATATCCGTTCCTATACTTTCTGCTGGACAGGTCAGCTGCGCCTTCTTGCAAAAAGCGGCTGCCGCATTTATTCGGTTTCGGCGGATACTGTTGTAAACACAATTGACGAGAGCCTGCCCTACCGCGGCGGCTGCTCGGTAATGCTGGGCGACAGCGGATATATACATTCACGCGATATAGAAATGGGCGAGCTGTTCAATATAAAAATATCAAACATTCATTCGCGTGCAATAAGGGCGGTGCGGCTTACGGGGCCTATGAGCTATGTTTCGTTGGATAAAATTTACGCTTACAGCGGCACCCGCGCGGTTATACATTCCGATTCCGATACAGAATTTAAAAATGTTAAAATAACTGATATTTTCTGCGGGGAAACAGCCGAGCTTGATTCGGTCATCAATTTCGGGGAGAACGTAAAGGGTAAAATACAAGTTTCGGGTGTATACTGCGAAAAGGCAAAGCACCTTTTGCGTAACAGCGGGGTTGCAGATGTGCAAATGAGCAATATTAATGCGGAGTGCAGCGGTGAGAAAATTACCGTCGAACCAATGCAATATGCCTTTTGGTGGGCAGATAAACAGTAAAAAAGGTGTTTTACGCGGGGGATGATGAACAATGAGAAAAATAGCAGCGGTTTTAACGGCATTCTCTATGTTTTTTTCGGGGCTGCTTATAAATGTCGCGGCTGACAGTGCTTCCGACCCTTTCGGAACAGCCGCTTTCGGTCCCTCCGCACCCGAAACGGAAAGTAATTACAGGCGGCTCGGCAAAGCAAAAGCGCTTGCAAAGGAGAAGGACAGGCTGAAAATTACCGCCGCTTGCTCATTTTATACATATCCGCTCATCTTAGCTTTTCCGAAGACGGGCGGCGTGAGACTGTTCGGACAAACGGCGGGTGATTTTGCAAATGACGATTTTTACACGCTTGAATATACCGATATTGCCGCAAACAGCTTTGCTGTTAAGGCGGTCGGCGGCGACGGCGCATATATTATTTTTACGAACGGCGCGGATTATTTCACGCTTGATTTTTATAATGCCGACGGGCAAAGGGTTACCGCGCTTAACAGTTCGGGGCTGCAAATGGGAACCGATGCGGATAAAAATTACAATGCGGTAAAATTAAACCTGCCGATTGAAGAAACCAATGTTATTTACGGCACGGGCGAGCGTTTCAGCGGGCTTAACCAAAACGGCAGACGGACAATAATGTGGAATGTTGACTGCGGGTATCACGGTGAAGACTCGGTAAATGCCGAGCTTTGGCGCGGCTATAAAAATGTTCCGCTGCTTTACAATGACGCGGGCTATACGCTTTATTACGATTCATACTACTCGGCAAAGGTGGATATAGGCTATACAGACCCCGAGGTCTGCTCGTTTGATTTTGACGGTCCGGTATTGGATATTTATATCTGGGCGGGAACTCCGCTTGAAAATATAGACGGCTATACCAAGCTGACGGGAAGAAGTATTATTCTTCCGAAATGGGCTTACAGATTTCTTGCGGGCGCGGATTATGTAAAGGCGGTAAAAGCACCGCTGGGGCACATTAAAATGTTAGCCGTGGGCGGTATTAACGAGAAGAATATCGGTGAGTATTTAAAAGCAGGGGTTGACGGCTTCGGCGTAGGTTCAAATATAATAAACGGCGAATACCTGAAGAATAACGACTTTAAAGCTATAACAGAGCTTGCGAAAAAGTATACAGAGGCAATAAAAAATGGCTGAATATATTTGTATAGACGGGGGAACTACAAATACAAGAATAACGCTTGTGAACGGCAACAGGGTAATTGACACCGAGCGCTGTAATATAGGCTCGGGGAAAAACGAAAATAATGCCATGCTGAAAAAAGCCGTAAAGAGTGGAATTGAGCATATTATCGAAAAGCACGGCATTACTCCGAAAGCTGTTATAGCCTCAGGTATGATAACGAGCGGCGGCGGGCTTTGCGAAATACCGCATATTCCGGCTCCGGCGGGGCTTAAAGAGCTGCATAACGCAATATCGGTAAGGAATATTCCCGAAATTTGCGATATTCCTTTTGCGTTTATTCCCGGGGTGAAAACTGTTTCAAAGGCTTTGGAAAACGCCGATATTATGCGCGGCGAGGAAACAGAGCTTATGGGACTGGATATTGATATATCAGACTCTCTCGTTTTATTGCCGGGCTCGCACTCAAAGTGTATTTCGGTATCGAAAGACGACGGGATAAATGAATTTCACACCTTTTTAACCGGTGAAATGCTGTATGCGATAAGCAATGCCACTATTTTAAGCAGAACGGTTGATTTAAGCGTTGCCGCTGATAAGGAATATTTGATAAAGGGCTATAAATATTGCGAAAAACACGGGATAAACGAGGCGCTTTTCAAAACGCGTATATTGGATATGCTGTTTTCATGCACACCCGCGCAGCGTATGGGCTTTTTTACAGGCGTAATTCTTTACGGAGAGATAAGCCGAATAATAAAATTATCGCAAAAACGAGTTATTATAGCGGGTAAAAGGGAACTGAAGTATTCTATGGCTCATCTATTGGAGCATTTTTCTCAAAAGGAGGTTATTTGCGTAAGCGATACCGCCGCAAATAACGCACCGGCGCTGGGAGCGGTAAAAATTTATACCGAACAGTAAAATCAGGGTGCAAATATAGCCTTCATTTGGACAAGGGATGTCGGTCTGTCGAATAATTTTAAAATTCAAACGAAGCTTCGGGTTAAAAGTTTTCACCAAAGCATAACACACAAGAACAAGTAAATGCAGTAAACAAGCGTGTTTTTTTCGCCTGTGTAATACAAAAATCAGTTGGCGCTCATTATTACAAGGTAAACTCCGAACGTAACAAATCAATTAAAGAATGGCAAGCTGATACTTTGCTGCGGATATATTACTTCCTAAATCCGAGCCCTAAACCAATCGGTGAGGGGTTCGGATTTGTCATTTTCATAGACTTGTGCGAATTTTAATTCAAAACGCAAAAATTAAATTCGGAGGTTTCTTATTATGAAAACAGAACTTAAAAACATCGGCGTTTGGGGCAGAATGCATTATGATTTTTTTACCGGAGCAATCGGACAGTCACCAATGTTATGCGGCTAAACGGAAAATTAAACGGTCACCTTGCCGACATTGGCTGTGATGCCTGCGATATGTTTGATTCTTCAGCCCGATGAACATCTGAAAACAAAGGCGTCACATAACAGTTTAAAATTTCTAATTAAATGAAGAAATCGATCTAATGAAAAATATTTCAAGCGTAGAAGGACAGCGGCACGCAGGCAAGCAATTTCAGCTGCAGCAAGTTGATTTCCCGTTTCGCAATAGGTATTGCGGCACAGTTTTATGCATTTTGCCGCAAAAGGCGCGGTTTTTTCATATCCGTAGCAAGCGGATATTTTAGAATGGTTCGGAATCGCTACCAACCTTGTTTTCCGTGATAACCCTTGTGGGCAGGAAGTTCGTGGCGCACCTTCATCCGGCTGGGGCTTTCGCCCCCGATCAGGAATGTACCTGTTGAGTGTGTATTCGATTTTCAAGGTTCGTGAGGAAATTCGTTTTGTCCCTCAATAGGTAGGCAGCGAGAAGGCTCATTTATAGATTCCCTGAGCGAAAAAAATTCAAAAATTTTTTGGAGCACGAAAAAAGCCGCTGATTCATAGTGAAACCAGCGGTTTGATTTACGGTGTATTCAGCTGAAAATGGGCAAAAAACTTCATGCCTGAGCATCGCGCCACGGAAATGCGCAAATGCCGGCGCATGAAGTTTTTGTGCATCATTTCCGGTTGCCCCACAGGGGCGAGGAAATGGCACATTTCTTATTTTTGCCATGCAAAAGCATGGCAAAAATAACGGTCACACAATCCAAACGGACTGTGTGACCGTATTTATATCAGTTGTTTTTCCTACGCTGTTTGCGTCAACTTCTTATTGGCGCTGTTCCTTGATAGCTGCCTGAGCGGCGGCCAGACGGGCGATAGGCACACGGAAGGGGGAGCAGGACACATAGTCCAGACCCACACGATGGCAGAACTCCACAGAGCTGGGATCACCGCCGTGTTCGCCGCAGATGCCCAGATGCAGGTCGGGGCGGGTGGCACGGCCCAGCTTGGCGGCCATTTCCACCAGCTTGCCCACGCCCACCTGATCCAGCTTGGCGAAGGGATCGTTCTCGTAGATCTTCTTGTCGTAGTAGGCGCCCAGGAACTTGCCGGCGTCATCACGGCTGAAGCCGAAGGTCATCTGAGTCAGGTCGTTGGTGCCGAAGGAGAAGAACTCGGCCTCCTTGGCGATATCGTCGGCGGTGAGGGCGGCACGGGGGATCTCGATCATGGTACCTACCAGATACTTCATCTTCATACCGGCGGCGGCCAGCTCCTCGTCGGCGGTCTTGACCACCACGCTCTTGACGTACTTCAGCTCCTTCACCTCACCCACCAGCGGGATCATGATCTCAGGCACCATGTTCCAGTCGGGGTGACGCTTCTGGACATTGATGGCGGCACGGATGACGGCACGGGTCTGCATGACGGCGATCTCCGGGAAGGTGACGGCCAGACGGCAGCCGCGGTGGCCCATCATGGGGTTGAACTCGTGCAGGGAGGCGATGATGGCCTTGATCTCGGCCACGCTCTTGCCCATATCCTTGGCCAGCAGCTCGATGTCGGCCTCCTCGGTGGGGACGAACTCGTGCAGAGGGGGATCCAGGAAACGGATGGTGACGGGATTGCCCTCCATGGCCTCGTAGATACCCTCGAAGTCGCCCTGCTGCATGGGCAGCAGCTTGGCCAGAGCCTTCTCACGCTGCTCCACGGTGTCGGAGCAGATCATCTCACGGATGGCGGCGATGCGGTCGCCCTCGAAGAACATATGCTCGGTGCGGCACAGGCCGATGCCCTGAGCACCCAGCTCACGGGCCTTGGCGGCGTCGTGGGGAGTGTCGGCATTGGTGCGGACCTTCAGGCGGCGGAACTTATCGGCCCAGCCCATGATGCGGCCGAAGTCGCCGCTGACGCTGGCGTCCACGGTGGGCATAGCGCCGTCGTAGATGTTGCCGGTGGAGCCGTCCAGGCTCAGCCAGTCACCTTCGTGATAGGTCTTGCCGGCCAGCGTGAACTGCTTGTTCTCCTCGTCCATGACGATGGCGCCGCAGCCGGAAACGCAGCACTTGCCCATACCACGGGCCACCACGGCGGCGTGGCTGGTCATACCACCACGGACCGTCAGGATACCCTGTGCGGCCTTCATGCCCTCGATGTCCTCGGGAGAAGTCTCCAGACGGACCAGAACCACCTTCTCACCACGGGCGGCCCACTCCTTGGCATCCTCGGCGGTGTAGACGATCTTGCCGCAGGCGGCGCCGGGGGAGGCGGGCAGAGCCTTGCCCACGGGAGTGGCGGCCTTCAGAGCGGCGACGTCAAACTGGGGATGCAGCAGGGTATCCAGATTGCGGGGATCGATCATGGCCACGGCCTGCTGCTCGGAGATCATGCCCTCGTCCACCAGATCGCAGGCGATCTTCAGAGCGGCGGGAGCGGTGCGCTTGCCGTTACGGGTCTGGAGCATATACAGCTTGCCGTGTTCCACAGTGAACTCCATATCCTGCATATCCCGGTAGTGATCCTCCAGCGTGTGGCAGACCTCCACGAACTGGGCATAGGCCTCCGGGAACTTCTCGGCCATCTGGTCGATGGGCATGGGGGTACGGACACCGGCCACCACGTCCTCGCCCTGGGCATTGGTCAGGAACTCGCCCATGAGCTTCTTCTCGCCGGTGGCGGGGTTGCGGGTAAAGGCCACGCCGGTGCCGCAGTCATCGCCCATGTTGCCGAAGGCCATGGACTGGACGTTGACGGCGGTACCCCAGGAGTAGGGGATGTCATTGTCACGGCGATAGACGTTGGCACGGGGGTTGTCCCAGCTGCGGAACACGGCCTTAATGGCACCCAGCAGCTGCTCCTTGGGATCGGTGGGGAAGTCCTGACCGATCTTGGACTTGTACTCGGCCTTGAACTGGCCGGCCAGCTCCTTCAGGTCCTCGGCGGTGAGCTCCACATCCTGAGTGACGCCCTTCTTGGCCTTCATCTCGTCAATGAGCTGCTCGAAATACTTCTTGCCCACCTCCATGACCACGTCGGAGTACATCTGGATAAAGCGGCGATAGCAGTCCCAGGCCCAGCGGGGGTTATTGGACTTCTCTGCAATGACCGCCACCACGTCCTCGTTGAGGCCCAGATTCAGGATGGTGTCCATCATGCCGGGCATGGAGGCCCGTGCGCCGGAGCGGACGGAAACCAGCAGAGGATTCTCGTGATCGCCGAACTTCTTGCCGGTGATCTTCTCCATCTTCTCGATATATTCCATGATCTCGGCCATGATCTCGTCGTTGATCTGGCGGCCGTCCTCATAGTACTGGGTGCAGGCCTCGGTGGTGATGGTGAAGCCCTGCGGCACGGGCAGACCGATGTTGGTCATTTCCGCCAGATTGGCGCCCTTACCGCCCAGCAGCTCACGCATCTGTGCGTTGCCCTCTGTGAACAGGTAACAATACTTCTTACTCATGCAGATTCCTCCATCTATCATTATAGTTGTACCGAATGTTGAGAACAACCTTATTATAGCAAAAAAAGTTTCAAAAGCAAGCATGGATTCCAGAATTTTTCCGGTTTTTTTCGTTTTTCTCCGGGCGGCCCTCCGCTGCCGGATATTTCCGCAAAAAACAGGAACTCACACCTTGCGGCATTTGCCGCCTTTGTGCTATACTAAGATATTATATTGGGTGCATAGAACCATCCGGTATGGCAGGGGAGGGCAGAGACGGCATGGAAGAACTGATCCCGGAAAACAGCACACTGGCCCGGCGCATCCGTGCGGCGGCCTCCAAGGGGACGCTGAGCCACGCTGCCATTCTCTCCGGCAGCGGAGATCGCATGGCCGCCGCCCGCTACTTCGCCGCCGCACTGGAGTGCGAGGGAGAGGGGGAGCGTCCCTGCCTGCGGTGCCGCCAGTGCCGCAAGGTGCTGGAGGACATCCACCCCGACGTGGTGACGGTGCGGGACGACGGACACAAGGAACTGCCGGTGGAGCTGGTGCGCCAGCTGCGGCAGGATGTGTATATCCGCCCCAACGACGGCGCCCGGAAGGTGTATATCTTTGCCGACTGCGGCCAGCTGAACCAGCGGGATCAGAACGTGCTGCTGAAGATCGTGGAGGAGGGACCGGCCTACGCCGCCTTCCTGTTCTGCGCCGAGACGGCGGCGGCTCTGCTGCCCACCGTCCGCTCCCGCTGCGTGGAGTGGAAGGTGGCCGGACAGCCGGAGACACCGGAGATGGAGCAGGCCAGAGGGCTGTGCCGGGTGCTGGCGCAGGGAAAGACCCTCCCGGCGGCCCAGTGGCTGGTATCGCTGGAGAACCGCCGCATCAAGCGGGAGCAGCTGCAGGAGCTTTTGCAGGATGCGTGGCTCCTGACGGCGCAGGCCCTGCTGCTTCAGGCGGGGAAGCCAAAGGACGGCACCCTGCCGGAGGAGGCGGAGCTGTTGAGCCGGAGCCTCTCCTCCCGGCGGCTGGAGGGCCTGTCGGCCCTGTTGCGGCAGTACAGCGCCGAGTGCGCCTATAATGTGGGGGCGGGCCATGTGCTGGGGGCGCTGTGCGCCCAGTGGGAGCGGCTGCTCCACGCCACCCGCTGACCTCGGGCGCAGAATGGCGCCTATATGGAAAAACGATCCCGATACGAAAGGATGAAGGATATGACAGAAGTCATCAGTGTCCGCTTTCGAGGCGGCTGTAAGACCTATTATTTTGACCCTCGTGGCGTTCAGGTGACGGCGGGGGAGCACGTGATCGTGGAGACGGCGCAGGGGCTGGAGTATGCCCAGTGTGCCGAGGGAAACCACGAGGTGCCGGACGAGCAGGTGGTGGAGCCCTTCCGCCCCATGGTCCGCATCGCCACCGACCATGACCGCCGGGTGCTGGAGCGCAACCGGGCCAGAGAGAAGGAAGCCTTCGACGTGTGCCAGAAGAAGATTCTCCAGCACAAGCTGGAGATGAAGCTGGTGCGGGTGGAGTGCAGTTTTGACGGCAACAAGATCCTGTTCTTCTTCACCGCCGATGGACGGGTGGACTTCCGGGAGCTGGTGAAGGATCTGGCCTCTGCCTTCCGGGCCCGCATCGAGCTGCGGCAGATCGGCGTCCGGGACGAGGCAAAGATGCTGGGCGGCCTGGGGATCTGCGGCCGGCCCTTCTGCTGCGCCCAGTTTCTGGACGATTTCATGCCCGTCTCCATCAAGATGGCCAAGACCCAGAGTCTGTCTCTGAACCCCACGAAAATTTCCGGCACCTGCGGGCGGCTTATGTGCTGCCTGAAATATGAGCAGGAGGCCTATGAGGACGCTCTGAAGCGTCTGCCCAAGAACGATTCCTTTGTCCAGACCCCCGACGGCCCCGGTAATGTCAGCGACGTCAACGTCCTGAAGGAGACGGTGAAGGTGCGGCTGGATGAGAAGCCGGAGGCTCCCCGGTGCTACCACAACTGCGAGGTGTGCGTCCTCCGCAACGGCAAGGGCAGCCGGGAGGGCATCGAGATCCCCAAGGAGCGGCCCGCCCGCTATGCGGAGGAGCGGCAGGAGGAATTCCCTGTCCCCGCCATCATTGCAGACTTTGCCGCCGACCGGGAGGAGCCGGAGGAGGGCCGCCGCCGCAGCCGCCGCCGCAGAGGCGGTAAGGGCAGCGAGCGTCCTGCGGAGCGTCCGGCGGAAAAGCCGGCGGAAAAGCCGGAGGAGAAGCGGCGGGAGGGCAATCGCCGCCGCCGTACCCGCAGCGGCAAGCCCGGCGCCAGCGCCATCAAGCCCTTCACCTCCCAGCCGGATGCCAAGCCCGTGTCCCGTCAGGAGAGCCAGCGGCCCATCGAGGACGAAGGGCCGAACAACAAGCGCCCCCGGCACCGTGGAGGCCGCCGCAGAGGCGGTCAGGGCGGCGGTACGCCCAAGACGGAGGCGTGAGCCGTGGGAAAGTTTTCAGGCGTTCTGATCGCCAGCGATTATGACAATACCATGGTGTATACCGAGGGGGCGCTGAAGAGCGGCGGACCTCTGCCCTCGGTATCCCGGGAGAACCGGGAGGCGGTGGAGTACTTCATGGCGGAGGGCGGCACCTTCTCCGTGGCCACGGGCCGGGCGCTGCCGTCCTTTTCACGGGTTCGGGAGGGCGTTCCCATGAACGGCCCCACGGTGCTCTTCAACGGCGCTGCCATCTACGACTTCGCTCAGCAGCGGTACCTATACACGGCCTTTCTGCCGGAGTCCGTCCGGGGGCATATCTGCCGCCTGCTGGAGGACCTGCCGGAGACGGCGCTGGAGATCTATCACGACGATGACTCCATCCACGCCATCAATCCCAACGAGATCACCTATCATCACCTGCATCTGACCCACTCCCCCACGGTGGCGCTGGCCAGCATGGAGGAGGTGCCGTCCCCCATCTCCAAGCTACTGTTTGAGGAGGCGGAGCCCCGGATGACGGCCCTGCGGGAGTACATCGCCCGCCAGAGCTGGAGCACCGAGTATGAGGTGGTGCCGTCCAACCCCTATCTGCTGGAGCTGACGGCCAAGGGGGCCAACAAGGGCGGCATGGTGCGCCGTCTGGCCCAAATTCTGGAGATCCGGCAGGAGAACGTCTACTGCGTGGGCGACCACGCCAACGACATCCCCATGCTGACCTTTGCCCGCACCGCCTTTGCCCCGGCCAATGCCATTCAGCCGGTACATGAGGTGCCGGGCATCCACATTCTGCCCAACTGCTGGGAGAACGCCATTGCGGCCATGATCGCAGAACTGGACAAGCGGTATTGAGGAGGGAAACGGCCATGAAGGAGAGCACACCGCTGACCCTGTATGTGGCCTATACGGCCAAGCCCGGCTGCCGGGAGACCTTCGTCCGTCAGATCGTGATGGAGGGCATTGCCGATACCATCCGCCGGGAGGAGGGCTGCATCCGCTACGACTACTATTTCTCCGCCCAGCAGGAGGACGAAATCCTGCTGGTGGAGCAGTGGCAGACGCAGGCCCATCAGCGCATCCATTTGCAGCAGCCCCACATGGCCCGTCTGCGGGAGTTGAAGGAGCAATATGTGGCGGACACCCGGCTGGGCCGGGTGACGCTGGAGGAAGCGTAATATGACCCCACAGGCCGCCGCAGGCTGCGGCGGCCTGTGCTGTTTTGTGCGAAAGGAGAACACCCATGCTGTTTGATACCCATGCCCACTATGACGATGAGGCCTTTGACCCGGACCGGCGGGAGGTACTGGCGGGACTGCCCCAAAAGGGCGTCGGACTGGTGGTAGACCCCGGCTGCACCTTGACCTCCTCGGAGAAGGCCGTCGCATTGGCGGCGGAGTTTCCCCATGTATACGCCGCAGTGGGCCTGCACCCGGAGAACTGCCACGACTTTCAGCCGGAGCAGATAGAGCGTCTGCGGCAGCTGGCGCAGCGGGAGAAGGTGGTGGCCATCGGGGAGGTCGGACTGGACTACTACTGGGAGGAGAACCCGCCCCGTGCCTTGCAGCAGGAGGTGCTGCGGCGGCAGCTGGCGCTGGCGGAGGAGCTGAAGCTGCCGGTCATTTTCCACGACCGGGAGGCCCACGGCGACAGCCTTGCCATCGTCAGGGAGTTTCCGGCGGTGCGGGGGGTGTTCCACTGCTTCTCCGGCTCCGTGGAGATGGCGGAGGAGCTTTTGAAGCTGGGGTGGATGCTGTCCTTCAACGGGGC
>OLSX01003587.1_pt1 | contig 12454 bp, 11 predicted proteins | sample 1673141 | NCBI WGS metagenome assembly OLSX01 (sample SAMEA3136759, study PRJEB25190) | human gut metagenome | biome: human gut; feature: human-associated habitat; material: faeces | place: Austria | collected 2013
AAAAATGATTACAAAACTCAGAGGACCCGAAAACATAATGCACAGAAATAAGGAAAACCCGATTATAACGGTAGATGATTTTCCTGTACCGGCACACGCCGTATTTAATTGTGGACAGACAATGTATAACGGGCAGACAATTTTGCTGATAGCAGCCCATTACAAAGAGGCAAGACCGAACGGCAGCACAACCGGAATACATGTTGCAAGAAGCAACGACGGTATACATTTTGAAATAGAAAAAGAACCTCTTTTTGATAAGCGGGAATGGGCGGGGGATTGCCCCGGTAATTTTGATAATTGGGTAATAGACCCCCGTTTGACAAAAATAGGGGATACGTATTATGTAGTGCGACCGGCCGGAATTACGAATGTCGGACCGGCTGCGTTACTCGAAAAAACAAAGGATTTTAAAACATGTGAATTTGTTGACTGCATTTCGCTGCCATCAAACAGAGTGCCCTGTCTTTTCCCTGAAAAAGTAGGCGACTATTATGTTAGGCTTGACAGACCGTTTAATGACCATGATAAGGAAGAACCGGAGTTTGTACCCGACACTGACAGATTGCGGGCAGGAATATGGGTTTCTTATTCCCCAGATCTCGTTTTCTGGGGCAAGCACAGACCGCTTATTTATCCCGAAGCGATCCCGAACTATGCTAACTGGAAAATGGGACCCACTCCGCCTATAAAAACAAAAGACGGCTGGCTTGAAATAATACACGGCGTATATAAAGAAAACGGAGAGTTTTGTTATTCTATCGGGGCAATGCTTTTGGATCTTGAAAATCCGCAGAAAATTATAGGCGTTACAAGAGACTGGATATTGACCCCCACCGAGCCGTATGAAACAAACGGGCGCGTTGATAATGTTGTGTTCCCGTGCGGAGCAATAGCGGATATTGAAACAGATACGATACGCATATATTACGGCGCCGCCGATACCTGCATAGGATTAGCAACCGGCAAGCTAAGCGAGCTTATTGCGGCTTGTAAGAACGGCAAATGAAAGCACCGTTATAGGGAGAGTAAAAATTATGTCTGAAGCGGAAACTGTAAAAAAGGATAGCGATATGCTTACATTTACCCTTTTTTCGGATTTACATTACAAAGAGGGAATGTATATAGCCTGTGTCAGTGATATGGAAAGCATATTGAAAAGAGCGGCGGAAAGCGGTTCTGACTTTATAATACACGGCGGAGATTTCTGCAATGATTATGTAGGCTCGCCGGAAATAACAAATGTTTATCTCAAAAACAAATACAATATTCCTGCATACGGTATTTACGGGAATCACGAACTTGAGACAAACGGAAATACGATGAGCGTGGTCACGCCGCTCCTTACAAACCGTCCCGATAGTGTGGTGTGGGGGACAGCGAGCGGAAAAATTGAGGACGGCACGGTAGGATATTATTATTTTGATATTAAAGGTTTCAGAATAGTATGCACAGATACAAACTATTCAGTAAATCCAAAAACAAAAAAATATGAACATAACGCACCTGCAAGCTGGGGTCCTCCAAACGGTAATTTTCCGTATAATTGTCTGGGAAACGAGCAACTGCGATGGCTTGAGAATGTTCTTACAGACGCAGCACATAAGCATATTAACTGCATAATAATGAGCCACGACAGTTATTCGGGAGCGTGGGATTCGTCCCCCGACTGTGAAAATGTTCGGAAAATATTTAAAAAGGTAAACGGAATTTCGGATAAAACCGTAATTGCGGCAATAAACGGTCATTACCACAGAAATTGTTCGGCGGTAAAGGACAATATTTACTACCTTAATATCAATTCCGTATTTAACGGAGTATGGCGTGTTGCCGATGGTCAGCACTATGTTGACGGTCAGGTGTTCGACTTTACAAAATATAATGCTGTCGGAGACCCTATAGAGACATATCGGCGCAATATATTTGAGCTTTCGCAGGCAAAGAATACATATTTTTACGAAGAACCGCTCAGCGCGATTGTAAAAATAACCCGCAATGGCTTAATAGAGATTGACGGTTCGGAGACGACATGGAGATATAATGTTGTTCCGGAGCTTTCAATTCAGGATTTGAGAAGAAATCCCAAAATTACGAGCGAGGTTGTAACGCTTAAATGAACAGAGAAAATAAATCAATAATTGCGGGTTTTAAGCCTAATACGGTTATGTTTTTGTTTTCGCTTATTTATTTTGTAAGTTATTTGACCAGAATAAATTATGCAGCGGTAATATCCGAAATTATTACCGAGGAAAAAATAGGTCGTTCTGCGGCGTCACTTGCCATAACCGGTGCTTTTGTAACATACGGAATAGGTCAGGTGATAAGCGGTTGGATGTGCGACCGATTTCAGCCCGCGAAACTTGTGGCTGTTGCATTGCTTACGACCTCGTCTATGAATCTCATTGTTCCGTTTTGCGGATTGACAGCCGTAAGAACGGTTGTGTGGTGTATAAACGGGATTGCACAGGCATTTATCTGGCCTCCGCTTGTGCGAATGATTCCTGAACTTTTAGAACCGGAGCAGCAGCTTAAAGCAGGTGTGCGAATATCCTGGGGCGGGCATATAGGAAATATTGCGATATATATATTGGCGCCCATTTTAATAAGCTTGTCGGGTTGGCGCGCTGTTTTCTTATTTTCATCCGCTGCTGGGTTTATAACCTTGGGATTGTGGGTATTTTGCTGTAAAGGCTTTTCGGTTGAATTTAAAAGTCATTCAAAAATTGACGGCAGTATTCCCGAACATAAGCCGGTTATACCAGTGGCTTTGTTACTGATAATTATATTAACAATAATATTACAGGGTTCTCTGCGTGACGGAGTTACAACCTGGATGCCGTCTTATATATCCGAAACATTTTCATTGGGCAACAATATTTCAATACTTACCGGTGTTGCAATGCCACTTTTTGCACTCTTTTGTATATGGGGTACGGAGTATATGTACTATCATTTAAAAAGCGTGCAGAAATGCTGTATATTCTATTTTGTTGCGGCACTTATTGCCGCGGCTCTTATTCCTGCAGCATCAAGGTCAAATATTTTTATCACGGTTTTGTTGGCTTCAATTTTGGTTGGTTCCATGCACGGAATAAATATTTTGCAAACTTGTATGCTGCCGCGCAAGCTTGTCGGAAATGAAAGACTCGGACTGTTCTCCGGAATATTCAATGGCTGCGTTTATATAGGAAGCGCGGTTTCAACCTATGGCTTTGCCGGAATATCCGAAACATTCGGTTGGAACGGTACGGTTATAACATGGTGCATAGTATCAGCACTTGGCGCTTTGCTGTGCGGAAGCCTGTTTTTTATGAAAAAAGATTTGTGACTGCAAGTATAATTGATGCAATATAAAAAAGGAGTAAGGTGTAAAATGAACAATATAGAAAGATTTTGCAGAAAAATTGAGATGCCCGAGGAAGAATGTGAGGTGCTCGGTGCCGCTTACCTGAAAATAGTTGAGAACAAGTTGGCTTACGGTGTTCTTGAAGAATGTGTTTCGGTATACAAGCAAAACACCGTCTTTGATCGCGGACCGATATTTGAAAAAATAGAGGGACTTTCCGAAAAAACAGGTATACATAAATATACGCTTGACCTTGTGTATTTGATTATGCTGGTTCCGCATATGAAAGTGGTGTATGAAGAAAACGGATTGACAGAGGAAGTATTTAACGATTCTGTTTTAGATCTTAAATGGAAATCGAAGGAATGCAAAAGCGTCTACGGTGTCTGGGGTATTTCCGTAGGTGGCTGGACATTGGATTTTTTCATGCTTAAGCGTCTTGCTTTTGGAAGATTGCAATTCAACCTTGGTAGATTTAAGTCGGATTATAGTATTTCAGGAGTGAATGTTAAAAGCGGAGACCAATATATTGAAACTCACATTCCGTCCGGCAGACCGCTTGTACACGAAGAATGCCGACTTTCATATGATCGCGCGGCTGAACATTTTAAAAATATTTTCGGGGATAAGCCGATAATTTTCGGCTGTAATTCATGGCTTTTATCACCCAATAACCGTAAAATATTGCCGGAGACCTCTAATATACTGAAATTTATGGATGATTATGAAATATTAGAACCGGCAAAGGATGAGAAAAATTCCAATTTGTGGAGAATATTCAGCGTTGAGGAGTTGCCTGCAAATCTTGATGATTTGCCGCAAAACACTTCTGTTCAGAGAGCGTTTGTAAAATGGCTTAAAGAGGGTAATACAATTGACAGGGCGTTCGGAGCGTTTATATATCCGCACCGATTTCGGAAATGACAGAAATTGCGGTAATGGGGTCGGAACTCAAGCCCGGAACGGTTTGCAGTAATTCAAGAGCATAAGCATACGGTATATGCAAACCGAGGATTTCAGTCGGAGAATACTATCTAAACACGCCGGAACATTCAGAAAAGTCAGGGGTAATAAAATGAAGCAAAAAAGCAGCGATACGGCAATAATTATAGGAGTTGTATGCATAGCAACATATTTGACGAATTATTATATGCGTCACATTTTAAGTGTTTTGACGCCAAGACTGTTGGAAACCGGAAAATTTACCGTTGAGCATATAGGACTGCTGTCATCGGTGTATATGGTTTTTTATGCGGCGGGGCAGCTTGTAAACGGATTTATCGGTGATTATATATCGCCGCGGAAGTTGTCTTCTGCCGGTGTATTTATTTCGGGTGTTGTTTCGATAATTTTCCCGTTTTCCGGGAGTGAAATATTACATATAGCCTTATTTGCCGTATTGGGCTTTGCGCTTTCAATGGTCAGAGGACCGTTTATGAAGATTATTTCGGAAAACACAAGTCCAAATCAAGCAAGAACAATTTGTATATTTTTCTCATTTGCCGGTTTCGCAGGGCCCTTAATTGCAAGCCTGTTTGCTATGGTAAATAACTGGCAGTGGGTTTTCGTTGCCGCAGGCAGTGTGTCAACGATTGTTTCGGCTGTTGCATATGCGGTCTTTACAAAAATGGAGCAAAGCGGGAAAATAACATACAAAACAAGCAAAAGTCAAAGCTTCGGGTCATTGCTTGCGGTTTTTAAAATAGATAAGTTTGTATTTTATATGGCAATAGCAGCACTTGCCGAAATGGGTGGAGTATCGATATCCTTTTGGATACCGACTTTCCTGACAGAAAATCTGCTTTTCTCAAAAGATGCGGCAAATATGATATTTACTTTTATATCGGTAATGCGTTCTATAGTGCCGTTCTTAACGCTTATCGTTTTCCGACTTATAAAAGAAAAGGATATAGTTCTGCTGCGTGCATCTTTTTTAGTGTCAACAGTTTTATTTGTTGGTATGTTGCTTTCACAAAACAGATGGATAACGCTTTTATTGCTGATTGTTGCACTAATGGCAATGAGTTGCCCGTCGGCATTGTTATGGAGTATTTATATACCGGGACTTGGAAAAACTGGGAGAGTTTCAAGCGTAAACGGTATACTGGATTGCACCGGTTATATAGCTGCGGCAGTAGCTAATATTCTTTTCACAGGTATTATGAGCAGAGCGGGCTGGAATACAGTAATTCTTCTTTGGGCAAGCATAGGAGTTGTAGGTATAATTGCTACGCTTGCTGTAAATAAGGCTGAAAATGGCGTGACTGTATTATGAAAACTGCGTGTTATACAGATATACACAATCAACAAGCGATGTTAAATTATCCGACTGTTTTAAGAAAATCAGCTGTTATTGCCGCCGAAAATACTGTTGCGGAATTTGGGAAAACGGATTTATATGTAACAGGCGGAGATACCATATCCGATTATCCGTATTGGAATAAATCCTGTGCATTGGCTTTTAAAAATTGGCTTGATATAAAGAAAAAAATTACGGAAAATTTTGAAAAGACAGCAAAGGGCAGCAAAGTGATGTATGTAAACGGAAATAATAATTTAATGCTCGGCGATTTACCTGCGGCTGATAACCCACCATATAATACTTGTGAATTTTATCATTCCGAGCCGAGGATTGACACGCTCGGAGAGCTTTCGGAAGGTGAGTATTACGGTATTTATGCCAAATCTAAAGGAAAACAAGCAGGACTTTATCATCTTGCATTTCACTATATCGTTTGCGGAATTGATTTTTTCGGTATTAATATAGACCCCAATACTGCATTTAACTCAGATGAGGGACTTGAGGGTGCTCTGCCGAGCGAAACAGAAAACAAATTTTATGAAACCACCGGCCCTCCGGAAATAGGCCAATATCTTGTTATTGAAGCAAACGAAGTGTATGTTGAGTTTAATTACAGAAACACGGGTTCATTGCAAGGATATTCCGTAAACAATAAGCGGGAGAAATATATATATTGAATAAGCTTAATTTATGGAATTTCTAATATAAAAGTGTAATACGACTTTACGAAGGGGATTTGTTAATGAAACTTTATGATCAGAACATATGGGGAAATTTCGGAGTAATAGTGGCGGTAGATGAGGAGCTGTTCCTCATCCGTCAGCTTGAGGAGGGCTTTCCTGAGCTTGTCCGTCATCATGCTTTCCACTACGGTATCGCACACATCCGGCTGATCGGCGATTAGGATATCCTCGCCGCTGAATTCATCGGTGGTCAGCATATCGTAGGAGAAGTCGCCGTTGTCCGCAGAGCGTTCATCCAGATATTTCTGCCGGCGCTTTGCTCGGTAGAATTCCATGTAGTCCTCTTTGGATACCTCCATAAGCCTGCCGTAGAGAGGCAGGAACAGCTTGTCCGCATATAGCGGGCAGATTTGCTCACGGCGACGGAATTCCTCATAAGTCAGTTCCGTGTACCCGCCGTTTTCTATGATATAAACCGCTTTGGGTTGTTTTTTCAAGGTTATGTACCTCCGTTCAATCGTTTTTGGTTGGTTTCAAAAGCGATTGATACGGAGGGCTGCGGCAGCCGACAGAGCTGCCGGATTGCCGCTGTTTTAGGGTGCAAAGGCCGCAAAAAGTCAAGCCAAGTAAAATTCCCGTTTTTGATATGCACCCCAAAAGTTAGACACTTTTGGAGGTGCATATTTTTATGTCAAAAAGAGGTACAATACAGCAAAAATATAGTGCAGAATTCAAAATAGGTGTTATAATGGATATGCGAGAACACCGCATGGGATATCGAGAAACTGTACGAAAGTATTGGAACATATCACGAGGACAAGATTTAAACTATATCAATGCAGTAAAAAGGTGGGAACGCATATACTTGGAAGAAGGAGCCGAAGGTCTTATGAAAGAAAAACGAGGCAGAGCTTGTTCCGCCGGCGGAACAAGAAAAGGTAGATCACCTAAATTAGATAAAAAGGTTGAGGAAGATTTAATCGCCGAAAACCAAAGGCTTCGTATGGAGATAGAATACTTAAAAAAACTGAGTGCCTTAGTTCTTGCGGAAGAACGAGAGAACGGCAAAAAGCAAAAATAATCTCTGAACTAAGGCAAAAGTATCCGCTAAAAGAATTGCTTAAACTTTCCGGTCTTGCTCGCAGCACATACTATTACTATTTAAAACAACCAAACAAAGATAAATACGAGTGTAAAAAGCAAGAAATACAAGAAATCTACAATGCGAATAAGGGCAGATATGGATACCGCAGAATAACAATAGCTATGCGCAACAAAGGCTATGTAATTAACCATAAAACCGTACAAAAGCTGATGAAACAACTCAGTTTGAAAGGTAAGCAACGTAAAAACGATAAATACCATTCATACAAAGGTACTGTTGGCAAGGTTGCTGACAATTTACTGAAAAGAGATTTCTATGCCGAAAAGCCATTCGAAAAGATAACGACGGATATTACACAATTTAATGTCTGTGATGAGAAAGTATATCTTTCTCCGGTTTTAGATTTGTTCAATAATGAAGTAATATCTTATTCAATTTCTACAAGTCCTAATTTAGAACAAGTTAGAGAAATGCTTAATGGTTTATTTGCAAAACTTCCTGCCGATGCAACACCAATCTTTCATTCTGACCAAGGTTGGCAATACCAACATAACGAATACCAAAGGCTATTAACCGAGCATAACATTACTCAGAGTATGTCTCGCAAAGGCAACTGTATGGATAATGGTGCTATGGAAAACTTCTTTGGCAGACTTAAAGTGGAAATGTTCTACGGCGAAAAATTCGAAAGCGTTAACGCTTTCATTGATGAATTAAAGAAATACATTCATTACTACAACAATGAGAGAATATCTCTAAAATTAAAAGGAATGAGCCCGGTACAATACCGAACTCATTCGCAAACAATTTAATATTAAATTTTGTCTAAACTTTGGGGTTCACTTCATTTTTTCGGTGCTTTTATTGGCGCTTCTCGGATATTGTTTTGAATTTTGTCGACCGGGAAGGTCAAAAAAATATAGGTGTCTGTGTATCTGCGCAAAGAAAGCCTTTGCTATTTCAACACCTGTATCTTTCCTATGTTCTTTTTCATGTTCTCACCTTGTCGCCGAAGGACGGCAGGGCGGCCGCCCTTTACGGCAAAGATCCGTATGGTATGTCCTCTGAAAGCACTGCACTGTACATCGGTATCACCTCGCTGGAATATTTTGCCGAACCGTTTGTTTTGCTGCTGTAAACGGCTGATTTTTGTCGAAGGCATAAAGAAAGAGCGCCCAGCAAGTTTATTACTTGCTGAGCGCTCTTGAAACTGTGCCGGAGATTGCCGTCCGGTCGGCTATTCTCTTTTCAGGCGGCATATCGCCGTCACCGTCCTTTCATGACCGCATAGGTCTTATTTTTCCGTTCGGTTCAGTATGTACATCTCACCCTGTGTCGCCGTACCCTTGCCTGCGGTCAGCTCAAGCCCCGTATCGGTATACGCCACCTCATATTCGCAGTCGGTCAGTGCCTCGGCTTCAAAGTCGATAGAGAGCGTCCTGCCGGACAGCGTAAAACGGAATTTATACGGTGCGCCGGAAAGCTGCAGCTCTCCGCTGCCGTCCTCACGGAAGGTATAGACGCAGCTCTTGTCGGACATTGCAAAACTGCCGTAGATGCTCTCGTTATGAGGGCTGCCCTCGGTGCGGCCGCAGCCTCGGCACAGCAGCACGATGCCCGCTATGAGCAGCACCGCCGCAAGGCCGCAGGCGGTAAGAAAGAGCGTCCTTCTCCGCTTTTACTTTTCGCGGCGCAGCGTACGCCTGCGGAGCATTTCCGCTTCGGTCATGGGTCTTGTCTGCGGCGGTATTCTGTTATCCTGCATTGCTTCACCTTGCTTTACATTTACTTCGATATTCTGACCTCATCCAGGAAGTCAAACAGCATCGGCAGACCGGTGCCGATGGGCGTTTCGTCTTCCCAGAGGCACATCTCGCCGGTCAGCGTGACGCCGGGCTTGGTCAAACGGAAAAGAAAAAATCTGTCCGTAGCGGCGCGCTTCCGATGGAGCAGGGACACCTCTCCGTCGCCGTCCGGCCGGGGATACACGGTCAAAGTGTGGCTGTCGCTTGCCGCCTTTCGGTCAAATTCTTCCATATCCGACTCAAAGTAATATCGTGAATGCCCGTCCTCACGGAAAATGAACAGCAGCTCCATACCGTCCGTGGTGCGGCGGTCACAGCTGTAGGTGTACCCTTCTTGTAGGGGCAGCAGGAAGCCGCTGAAGGGAATTCTCTCTGAAACAGTCATGGCAGCTTATCTCCTTCACTGTCTATTCGATTTTTAGTTTGCATACCGCATCACCTCAAAATAAAAGCAAGCATGAAATTCATTTCCGCCGGAAAGATGGTTTTATTGTCTTATGCTCTCTCCGGCACTAAAACATCTATATTGTAAATTCAGCAGCATATTGAGCATTAAACACATCACAAAGCTGCCCCTGCGTTTTGTTTTTCAAATGGACCGTCCTCCGTGATGTTTTATCCGTCGTTTGTTTTTGTCAGCTCATAGGTTATTTCTTTGTCCTTTTCCGTGCTCACAAGCAGCAGCTTTTCATTTTTAACGGTAAAGGTGTAAGTAATATCCCGTGCGGACTCACTTTCAAAATCTATGCTCAAACTGTTGTCTTTCATTTTGTATGTAAACGAATAGGTGTTGTCGGGCAGCTTCAGCGCTCCGTTGCCTTTTCCATCAAACTGATATACCGTGATGCCGTCAAGATCCCATGTGCCGCTCAGTACATCAGTACCGTTCAGTACATCGGTACCTTTCGGCACATCGCCGCCGCTGCTGCAGGATTTTGCTACGACAATGATAAGGACAGCGAGAAGTATGATTGCAAGCACCGCCGCAGATATTCCGAGCAGTCGGTGCTGTTTGCGTTTTTTTGCAGTGCGGCGCTTTTGCGGAATATGCTGTCTTGTATAGGTTCGATTATTTACCGTCTGTCGGCTCGGTTGTGCCGTTGCGGTTCTTTGCTGCGGCGTCCTTTGAGATACGGGGCGATCCGCCGAATACCGGCTCTGCGGCTGTCTTTGCCTGTCGCTATTGGTGCTTTCGGGATATTTCTGTTCAAACAGTTTCATAATTTCTTCGTATTCTCTGTCTTTATCACTCACTGCGTGTTTCTCCTTTAAGCGGATTTACTTCCGCATATATAACTTTTTTATACAGATATTGCTTTCAATACCTTTCAGAAGACGATAAAAGCTTTATCGCCTTCTGAAAAATACCGAAAAAAATAACAGGGCGGTGGCGGATGGCTTCCGCACCGCCCTGCGTTCGGGTGTTTAAGAATCAGTCTGCAGTATGATCCTCTGTGCTTATTTTACGCTTTTTCTTTTGCGGGAATAAAGGGTCGTGCCTGCAAGGACTCCGCCGCTTACAAACAGCAGAGCGATCCAAAGAATCATATTGCTGTTATCTCCTGTCTGCGGAGACTTAGTATCCTCGGGCTTAGTATCCTCGGGCTTAGTATCCTCGGGGGTTACAGTTTTGTTCTCAGTGTAGGTATTGACGAAGGTCATCTTCTCGGCAGCATTTTCCATGTCAGGCTCATAGTAGTCGCCGTTGTCGGAGGTCTTCAGCACTGCGGGGCAGATGTCATACCCTCCGTTAATATTAGGATTCACATACCACACTGCATCGGAATACTCCCAGTTAGCGATGCCGGTGTTCTTTTCACGGACATAGAAGCCCTCGCAGATCATAGCGTTAACCTGTTCTTCCGAGCCTTTAATCACCAGCTTGGCGGTGTAATCGCCCTTGCCGTTGGTCTCCACAGAAGCGGTAACGGTCACATCGCTGTACTCATTGGCGTTTCTGTTGAGAATTTCGAAAATCTCCAGCTCAAATGTCTGCTTGCCGGGAGCCACATTACCGCCCTGCTTCACGGTGACGGTGAAGGGGATCTCCACCTTAACCGTTTCCAGCGCAGGAGTGATCTCATAATCGCACACACTGCACTTGACAGGATCGTTTACAGTGGGAGCCTCTCGGTCGGGATTGTGTCTACCCTCGGTTTCAACCAATTTTTCGCCGCAGGTAAGGCAGATATGCCAGTGGTGTGTCTCGTTGGTCTTCCACTCTGTGCCCGCATTATGACCGTTGGCTGCACCCTCAGTAGCACCGCAACCATCACGCTTGCAGGTCTTGGGCTCAGTGCAGGTAGCATCCTTCCAGTCGTGACCGAGAGCAGTGAGAACAACGCTGTCGTGGTCGGTGATCTCCACATTGCCGGTTGCGTCCTCAAACCACTTGCTGCAGCCGGAGCAAACATAGTATGCCTTGTTGCCGTTCTCGGTGCAGGTTGCAGCCTTAGCCGCAACAGGTGTCATGTTGTGAGTATGACCCAAAGCCGGAGTAATGATATAGCCGCACTCTGTGCAGGTCTGAGGCGTGGTTTCGGTCGCTGCCGCACCCGGAGTATGTGCTACCGGAGTGTCGTGGGTGTCGTCATAGCGGCACTTATGCGCGTGACCGTCTGCGCCCTTGTAGCCCCAAGCGGACTCATCATAGCTGTGAGAGCCTGCGTTGGTGCTTTCATACCACTTGTCGCTTGCCGCAGGATCGTCCTTTGCGTTGTGATCGCCGCGTGTGCAGTCATACCAATAGGTATCGTGGCTGCGGCAATCGGTTGCGGTAGCCTTCTTGTGTGCAGCATCCTCAATTCTCTCGGTATAGTCGTGACCGAGAGCGGTGAGAACAACACTGCTGTGATCGGTGATCTCTACATTGGCTGTCGCATCCTCAAACCACTTGCCGCAGACATCGCACTTGTAGTATGCCTTGTTGCCGTTTTCGGTGCAGGTGGCAGCCTTAGCCGCAACAGGTGTCAGGCTATGGGCTGCAAGAGGAAGGTAGGGAATGGCATCGATCTTATTGCCGGCATTGTCGAACAACTGACCGCAGTCGTCACACTTGAAATAAGCGTCCCAGCCTTTTTCTTCACAAGTGGAAGCCTTTGCGGGGATAGGAGTCTTGCTTGTGTGTGTGCAAGGTGCATTTTCTACCGTTACAGTACAGGTGGCGGTCTTGTCGCCTGCCTTTGCCGTAATGGTTGCCGTGCCGGGGGCTAC
>OLSX01003589.1_pt1 | contig 12444 bp, 10 predicted proteins | sample 1673141 | NCBI WGS metagenome assembly OLSX01 (sample SAMEA3136759, study PRJEB25190) | human gut metagenome | biome: human gut; feature: human-associated habitat; material: faeces | place: Austria | collected 2013
ACCAGTTCATGCTTACTCCCATCGAAATTTACATCCTCGTAGACGTAGATAAGCTTTGGCATAACGGTATTAATGCGGGGCTTTTTAATGTGACCCTTTTTTTCAAGATACTGCAGCGAAACATGGTCTTCATCTGCATCGATATACAGACGGCTTACTCTGCGTTTCTCCTTCAGCGGCTCCAGTAACAGAAACTCAAGGGTATGAAGCTTATTCATTACGGTTTCCTTGCTTACCTCCTGTTCCCCGATACAGCAGGCATTGATTCCGCCTTTCCGGTAACTGCTTTCCACAGCCTCCTCCAGTATTCTGGCTTCTGCATCCTCTGAAATACGGACATGCGATTCCAAGCCCATGAGACGATCTAACAGATAGCAGTATTCCCCGGTTTCTTTATTGTGAAAATACGTCCTACTGTAACAGATTTCTCCCAGACTGGTCAGAAGCTTCGTTTCATCCCGGCGTTCAATGTACCAGCCTTTTCGCAGGTCCTGTCGTTTACGCAGCAGTTCATCATAGCTTTCCAGTTCTTCTTTAATCAGGGAAAGCCCTAACTTCGTTACCTCTTTAGTCACTCCATAAACCATTTCTGCAAACTTGGTAAGGTCATCTGTATAGTGACTAAAAATTTCTGTTAAATTTTTTACCCCTTGTTCCTGAAAATGTTGTATACTGTTAATCATGAAAGCACCCTCCTTGGATTGTTGGTTTGGTCACCTTAAATCCTAACACAGGAATCCGGTGCTTTCTATTTTTTTATTTTCCTACAAAAACTTTACCCTAGCCAACCTTCATTTTTTGGGGTTCGTTTTGATTGGTGCACTTTTCTTTTTCTTATTTTACACAAAAAAAAATTTGTATCTCATGGGTACGAACACGCGGGTATCAGACAATGCGTTTTGTGCATGTCGATACCCCTGCGCGTTCGTCTAGCGAAAGCGCCCATGAGATGCAAACTTTTTTTATGCAAAATATTAGAAAAGAAAAACCTACTCCAGACGATACCCAACATTCCTAACGGCATGTATCCGTTCTTCCGCCTCTCCCAATTTCTTACGCAATGTTTTGATATGCATATCCAGTGTGCGGGATTCCCCCTCAAAGGTTGTTCCCCACACACGATCCATCAAAAGATTTCTTGGCATAACATTTCCGGCGTTACTCAAAAATACACGGAGCAGTTCGAACTCTTTATATGTCAGTTCAATAAGTTCGTCGTCCACATAAACACGGTGTTTCTCCACATTCATCCGAATGTTTCCCGCCGATAATTCCTCAACGGACACCTCCTGCGTTTTGCTGCGGCGCAGTACGGCCTTCACGCGGGAAATCATCTCCAAAATACCAAACGGTTTCGCAATATAGTCATCAGCGCCCGCGTCTAGCCCTCTTACCTTGTCAATTTCCGTTCCCTTCGCAGTCACAAGAATCACAGGAACATCGGAAAGCCTTGCATCTTCCCGCATTTTTTTGACAATCGAAATACCATCCTCATCCGGAAGCATAATGTCAAGAAGAACAAGTTCCGGAACTTCATTTTCACACAATTTCCAAAACTCTTTGGCACACGATGCTTCTTTCGTCTCCATATGACAATCTTTCATTGCATACACTTCGATTTCCCGGATATTCGGGTCATCCTCTACAACACAAATCATTCCGGAACACCTCCTGCCTCATTTTCCTGCTCACTCACTAAACTCATGGCAATGTTTTCACAATGGTCTGCCATTCTCTCATAATTAATGGCAAGCTCGTTGACATAAATTCCAATTTCCGGCGATATTTTTTCTTTCTTTACCCGTTTTAAATTCTGCTTCTTAATGCGTTTGTTAATATCATCAATCTGTGTTTCTTTTTCTTCAATTACATTGGCAAGTGTGCTATCAGCTTTTATAAAAGCAGAAACCGTTGTGCTTACAATATCATGCACCTGCTCCGCATAAAAATTCATTTCCTCCCTTAATTTCTTCGGCCATACGGCTTTGCTTTTTGAAATTTTTGCTGCTTCACTCATAATGTTTATCGTATGGTCAGAAATACGCTCTAAATCACGAATACAATACACAAGCAAATTCCATTTTGCATACTCTTCCACAATCACGTTGCGGTTTGCAATCTGACGCAGATATTCACCTATTTCCTCTTCATAGCGATCAATTTTTTCTTCCATTTCAATTACCTGATTACGCTTTTCTTCCGAGTAATCATGGATACCTTCTAAGGCAAGCGTCACATTTTCCAAAGTAAGATAAGCCATCTCATTTGCCGAGCGCTCGCACTGCTCAAGAGCAAGTGCCGGACTATCTAAGAAACGAGAATCCAAACGTGCAAATTCCGATGTTGTTTCCTCCTCATCCTCTCGGATTGTAAGAGTTGCCAGTTTTTCAAGCATATTCGCAAATGGGAACAAAAGAACGGTTGCTCCAATGTTAAACAAACTATGAATCACGGCAATTCCTGCGACTCCTGCTGCATCGTGCATAAAGGGAAAATCAATAAATGCATACAAAGAGTAAAATACAATCATAAATACCGTTGTACCAATTACGTTAAAATATAAATGAACAAGTGCGGCACGCTTCGCATTTTTGCCGGCACCGATCGATGACAAAAGTGCCGTCACACACGTACCGATATTCTGTCCCATGATAATCGGAATTGCTGTCGCATAAGGAACACTTCCGGTCAGACAAAGTGCCTGTAAAATACCAACCGATGCGGAAGAACTCTGAATAATCGCAGTAAGAATTGCACCTGCCAACATTCCTAAAATCGGATTGGAAAACATCGTTAAAACATGCGTAAACTGTGGCACATCAGCAAGTGGTTTTACCGCAGCACTCATCGTGTCCATACCAAACATAAGGATGGCAAAACCAATCATGATTGCTCCGATGTCCTTACGTTTTTCCTGTTTGGATGCCATAATCAAGAAGATTCCGATAATTGCAAGAATTGGAGTAAACGATGTTGGTTTTAATAAAGTAACCAGTAAATTGTTTCCCTCAATTCCCGTCAGACTCAGAATCCATGACGTCACCGTAGTACCAATATTGGCACCCATAATTACACCAATCGCCTGATTTAATTTCATGATTCCTGAATTTACAAAACCGACAACCGTTACCGTTGTTGCAGATGAACTCTGAATCACTGCTGTAACACCAGCTCCAAGTAAAACTGCCTTAATGCGGTTATCCGTCAACTTTTCTAATATTCGCTCTAATCTTCCCCCGGATAATCTTGTCAGTCCGTCTCCCATCACATTCATACCGTAAAGGAAGAACGCAAGGCCGCCAATCAATGACAATGCCTGCAGCAAAAATTCTGTGTACATTTTTCATACCTCCATCTTTTTTCATTTCTTTCTACCAGTATTTACAATAACGTATCAAAGTAAAATTGAAATAGACGTTATGTAAAATTTATGTAAAAATTGAAAAATTTCTTTTCTTGTGCTAGGATAAGGCATGGAAAACAAGAATTGGAGGCATTATTTATGAATACATTAAAGAAATTTATTTCTTATTACCGGCCTTACCGCGCCGTCTTTTATTTTGATTTATTCTGCGCTGCCGTTATCAGCGTGGTCGATTTAGCCTATCCACAGCTTTTGCGTAGTCTCACAAAAACACTTTTTACCGGGAACAAAAGCACGATTTTAGGAGCACTGCCATGGCTCTTTCTCATTTTGCTTATGATGTATACCATACAAAGCCTGTGCAAATACTACGTGACCTGTCAGGGACATATTATGGGAGCGAAAATGGAACGCGATATGCGAAAACAGCTTTTTGAACACTATGAAAAACTGTCCTTTTCCTATTACAGTACACACAACTCCGGTCAGATGATGAGTAAACTAGTCAGCGATTTGTTTGACATTTCCGAGCTTGCCCACCACGGTCCGGAAAACTTGTTTATTTCCTTAGTAAAAATTATCGGCTCATTTGTATTTTTGTTTTTAATTAATCAGAAACTCGCCCTGCCGCTTTTGCTGCTCGTCATTCTCATGATTTTATTTTCCATTCGGCAGAATAAAAAAATGCAGCAGACCTTTTTGGAAAATCGAATCCGCATTGGTGACATCAATGCCAGTCTGCAGGATACGCTCTCAGGCATCCGTGTCGTTCAGTCCTTTGCCAATGAGGATACGGAACTGCACAAATTTAATCACAGCAACGAGGCGTTCTTAGAGTCCAAAAAAGATAATTACCGATGCATGGGAACTTTTATGAGTTCTAACCTGTTTTTCCAGGGAATGATGTATCTCACAACGTTAATTTACGGCGGCTATCTGATTGCCATGGGACAAATGCAGGCGGCTGACCTTGCGATGTACGCTCTTTACATTGGTATTTTTATCAGTCCGATTCAAATCCTTGTCGAACTTGTTGAAATGCTGCAAAAAGGTCTTTCCGGATTCCGCCGCTATCTCGAAGTCGTTGAAACCGAGCCGGAAATTCAGGATAAAGAAGGTGCCATTGATTTAGAAAATGTGAAGGGTGACGTTTGTTACGACAACGTTTCTTTCCACTACAGCGACGATAATAAAACCGTTCTCTCGCAAGTGTCCATTCACATTCCTGCCGGAAAATCCGTCGCACTTGTCGGTCCTTCCGGCGGTGGCAAAACAACAATCTGCTCCCTGCTGCCTCGTTTTTACGATGTGACAGCCGGAAAAGTTACAATTGATGGCAAAGATGTGCGTGATCTCACGCTCAAAAGTCTGCGAAACCAAATCGGAATGGTGCAGCAGGACGTCTATTTATTTGACGGAACCATCCGGGAAAATATTGCTTACGGAAAACCGGATGCAACCGATGAAGAAATCAAAGAAGCTGCCAGACGAGCCAATATGGATGACTTCATCATGCAGCTTCCAAAACAATATGATACCTATGTTGGTGAAAAAGGCACCCGCTTATCCGGCGGTCAGAAACAGCGAATCAGCATTGCCCGCGTCTTCTTAAAGAATCCACCGATTCTTATTTTAGACGAAGCAACAAGTGCCTTAGATAACGAGAGCGAACGCTACATCCAGAAAAGTCTGGAAGAACTGGCGAAAAACCGTACAACCATCACCATCGCCCACCGACTCTCAACCATCAAACGTTCCGACGAAATCATTGTCATCACAGAAGATGGCATTGCCGAGCGCGGTACACACGAAACTTTACTTGCAAAAAACGGCATTTACGCCCGTTATTACAATTTATAATTATGCTGTCTGTTTTGTCTGCCGTTTCGCTCTTGCTAAAGCAAGTCCGAGGCAGACAAAACAGGCTGCAAATAACACTTCAATTCCCATATATCTCCACAGCAAGTCAGGTGAACTTTGATAATTTCCACTGTCAATCAGCCGTGCTCCCATGATATACCAGTAGGCCGGAAGGAAATGAGCAGCCTTTATAATTCCATCTCCTAGAAATTCAATTGGCACAAATACGCCGGACAGAAAACTCATTCCCAATGCAATGACATTTGATACCATGCTGACAGTCTCCGCCTTTTTCATAACCTGACCAATTAAAAATACAATACCAAGTGCCACCATCAAAAACGCAAGCAGGTTTAAACAGTGTAATCCGCCCTGCACGGTAAACACCCTTTCCCTTGCCCCAATCACGGCACACACAAGATATAAAATTCCAAACAATAATCCTGCCGACAAAGTACCTAAAATGGTTTCACGGTTTGTTTTAGCAAACGAGTACGAGGAGCACTGAATCCGTTCTCTAATCTGCGGTTTATGAAGTACTACCAAAACCGGTGATATTCCTACAATACACAGGCACAAAAGAATGTACGGAACATACGCAAAGAAATAATACACATAGCTGTGTGTCGTTTTTCCTCCTGTTTCCAATACGTTCACATCAACCGTTTTCTCATCTGCCTTCCCCGCTTTTGCAAGTGCCTCCTTCACAGAAAATCCGCCGCCAATATATCCTCTTACCAGATTCAAATATTGTGAAATCATCTGCTCAAATGATTCCTTGTAAATGGTTCCCGGAACACCGATAACTTCCATTTTTTTATTCGTGCTGCCACTCAGATAAGATTCAAAAAATCCGCTTGGAATCCGAAGAACACACGATATACTCCGGTTATAAATCTCATCCTGAATGACTTCTTTTTTGTCCTCGATATGGACTTTTTCATTTCCCTGCTCCAAATAAGCGATAAGTGCCCGGCTAATTTCCGAATTGTCTGCATCCATCACAGCAAATTTATACGTAGTTGGTGAAAATGTTGATTCTCCTGTCTTTTCTCCCTGTGAAGCAGCCGCTAATGTTACCGACAAAAAGATAACTAAGTACATAATAATCTGCCCTTTTTGCTTGCGCAGCACTTGAAAAAATAGTTCATATACTTGCATAACGATTCCTCCTTACACGCCAGATACTAATACCACCAAGAAGTACGGTTAATCCTGCCAGTGACAATACATCTACAAAAAAGCGCTCATATGTGTCATAGACATTTAACGCGTAAAATGCATCCGTGATTAACGCTGCCGGACTGATATCATTAACAATTGGCACTGTTTTTTCTATGACACCCTTGATTCCGGAAATCATCAAATCACTCATGGCACACAATACTAAATTACTGCTGACTAAGACTCCGATTTTTCCGCCCTGTGATAGATGCGCAATACTTCCAATCAGCATACCGAACACAATACCAAAACTGGTTCCTACAAACAAAAGTAATACCATTGCCGCATACCGCTCGCCAATCTGCAAATTCAAAACGAAACGCATATAGATAAGAAGGGCACACGCTAAAACAAATTGAACTAACTCTGTCGCAGCAAAATCAGCCACAAACATGGTACTTTTTTTCATTCCGCATACATTGCGCCGCTGTCCAAGCGGTGTCAGATTCGCCTGCATCTGAAGAATTGCTGCACAACCGGAAAAGGATGCAAACAAACAAGTCATCGCAAAAATTGCATAAAAATAATTGACTACATTATCCTGATTTCCCCTCGTATTTTCCTCCTTTGTAAAATACGACATTTCCTGCTGCATCGGTTTCACTGCCTGCTCAATTTTATCCGGATGGTTTTGTGCCGTATCCTGAATCAATGTTTCATATTTGGTAAATTGTTTTAAAACGCTTTGCAGCATCGTCTCATCCATGCCGCTTTCTTTCACCGTGAGAGAAAGCTTGTTTCCCATATAAATGATGCCTTTTACCTGATCTTCTTCTAACAGTTTTTTTGCTTCCTTTTCTCCTGTATAAGTCGTAATAAGAAGTTTTTTGTCTCCCTCTGCCGACACAGCATTTAACATCGCTGTAAGTGTCATGTTATCCTGCTCTTTCACAATCGCAACCGGAACCGGTTCAAATTTTTCTGTCCGGTCAAAGATATCGCCAAGCGCCATATACATAAATGTGGTCAGTGCAAAAGGAAATAGCAGCGTCCAAAAAATGAGTTCTCTGCTTCTCAATGAACTAAGAAGCATATACTTAAATTCACGAAAAAACATGAAATCTCCTCCTCTCACACATCCCGAAGTTCTTTTCCGGTAATCTCTAAGAATACATCATTTAACGTTGGCAGTTCCGAATATACTCTGCCAAATACAAGGTTTTTATCCTTCAGATAATCAAGGACATGAATCAGATTATGTGTACCGCCGCTGAAGTTTAACGTAAGTTTTCCTTCATCATATTCCGTTTTGTACACATGTTCCATACTTCCGAGTGCCTCTAAATTTTCTTCCTGAAGTTCCGGAATCTCAATCGAAACCGTCTCCGTATTTTTAATCATTTTTTTCAGTTCATCTTTCGTTCCAATGGCAATCTGCTGTCCCTTGTCCATAATGGCAATCCGGGTACAAATCTGCTCTGCCTCTTCCATATAATGAGTGGTGTAAACAATCGTTGCCCCCTCCTCATTTAATTTCTGGATACCCTCTAAAATTTTGTTCCGGCTCTGCGGATCAACTGCCACCGTTGGCTCATCAAAGAAAATGAGCTTTGGTTTATGGGCAATTCCACAGGCAATGTTTAACCGGCGCAAAAGACCTCCTGACAATTTCTTTGGATAAAATTTGCGAAATTCATCAAGACCGACAAAGGCAATTGCATCTTCTACATACTGCTTGCGAAGTCCCTTGTCTCTGATATACAAACCGCAAAAATAATCTACATTTTCATAAACTGTCAGTTCATCAAACACGGCAACATCCTGCATGACAACACCAATTTCTCTTTTAATGTCATAAGAGTCCGGCTTCATCTCCCTGCCAAATACTTTTACCGTTCCCTTATCGTATTTAAGCAGTGCAAGAATACAATTAATCGTTGTCGATTTTCCGGAACCGTTTGGGCCAAGCAAGCCAAAGATTTCTCCTTCTTCTACTTCCAGATTCAAATGGTCTAATGCCACTAGTTCCTTATATCGTTTTACTAAATTTTCAATTTGAATAACAACAGCCATCCTTATCCCTCCTCTTTGTGATGTTAAACACATTGTATCATTTTATGCCAGCCGCAAAAAGTGTCATCCATCATTTTTGAATTGTGACATTTGTCATTTACTTTTTTTGTTTTTTTCCTTTATAATAGAACATATCAAATGATGGAGGTTAAAGAGCATGGTGCATTTGGGAAATAAGGCAGTTCTTTTTCTGCTTTGCAGCTGTTTTTTTATAAATAGTCAGAACATCACACAAACAAGCATTCTCTTTTTGTTATGCGCCTTTATCATCGGATGCCTTTTTTCCTATTGGGAGGGTTCAAAAGGAGGAATTCTTTTTCTAACCGCTCTCGTCTGCCTGTTAATGCTCTGTTTTCCTGCTTTCGGTTTTTATCTGCCTGTCTTTATTTACGATATCATTCAGGCTAAAGATTATTTTTTACTGATACCGGCAGGAATTGGTTTGATACGTTTTTGCCCTGCCTTTTTATCCTCTGCTTTTATTCTCGTTCTACTTATGATGCTGTCAGCAATTTTATCGTATGCTTTTGGCAGAATTTCGGATTACAAAGAAAAACTGCACCATATTCTGGATACCAGCAAAGAGCATGCCATTATGATGCACGAACGGAATCAGGCATTGATTGAAAAGCAGAATGCAGATATACACGCCGCCACACTCTCGGAAAGAAACCGCATTGCCAGAGAAATCCACGACAACGTCGGCCATATGCTGACGCGTTCTCTCCTGCAGGTCGGGGCACTGAAAGTCATTGCCGGTGATGATTCTTTAGATGAACCATTGACTGAGCTGCAAAATACATTAAATACCGCTATGACAAATGTTCGCACAAGCGTCCACGATTTACACGACGACGCAATTGACTTAGAAAGTACCCTTTGGGAAATTATCGATGGGGTAAACACAACAAAAATATCCTTGGAATATGATGTAGAAGGAACGCTCCCAAATCCGATTAAATATGCCTTTATTGCGATTGTAAAAGAGGCGGTAAATAATATTCAAAAACACAGTAACGCAAAAAATGCTTCCATCCGAGTCTGTATGCATCCCGGATTTTACCTGCTCTCGATTGCTGACAACGGCACCAAAATTTCCACAACGGATTCCCGCGGAATCGGACTGAGCAATATGGAAGAACGGGTTCGTGCCTTAAATGGCGTAATACGATTTGATACGGAAAATGGATTTAAAATAACAATTATCATACGGAGGTAGTTATGAACATTATAATTATAGATGACGACAAATTAGTTTCTTTATCCTTAAAGACCATTTTGGAAGCCTCCGGCGAGGTTAATGTCTGTGCCATCGGAAACTGTGGGGAGGAGGCTCTTTCTCTTTATCCGAAATTCAAACCGGATATTCTTTTAATGGATATCCGAATGGATGGAATGAGCGGACTGACTGCCGGAAAGCAGATTCTGGAAACTTATCCGGATGCCAAAATTTTATTTCTCACTACGTTTTCGGATGATGAGTATATTGTGCGGGCACTCCGCATGGGTGCAAAAGGATATCTACTGAAACAGAATTTTGAAAGTATTCTTCCTGCCCTTCAGGCGGTTCAGAAGGGACAGACGGTATTTGGCGAGGAAATCACGGATAAAATTCCGGATTTAATTAATAAGACAACGGCACAGAGAGACTTTGCCAAGTATGGCATTACAGAAAAAGAATATGCCATTATTGAACAGGTAGCAAATGGTCTCAACAATAAAGAAATTGCTGAGACCCTCTACTTAAGTGAAGGCACGGTCCGCAATTACCTCAGTTCCATTTTGGAAAAATTGGAATTACGTGACCGCACCCAGTTAGCTATTTTTTATTACCGGTAATTTTTATCGGTAACTTTTATCAGTTATTTTTATTTGTAACTTTCTGCAAGCGCCTTAAATGCCGGCAGTGCTTTTTCAATCTGCTCGGTGCTTACGCAGTAAGAAATACGGACAAAGCCCGGTGTTCCAAAACTGTCTGCCGGAACTAACAAAAGTTCATGCTCCTTTGCACGCTCAGAAAATGCATTCGCATCCTTTTCGAGTGCTTCAACAAAAAGATAGAAGGCGCCATCCGGTTTAATGCAGCGGTATCCATATTCCGTCAAAGCACGGTACAAGATGTCTCTGTTCTTTTCGTAAATCGAGATATCCGATGTTTGCCCAATGCATCGTGCTATAATTTTCTGGAACAGACTCGGCGCACACACAAATCCAAGGGCACGGCCTGCACCGCAAACTGCCGCATAAATCTGTTTCCAGTCTTTTGCTTTATCTGAAACCGCAATATAACCGATTCTTTCACCCGGTAAGGAAAGCGATTTGCTGTACGAATAGCAGACAATTGTGTTGTCATAGTAATTCATAAGATACGGAACTTTTACATCCGAATAAACCAGTTCACGATATGGCTCGTCCGCAATTAAAAAGATTTCTTTTCCATATTCTTTCTGCTTCTTTTCCAATACGGCACAAACTTCTTTGATGCACTCCTCAGTAAGAACAACGCCGGATGGATTGTTTGGCGAGTTTAAAATAATTCCCTTTGTATGCTCTGTAATTGCATCTTCCAATAATTTGGTATCAATCTGAAAATCTTCTTTTCTGCTTGGTACAACAACGAGTTTTGAGCCTGTCATTTCAACAAACACACGGTATTCCGGGAAAAATGGAGCAAAGGTGATAAACTCATCGTCCGGTTCTGCCAGTGCTTTTAATGAAATCGTGAGCGATGCGGCTGCTCCAACGGTAACATAAAAATTGTCCGCCGTAAGATTTGTGCCATGCTGCTCATTTACGTAAGAAGCCAGTTTCTCACGAAGTGCTGCGTCTCCCTGTGCCGATGTGTAACCATGCAAGGCAACCGGGTCTCCGTTTGTGAGCAAATCAATAGCTGCTTCTTTTACACATTCCGGTGCCGGAACACTCGGATTTCCAATACTGAAATCAAATACATTTTCTGCTCCGATTTCTGCCTTTCTCTTATTTCCATACTCAAACAAATCACGGATTACCGAGCGATTTGTTCCTAACTGCACCATTTTTTCTGATAACATATCTATGTACTCCTTTCAATTTTTACTTGGGTTAAAGCGGAATGCATGGTTGAGCGGACCACTTCCCTGTCCTAAATCCATTCCATCCGCCAATGCGCCTGATATATATTCTTTTGCTTTTATAACGGCATCCGTTAATTCACAGTCCTGTGCCAGATAAGAGGCAATCGCACTGGAAAGCGTACAGCCGGTTCCATGCGTATTTTCATTATCAATGCGCTTACTCTCAAGCCAATTTCCACCATCCGCCCCATAGAGGTAATCGTTTGCATCCTCAATGCTGTGACCGCCTTTGCATAAAACTGCTGTCTCATATTTGTTATAAAGTGCCTGTGCCGCCTGTTCCATTTTTTCTTTGGAATCAATCTTCATTCCGGTAAGCACCTCAGTTTCCGGAATATTTGGTGTAATCACAGAAGCCATCGGCAAAAGTTCATTTTGCAGTGCCACAACGGCGTCCTCTTCAATCAGCCTTGAACCGCTGGTCGAAACCATAACCGGGTCAACTACAATAAACTTTGGCTTGTAAAAAGACAACCGTTCCGCAATCACATGAATTAATTCCGCAGAAGCCACCATGCCGATTTTCACAGCATCCGGTTTTATGTCAGTAAAAACTGCGTCCAACTGCTTTTTTAAGAATTCAGGTGTTACTTCCATAATACCGCTTACTCCCATCGTGTTCTGCGCCGTCAATGCGGTAATGACACTCATGGCGTAAACACCATTCGCCATCATCGTCTTTAAATCTGCCTGTATTCCGGCTCCCCCACTACAATCACTTCCTGCTATCGTTAATGCCGTCCTCATCTGTCATTCCTCTCTTTCATTGCCTTTACTATTGTAGCGGAAAGGAAGGTTGTTTGTCAAATTTTTAGGGTTCCGTGTTTGTGTCAAGTGTTCGTTGGCACTTTTTTTGTTTTCCGTAAT
>OLSX01003590.1_pt1 | contig 12443 bp, 7 predicted proteins | sample 1673141 | NCBI WGS metagenome assembly OLSX01 (sample SAMEA3136759, study PRJEB25190) | human gut metagenome | biome: human gut; feature: human-associated habitat; material: faeces | place: Austria | collected 2013
AGCAGAGGGTCGGCGGTTCGAATCCGTCAACGCCCACAGGGGTGTTTCCTCGTGGTCTTCTCTTCGGAGAGACTGCGGGGATTTTTTTTGTTTATACACATTCGCTCCTTTTGTCTTTAATAATGTCTAAAAAAACACGATACGGCATCCACTTGTCAATTTAAATTAGTAAATTTGCACAAAAATCATATTATTAAGACTTTAGCATATGAAACTTGATTTGCTGACAGCCATTTCACCAATCGACGGTCGTTACAGAGGCAAGACAGAGCCGCTTGCCGATTATTTCTCAGAGTATGCACTCATCCGTTACAGAGTGCGCGTAGAAATCGAATATTTCATTACATTGTGCGAGTTGCCATTGCCGCAACTCAAGGACTTCGACCACGCCTTGTTTGAAACATTGCGCGGCATCTATCTCAACTTCAACGAGGAGAACGCACAGCGCGTGAAGGACATCGAGAAGGTGACCAACCACGACGTGAAGGCTGTAGAGTACTTCATTAAGGAGGAATTCGACAAGATAAGAGGCCTCGATGCCTACAAGGAGTTCATCCACTTCGGCCTTACCTCGCAGGACATCAACAACACCAGCGTGCCCCTTTCAATCAAGGAGGCTCTTGAGCAGACATACTATCCCCTCGTAGAGGAACTTATCGCACAGCTGCAGCAGTATGCCGACGAGTGGAAAGACGTGCCTATGCTCGCCAAGACACACGGACAGCCGGCATCGCCGACACGCCTTGGCAAGGAGATAATGGTATACGTATACCGCCTCACCGAGCAGTTGCGCCAGCTCAAGGAGTGCCGCATGACAGCAAAGTTCGGTGGCGCTACGGGCAACTACAACGCCCATCACGTGGCATATCCCCAGTACGACTGGAAAGCCTTCGGCAATCGCTTCGTAAGCGAGAAGCTCGGACTCGAGCGCGAGCAGTATACCACACAGATAAGCAACTACGACTGCCTTGGATCTGTGTTCGATGCAATGCGTCGCATCAATACAATCATCATCGACCTCGACCGCGACTTCTGGATGTACATATCAATGGACTACTTCAAGCAGAAGATCAAGGCAGGCGAGGTAGGCTCGTCGGCAATGCCGCATAAGGTAAATCCTATCGACTTCGAGAACTCAGAGGGCAACCTCGGCATAGCCAATGCAGTGCTGCAGTTCCTCGCCATGAAGTTGCCTGTAAGCCGTTTGCAGCGCGATCTCACCGATTCTACAGTACTGCGCAACGTCGGTGTGCCCTTCGGTCATGGCATGATAGCCATGCAGAGCACTCTCAAGGGCTTGCGCAAGCTCATCCTCCACGATGAGAAGATAGAGGAAGACCTCAACAATACTTGGGCTGTAGTGGCTGAGGCAATACAGACCATCCTGCGTCGCGAAGCCTATCCGCACCCCTACGAGGCACTCAAGGCACTCACACGCACCAACAAGAAGATGTCGGAAGAGACCATACACGAGTTCGTACAGACACTCAACGTGAGCGACGCAGTAAAGGCCGAGCTTATGGCCATCACTCCGCACAACTATACAGGCATCTAATTTCGGCCTATGTATTGCGTGCCGCACAACATGGCGGCACTTGGCAAAACAGGTTTCAAAATATAGACTATTAATAGTAAGTAACAATTTTATTCAAGAACAGAAGTGCATCTATCCTTCCCAAATCCTAAACAAAGAACAACAAACGGGAGGGAATGGGTGTCACTTGCCGTGAGGCGAAAAAGTAAAGAATTATGGATTCAGAATTGGAAAAGAGTCAGGAACAGAGAACAGCGGATCAAACTACAGGCAATAGCGAGAGCTACGGTCGTCCCGCAGGAAACTATCAGAGAGAGTATCGCAGTGTGACCGGACGCCGTCCGCGCATCCACACACAGCGTCCGTACAATGCCGAGCGCACAAGCCAGGCACAGGGCGAGGATGGCGGTTTCCGTCCTGAAGGATTTGGAAGCAACCTTCAGAGCGGTTCTTCATCTAACGGCGGCTATCAGCCACGTCAGGGAGGCTACCAGCAGCGTCAGGGAGGCTACCAGCAGCGTCCTCAGCAGGGCTATCGTCCACGCTATAACAACCAGGACAGCGACGACCAGCAGCAGGGCGGATACCAGCAGCGTCAGGGCGGTTATCAGTCACGTCAGGGTGGCTATCAGCCCCGTCAGGGCGGCTATCAGCAGCGCCAGGGTGGCTATCAGCAGCGCCAGGGTGGCTATCAGCAGCGTCCTCAGCAGGGCTATCGTCCACGCTACAACAATCAGGAAGGCGACGACAAGCAGCAGGGCGGCTACCAGCAGCGTGGCTATCAGCAGCGTCAGGGTGGCTACCAGCGTCAGGGCGGCTATCAGCAGCGTGGCGGCTATCAGCAGGGCGGATACCAGCAGCGCGGCGGTTATCAGCAGCGTGGCGGCTATCAGCAGGGCGGCTATCGTCAGCGTTCGGCCGATTATGATCCCAATGCTAAGTATAGCATGAAGAAGCGTATCGAGTATAAGGAGGAGAACATCGATCCCAACGAACCGATACGTCTCAACAAGTTCCTTGCCAACGCCGGTATTTGCTCGCGCCGTGAGGCTGACGAGTTCATCCAGGCAGGCGTTGTGTCGGTTAACGGTGAAGTAGTTACCGAACTCGGAACAAAGATAAAGCGCACCGACGAGATCAAATTCCACGATCAGCCGGTAAATCTTGAGAAGAAAGTGTACGTGCTGCTCAACAAGCCGAAGGACTGCGTGACAACAAGTGACGATCCCCAGCAGCGCAAGACCGTAATGGATTTGGTTAAGAACGTATGCCCCGAGCGCATCTACCCGGTAGGACGTCTCGACCGCAACACCACCGGTGTGCTCCTGCTCACCAACGACGGCGATCTGGCTTCGAAGCTTACACATCCTAAGTTCCTCAAGAAGAAGGTCTACCATGTATACCTCGACAAGAACGTTACAGCTCACGACCTGCAGCAGATAGCCGACGGCATTGAGCTTGAGGATGGCGAGGTGCATGCAGACGCTATCGAGTATGCAAGCGATACAGACAAGAGCCAGGTAGGCATCGAGATTCACAGCGGCAAGAACCGTATCGTTCGCCGTATCTTCGAGCACCTCGGCTATCGCGTAGTGAAGCTCGACCGCGTACAGTTTGCAGGACTTACAAAGAAGAATCTCCGTCGTGGCGACTGGCGCTTCCTCACTGAGAAGGAAGTGGAGATGCTGCGCATGGGAGCGTTCGAATAATGTTTGATGAGTAATGTTTAATGTTTTTGTTGTACATATCTATATGTGTAATGGTGCATATATAGATATGTGGCAATGCAACATTAAGCATTACTCTTTATTGATTAAACATTAAACACTGAATATTAATAAATTAAATAATGGAAACAATAAAGAGAACAAAGATTGTTGACGCTCTCCAGCGCACCGACTTTGGCGCTACCGTCAACGTGAAGGGATGGGTTCGCACCCACCGCAGCTCAAAGGCTGTCGACTTCATAGCACTCAACGACGGTTCCACAATCAAGAACATACAGATTGTTGTTGACCCAGCAAAGTTCGATGCAGAGCAACTCAAGCAGATAACTACTGGTGCTTGCATCAGCGCCGTAGGTACACTCGTAGAGAGTCAGGGCAAGGGCCAGAGCTCAGAGATACAGTGTGAGAGCATTGAGATATACGGACTCTGCGGCAGCGATTATCCTATGCAGAAGAAGGGTCAGTCGTTTGAGTACATGCGACAGTACGCCCACCTGCGTCTGCGCACCAATACGTTCGGTGCCGTTATGCGTATACGCCACAATATGGCTATGGCCATCCACACATACTTCCACGAGCACGGCTACTTCTACTTCCATACACCGCTCATCACAGCCAGTGACTGCGAGGGTGCAGGCCAGATGTTCCAGGTAACAACCAAGAATCTCTACAATCTGAAGAAGACTGAGGATGGCAAGATTGACTATAGCGACGACTTCTTCGGCAAGCAGACATCGCTGACTGTGTCTGGTCAGCTCGAAGGCGAGCTTGGTGCCACTGCACTTGGAGCCATCTATACCTTCGGCCCGACTTTCCGTGCAGAGAATTCCAACACTCCGCGCCACTTGGCTGAGTTCTGGATGGTTGAGCCTGAGGTGGCTTTCCTCGACCTCGCTGGTCTTATGGATCTTGAGGAAGACTTCATCAAGTACTGCATCCGTTGGGCTTTGGAGCACTGCAAGGACGACCTCGAGTTCCTCAACAAGATGATTGACAAGGGACTTATCGAGCGTCTTCAAAGCGTATTGAACTCCGACTTCGTTCGTTTGCCCTACACTGAGGGCATACGCATTCTGCAGGAGGCCATCAAGAACGGCAAGAAGTTTGAGTTCCCATGCGAGTGGGGCGACGATCTTGCGTCTGAACACGAGCGCTTCCTTGTTGAAGAGCACTTCAAGAAGCCCGTTATCATGACCAATTATCCTAAGGCTATCAAGGCATTCTACATGAAGATAGATGCCGAGGAGTCTGGTTTCGGCGGCAAGAGCGGTGCTACAGTTCAGGGCACTGACGTGCTCTTCCCGCAGATTGGTGAGATTATCGGTGGCTCAGTACGTGAGGAGAGCTATGAGAAACTGATGAACGAGATTGAGGAACGCAACATCCCGATGAAGGATATGACATGGTACCTCGACACACGCAAGTACGGATCATGCCCTCACGCAGGCTTCGGTCTCGGCTTCGAGCGTCTCATCCTCTTCGTAACAGGTATGCAGAACATCCGCGACGTGATACCTTTCCCACGTACACCGAAGAGCGCAGAGTTCTAAAGATTATCATTTGAATACAATAGAAAGTTTCATTTGAATAAAATGAAAAGTTTCATTTGAATAAAATAAAAACAGCATTGCTTTACATTATTATATGTATGGCAATGCTGTTTTTTTTGTGTTCTGATTCAAGAAGAGTTTTTCTTGAAGTCTATTTCTTTATTCCCATATTCCAAAGAGTGAAGCTCAGGATGTCGGCTTGTTCTTCAAGTCGCTTTGCAAGCGGCTTTCCGCCACCGTGTCCGGCATCCTTTCCGATGCTGATAAGAGTTGGGGCAGAGCCAGCCTGACACTCTTGCAGACGTGCTGCAAACTTGAATGAGTGTGCCGGAACAACGCGGTCGTCGTGGTCGGCGGTGCTTACGAGAGTGGCAGGATACTTCACTCCAGGCTTCAATGTGTGCAGCGGCGAGTATGCACGCAGATATTCAAACATCTCCTTCGAGTCGTCAGACGTGCCATAATCGGGTGCCCAGTTCCATCCGATGGTGAATTTATGATAGCGCAACATATCCATTACGCCCACAGCAGGCAGACAAACACGGTAGAGGTCGGGTCGCTGAGTCATGCAAGCGCCCACAAGCAGACCACCGTTGCTGCCACCCTGAATGGCCAGACGGTCGCTCGATGTGTACTTGTTGTTGATGAGATACTCGGCAGCAGCGATGAAGTCGTCAAACACGTTCTGCTTCTGCAGCTTCGTTCCGGCTACGTGCCAGTCCTCGCCATATTCGCCTCCACCGCGCAATACGGCGTGTACATATATGCCTCCACGCTCCATGAACGGTATATAATTTGCCAGGAAGAACGGAGCATAGGTTATGTTGAAGCCGCCGTAGCCGTAGAGCAGCAGCGGATTGCGTCCGTTGAGCTTCATTCCCTTCTTGTATGTGATGAAGAGCGGGGCGCGAGTGCCGTCCTTGCTTGTGTAGAACACCATCTCGGTCTTGTAGTTGTCAGAACGGAAATTGATTTTGGGTGCAGCCCAAACTGTGCTCTTGTCGGTGTTTAAGTCGTACGAGTAGACGGTGTTAGGCATTGTGTATGAAGTGAACGAGTAGAACACTTCCTTCTGTCCGCGCATTCCGCTTGCTGAAGTAGAGCCGAATGTCGGCAGCTTGATTTCGCCTATTCGTTTGCCGTCGGTAGTGTAAGTGTACATCTGGTTGCAGTTGTCCTTGGAGTACTGCAGAATCATACGGTCGGCAGCAAATGTCACGTCGGTGAGCACACTTTCGCCCTCCGGCACCACTTCCTTCCAATCGTTGTAGCCCGGACGGTCAACATCTGCCACCATCAGACGATACTTGGGCGCACCGGCATTGGTCAGGATGTACATTTTCTTGCCCACAGTCTCCACGGTAGAGTATCTGAATCGGGTGTCCGAGCACATCTGTATGAACTGCGAGTTGGGTTTGGTCAGATCGCGTACGTATAGGTTGTTGCCGTTGTCCATGCCGCCCTCGTTCAGCGTCATCACCTTCTCGTCGTGGTCGATGTCTACATTGTAGAATCGCAGCGGCTGTGTCGGGTTCATGAAGAACAGCTGGTCTTCGCTCTGCGGAGTGCCAATCTTGTGATAGTAAATCTTCTGAACCGAGTTCTTGGCAGAAGTCTCGCGTCCCTTCTCCGGAGCGTCGTAGGCGCTGTAGTAGAATCCGTCGCCGAGCCAAGTGGCGCCTGTGAACTTAGCCCAAACTATATGGTCGTTGATGTCGCGACCCGTCTGGCAGTCCTTTACGTATATCTCCTCCCAGTCCGATCCGCTTCGCGAGATGACGTAAGCCATATATCTGCCGTTGTGCGAGAAGTATATACCCTTCAGAGCCACAGTTCCGTCAGTGCTGAGAGTGTTGGGGTCGAGCCATACGCGCTGCTTGCTTGCATCGGCAGTAGGGCTGTCCATCTGGTAGAGCACGCTCTGGTTCTGGAGTCCGTTGTTTCGATATACATACCATTTGCCTTGGCGTTTGAACGGAATGCCAATCTTCTCGTAGTTGGCAGTTTCCTTAAGTCGTTTCAGGATGTTCTTGCGCATTGGGATATTGTCGAGGTATTTGCGTGTCACGGCATTCTCGGCGTCCACCCACTTGGCAGTCTGTGCGCTCATGTCGTCCTCGAGCCAGCGGTAGGGGTCAGCCACTTTTTCGCCGAAGTACACGTCAACAGTGTTGTCCTTATGCGCCTTCGGATAGGCTATTTGCGCCACTGCGTCGATCGACGACAGCATAGCTGTAGCTGCAATCGATAAAATCAGTTTTCTGTTCATAGTGTTACGCTTTTGTTTTGTAAGAGGTTATTAGTGAATGTTCTTATCTTGTTCGTATCGTATTGTGCAAAGTTAGCGATTTATTGGGAGATTATTGAATTTTTGTCTACTTTTGCATTCACTTTTAATTAATGTATTATCACGCCATGTTGTACGTCGAAGTTATATTACCATTGCCCCTTGATGGCACCTTCACATATTCAGTACCCGACACGCTTGCGCCACAGGTGCGCATGGGCGTGCGTGTTGTCGTGCCCCTCGGACGCTCCAAGACGTATACAGCCATGGCTGTGCGCACCCATGGTGACAAGCCCGAGTTTGACACGCGCGACATTATTCAGGTGGTCGACGACAGTCCCGTGCTGCCCGAACGCCAGCTCCGTCTGTGGCAATGGATTTCCACATATTATATGTGTGCGCTTGGCGACGTGTTCAAGGCAGCGCTGCCCGCCGGCCTGAAGGCTGAGGACGGCTATCGGCCGAAAACCGTTCGCTGCGTCACGTTGCCAGCCAATCTGCGCACAGAGCATTCGCTGCACATCGCCATGACTGCATTGTCACGTGCGCTGAAGCAGCAGCAGACCTTCTGCAAGTATCTTGAGCTGTCGCACTGGGACCAGATTGACGGCGAAACGCCTCCCGAGCACATACAGGAGGTGGCTTGCGACGAACTGCAGAATGCCGCCAATGCCTCCGATGCCATATTGCGTCAGCTCACGTCGCGTCGCTTTCTTGAGGTGTATCATCGCGAGGTGGGACGCATAGGGGGTGGGGGAGAATACTCGCCCGAGAATATACAGCCACTGAGCGAGGCACAGCAGGACGCTATGAACAAGATTGGAGTGCAGTTTATGGGCAAGAATGTGGTGCTGCTGCACGGCGTCACGTCGAGCGGCAAGACCGAAATATACATCCATCTCATTCAGAAAGCCATTGAAGAGGGTCGCCAGGTGCTCTATCTCTTGCCCGAGATAGCCCTCACCGTGCAGATGACACGCCGTCTGCAGCGTGTGTTCGGTTCGCGACTGGGCATCTACCATTCGCGATATAGCGATGCCGAGCGTGTAGAGATATGGAAAAAGCAACTCTCCGACGAGCCTTACGACGTGATACTCGGTGCCCGTTCGGCGGTATTCCTGCCCTTCAGCCGTCTCGGACTGGTCATCGTCGACGAGGAACACGAGACATCCTTCAAGCAGCAAGACCCCGCTCCGCGCTATCATGCACGTTCGGCTGCCATCATGCTGGCACGCATGTACGACGGAGCCAAGGTGCTGTTGGGCACAGCCACGCCCTCGATGGAGAGCTACAACAATGCGCTCACGGGCAAGTATGGCTACGTCAGTCTGACAACACGATACAAGGACGTGGCCCTGCCCGACATACATGTGGTGGACATCAAAGACCTTTACCGCCGTAAGATGATGCGCGGACCATTCTCGCCCGAACTTTTGGACGCCATGCGTGCCGCATTGAAGCAGCACAAGCAGATCATCCTGTTTCAGAATCGCCGCGGTTTCGCTCCTATGGTGGAATGTAAGGTGTGTGGATGGGTGCCCAAGTGCAAGAACTGTGACGTGTCGCTCACCTATCACCGCTCGATGAACGTTCTGACATGCCACTATTGTGGCTACACATACGCCGTGCCCCATCAGTGTCCCAACTGCGAGAGCACCGAACTTCTTGGTCGTGGATATGGCACAGAGAAGATAGAAGACCGCGTGCGTGAGCTGTTTCCCGATGCACGCATAGCACGTATGGACCTTGACACTACACGTTCGGCGGGTGCCTATCAGCGTATCATAGGCGACTTCTCGTCGGGTCGTACCGACATACTTATCGGTACGCAGATGATTTCGAAAGGACTCGACTTCTCGGGCGTGACGGTTGTGGGCATACTCAATGCCGACACCATGCTCAACTATCCCGACTTCCGTGCCTACGAACACGCCTATATGATGCTGACGCAGGTGAGCGGACGTGCAGGACGGCGTGGCGAGCGCGGACTTGTTATACTTCAGACCAAGAGTCCCGACCTGCCCGTGATACAACAGGTGGTGAGCGGCGACTTCAAGACGTTCGCTTCCGACCTGATGGACGAGCGTCGCATGTTCCACTATCCGCCCTTCTATCATCTTGTATATGTATATCTGCGCTATCGCAACGAAGCTGTGGTAGAGTCGGCAGCTATAGAAATGGCGTCACGATTGCGCCAGCAGTTTGGCGAACGGGTGCTCGGCCCCGACAAACCCGCCGTGGCGCGTGTCAAGACCGAGTCAATACGCAAGATAGTGGTCAAGCTTGAGCAGGGCATCGACCTCGCCCTTGCACGCCGTTGCATGTCGGCGTCGCGCACGGCATTGCTGCAAGACAAGCGCTATGCAGCCATGAGCGTCTTCTTCGATGTCGACCCGCTATAGCTCGTGTAATCGTAGGGCTGAGGCTTGAATAGGTTAACGATTCCTAACAAAGTGCCTTAATGTGTAGTAAATTCATTATTTTTGCACTTTAAACAAGTGAGTTGAGTCACCAAATAAGTGAAAAGAGTAACACAAAAAGAGAACTCTACTAAATAAAAAATACAAAATGAAAGCAAGAACATTAATCTTAGCAGCTTCGCTCGCAGCCGCAATGTCGGCAGGAGCGCAGACATCTAAGGGTATCAATCCTGCCTATATGAACACGGCAGTGAAGCCCGGCAACGACTTCTATGAGTATGCTATCGGCGGTTGGCGCAAGGCTCATCCGCTCGATGCAGAACATGCGCGCAACGGTTCGTTCATCGATCTCGACGAATTGAACCAGAAACGCATTTTCGACCTTATTCAGGAGTACTCGTCAAAGCCGCAGGCAAAGGGTTCGCTCGGACAGAAAATCGGTTCGCTCTACAATCTCGCTATGGACAGCGTGCGCCGCAACCGTGAGGCAGCCGAGCCTCTGCAGCCTATCCTTAAGACCATCAACAGCATTCAGGACCGTCGCGAATATCAGATAGTAACGGCTCAGCTCGACATGCGTGGAGTGGGTTGTACAATGTTCGGAGTAGGTGTAGGTGCCGACATGAAGGATGCCGCCAACAACCTTGTTAGTGTTGGACAGGGCGGACTCGGCTTGGGCGACCGCGACTACTATCTCTCTGACGACGCACAGATTAAAGCCGTGCGTGCCGCTTATGCCAATTATCTGAAGATGGTGCTCTATCTTGCAGGCAACACTGAGCCAGATGCCCAGCGCAAGGCCGACGCAACTATGCGCATAGAGACACGCATAGCCAAGGCAAGCAAGGGCAAAGTGGAGCTGCGCGACGTTCAGAGCAACTACCACAAGATGACCTATGCCGCAATGGTGAAGGAATTCCCGGGCATCGACTGGGGCAACATATTCCTCATGCAGGGCTTCCCCGCATTCTCGCATGTAGACGTAAGCCAGATTGAACCGATTCACGAGGTGGAGAAGATACTTGCCGACGAGCCGCTCGATGACCTCAAGGCTTATGCCGAAGCACACGCAATATCAAGCGTTTCGGGCTATCTCGACGACAATTTCCGCAAGGCTGACTTCGAGTTGAGCCGCGTAATGTCGGGTGTTCAGCAGGATCGTCCGCGCTGGAAGCGTGCCACATCACTCGTAAGCGGCGTGTTGGGCGAGGCAATAGGCAAGCTCTATGTCGAGAAATACTTCCCTGCATCGAGCAAGGAGAAGATGCTCAAGCTCGTAAAGAACCTTCAGACAGCTCTGTCGCAGCGTATCAGCGAGGCAACATGGATGTCGCCGGCTACAAAGGCGCAGGCTCAGGACAAGCTCGCCAACTTCATTGTGAAGATAGGCTACCCTGACACATGGAAGGACTATACCAACCTCAATATCGACGAGTCGCTCTCGCTCCTCGAAAACATGCAGAACGTGTCTGAGTTTATGACACGCGACTACATCTCACGCAAGGTAAACAAGCCGGTAGACAAGACCGAATGGCACATGACTCCGCAGACTGTCAACGCTTATTACAATCCTACCACCAACGAGATCTGCTTCCCGGCAGCCATCCTGCAGCCTCCCTTCTTCGACCCCAACGTCGATGAGGCTGTCAACTATGGTGGCATTGGTGGCGTAATCGGCCATGAGATGTCGCACGGATTTGACGACCAGGGCTCACAGTTCGACAAGTACGGCAACCAGAACGACTGGTGGACAGCTGCCGACAAGAAGAACTTCGAGGCTCGCACAAAGGTATTGGTAGACTACTTCTCAAAGGTTGAGGCTCTGCCCGGCAAGTACATCAACGGCAAGCTTACACTTGGCGAGAACATCGGCGACAACGGTGGACTGAACATCGCATTCCGTGCAATGGAGAATGAGTTCAAGGCCAATCCTTCAGCAGCCAAGACCATCGACGGATTCACACCCGAGCAGCGTTTCTTCCTGTCATGGGCTACCGTTTGGGCAGGCAATGCACGCCCAGAATTCATCGACCGTCAGATCAACACCGACCCTCACTCGCCTGCTGAGGCTCGCGTAAACGCTGCCCTTCCGCAGATTGATGCCTGGTACAAGGCATTCAACGTGAAGAAGAGCGACAAACTCTTCGTTCCGAAGAACAAGCGTGCACAGATCTGGTAATAGCAAGTAGATGGTTATTCCATAACCCAAAACAATAATTCGCCCAGTAATGGCAAAAGCATTAACTATTAATACTTTTGCCATTACTGGGCGTTTTGTTTTTATCTATTAGTACACTCATAGGGCAATCTTGGGCTATGTGTTCCTACAATATGCAGGAGTACGGCATACTACTCCCCTCCCTTCGGGGGAGGGGTTGGGGGTAGGGCTTATATGCAAATATAATCTATGCAGTAAAAAAGTGTTACAAATAAAAAATCGATTATAGAGATTTCAGTATCGGTTTTTGTAGATTTTGACGCTGCCTAAAACCATATTATTATACAAAAAGACCTCATTTTCACTCCAAAGTACTACATTTGGAGTGAAAATGAGGTCTTTTTGCATTACAACTGTAGTACTATTGCTATGCTAAAGTTGTCCTTTTGTTATGCTAAAGTTGTCCTTTTGTTATGCAATAATTGCACAATCAAATTGTAAAACGTATAAAACGCTGTATTTGAGCAATATATCGCTGCACGCTCAAAACTCGAGAATTTCGAGCCAATGATTTCTTTGTGCGCTCAGCACGCAGTTTTGAGCGGTTAGAAATGCAAATATTGTTTGCCTTATTCGCTTCGTTTTGTATTATCAGATATTTTTTGTATATTCGCATCGTAATAGAAAACAATCACGAGCATGGCACGAAAATTATATCCTTTAGGCATACAGACATTCTCGGAAATCCGCACGAATGACAATCTTTA
>OLSX01003591.1_pt1 | contig 12443 bp, 10 predicted proteins | sample 1673141 | NCBI WGS metagenome assembly OLSX01 (sample SAMEA3136759, study PRJEB25190) | human gut metagenome | biome: human gut; feature: human-associated habitat; material: faeces | place: Austria | collected 2013
TTTTATCCTCATTTCTATGTTTGATCATAAAAAATAGTCTACTTAATTGAAAAAAGTGTATCGCTTGCTCTTTTTTCATTATAACAGAAAAGTAAGGAAATTACAAGTTTTTTAATTTGCACCCTTATCGTTTTATTTTAGTCTCCTCGGAACATATCTGCACCTAACGAATGATACAATCGTTGGGTGCATTTTTATTGTAAAAAAGCCGAGAAATAAGCACATTTCCGGCAATTATCAAACGATAACAGCCACAGTGAGAAGAAAATCACGGTGGCTGTTTGTCATTTTCGGGGGAAAATAAAACTATAGCAAGTTATCGTTTTATTTTAGGAGTTAACGTTTTCTTTTTGATGCTATCGTTTTCTGATTGGAAAAACGACTTGCATGGACAGTGCAATCAATTCAAAGCCAACTCCCCAGCAATTCCTCATCCATCATACGTAGTACGCAAATGTCGTCCGAAGCAGCAAATAACTCAGAATAGCCATATCACACAGTTTTCTCATCAATGATAGCAAAACTGTGATTGATATGATTTTTTAATGTACACTGAAATCCATGAAATGAAAATAACTGCACCAATTTTTCATGATAGGAGGTGCTTGATTTTTTGATGATTACCTTTATTGACACGTTGTTTGCATAAAGCGTTTCAGCGATTTTCGAAATCTGATTCACATATCCAGTAGAATAGTATCCACCGCAAATGACGAGTGAGCGTTTCGCTGATGCTATATCCAAAAGCAAATCTTTTATATATTTTTCATTGGAATAAATACTCTGAAAATCGATTTCTTTCTGTTGCTGATCAGCAAGTGTATAACCGAGTTGTGCATATCCTCTTAATCGTTTCTTATACATATTTTCTAACATGGGAACGTGCAGATCTGCATAGTCGTAAATGACAGCACTGGTTTTTCCATCATGTTCCCTGTGCAGTCGTCCAGCATATTGTGCCAGCGTACCAGACCATGAAATCGGCATTGTCAGAAATAGTGTGTCTAATCGTGGAAAATCAGAGCCTTCACCGATATATTTGCCTGTTGCAAGGAGAATGACGCTTTCATTTTCCGGGAGAGTTTGTATTATTGCAAGCCGTTCACGTTTTTCTTTTGCAGTTCCTTTTCCATTCAGAATGATAACATGGTCAGCATAATTTTGCAAAAGTTCATATAGCTTGGTAATATGGAAGGTGCGTTCTGAAATGACAATGGGTGTTCTGCCATCCGAAACAGCCTTTTTTACGTCCTCAGAAATCATCTGATTTCGAGTATTGATTTCATAAATTGCCTGGTAATGCTGTGTAATTGTCATTTTTTCATCTGTGACAGCTCGATATTTTGTAAATCTGGGTATAAGAATGTGAGAAAAATTATGTTTTTGTGCGTATTCTTTTGCATCTGCCTGATAGCGGATTGGATCGCACTGCATAAAAATAATGGGTTGATGTCCGTCTGATCGTTTCGGTGTTGCTGTCAATCCGTATACATATTTTGCATGTGTTTCCCGTAGGATTGCTTCAAAGCTGAATGCTGAAATATGATGACACTCATCTACCAGAACCATTCCGTATTGATTGACTATGGGCTTGACCTCGCCATCATGATATAGTGATTGCATTACTGCAATATCAATGATCTGATTCAGTGTATTTTTACTGCTTCCAAGCTGTCCAATGAGTGAACGTTTTCTTTTTCGTCCACGTTTGACCGGTTCTTCCGGTAATACTTCGTGAATATCCAGAAATTCGGTCAAAGATTTTTTCCACTGCTCCAAGAGTGCCTGGGTATGTACCAAAATCAAGGTATTGACTTTGCGTTTTGTAATAATTCCGGCGGCGGTTACTGTTTTTCCAAATGCCGTGGTTGCTGCAAGAACGCCAGTATCATATGTTGTCAGAGCCTGTACGGCATCTTGTTGTTCTGGACGCAGCGTTCCGCAAAATGAAACGTTAATTGTTCTGCCGGAAACAGTTTCATCAGTAAAATGAACCTTTGAATCATTTTCCATCATCAGTTGCATCAACGCTTCTTTGCAGCCTCTTGGCAGCATGATATAGTTTTCATCTTCGCTGGCAAGAGAAATCACACGAGGTTTTCCATAAGTGGACATATGCATTGCCTGTGCTTTATAGAAATCGGGATTTTTGAAAGCAGCCAGCCTTTTGAGTCGATTGAGACCATTTTGCGTAATACCGACTTTGGTAATGTAAAGCAGATTTGAGATAACTACGTGAATTTCTTCTGAATACGCACATAGTTGGTTGCTTTCTGAGATGGGCAGAATCCATGGTTTGTCAGATGTTTCTTCCCGAAACAATTTGCCCAAATCTGTATCTTTCCTGTGTGTTTGAATAAATTGTTCCGTTTCTGAAATCTGCATTTTCGGAATAGTGGAAAGATAAGCCCACTGGTCAGCATAGGGAATTAATTTTTCATTGACAAAAACACTGTTTCATTGAACAAGTGCCTGTTTTTGTAGTGGAAGTGCGATCAGATTGCCAAAGCCGCCGGAAGGCATGGTATCCTGATTTGGAAACATTCTGTCATAGGAATCAAAATGAATTTCATGACGCTGCTGCATAGCCAAAGTCAGCAGACAAGAGCCAAGTTGCCGTGCTGTTTTTGCTGAAATTGGTGTATCAAAAAATATCCACAAATGAGCACCGTTTCCGGAACGGGAGCGTTCCACAGATGCTGGAATATGATGTTCCTGACAAACTTGTCTGACTGCTGAAACATCCTCCATCCAGTTTTCTTCGTCAAAATCAATCGCAAGAAAATAGGTCGTTTCATCTGGGAGCATAGGGTAAATTCCAACAACATTCCGACACAGTAAATCCTTTCCTGCAAGATGAATATAAATTGTCTTGTCCGTAACTGGCTCATAACTGCGATAATTGCAGTCAGCGCACTTTACCTGAGGCAGATGACAAATACCAGGTATCCACTTATTTCGGCATACAGGGGAATAACCACTTTTTCCAGTCTTTTGATTATGCCATCGCAATGCATAAACATCTTCTCTTCCACGGAAGAGGGAACGAAACAGATCAATTTTTTCACTTGGTGTACTTTTCATGGTGACAGAAGCAGCAGAAAATAAAATCTCTTCTCTGGATGGATTCAAGAATTCAGCGGTTTTCTTGATTTCAGACAGAACTCTTTCATCTTTCTCGGCAGGAACGTGATCTGTATTATGGCTGCAAACCAAAGGGGAGATCTGCTGTACATTCATATAATGCATGAGACATACTGCCGTTTCATAGGCTTTTTGCGGATTTCCGGAACCGCCGCCTGCAAGTAAAACTACTCCCTTTTTTTGTTTTAACTCCGGTGATTCATGCAAAAACTGTTTGGCAGAAAAATATAGCTGCAGCCGACTGCCAATGTCCAACAGCTTTCCCGTCAGTTCCGAGAAGTAGTTAGGCGATGCGATTACAACATTGTCACATGTTTCAAAATACTGATACACTTCCTGCATCTCATTTTTTATGATACATCCGAATTGTTCTTGACATTTCCGGCAGTCGATACAGGGAGAAATATTTGCAGTATAGGCGTTAACAATTTTAATGTCTCCATGCAGCTGTTTCGTTAATTCTTGAATCAGAAAAGTTGTATCGCCGTTTTTTCGTGGAGATCCATTGAGTATGAGTGTTTTGATAGTGACCACACTCCTTTTTGTTTCATTATATCAGAGTAAATAATATTTATAGGTTTTCTTTTTTTGAGCTATATTTTGTATTTTTTCTCCTAACACCATTTCCATCACGAATAACATTGCTTCTTCTCAATTTTTCATCCTGAACTGCATCGAAATCCTCTCTTGAAATAATTGCAGGATGACTTTTAGTGGATAAATATTTGTTCTTTTCGCCGGAATTGGTAATTCGTTTTCGATTGGGAAACCCAGTGGTGTATGTTTTGAAAACGATAACGTCCCCAACATATTTTTCATTACTCAAAATATTATCAATTGTTCTATTATACCATTGTGTTTTTCCAGAAGGAGATGATATGTGCCGCTGTTCCAGTTCTTTCTTGATTCCAACAATACTTTTACCTTTCGATTATCGGTTTCTGTGCCTGATCGAAAATCAAGATAGATGTCAGATAATCTCCAGCGAGAATCAGCAGCAACTTTTTGCGTTAGCCATGAAACTTGATTCGCCATACTATGCAGTTGTTCCTGACTTCGAGTACTAATGCGGCAGTAGATACCTACATTGTAATATAATTTTGGCATAGATGGTACGAATTTAATTTGTTTTACTCGTCTTTCTTCATCCATGGGATTTCCCTCATTCCTGTGCTGGTTCAAAAATAGTCTACTTAAATTGAAGAAAATGCAGTTATAACTACTTATTCATTATAGCAGAAATCCATGGAAAATACAATGTTTTCTAATTGCACCGCTATCGTTTTATTTTTAGTTTCCTAGGAACATAAGTGCACCTAACGAATGATACAATCGTTGGGTGCATTTTTATTGTAAAAAAGCCAAGAAATAAGCACTTTTCCGGCAATCATCAAACGATAACAGCCACAGTGAGGTCAAAATCACTGTGGCTGTTTGTTATTTTCGTGGTAAAATAAAACGATAGCAAGTTATTGTTTTATTTTATAAGTTAACGTTTTCTTTTTGATGCTATCGTTTTCTGATTGGAAAAGCATATTAATGCTCCGGGTCTGTTTTATATGCAAAGAAGTCAAAATCTGCATAATGCTGGTGCTTTACTCTATCGGCACAGGTGATGCCCACCATAGTGCCGGTAAATTCCCCATATTTGCAGTATTCATCCGAAAATTTCGTGGTATCAAAGGGAATACCTATCTTTTCGTAATTCTCCCCGTCATAGCTCCAATAGAACTGGGAATGTCTCCCGGTAATCACAAGGCGGAAGTAGATGGGTACATCGTCCACCGGAATACGGGTGTTGACAAATTCTGTCTTTTCACCGTTTTCCAGTTGAATGATAGAAATCGCACTCTGTCCCAAAGTCTCACTATAGTATTTCCGCAGATTGATATAGTTCATATTGTCATAATAGAGGATCAGTCCGGCACTGTGCTGATGAACCTCCGGATGAAAATCCATCTTTGTGGTAATTGTTCCATAGACACTTGTCAGCTTTCGTGCCAGAATGCTGGTCTTATTCAGAGAAGTTCTCGCCTCCTGACCGCGGATTCTTACCCAGCCGGGACGAGCCTTCACATCTGCAAACCGCTGGGGCATGATTCTCGGGGCATAGTACCAGTTGCCCAGTTCATCACTGTCAAAGTCATCGAAGTCAGGAATTTGTTTGACAGGTACTTCCGGCAGCTTGCTTTCCTCGCAGTATTCCTTGGCAAGATTGGAGTCATCCGCCATGCGCAGCCAGCCGTCCTCTGTCCACATCATTTTCTGAATTGCCGTTTCCCGCCCCAGAGTACAGCGCAGCTCCGGCGTGAAGGGGCGTGAACAAAGATGTACCAGATACACTTCTCCCAAAGATGTCTCGACATAGCTGCCATGACCGGCTTTTTGCAGAACCGTATCGGGATTGTAGTATTTGGGCTTGAGGTGATCGGGGTCGTGACGTTCATGGGAAACTGCTGGATTGGATGTAACGATAGGATTCTTCGGATCACCCTCGTAGGGTCCCCATACCTGTTTGCTTCTGCCCATGGTGACACAATGATTGTAACCTGTACCTCCCTCAGCACACATGATATAATAATAGCCATTTCGCTTTGTCAGATGAGGTGCTTCGATACAGCCCCGATCTGTTCCGCCTTTCCAGATGCGCTTGGGATAGCTGATGATCTCTTTTGCCTTGGAGTCATATTCCACCATACAGATGGCACCGGGCTTTTCGTAGCCTTCACGGGTTTCCCATTCCAGAGAAACGATATATTTTCTGCCGTCGTCATCGTGGAGAATGGAGGCATCGAAACCGGCAGAATGAAGATATACCGGCTCACTCCAGGAACCCCGGATGTCCTTTGCTGTGATGAGAAAATTGTCCACGTCAAAATACCGGGCATTCATGGAATTCATAACACCGTATACCACATAGAACAGATCTTCTTCTGCACAATAGGTCAGACAGGGTGCCCAGATGCCCTTTGCAGAGGGCAGTTTTTTCAAATCAACCTGTTCATCATCGGTCAGCACATGGGTGTACAGTTCCCAGTTTTTCATATCCTTGGAGTGGTAAATGGGAATGCCCGGAAACCACTCAAAAGTGGAAACTGCCATATAGTAATCATCACCCTTGCGGCAAATGCACGGGTCGGGGTTAAAGCCAGGTAAAATGGGGTTTTTCAGCATGTTCGTATCCTCCTGTTATTTTTTCTTTGATGGTTCTATTATAGCAGACAGAGGAGAATCGGGACAGCTGCAATTCTGACAAAAATATAGGTCGATTCTGACTTTTTACTGCATATTGCGGCGAATGTGGCTTGGCGTGTCATGAAATCGTTCTGCAAACATACGGCGGAATACTTTATAATTGGTGAATCCGTGTTTCTCCAGGATCTGATAAATGGGCGTATCGGTTTGTACAATATCGGCATAAATTTTGGACAGGCGGAATTCATTCAGATAGGTCTGGAACGTCATACCGGTCTGCTGCTTGAAGAACCGACAGAAATACTCCGGCTGAAAAGCCGCAATGCTAGCAATTTCTGCAATCGAAATGGGTTCCTGATAGTGTTCCTGAACATAGGAGATCACCGGACGCAAACGCTCCAGATTTTTCTGCCGCTTTCTTTCTGTAGAGGAAAGCTCCAGCCGATAGTTGTGGTACAGCATATACAATAGCTCAAACAACAGTGCATAAAATCGCAGCATCATGCCGTCCGGCTTGACGTCAAGAACAATTTGCATATCTCTTAGCACTTTCCGGAGCTGTTCCAGCTTTGTCTGATGGATGGCATTGGTTGGTCTGGAGTGCATAACAAATTGAATATCCTGGAATTCCGGGATATATTTCTGCATAAAACGGTCAGGAATCTGGATCAGCAGAGATTCATTGCCCTCACGACAGCGGGTGGCGTGGAATTCTCCGGAATTGATTAGAATAATATCGTTCTTTTCCATGTACGTTTTCTGCTCCTGCTGATATACCGTCAATTCTCCGTCCAACAGGAAAATAATCTCCACAGCATCATGCCAATGGGTGGAAACATATCTGTGATCGTCAAACATGTGGCAGAAATAGATCTCCATGCCTGCGGAAATGGGAATATGCTCGTAGAGAACAGAACCTTCGTTTGCCATAGTCACCGTACCTTTCTGACTGACTTTGTTTTTTCTATTATATAGTATAAACCATCTTCCGCATAAAGTCAATCAAAAAAAGATAAAATCGACCTATAAATCCGTTAACATGAAACCTGTTGCAGTGTGTATTCATATGCTATAATAGAATTACAAAAACGAGAGCAATTCATGTAAAAACAATCCCGGGATACAAAATTGCAGGACGCATATTCCTAAAAACCTCTTTGTTGTATATGTGTCAAAATTGCACAGAATTGCAGTTCAGAAAAGAAAGGCAGGAAATGATTATGGCTTCTGAAAACAAACTGACGTTCCGGAAAGTTGTGGAGCGTTTCTCCTATGGCTGCGGCGACTTTGGATGTAATATCATCTACACTGCAATGTCCGCATTTCTTCTGTTCTATTACACGGATTATGCTGGCGTCAGCGCCGCTGCGGTAGGTACCATTATGCTGATCTCCCGTATTTTCGATGGTGTTAGCGACATTCTCATGGGCTACATCGTAGACCACACCAAATCAAGATTTGGCAAGGCAAGACCCTGGCTGATCCGGATGTGTATTCCCTTTGCAATCTCCGGCATTCTGCTGTTCTCTGTGCCCACATCCTGGACAACAGCGGCAAAGCTTGTGTACATCTTCATCACCTATAACCTGACTTCTACGGTGATCTACACCGCTATCAACGTGCCCTATTCTGCATTGAATGCGTTGATGACACAGGATGCCTATGAGCGTTCTGTCCTGAGCATTTTCAGAAATCTCCTGGCAACTGCCGGCACACTGATCATCAATACATTCACCCTGCGTATCGTAGAGGCATTCGGCAACAATGCTTCTGCATGGACAAAGACATTTGTCTGCTTCGGTCTGCTGGCAATTGCCGCATTCCTTGCGAACTTCTTTGGCACCAAGGAACGTGTCCATGCGGTATCGGCTTCTTCCGACGGCACTCAGAAAAAGAATGACGGCGTGCCGTTCCTCAAGGGACTGCTGGCGCTGTTCAAGAATAAATACTGGATCATGATGACCGTTATGCTGGCATTGTTCTTCATGATGTACTCCATCAACGGCGGTGCAACCGTATACTTTGCACGGGAAGTGCTGGGCGATGCAAATCTGGTTTCTCCCATTAACAGCACACTGAACATTGCACAGATCGTTAGCATGTTCCTCATTGCGTTCTTCGTCAAAAAATTCGGCAAGCGCAACGTTTTTTGCGCTGGTCTGATTCTGGATATTGCCGGTATGCTGCTTCTGGCATACTCTGGCGGCAACATGGCAGTTCTCATTACTTCCAGCATCATCCGCGGCATCGGCGGTGCTTGCGGCGGCGCAACCATGTGGGCAATGGTTTCTGACACCATTGATTATGGCGAATGGAAAACCGGCTATCGCACAGAGGGTCTCACCAACAGTGCATGCAGCTTCGGCTATAAGATTGGCAACGGTCTCGGCTCTGCTATGCTGGGCTGGATCCTGACCGCAGGACATTACATCGAATCCACTTCCGATGCGATTGTGGAACAGCCGGCTTCTGCTATCACTGCCATTCAGGTGTGCTTCGTCTGGATTCCGATTATTGTATATGCAATCAGTTTCGTCATGCTGATGTTCTATAAGCTGGACAAGGAATTCCCGGGCATCATTGCAGACCTGAAAGCAAGAGCAGAGGCAAAGAAAAACGCATAATGATTTAATGTTAGAAAGGAATGAATCTTATGAAAGTAAAAGGCGTCAACCTTGGGAACTGGCTTGTTCTGGAAAAGTGGATGAATCCCGCACTCTTTGAAGGAACAACAGCAGAGGATGAATACTGGCTGCCACGTCAGCTGTCAAAGGAAGTCTATGAAGCACGCATCAAGGTGCATCGCAGCGAATATATTACAGAACGTGATTTTGTTACCATTGCTTCATGGGGTATGGACACAGTGCGTATTCCGGTTCCATACTTTGTCTTTGGAGACAGAGAGCCATTTATCGGCTGCATAGACTGTCTGGATAAGGCATTCAACTGGGCTGAAAAGTATGGTCTAAAAATTCTGCTGGATCTGCACACAGCTCCATTTGGTCAGAACGGCTCCGATAACGGCGGTATCTGTGGTGTGATCCGTTGGGCACAGATGCCGGAAGAAGTGGAATTTGTACACACAGTTCTGGAACGACTGGCACAGCGTTATGGACACCGTGAGGGGCTTTGGGGCATTGAGGTGTTGAACGAACCGGCACTGCCGAAGATCTGGGAAAGCATGGATTTTGCACATCGTTATCCGCCCATGGATCCGGAAATAGCAGTTGGATCTGCACCGATTTCCTACGAATTTATCCGCCAGTTTTATCTGGATGCCTACGATCGGCTTAGAAAGTATCTGCCGGAGGAAAAATATGTGGTCATTCATGACGGCTTCGAACTGACCATCTGGAAGGACTTTATGCAGGACAAGGAACGCTATAAAAATGTAGTTCTGGACACTCACCAGTATCTGATGATGGCAGAAATGTATGGCTGTGAACAGTCGGTAGAAGGTTATATTCGATACATTCAAGAGCATTTTGCAAAAGAAATCGAAGAAATGCAGCAGTTTTTCCCGATAATTTGCGGGGAATGGTGCTTGTTTAATTCCCTTGCCTGCGGCTGGGATACTAAAGGAGGACAGTCTATCCTGAATGGTCTGGACGGTACACCTGTGGCGACTGTTTCATCAGAGCAAAAACGAGAGATATATAATGCCGTTGCAAAAGCGCAGTTGGACGCATGGAATAAGGGTTCCGGTTATTTCTATTGGAGCTATAAGCTTCTGACAGATACAGTCAATACTAACGGATGGATTGGCTGGGACAGCTGGGATTTGGGCAGATGTGTAGATTTCGGATGGTTCCCTTTGGAACAGGCATAATATTTGCATAAAATATACTTTTGGAGCTGTTGTACGAACACCTAGATACAATAGCTCCATTTTTATATGCGGAAGTCTGCGTACTTTGCTGGATCGTTTCTATGGTTCAGCAAAGCAGAACGAATTGAGTGGAAGAAAGATTGCATTCGATTATTGCAGCGATTCCTCAGTTCGCTATTCAGCACTCTGTATAAATGCAGGGTGCTGTTTTTGTCTATAACAGAGAAATGCAAAGACATCCCTTGACTTATAGTAAACTCCAGGGCTTATAATAAAGGCAATGAATAATCAGTGGGAGGTGATACCATGACTATTAAGGAAGTCAGTGAAAAATTTGACATATCCCAGGACACACTGCGCTACTATGAGCGTGTTGGAATGATACCGCCGGTTACCCGTACAGCAAACGGAATCCGGGACTACCAGGAAAAAGATTTGGGCTGGGTGGAGCTTGCCAAGTGTATGCGTAGCGCCGGACTTCCGGTGGAGACAATGATCGAATATGTAAAGCTGACACAGGAAGGAGATTCCACTATTCCGGCAAGATTGCAGCTCCTGACAGAACAGAGAGAAACGCTTCTGGAGCAAAAAGCAAAGATAGATGCAACACTGGAACGACTGAATTATAAGATCGGACGGTATGAAATCGCAGCCCGGATCGGTGTTCTGACATGGGAATAACTTTATCGATATAACGGAGGACTTATTTATGTTAGGAAATTTTACTTACTGTAACCCCACAAGAATTCATTTCGGAACAGATGCTTTAGCACATCTGAGCGAGGAGCTTGCTAAATACGGCGAAACGGTACTTCTGACTTACGGAGGCGGTTCTATCAAAAAATCCGGTCTGTATGATGAGGTAGTTCAGATTCTGAAAGACTGCGGAAAGCATATTGTTGAACTGCCCGGTGTTATGCCGAATCCAACAGTGGAAAAGCTGTATGAGGGCTGTAAGCTGGCAAGGGAAAATCATGTAGATCTGATTCTTGCAGTAGGCGGCGGCTCTGTGTGCGACTATGCAAAAGCACTTTCAATCTCTGTGCATTGCAAGGAGGATCCATGGGAAAAGTATTATCTTAAATTTGAAGAACCGGACTGTGAGATCATTCCAGTTGGCTGTGTTCTGACAATGGTAGGTATCGGTTCTGAAATGAACGGCGGTGCGGTCATCACCAATCATGACACGAAACTGAAAATCGGTCATGTATTCGGAGAAGAAGTTTTCCCGAAATTCTCAATCCTGAATCCGGTCTATACGTTTATACTTCCCAAATATCAGATGGTTGCAGGATTTTATGATATTCTCAACCATATCACAGAGCAGTATTTTTCCGGTTCCGATGACTGCACTTCCGATTATGTTATGGAGGGACTGATGAAGTCGCTGATACACAGTTCCCGCATTGCTGTAAATAATCCAAAGGATTATGAAGCACGAAGCAATATTATGTGGATTGCTACCTGGGCACTGAATACCATGGTCGCCAAAGGAAAAGCCACTGACTGGATGGTACATATGCTCGGACAGTCTGTAGGTGCATATACTGATGCTACACACGGCATGACACTTTCTGCTGTTTCCATGGCATATTATCGTTATATTATGCCTTACGGTCTGCCAAAGTTCAGACGCTTTGCCATAAATGTATGGAATGTTTCACCGGACGGCAAGACAGATGAAGAAATTGCCAGTGAGGGCTTGTGTGCCATGGAAAAATGGATGAAAGAAATCGGACTTGTTATGAATATCAGCGAGCTTGGTGTCACTGAAGATATGCTGGAGGGTATTGCAGACGGCACATTCATCATGGAAGGCGGCTACAAGACGCTGAATCACAAGGAAATTGTACAAATCCTGAAAGAAAGTATGTAATCATGAGGTGAGCAAATGAAAGTACTGATGATAAACGGAAGTCCTCATGCAAAGGGCAATACCTACACAGCTCTGCGTGAGATGGAAAAAATATTCGCTGAAAACGGTGTGGAAACGGAGATCCTGCACATCGGCAATCAGGCAGTGAGAGGCTGTATTGCCTGCTATTCCTGTGCCAAAAACGGCAGATGTGTCTTTGATGATATTGTCAATGAAACTGCACTGAAGTTTGAATCCTGCGACGGACTTGAGATCGGCAGTCCGGTGTATTACGCCTCTGCCAATGCAACTCTCATTGCGTTTCTCGACCGACTGTTTTACAGCACACACTTTGATAAGACAATGTGGACCATAGTCAATAATCTGGACACAAAAAGGCGAAAAGAATTAAGAAGAAAG
>OLSX01003597.1_pt1 | contig 12420 bp, 9 predicted proteins | sample 1673141 | NCBI WGS metagenome assembly OLSX01 (sample SAMEA3136759, study PRJEB25190) | human gut metagenome | biome: human gut; feature: human-associated habitat; material: faeces | place: Austria | collected 2013
CGTTTTTGAATGTAACGGGGTTGCCGTTTTCATCTACCGCCCACTTTAAGTCGAAACCGTTTGATTCGGCATTTTCGCTGTATGCGTTTACATTAGTGCCTATCGTGCCGTTCTTGAAGTAGTCAACATAGCCGAACCTTGTCGTGCCTACAAAGGAAGCTGTAGAGCTGTCGCCCTGTATACTGCCCTGAACACTGGGGATAACAACGCCTCTGAGTGTGACAGTATCGCCCTTTGCAAGATCGTTCATATAATAAACGCTGGGTGAAATCCATCTGCCTGTCTGCTTTGAGCCGTCGTTTGAGTTGCCCTGATTGTCTGTCCAGCTTGTTTTACCGTCGGCTGTCTTTTTGTATGTTACTTCGTAATCGGTGATGGTTGTATCTTCGAAATGCTCACTTCCTGCGAGCGCATACCATGTTTTGCCGTCCTCAGAAACATATACCTGTCCGCTTTCAGCCGCACTTCCGCCGCTTACAAAGCTATTGCCGTAAGCGTAGAAGTCAAGGCCGTAGGGGTTTGAGGGGTCATCTGTTACTGGGTTTTCATAGTAATATGTGATATAACCGCCGAAGTTACCGAGTGATTTCATAGTGCCTGCGAGCGTCTGCTCGGGACCTACACCGTAGGAAACGTTGGTGTACTGGCTATTGATGCAAAGATAATCAACGACCTTGTCGGGTACGTCATACTTGCTTCTCTTTGTAGCCTTGACAGTATAGCTTTCTGAAAGAGTGCCGTCTGTTACCGTTACAGTAGTGTTTGCGCTCTTGGTAACAAGACTGTAAAAGCCGTTTCCATCTGCTGTTGCGGCATCGTTGCCTATCTTAACTGTGCAACCGTCGGCAACCTTGAAATATACTGTGGGGAATTCTGCGTCATTTGCTATAACTATATTATAGCTGAGAAGTGACGGGTCGAATGCGGGATACATATCGCCGTGTTCGCTTTTAAGCTCGGTAAAGTGTACGTTCTTTATAGAAACGTCAGCCTTTACGAGCTTTATTTTGTAGCTTGTTATCTTGTCTGCGTCATCAAACTTGTCTGTAAGATAATCGCCGTCAGAAACCACATCTATTGATACTGTAACAGTGCCGTCCTTGCCGAAGGAATATGCGGGAGTTGTTTCGCCGCTTTTAAGCTCTGTATATTCGCCGTCAGCCTTCGCTCTGAAATGAACGTTTGCGGTTTTGCCCTTGAGAGTAAGTGCAACGCTGTCGGTGCCTCCCAAAACATAGGCTGTGTAGCTGTGGCATTCTGCATTTGTGCCGGTCGTATCGGTCACATTGCCGTTTTCGTCATTTCTGAAAACCGTTCCTTCTGCAAAGCCGTTGTACTTTGTCGCATACAGCTCCCTGCCGACGGGAACAAGCGTGATGCCGCTTGTTCCTGCGATTTCCGCAGTGTAGTCATAGGGACGTGTTATGTTGAACACATACTGCGTCTTTATGCTTTCATCGTCAATGTAGCAAAGCTCTAAAATCAGCTTAGTCAAGCCGAAAGGAATATTAGAAATGCTGTTGAAGCTGCCGGACTTTATCTCGTTTCTCTGTGCAACTCCGTTTATATCGGTGTATACCGCATAGCACTTCAGCAGGTCCTTGTTGAACTTAGTGCCGCTGTTGATATAGAAAGATGATGTACTGTAAGACTTTATCTTTACATCATATTCGAGCTTTTCGGGGTCAAAAGCGTCATTGTCCCAGCCGTCAAGCGAGAAAGCCGAAAGTGCAAAGCTGTCAAAACGTGCGGCGGGTCTTGTGCCCTCCTTTATTGTTACCTTATAAGCGCTTGCTGTTGCATCCTCGCCTACCGTAACGGTGATAACATCGCCGTCCTTTATTTCAGTAGGTTTTGTAAGGCTCAGCGTCTTGTCGCCGATCTTGCTTACCGTCTTGAATTTCTTGTTCAGTGCGGTAGGACGGAAATTGATGCTCTTTGTGCCGAAAGGAACAGTAAGAGTATAATTATAGGTCTTTGCGCTGAATTCGGGAGAAAGCGTGCCGTAATCGCTGCTTATCGCTTTAAGCGATGTATCTGTACCGCTCCAGTCATTGCCGAGGTCTGCACCCCAGTCCATAGTGTACTGCATACGGATCTCATCGCCGCTTGCGAGCTTGCCGTTAGCAACGGTATAGGCTGTTAAACCCTCGTTTGTAAACCAGTCGTTGAGCGTACCCATCCAGCCGCTCATCGAGCCGCCGTCAAACGCCGCAAGGCCTGCGATCTCGCTTATGTAGCCATCGTCTGCGCCCAGCTGAGTAAAGCCGGAGCTTTCGATAGCGTCCTTTATGCAGGTCATTGCGCTTGAGGTCTTGTCAAGCGATACCCACTTGTCGACCTTGGTACCTGTCCACGCAGGAGCCTCACCGCCGCTGACCGCTTCGGTAAACGTTGTGTTTTCTACAATAACACGGACGCTTCCGAGGTCGTCATCGGCAAATACAGTAAAGCTCACCTGCGGTACTGACAGCAGTGCCAGTGAAAGTGCCAGCAGTAAAGCTGTCACTTTTGCTGTAAATTTCTTTACATTTGTCATAGTTTTACCTTCCTTTATTCTTTTTTGCCGTAAGGCTTAACCGTCTAATCTGCGTTTTGCCGCTTTTCTTCTTTGCCTGGAGCGTTCACGCTTTTCACGGCTTTTCTCCTTTGCTGAAACCGCCGGAGGCTCTTTCAGCCCTGCGGCTTCAAGCGCCCTTGTCCACGGTCCCAGCTTCTGCTTTATAAAGCAGACTTCGCTTGGAGTAAAATCGGAGCGTTTGGGCAGAGTGCCAAGCTGTTCATACTTTTCACAAAGCATAGCGACAGCCTTGCTTAATTTTTCGTCCGCCATAACGTCACCTCCGTAAACAAATACGAAAAACGGCAATAAAAAATGCCTTCACCAAAAAAAGTGAAAGCACAACTGATCTTTAAGCATAGCAAACATAAGCCATACGGATATGCCAAAAAAAGCATAAAGGTACAGCCTTAGCTGAAGATCGGCTGTACTTCTTCCTCGTCCAAGAGACAATGCCGAAAAATACGGGGGTATTCTGACTTGTGAGCATAGGCTCAGATACAGTAATGACGGTTGCTCCGGATTCTCACCGGATTCCCTATTACCTACCGGGCAAAAAGCCTTTCGTACCGTATTTTCGATATTCGGTTAAGGATAAGTATAGCATAAAGGGGGAAGAAATGCAAGAGGGGGAGAAGTATTATGAAAATAAAAAACGAGGTGCCAACGCACCTCGTTTTTCTATATCATATTATTTATCCATCAGAACGCAATTCTGTCCTCGATGTACTTCTTTACATCTGCGATAGGCATTCTTTCCTGCTTCATAGAGTCACGCTCACGGACTGTTACGCAACCGTCCTCAACGCTGTCGAAGTCGTATGTGATGCAGAAGGGAGTACCGATCTCGTCCTGTCTTCTGTATCTCTTGCCGATAGCGCCTGCATCGTCATAATCAACGCAGAAGTATTTTGACAGCTCGTCTGCAATCTCACCCGCCTTGTCTGCAAGCTTCTTTGACAGGGGCAGAACTGCCGCCTTTACAGGAGCTAAGTAGGGGTGGAAGTGCATAACGTTTCTTGTTGTACCGTCCTCAAGCTGTTCTTCGTCATAAGCCTCAGTTATAACTGCAAGGAACAGACGCTCAACACCGAGTGAAGGCTCGATAACATAAGGAACGTACTTCTCATTTGTTTCGGGATCGAAATATTCCATCTTCTGACCGCTTGTCTTGATGTGCTGTGTAAGGTCGTAGTCGGTTCTGTCCGCAACGCCCCAAAGCTCGCCCCAGCCGAACGGGAACAGATATTCGAAGTCGGTTGTAGCCTTTGAGTAGAAGCAAAGCTCTTCCTGATCGTGATCACGCAGTCTTAAGTTTTCTTCGTTTATGCCGAGGGAGAGGAGCCACTTCTTGCAGTAGTCCTTCCAGAAGTAGAACCAGTCAAGGTCTGTGCCGGGCTTGCAGAAGAATTCAAGCTCCATCTGCTCAAATTCTCTTACACGGAAGATGAAGTTGCCGGGTGTAATCTCGTTTCTGAATGACTTGCCTACCTGTGCTACGCCGAAAGGCACTTTTTTACGGGTAGTACGCTGAATATTCATAAAGTTTACGAAGATACCCTGCGCTGTTTCGGGACGGAGGTAAAGCTCGCTCTTCGAGTCCTCTGTAACACCCTGGAATGTCTTGAACATAAGGTTGAACTGTCTTATGTCTGTGAAATCAGCCTTGCCGCAGTTGGGGCAGGTGATGCCTTTTTCACGGATATAATCCATCATCTGCTCGTTTGACCAGCCTGCACAGTTTGTGCCGTCAAAGTCCTCGATAAGATTATCCGCTCTGTGACGTGTCTTACAAGCCTTGCAATCCATAAGGGGATCGGAAAATCCGCCGATATGACCTGATGCTACCCATGTCTGAGGGTTCATGAGGATAGCACTGTCAAGACCTACGTTGTACTTGCACTCCTGTATGAATTTTTTACGCCATGCGGACTTGATATTGTTTTTCAGCTCAACGCCGAGAGGTCCGAAATCCCATGTATTTGCAAGTCCTCCGTATATCTCACTGCCGGGATATATAAAGCCTCTGCCCTTACAGAGAGCAACCAGCTTATCCATGGTTTTTTCTGTGTTTTTCATGTACGAAATTTCCTTTCATGTTTTGCATTTAAAAGCAGTGCACGGCAACGTATCTGCGCTGTCGTGCTTGTCTGCCGTATAATTCGTTTTAAATAGTGTTTGCCTCCGACCGTTTTGCTGTACAGAAAGGTCGGAACTTACAGCACCTTACAGCTTTTCGATCCAGCCCATTTCATCGGGGAGCTTGCCGTACTGCATACCTGTCATTGTATCGTAAAGACGCTGAGAGATAGGTCCTATCTTGTTGTCGTTGATAAGCATAACCTTATCTCCCCACTTTAAGTGACCTACAGGTGAGATAACAGCGGCTGTACCTGTACCGAATACTTCATTCAGCTTGCCTGCATCGTAAGCGTCTGCGATTTCCTGTATTGTGATTCTCTTTTCGCTTACCTTAAGGCCCCACTTCTTGCACAGCTCTATTGATGACTTTCTTGTGATACCCGAAAGGATAGAGCCCTGAAGTGCGGGAGTAACAACCTCGCCGTCAATTACGAAGAAGATGTTCATAGCGCCTACTTCTTCAATGTACTTACGCTCAACGCCGTCAAGCCACAGTACCTGCGAGTAGTTCTGCTTGTGAGCCTCGTCCTGACCGATGAGCGATGCGGCGTAGTTACCGCCTGTCTTTGTAAAGCCCATACCGCCTCTTACTGCACGGACATAGTTTGTTTCAACATAGATGTTGACGGGATCAAGGCCCGAAGCATAATATGCACCTGAGGGTGACATGATTATCATAAAGTAATACTTGTCGCCGGGACGAACGCCGAGGAACGGGTCAGCGGCAAATATGAACGGACGTATGTAGAGCGAAGCACCGTCTGTATGAGGTACCCAGTCCGCATCTATTTTTACAAGCTCGTGGAGAGCCTGTAAGCAATCGTCAACGTTTAACTGAGGGATAACAAGACGCTCAGCGGAGATGTTCATTCTCTTGAAATTTTCTTCCGGACGGAAGAACTGAATGCTGCCGTCGGGAGTTCTGTATGCCTTCATACCCTCGAAGATTTCCTGTCCGTAGTGAAGAACCATAGCGGCAGGTGAAATAGAAATATCCCCGTAGGGAACTATTCTTGCGTCATGCCAGCCCTTGCCCGTGTCATATTCCATAACGAACATATGATCGGTAAAGATGTGACCGAAACCGAGCTTTGTTTCGTCAACGGGCTTTGCCTTAGGTGTTTTAGTTTTCTCAATTTTGATTTCCATTGTAAAAACATTCCTTCCTGAAAGCGATTTTCTCGCCGTAATTTCCGCCATAGCGGCAGCTCGTCTGCCTTATGCAAGCGAAATACCGTTTCCTTTCAGCATCTGTCTGATGAAATCACAGGAAAATTATGTATGCTTGCAGTACCGACTAATTGTACAAAGAAAATTATAGCACTATTCTTGCAAAAGTTCAATATCTTTTTCACATTATTTGAATTTTTTGAGCGGATTTCTTTCATCAAAAGTCCGTGCGTATATTATTATGCAAATAAATCGGTCCGATGCCTGTTGAATGGCACCGGACCGATCGCAATATTTCAGGTTACTGCTTGTTTGACATTTCGTAGGATTCGATCATCTTCTTGACCATCTGACCGCCGATTGAACCTGCCTGCTTTGAAGTAAGGTCGCCGTTGTAGCCGTTGTCCTTAAGGGGTACGCCTACTTCGCTTGCAGCCTGCATCTTGATGCTGTTTAATGCTGCCTTGTTCTTTTTATTGGTACTAGCCATTGTTGTTTTCCTCCGTATTTGTTATGCAGGTCCTTTTGACCTTGCAATATTATTATGTTCGGAGATTTTTTAAATATCAAATGAAATTTTTGGTGAAAAATCAGAACGCAGAAAATACGGCAAACCGTTCTGATTTTGCAAATGACATTGCAATCAGAATTCATCTGTGTTAAAATTAATTAACATATTTTTACGGAGAAATCGCTATGCCTACAGAACTCGAAATCATGAAGCACGCCAAGGAATACATAGACAAGCTCGCAAACGGAATAGACCCTTTTAGCGATAAGCCTGTGCCGGACGGCGATATTATCAATAACGTCAAGCTGTCACGATGCTTTTTCTACATTTCGGGAATACTTGAAAAGGTGATTGAAAACGGCGGAGAGGTGGCTAAGCCGCAAGTCACCGAAGCTGTAAGGCCGCATAAGCGTGGCAGTGTGGTAATAACAGACGAGCCATGGGCAAAATTCAGATGTTTTATAAACGAAGTGTCGCTGTCAACCTTTACCGATATGATAAACAAGCATATTGACAGCGATGTTTCCGTAAAGCTGAAAGGCTCTGCAATTGCCGATTGGCTGACCGTGATAGGCATGCTGACGGAAGAAACACTGCCTAACGGCAAGCTCAAAAGAGTGCCGACCGAAAACGGCATTTCAGAGGGTATACGGCTTAATGAATATTTCACTCCGGGCGGTTTTCCGGGATACGCAATAATGCTCAGCCCTGCGGCACAGCAGTTTGTGCTTGACAACATAGACGCAATAGCGGAAATGAACGGCTTGCCGAGAGAAAAACGTAACAGACTGCCGTTTGAGGTCACAGACGAAATGCGTCAGAAGCTTACTTCCACGGAGAAATTCGTTACGGCAACAGATATAACGCAGAATATCAATTCTTATGTCGATGAAGAAAAGTCGGGTACGCTTAAAACAGGCTCTGTATCAAAATGGCTCGAAGAACAAGGCGTACTTGAAAACACCGAGCTTCCAAGCGGCAGAAAAACCAGACTGCCTACTGAGCAGGGTGTAAAGCTCGGAATAGAAACAAGGCAACGCACCTCACAGCGTGGCGAAGAGTATACGGCGGTTGTCTATTCAAAGCAGGCGCGCCAGTTCAAACGTTCTCAAGGGATGACGCCACTGGAATTCAGACGTAAAGACGGCGACGGAGTCGGAACGGTTGAGTAATTTGCATAAAGACGAAATCTAAAAATTTACATGAAAATTTATATAAAACACTTGTGTTTTTGCAACACACGTATTATAATAAAAACAAAGGAGGGAACGAGATGAAAGCGAGTATCCGACAGATCAGTGAAATGACCGGATTTTCTCCGGCAACTGTATCCAACGCGCTTAACAATAAACGCGGCGTCAACCATGAAACCGCCGCAAAGATTCTCGAAGCCGCCCATGCCTGCGGATATTTATCAGAAGGCGGAAATATCCACAGCATTCGTTTCGTCATTTATAAAGACAGCGGACAGGTCGTTTCCGATACGCCTTTTTTCTCCGCCCTGATCGAAGGAGTCGAGATGGAAAGCCGGGTCGGGAATTTTGAAACGGTGATCTGGAACCTGAACCGGTCTGCGCCGGATTATGACGAACGCTTAAAACAGCTTCTGACCGATCCGACAAGCGGTATCCTGCTTCTGGCAACCGAGTTGGATGAAGAAGAAGCCGCTAAGTTCAAAAGCGCGCTGGCACCGGTCGTTGTACTGGATAACTGGTTTGAAAACTCCTCTTTCAACTCTGTCCTGATCAGCAACACCGATTCGACCTGTGCCGCAGCCGAGTATCTGATCGCAAATGGTTATAAGGAGATCGGATACCTGAAAAGCAACATTAACATCAAAAACTTCTTCTACCGCCAGGAAGGATATGAACGGGCGCTTAAAGCACATGGACTTGAGATCCCGGAAAACGGGCTGATTTCTCTGCCTCCGACGATGGACGGGGCAAGAGTACAGATGAACCGTTTGCTTTCCGCCGGGATCAGGCTTCCCGAAGCACTCCTAGCCGATAACGATATCATTGCTCTGGGCGCGATGAAGGCCATGCAGGATCACGGGATCCGGATCCCTGAGGACGTATCGATCATCGGGTTTGATGATCTTCCGTTTTGCAGCATCACGACCCCCGGCCTGACCACCATTCATGTTTATAAACAGGAAATGGGACGCACAGCCGTCCGAAGGCTTCTGGAACTGATCCGGAACGGCGACCGGTTTGTGACCAAATCTCAGATCTGTACTGAGTTTGTTGAGCGGGGAAGCGTGTGCAAACGCACTGACTGACCGCTTATGATAAATGCCAACAGTCTCTAATTTCAGAAAGGAAGGAATTTTTATGACTCCTGCAAAAATCAAAATCGGTTATGCACCGACCAGACGCAGTATCTTTTCCGCACCTGCAGCTATTGAATACCGCAATCTGACCGCAGATCGTCTGCGCGAACTGGGCGTGGATTTTGTTGACATCACCGATATCAATAAAGAAGGGCTTCTCTACGATGACAACGATCTGCCCGCAATTGTGGAAAAATTCAAAGCCGAGAAGGTTGACGGTATCTTCTTCCCTCACGGAAACTTCGGCACCGAGTACGAGGTCGCAAGACTGGCCAAGGAAATGAATCTTCCGGTTCTGCTCTGGGGTCCCCGCGATGAATGTCCCGATCCCGAAACCGGCGTCCGCCTGAGAGATTCCCAGTGCGGCCTGTTCGCGACTGGTAAGGTTCTCCGCCGTTTCCGCGTACCTTTCACCTACATGACCAACTGCAACCTGACCGATCCCGAATTTGAGCGGGGGATCAAGGACTTCCTTGCCGTCTGCAATATCGTCCGCACCTTCCGTCATACCCGCATCCTTCAGATCTCGACCCGTCCGTTTGACTTCTGGAGCACGATGTGCAACGAAGGTGAGCTGCTTGAGAAATTCAACATCCAGCTTTCGCCAGTTCCGATGACCGAACTGGTTCAGAACGTCAACAAGGCAAAAGAGGAAAAAACGCAGGTCGAAGCCTGCGTCGCTTATATGCGAATGAATATGGACATCCACGTCACCGAGGACGAGCTTTACAATGTAGCCGCTATGAAAGTTGCGATCGAAACGATGGCAAAGAAATACGGTTGCAACGCCGCTGTTATTCAGTGTTGGAACGCCCTTCAGGATGAACTTGGCGTTATGCCCTGCTGTGCAAACTCCCTGCTCTTTGATGAAGGCTTCCCGGTCGTCTGTGAGACCGATATCCACGGTGCGATCACTTCTCTGCTGATTCAGGCTGCCGGTATGGACGAGCATCCCGTATTCTTTGCTGACTGGACGGTTCGCCATCCTACCAACGACAACGCTGAGCTGCTTCAGCACTGCGGCCCCTGGCCCCTTTCTCTTGCTAAAGAGCGTCCTCAGCTGACCTATCCGCTGGCATTTGATTACCCCGGTGCGGTTGCTGCCGAGTGCAAACACGGCAACGTTACCCTCTGCCGTTTTGATGGCGACAACGGCGAATACAGCCTGCTGCTCGGTACCGCTAAAGGTATTGACGGTCCTTACACCAAGGGTACCTATCTCTGGGTCGAGGTCAAAAACTGGAAGAAGCTGGAGGCAAAGATTGTCGAAGGCCCCTATATTCATCACTGTGCCGGTATTCACGGCGATGTTGTCGCGAGACTTTACGAAGCCTGCAAATACATCGGCGTCAAACCCGACCTTTATGACGATAACGACGAAGAAATCAAAGCATATCTTCGCGGCGAATAAATGAAGGAGAGCCGGGAGAAAAGAGTATCTCTTCCGACTCCTGATCAGAAAAGGACACAGACTTATGAACCTGAAAGCAAACTCTTACAAACTGCGTCAGGATATCCTCGATATCGTCTACCACGCAAAGGGCGGACATATCGGCGGTGACATGAGCGTAATCGATACGCTCAACGTCCTGTATAACAAGCAGATGAATGTTACTCCCGAGAATTTTCATGATCCCGATCATGACCGCTTTATCCTCAGTAAAGGTCATACGGTTGAGGCACTTTACGCGGTTCTCTGCCAGAAAGGATTCTTCCACCGCGAGGATTTGAAAACGGTTTCCCAGTATCTCTCCAAGTACATCGGTCACCCCAACAATAAAGTCAATGGTATCGAGATGAACTCCGGTTCTCTCGGCCACGGTCTGTCGGTCGCGATCGGTATGGCACTCGCCGGTAAGATGGACAAGCGCGATTACCGCGTATATGTTGTCATGGGCGATGGTGAGCTTGCCGAAGGAAGCGTCTGGGAAGGCGCCATGGCCGGCGGTCACTATAAGCTGGACAATCTCTGCGCCGTCATTGACCGAAACCGTCTCCAGATCTCCGGCACGACCGAATATGTTATGAACCAGGAAAGCCAGGAAGAGCGTTGGGCGACCTTCGGTTGGCACGTCATCTCGATCGACGGAAACGATGTTGATGCGTTGGATCGTGCATTTGACGAAGCAAAAGCCACCAAAGGCAAACCCACCCTGATCGTTGCCAACACCACGAAGGGCTGCGGCGTATCCTTTATGGAAAATAAAGCTGCATGGCATCACAAAGTTCCGACTCCCGAAGAATACGAACAGGGTATGGCGGAACTGAAAGCAAAGGAGGCTGCGGCAAATGAATAAGATTGCGAATAAGCAGGTGATCTGCGAAGTTCTGATGGAAAAGGCTAAAGAGGACAGAGACGTTGTTGTTCTCTGCTCCGACTCCCGCGGAAGCGCTTCGCTGACTCCGTTTGCCGATACATATCCCGACCAGTTTGTTGAAGTTGGCATCGCTGAGCAGAGCCTGGTTTCGATCTCTGCCGGTCTTGCTAAATGCGGCAAAAAAGCCTATGCGGCTTCTCCCGCATGCTTCCTCTCGACCAGAAGCATGGAACAGGCGAAGGTTGACTGCGCTTATTCCCATACCAATGTTAAGCTGATCGGTATTTCGGGCGGTGTTTCCTACGGCGCGCTCGGCATGACCCATCATTCGGCGACCGATATTGCTGACATGGCATCGATCCCCGGAATGCGCGTTTATCTTCCTTCCGACCGTTTCCAGACCCGTAAGCTGATGGAAGCGCTTTATCAGGACGATCAGACCGCTTATATCCGCGTCGGCCGCTACGCCGTTCCGGATGTTTACTCGGAGGACAACTGCCCCTTTGAGATGGATAAAGCGACCGTTATCGGCGAAGGGACGGATGTTGCCATCATCGCCTGCGGTGAAATGGTAGAAGCAGCCGTTGCCGCTTCCAAAGAACTGAATGAGCAGGGGATCTCCGCCGGTGTGCTCGATATGTACTGCGTCAAGCCGCTGGATGAACAGGCAGTTATCCGTGCAGCTGAAAAAGCAAAAGCTGTGATCGTAATCGAAGAGCATACCCGGATCGGCGGACTCGGTTCAATGGTCTGCCAGATTGTCGCAGCCAATGCTCCCCGTAAAGTCACCTGCATGGGCTTGCCCGATGCTCCTGTTATCACCGGTAATTCCCGCGAGGTCTTTGACTATTATCATCTGAATAAAGACGGTATCATTGCTGCCGCAAAAGAACTGTTAAAATAAGCGACTGTTCCTCCCGCATCGGATCGACATATCCGGTGCGGGAGGGGAAAGGACTGGTTTTCAGCATGAAATATATTCTGGCGATTGACCAGAGCACTTCCGGAACCAAAGCCCTTCTTTTTGACGAAGACGCCCGGCTGATCGGCCGAAGCGACCTTCCGCATAAACAGAAGATTTCAGAAAACGGATGGGTCGCGCATGATCCGATGAAAATCTGGGAGAACACCAAAGGCGTTGCCCGTGCTATTATTGAAAAAAACGGCATCAACAAAGACGAAGTCATTGGCATCGGCATCAGCAACCAGCGCGAGACGGCTCTGGTTTGGGATCGCGATACCGGCCTTCCGGTTTATGATGCGATCGTATGGCAGTGCGCACGCGGTGCAAAGATCTGTGAAGGACTGTCTGATTATGCCGAAATGGTGCGCGAGCACACAGGTCTGCGGCTCTCTCCATATTTCTCTGCGGCAAAGATCGCATGGG
>OLSX01003603.1_pt1 | contig 12406 bp, 5 predicted proteins | sample 1673141 | NCBI WGS metagenome assembly OLSX01 (sample SAMEA3136759, study PRJEB25190) | human gut metagenome | biome: human gut; feature: human-associated habitat; material: faeces | place: Austria | collected 2013
CGGCCGGCCGGTGGCCGGTACGACTTTTCGGAACGGAAACCGGCCGAAACCCGATGCCGGAAACGACCGATCCGAAACTCCGCCGAATAAAAAAATCGCCCCGAGAGAACCATTTGTCCTATTTTTTATATCTTTGCCCCGATAGGTTTTCCCAGAAACCGGGTGTTCAAAATGCGAAAATATAAGGCAAAAACGGACTTTTCGTTACAGTCGGATTTCCGGGTCGAAAAACCGGTTACGAATAATAACATGAAGCGAAATATTCTTTAAAAATTTTTATATGCGAATTCTCTCCAAATCCCGTGTTTTGTTGTTGGCCGCAGCCCTGCTGATCGCTCCGGCAACCGGTCTGGCCGCTTCGAAATCGAAATCGAAGAAGAAAAAATCGAAGACCGAACAGGCCGAAAAGCCGAAAGTGGACAAATACACCAAAATGTTCGTCAATGACAAGTCGTGCCAGACGGCCCGCAGTCCGTTCCTGACGCTGCACAAGCTCAAGGGCAAGCTCTACGCGGAAGTTCCGTTGGAGACGATCGGCCGCGAGATGCTCATCGCCTCCACCATTTCGGAGGCCAGCGACATCAATCTGGGCACCATCGGCTACAAGCCCAAGGACCCGATGCACGTGAAATTCACGCGTATCGACACGACGCTCTACCTCTCGGAGGCCGTCGTGCCGCCCTTCTGCGACCCACGCGACTCGGCCCGGCTCAAGGCCATCGGCCAGGAGAAGGGCGTCACCTTCGAGATCAGCTATGATAACTGCAACACCGATTCCGCCGTGCTGAATCAGATCATCGCCAACTTCATGGCCGACAAGGTGGACCTGATGATCGGCGTAGCCACTCCCGTGGCCGTGGCCATGCAGGCCGCCACCGAGGGCACTGACATTCCCGTGGTCTTTGCCGCCGTGTCCGACCCTGTGGGCGCGGGTCTGGTGGAGAGCCTGGAGGCCCCCGGCGCCAACATCACCGGTACCTCCGACTATCTGGACACCGATGCCATCCTGGACCTGATTTTCGCCGCCGACCCTGACGCCAAGAGCATCGCCCTGCTGTATGACCTGGGGCAGGACTCCTCTGCCGCTCCCATCAAGAATGCCAAGGCGTACCTGGACAAGAGGGGCGTGTCCTACAAGGAGTATAACGGCACCACCACCGACGAGATCAGCCTGGCCGTCAGCAGCATCGTGGCCGACAAGGCCAGCGCCGTATTCACCCCCACCGACAACACCGTGATGACCGCAGAGCTGGCCATTTATGAGGCTCTGGCCGGGGTCGGCATCCCCCACTACACCGGCGCTGACTCCTTCGCCCTGAACGGTGCGTTCCTGGGCTACGGCGTGGACTATGCCAACCTGGGCGTGGAAACCGCCAACATGGTCTCCGGCATTCTCCTGGACGGCAGCAAGCCCTCCGCCACCCCCGTGCTGACCTTCGACAATGGCACCGCCACCATCAACACCGACATCTGCAGGGAGCTGGGCCTGAACTATGACGAGCTGGCCGAGACCTTCGCCCCTCTGTGCACCAAGGTCCAGTCCATCGTCACCGCCGAGAGCTTCGACGATTTGAATCAATAAGAAATCAAACATCCATCAGCGGGCCCCCGCTGATGACCCTCGCACCGCCCACTCGGGAAACAAACCCATTGCGCATGAAAGGAGAAGTCTCTCATGAACATTTTTTCTCTGGTCCAAACCGCCATGGAGCTGGGCCTCATCTGCTCGCTGACCGTGCTGGCACTGTTTTTGAGCTACTCCATGCTCAATGTATGCGACCTTTCCACCGACGGCTGCTTCACTCTGGGTGCCGCTGTGGGTGCTATGGTAGCCATTGCCGGGCATCCCTACCTGGCCATTCTGGCCGCCATGGGCGCCGGAGTCCTCTCCGGCTTCATCACCGCCCTGCTGCAAACGAAAATGGGCATTGACAGCCTCCTGGCGGGCATCATCGTCAACACCGGGTTCTACTCCATCAATATCGCCGTCATGGGCGGCTCCTCCCTGCTGAACATGAACAAAACCGAGACCGTATTCACCAAGGCCCGGGCTCTGCTGCAGGGCACCTTCCTGGCTGAGCAGTATAAGCTGCTTGTGGCGGCCATCGCCGTGATTGCCGTGATCGTTTTTTTGGCCCTGTTTCTGCACACCCGCCTGGGTCTGGCCATCCGCGCCACCGGCGACAATCCCGACATGGTCCGCTCCTCCTCTATCAATCCCACCTTTACCACCATCGTAGGCCTGTGCGTGGCCAATGCCTTCACGGGTCTGTCCGGCTGCCTGCTGGCCCAAAGTCAAAAATCCGTCAGCATCGACATCGGCACCGGCATGGTGACCATCGCCCTGGCCTCCCTGCTCATGGGTCAGGTGCTGCTGGGCAAGGGCAGCATTCTCAAGCGGGCCGTCGGCATGGTGGTGGGCGCCTTTGCCTTCCGCCTGGTGTATACCATCGCCCTGCGGCTGGATATGCCCGCCTTCATGCTGAAGCTGGTGTCCTCGGTGATCGTGGTGCTGGCCATCGCCACCCCCTATTTCAAAAAGCAGCTGCCCATGCTGCGCCGCCGCATGGCTGCGCGAAAGGAGGCCCGCCTTCATGCTGAAGATTGAAAAAATATCCAAGACCTTTAACCCCGGCACCATTAATGAAAAGGCAGCCCTGCAGGGCCTGAGCCTGCACCTGCTCCCAGGAGATTTCGTCACCGTCATCGGCTCCAACGGCGCAGGCAAATCCACCCTCCTTAACGCCATCAGCGGCAGCTTTTTCCCCGACAGCGGCAGCATTTATCTGGACGGAAGAAATATCACCTTCCTGCCGGAATATCAGCGCTCTCACCAAATCGGCCGTCTGTTCCAGGATCCTATGCGCGGCAGCGCCCCCCACATGACCATTGAGGAAAACCTCTCTCTGGCGGCGGCCTCCGGCGGCTGGCTCAGCCATGTGACCCGGGCGGAAAAAGCCGCCTTCCGGGAAAAGCTGGCTCAGCTGGACATGGGCCTGGAGGACCGGATGAAGCAGCCCGTGGGGCTGCTTTCCGGCGGCCAGCGTCAGGCGCTGACGCTGGTGATGGCCACCTTCAAGCCGCCGAAGCTCCTGCTGCTGGATGAGCATACCGCTGCTCTGGACCCCGCCACGGCAGAAAAGGTGCTGGAAATCACCCGTCAGACCGTCTCGGAGAACCGTATCACCACCCTCATGGTCACCCACAATATGCACCAGGCCCTGGAGCTTGGCAACCGCACATTGATGATGGACAGAGGCCATATCATTCTGGATGTTGCCGGAGCGGAACGGGCGGGCATGACCGTGGAGGACCTGCTTGCCAAGTTCAAAAGCGGTGCTGGCAAGGCCTTGGACAATGACCGTATTCTCTTGTCGGAACAAACAAAATCGGATAAAAAAGGCGCATCGAATGCCGCGGACTGATCACGAAGCATGGAACAAAACAGTCTGTCCGGCGTGGCAAGGGCAAATAACATCACCGGGAGAAGCAAAAAGCTCTTATGATATGAGGCGCTGGAACGGCAGCTTTTCGGATTTTTATCATGACGGCAAGCCTTTGCCGGCCGGTGCCGGCGTTTCTGCAGTAACGATTGAATATTTCCAGAATTTGTAAATAATGGAAAAAATCAGACATGTTTCCGGCCGATATTTAGAACTGCACGGCATCTCTGTATGTGTATTTTTAATTGCATATACCGGATGTTTGTGATAATATATATAGAACACCATTGGTGTAGAAGCGGCCGCATGCCCGGCTTGTGGACATACCAAAATAAAGAAAGAAGGCAGGTTTATGAAAAGCACACACTTAAGAAAACGCATTGTGGCTGCATTGCTGGCCGTGGTGTTAGCTGTTAGTTTGGCTGCGCCATCTCTGGCAATTGAGGAAACAGGCGTCTCGAAATCAGGCAGCAATGGGCTGACTTGGGAGGAAATAGACAGCAGCTCTGTTCAGGTAGAGTCCCCCATTCAGGCGAATACCAGCGTAGTGGAAAAGACGGTAGAATACAAAGACACCGATATGGTTCGTGTCTCCATTATTCTAAAGGACGCCTCTACCCTGGAAAAGGGCTTTACCTCTGATGAGATTGCAGCTGCTGATCGCAGCGCCATGCAATATCGGCGGAAGCTGGAGAAGCAGCAGGACAGCATGGCTGCCGCCATCTCCAAGCAGGCACTGAATGGTGCAACGCTGGATGTTGTTTGGAATTTGACATTGGCAGCCAATATCATTTCTGCAAATGTCCAATATGGGCAGATCGAGAAAATCAAGGAAGTTGCCGGTGTGCAGGAGGTCATTCTTGAGAACCGGTATGAGCCCTGCGTGGTGAAGCAGGAGGAGACGGCGGATCCCAATATGGCCACCTCCGATAAGATGATCGGCTCCAGCGCTGCGTGGGCGGCAGGCTATACCGGCGCAGGAAGCCGGATCGCAATTATCGACACGGGCGCCGATGTGGATCATCCCTCTCTGGATCCGGATGCGCTGAAATATGCCCTGCAGGGGAGTAATGCGACGATCATGACGGAGGCTGACTTGACCGATGAGGTGCTGAATCAGCTAAATGCATATACTCGCAAGGCCGGACTGACCGCAGCAGATTTTTATGTCAACGAGAAGATCCCGTTTGGCTTTAACTATGTGGATGCGGACACGGATATCACGCATGATAATGATACGCAGGGCGATCATGGCTCGCACGTGACCGGTATCGCGGCGGGAAACCGTTTTGTTAAGGACGAAGCCGGAAACTATGTCGCAGCGTTGGACTCCGTCATGACGCAGGGCGTGGCGCCCGATGCGCAGATCCTGACGATGAAGGTCTTCGGCAAGCGCGGCGGCGCCTATGATTCAGACTACATGGTCGCGATTGAAGACGCCATGGTGCTGGGCGCGGACGCAGCGAACCTCTCTCTGGGCGGAAGCTTCCCGGGCTACTCCGAGTATACGGAAGAGAAATACCGTCATATTCTTGATGAAATCGTTGGCAGCGGCATGGTTGTCACAATTTCTGCAGGTAATTCCGGCAGCTGGTTTGACCAAACTGCGTTTGGCCTTCCCTATGCGGGCAGCGTGAACTGGGCTACAAACGGCAGCCCCGGCTCCTATGTTAACTCGCTGTGTGTAGCCTCCGTCGATAACGCGGGCGTTACAGACAATTATCTGAAGGTGAAAGGTCATAACATGACCTACACGGAAAAAAGCTATCAGAACAAACCGATCTATACCATCGGCGGAAGCCATGAGTATATTTATCTGGACAAGATCGGTACCGCGGAAGAGTTTGCAGCAGTCAAGGATGTCCTGGCAGGAAAAATTGCAATTTGCAATCGAGGCGATACCTCATTTTACGAGAAGGCAGAAGCCGCGGTTGCCAATGGCGCAATTGCGACCATTATCGTGAATAATCAGCCGGGCTCCAATTATATGGATCTGACCGATTATAAAAAAACGGAGCCCTGCGTCTCTATTTCTCAGACGGATGGCGCATTCCTGCGTGAAAGCTCCACGAAGGTGACGAGCGAGGATGGCAGTGTTCTGTATTATAGCGGCGAGATGTTTGTGAGCTCCGAGCGGGAGTCTTGGGATCTGGGAGAAGACTACTATACGATGAGCAGCTTCTCCAGCTGGGGCATTCCCGGCGCCCTGACGATGAAGCCGGAGATTACGGCGCCCGGCGGCCGGATCTACTCCCTGAAGGACGGCGGAGAGTATCAGAATATGTCCGGTACCTCTATGGCTTCTCCGCAGGTAGCCGGAATGGCGGCGCTGGTCGCTGAGTACATCAAGCAGAACGATCTGGCCGAAAAGACGGGACTGGCTGTGCGTACGCTGGCCCAAAGCCTGCTGATGTCAACTGCTCAGCCGATCGTTGAGAAGCAGGGTGTTGATGAGCAGGGGAAGACACTGGAGGGTTACTACTCTGTTCTGCAGCAGGGTGCAGGCCTTGCAAATATCGGCGCGGCTGTAAATAGCGGAAGCTATTTGATGATGGATCAGGATGCAACAGATTCGTATGCAGACGGAAAGATCAAAGCCGAGCTGGGAGACGATCCCCAGCGCACCGGTGAGTATTCCTTTGGCTTTACGCTGTACAATCTGGAGAATACGGACAGCACGTTTACCTTAAGCGCTGATTTCTTTACGCAGGCGGCACTTCAGGGCGAGCTCAATAACGGGAACGGGCAAGTCATGAATTTCTCGGACAAAAAGACTGCCGCATTAGCCGCGGACGTTGTCTGGGACGTGGATGGGAAAACGCTGAAGCCGGAAATGCCTGCGGAGTTGGACGGCTGCGACTTCGACGGAAGCGGCAAGGTAACCGCGGATGACGGTCAGGCGCTGCTGGACTATGTGACCGGCGTGCGGACTGAGATCAGCGGCAAGAGCTGTGCGGATCTGGATAAGGACGGAGACATCGATACCTATGATGCTTACCTGTTCTTCTCCCGCTTGAGCAGCGCTGCCGTGACGGTGCCTGCAAACGGAAAGATTCACGTCACGATTCATGCAAAGGTTCTTGGTCTGGACAGCTACGACGAAAAGAACGGCGGTGCAGGCGCTTATGTCGAGGGTTATGTATTTGCCAACGAGGTAAGCAGTAAAGAGGGTGTCGAAGGGACCAGCCATTCTATCCCGGTGCTGGGCTACTACGGAAATTGGACCGATGCCTCCATGTTTGATGTCGGCAGCTTTATTCAGTATCACTACGGCATGGAGACCCGTCCTCCCTACATGCTTGCTGCAATTCAGCAGGCAGCGCAGCTCCAGTCGCTGACCATAAAATACAAAGGCGTGGATGACTCCTATTCCCTTGGCGGAAATCTGTATGTAGACGACGGATTCTACGATGCAGATCGTTACTCCATCAACCCGGATACCGCAAAGATCTCTGATATTTATTTCAGCCTGATCCGAAATGCGGCCAATGGCCGGATCACTGTGACCGGCGAGGACGGTACGGTATATCTCAACAAGGAGACTCAGGCTCCGATCATTGGCGCCTACTATTTCTCGAACCAGAAGACGTGGATGCAGGTGCAGAGCGGCTTGTCCGTGGATTGTGCGCCGGATGCCGCGGAAGGCGAAAAGCTGACTGTGAAGCTTACCATGGCGCCGGAGTATTATGTGGATTACAGCGGCTCGACGCTTTCGACGGATTGGGATGCGCTTGGTGAGGGAGCAAGTCAGACCTATACGATGTTTGTTGACAAGACTGCTCCTACGCTGACCGACATTACGCTTTCCGAGGACCTGATCAACGACGGACGGGTCATGACCGTTACGGCCTCCGACAACAGATATGTTGCAGCAGCGGTGCTGTACGATTACTCGACCGGGAAAATCCTTGCGAGGACGGGCGGTTCTCCGAAGGGAGCAAGCCGCGGCGAGGCTGTTACCATGTCGTTGGATGCAAACGGAACAGCAAATGCAGCACATCTGCTGCTGCAGGTATATGACTACGCAAACAACTGCAGTACCTACAAGATCAATCTGAACAAGTCTGAGCTGAATGATCCTGTTGAGGTTTCCTTGAATCGCAGCACGCTGAAGCTTTTCAAGGGCGGCACAGCGACGCTGGAGGCGGAAGTGACGCCTTTCGGCATCCATCCCGATACGGTGACCTGGACCAGCGACAATACGAATGTGGCTACCGTGGACGAAGACGGTACGGTTACCGGCATTGGAGATGGCACTGCCACGATCACGGCAACCTCTGTAAAGGATCCTACCAAGAGTGCAGCCTGCACGGTAACCGTTGAGGTTTTGAAGGTTACACTCACCGGCGCGCTGATGGATGGCTCCTCCACCTCCCAGTTCTATACGTGGGATATGGAAAATGATACTACATGGACGCCGGGGGCTGTGATGGAGGTCGATGGCATTACCTCTACCGCATATGACACGGATCGCAACAATGTCATTGTGGTTGACGGAAATGAACGGAAGCTCCATCAGGTCGACATGGAGAGCGGCAAGGTTCTGGCGGACTATGATGCCGTTGCGGGCGGTAACTTTAATGTGCCGCTGTTTGATCTGGAATACAGCGAGCTGTTTACCAAGGGCGACGTACCGGCCTGCTACAGTATCTATAACTTTATGCTCAACAAGCCTGCGGAACTGGGCAGCATTCGCACGGACGGCTTCATGCTGTTCATGGATTTCTGGCTTTACGGAAACGGAGCCGATAAGTTTACGGCGATGACCTCGCTCGGCAAGACAAAGCTTGATCTGGACCAGGACGGCACTGCGGAAACGGATGCGGAGGTGCTGCTGCTGCTGGATAACCGCGGCAACGTGTGGACCTTCCAGATTTATGACGGGATCGACTACAGCAGTACGACAGGCAAATATGAGATCGCAAAGTCTAACCTGACCAGTGCATTTAAAATGTACTTCATGGGCGACAATAACGGCACGCCGCTGTGCTCTATGGTTCCCACGACGGTCAATGGACAGCTGGCATTGTATTTGTCCTACTTTACCGGCAAGGCCAATGAGCTCTACCGTCTGACATACGATTCCGCCAAGAACTTCTGGACCGGCGAAAAGCTGGCCAGCTTCGGCGAGAATGTATATCCGGCAACGATCCTGAAGATCGACAATCATGAGGCCAGCCAGACGGAGCTGGAGCAGATCGTAAGCAATCTGCCGCTTGGCTCCCACACGGTACAGTCTCAGGATTTGACAGACATGCTCAATTCTGCTGCGGTTGAAGAAGCGGCCGCGTCTTATGGTGCGCTTAATACAGCAGCAGAAAAAACCGCATCGACGAAACCGGCGGCTGACATCGCGGGCGAACAGACTGCATCCTCGGAGATCATTACCTCGGAGGATCAGAACACGGTCACCCTGAAGCTGGTGCCGGGAGGAACGACCCCCACCACGAACGGGCTTATGAGCGTCAGCTACGATGCTGCCGGCTGGGAGCTGAAGAATGTCATTGGAAACGCGCAGTATTTCTCCTACAAGGCTGAAGCCGGAAAGGTAACGCTTGGTTATGTTTCCGTGGACAGCATGCCTGCCGGAGAACAAGTCGCAGAGCTGACGTTCACCAAGACGAATGCCGGCAAGGACGCCGATCCTCGGTTCACGGTCCAAAAGACAGAGCGAAATGAACAGCGGATCGATGAGGTGGAGCATCTGACGGCAAGCAGCAACCGTGATGATCCGTGCCCGTCGAAGGAATTCCAGGATCTCAGCACAACGGCTTGGTATCATGAGTCCGTGGACTATGTGTTGTCTAAGGGCATTATGCAGGGCTACGGCGACGGCACCTTCCGCCCCGATGAGACCGCGACCCGTGCCCAGATGGTGACGCTGCTCTATCGCATTGCGGGAGAACCTGCTGTGGATGATTCCAAGGCCCTGCCCTTCACCGACGTGAATCTGGAGAGCTGGTACGGCAGCGCCCTGCGTTGGGCTTACCAGAACGGCATCACCACCGGTGTCAGCGCGGATACCTTTGCGCCTGACGACTGCGTGACGCGCGAGCAGATGGTTTCCTTCCTCGCTCGGTATGCCAAGGTGACCGGCGCCTATGAAAAGGTGTCCGAAGACCTGAGCAGCTTCTCTGACAGAGATCGTGTCTCCTCCTATGCTGTGGAATCCATGCAGTGGGCTGTTGCCAACGGCTTTATTCTCGGCACAGAAACGGGCAAGCTGGAGCCCATGGCTACGGCCACCCGTGCCCAGCTTGCGGCAGTGGTCGCCAGATACTGCCAGAGCATTCACTGATTTCTATCCGAAACGGCGTGCTTACCGGGGGCGTATTGCCCCGCGGTGAGCACGGAGCAAGCCCCAGGGCTTGACAAAAAACCAAAGTGCAAAAGCAGCCCCACAGAAGTGTTTCTGTGGGGCTGTTTAGACTCTCAAGGCCCTGCTTAGCCGAAAGTCAGTGTCCGTTTATGATACCACTTTCCGCGGCCTCGCAGCGGCACTTCGGGGGGCAGCCGCCATGATCCTGTTCGGGAGGTTTACATAAAGTTCACAATTGTAACGCTTTTGTTGGCAAAACGTTGTTGCATTTTGGCGGCTTCCCGGTATAATAGGATAGGAACAAACGGCGGCGGATGCCGTCTGGAGAATAGGCGGCATTCTGCCGTAGAACCACCGGAGAAGGAGATTTAAATGGGTAAATTTGAAAAAGGCAAACGCCCGACGCAGGCTCAGTCCTATGCCGAGCCGCAGCGTGCGCCGAAAAAGAAAAAGCAGAAAAAGCAGTCCCGCCTCGGCCTGATCGTCGCGCTGCTGGCTGCAGCCGTCGTGCTCGTCGGCTGCGGCGTGGGCTATATGTTCCTGCGCGACGACGGCAGGATCGTCAACAACCTCTATGTCGCGGGCGTCGATCTCAGCGGCATGACGAAGGAGGAGGCGCGCGCCGCGCTCGAAAAGGGCGTGAGCGTCTATGGGAAGGAAAATATGAACGTCGCGCTCTACACGCGCGCCTACGATACATTCACCTCGACATATGACCCGGCGCAGATCCCGCTCGTCGACATTTTCGGCAAGCCTCTCGATGCCTCCGCGCAGACCGAGGCGACAGAGCCGACCGAGACCGCGCCTTCGGAGACGGAGCCGGTGACGGAAGCGCCGACCGAGGCCCCGACGGAGGAGCCGACCGAGGACCCGAACACCCCGCGCGACGAGGACGGCAAGCCGATGACGCTGCTGACAAAGCTGTGCCTGACGCCGTCGGACACGGCGGTCCGCCTCGACCTCGACAAGGCCGTGGAGGCTGCCTATGCCTACGGCCGCGGCGGCGGCCTGTTCTCCCGCGTGAAGAAGAACGCGCTGACGGAGCGCACCGATCTGAACGTCGCCGATTTCCTCACGCTGGACGAGAACTACGTCCGCACGATGCTGGACGAATACGCCAAGGACGCCGTGAGCGAAAAGACGGAGCCCTCCGTCACCGAGGGCACGACGACCGTGACGGACGACGAGGGCGAGGAGCGCGAGCTCAAGACCCTGACGGTCAAGCTCGGCAGCGCGGGCCGCGAGATCAACACGGACGAGCTGTACAAGGCCGTGCTCACCGCCTATGCCGACGCAAATTTCGAGATGCAGTATGTGGTGGAGGAGGACCTGCCGAAGGCCTTTGACCTCGACGCCCTGTACCACAAGTATTATGTTGCGCCGGTGAACGCCGTGTGCAACGAGGACACCTATGAAGTGACCGACGGCTCGGACGGCTACGGCTTCGACATCAAAAAGGCCATGGACGAGCTGGAGAAGGCAGGCCCCGGCGGCGAGGTCACGCTGACGCTCGACGTCATCGAGCCGCAGTACACGAAGGAATCCCTGCAGGAGAAGCTGTTCCACGATGAGCTTGCCAGCTATGACAGCCCGTACAACGCCGGTCTCATCGGCCGAAGTGAGAACCTGCGTCTGGCCTGCCTGGCCATCAACGGCTATGTGCTCAAGCCCGGCGAGACGTTCTCGTTCAACGGCGTCGTCGGCGAGCGCACGGCGGCCAAGGGCTACAAGGAGGGCGGCGTGTATGTCGGCGGCGAGACCGTCCAGCAGCTCGGCGGCGGCGTCTGCCAGGTCGCGTCCGTGCTGTACTACTGCACGCTGAAATCCGACCTCGAGGTCATCGCGCGGCAGGAGCACCAGTATGTGCCGGACTATATCCCCTGGGGCATGGATGCCACGATCTACTGGGGCAGCCTCGACTATAAGTTCCGCAACAACACGACCTATCCCATCCGCATTCTGGCGGAGGCCTCCGGCGGCTATGTCCGCGTGCGCTTCATGGGCACGGAGACGAAGGATTACACCGTGGAGCTGGACTACCAGGCCACGATGACCCACAAGAGCAAGACCGAGGAGGTCGAGATCTCCAAGGGCATGAAGAACTACGACAAGTACAAGGACTATAAGGACGGGGAGCGCATCCAGGTCGGCTACGACGGCTATGAGGTCGATACCTACCGCATGAAGTACGACAAGAACGGCAAGCTGCTGTCCACGGAGAAGGTCAACCACTCGAGCTACGACTGGCGCAACCGTCTGGTCGCCAAGCTCGTCGAGGAGACGGAGCCCCCCACGGAGGCGCCGACGGAGCCGACGGAAAGCCCGACGGAAAGCCCGACGGAAAAGCCCACGGAGCCGGAGCCGACGGAACCGCCCACGGACGCCCCGACCGAGTCCACCGGCGGCGATGAAGAAGCGCCGTGATATAAGGCAACACCGCATAATTCCTCTTCGGCCTTCGCCGGATATTTTTCGCCGATTCTGCGGTTCGAAAAGTTTGAAATACACAAAGTATTCCTGCACTTTTCAAACCTTGTATCGGCAAAAAATCTCTCGCCGAATGCTCTTGTTGAATTATGCGGTATTGCCACCGAGTAGGAGGGACGTTTAGTCCCGTCCTCTCACACCACCGTGCGTACCGTTC
>OLSX01003618.1_pt1 | contig 12358 bp, 18 predicted proteins | sample 1673141 | NCBI WGS metagenome assembly OLSX01 (sample SAMEA3136759, study PRJEB25190) | human gut metagenome | biome: human gut; feature: human-associated habitat; material: faeces | place: Austria | collected 2013
CAAAATTCTTGTTTCGGATGGTCTTTTCAAAGATTGCCATAATGGTTCCTCCGTTATGCCAACGAAATTCGGTTCCTTTATCTGGAATACGAGCGAAGCTACCGGAAAATTGCAGAGAAGCTCCTCTCAATAACCGAAAGCCAGTGCGCCGCCATCCACGGCAAAATCCTGTCCGGTGATGTAAGCGGCACCATCGCCCACCAGGAACTCAGCCATCTTGCCCAAATCGCGGGTGTCACCGTAGGCGTGCAGCGGCATCCGGTTCAGAATTTTCTGCTCCCGGGCTGCGTCCACTACCTGCTCGTTCATTTTGCTGCGGAACCACCCCGGCGCAATGCTGTTGACGGTGATGTTGTCCTGCGCCCACTCCACGGCCAGAGCGCGGGTCATCGCCAGCACAGCGCCCTTGCTGGCACAGTACGGCACCACCTCGCTGAAGCCCAGATGGGCGCTCATGCTGGTGATGTTGATAATGCGGCCCTTGTCCGCACTTTTCTTCAGATAGGGGTAGCAAATCACACTCATCTGGAACAGATATTTGACATTCACATTCATGATATTGTCAAACTGCTCCATGGGAAAGTCCTCGGCCCGGCATTTATAGCTGACGCCTGCGTTGTTTACCAGAAAATTCAGGCAGCCGTTATGCTTTGCGGCCAGCTCCGCCACCAGTGTTTTCATAGCTTCTGCATTGCCGATGTCACCCCGCAGATGGACAACGCCCGGCGCACTTTCGCCTACACCCTCTTTGGGCTTGCCGGTGCGGCTGATGACATAAACTGTCGCGCCGGCCTGAGCCAGCACATTTGCGATCTGGAAACCGATTCCGCTGCTGCCGCCGGTGACGATACCGGCCTTTCCCTTCAAACCTGCCATAAAAAGCACCTCTCATCTTTTATCTGCGACCTGAAAGCTGTCAGCTTCAGTATAGCATACCTTTGCAGGATGCAAAAGCCCTTATGTACGCCGCCCGCAGGCGGCAAAAATCAGTTCATTGGAAATTCCAGTCCTGCAAACTCGGCATCCGTCAGCCGTTTCAGCTTTTCAATGACCTGCTCTGACAGTTCCCGCAAAGCAGTTTCATCCGGCATCAGGTAGCACTGCATCAGCCGCAGCTCCCGCACCAGCCCCTGCCGGGTGCCGGTATTGTAGAGCATCATCAGCATCAGCTCATCATGGTTAAATTGCATGGTCATTCCTCCCCTTCCGGCACTTTGTGGGATTGCATTCCGGCATATCGCATTTCGCCTTGAGTTGGCTCAGCACCGAAGATCGTTCCTGCTTATCCTGAAAACCAGATAATTCCCGGAAGCCGATGCTGTCAACGTAATGTGCCGATATTTTTCCGGCCTGATTCAGCAGGATAACATCGCTGACAGACAGGCTGTGGCCATGATAATCCATGGGCTGAGCACAGTTGAATTTCTGATACAGCTGCTCCAACAGTTCCGGTTGAGGAACGCTACGCTTTCCGGGCGGAAGATTGCCATGGTAATGGCTGTCGGCAACCCGCCCCATTTGCGGAAGCGCTTCCAGATTTCAATGGAATAGGCCGCTGTCTGAGCTTCCTTGAGCAAAAGGTGGAATTCATCGACATAGTATCGCGTGGATTTTCCCGCGCTGCGGTTTGCTGTCACGCGGCCCCACACGGCATCCTGCACGATGAGCATCCCCAGCTTTTTGAGCTGTTTGCCGAGCTGTTTGATGTCAAAGCAGACGATGCGGTTGTTGATGTCCACATTCGTACGATGGTTGAACACATTCAGAGAGCCTTTGACGTAGATTTCCAGTGCGGCAGCTACATGATGGGCTTCTTTTTCATCCTGCTGCAGCAAGGCATTGTACAGGTCTTCCAGCAGCGGCATATTTTCCGGCGCGGGGTCAGCGAAATACTTGCGATAGATGAGGTGTACACAGCGGTCGATGACTGTTTTTTCTACCGGCAGCAGGCCTTCTTTGCCACCCACCACCAGCTCACACAAAGAAAGAATAAAGTCCGCTTTCAGGGCAAGCGGGTTATCTTCCTCGCTGTAATTGCTGTTGATGTCCAGCGGGTTGATATACTGGGTACTTGCCGGACTGATGCAGATGACCTGCCCATGCAGACGCTCCACAAGGGGTGCGTACTCTGCCTCCGGGTCGCAGACAATGATATCATCATCGGTCACGAGAAAAGCATTGGTAATTTCACGCTTTGCGGAGAAGGATTTGCCGGAACCGGGCGTACCCAGAATCAGGCCATTGGGGTTCTTGAGCCGCTTACGGTCTACCATGATAAGGTTGTTGGAGAGGGCGTTCAGTCCATAGTACAGCGATTCCCGCCCGGACTGATAAAGTTCCTGGGTGGTAAAGGGCACAAAAACGGCTGTGCTGCTGGTGGTCAGTCCGCGCTGAATGAGTTTCAGCCGCTCCCTGCCGTCCAGAGGCTTTGCCTGCACGCCCAGACGATGAAAGTTATTGAGCAGGTCATTCTGGATGTGGTCCAGACGGGCTTTGACCTGCTGCATGCTCTCGCCGGACACACCAAAGGTCAGGTATTTGCGCTTGGTCAGGCCGTTGTTGCCCTTGGACAGCTGCTGCCGGAGCATCTGGGAATATTCGGCGCGCACATCGTCAAAGCCGTCTTTCTGGAACGGGATGCGGATGCTTTTCTCGAACTCGGTGCTGTCCGTCGCCGTATTCACAAAAGACAGCTCAAAGTGGATGGAGCTGTCGAAAAAGTTGAGGAACGAGCACCATTCCTCATAAATCGCCGTGCGGTCCTCCGGCAGGGCCAGCTGATAATTGATGTCCTGAAATTCCACCGTCCGTGTATAATAGCCGTTTTTCACGCGGCAGGTTCCGTCCTCGAACATTCGCTGCATCGGGATGGACTGCTGTGCCGTACGGGGAAGCGCACTTTTCTGCCGGGACGGCTTTGCGCTGTTTTTACCGGTCTTTTTCCGAAGATTCATCACGGAACGTCACCTCCTTTGTCAGAATCGAATAGTAGTTGCAGGTTTTGTACGGGCGTACCTTCGGCCGCAGGAACTTTGCCTGCACATAATACCGCAGCAGTTTTTCGGCGGGCTGACCGTTTTTCTGGTACATGCCCAGAAAAAATGCCGGAAGCATGACGATCATCATGCCAAGAGTCGCCGCGGTGTTGCCGCCGACATCCCGGAGAACAAAAAACAGCGGCACTCCCACGAGAGCCGCTGCACCGAAACAGATAAGCTGCCGCTTGGTCAGGTTGAACGCCACCTTCGTTTTGACGTTTGCCAGATCACGCGGCACGGAAATATAAGCTGCCATAACGCCTCCTTTTTAATGTGCGCCCAGAATGCTTTTGGCTACCGAGCTTGTCTTGAACAGGGTGAAGCAGAGCAGAACAGTGTAGCCCACAATGCTCCAAATCGAGTTGATTGCATCGCCGGAAATGGCAACGTTCTGAATCAATACCGCGTAGATGGCCACACAGATCAGGATCAGAAAGCCCTGAAAACCCAGTGCAAACAGAGATTTCAGATAGTTCTGCCCGATGTGGCTCTGCTCATGGTTGCCCCAGGTTGCCATCGGAATGGGGGCAAGGCTCACCATGCAATAAATCTCGATCATTCTGCCGTAGACAATGACAAAAATGACGATGGACAAGATTCTCATGGTAATGCCGATGAAGAACGATTGCAGGAACAGTCCGAACAGCGGGCCGACTTCCATCTGCATCATGCTGGCTTCCAGCATTGAAAGCCCCACCTCGTTGACACGGGTGTTGCCGGAGATGATGCCGCTGGAATTTGCCACGACCTGCTGCGTCACATCGAACACTGCCATAATGATCTCGAATGTGTTACTGATGAGCCAGACCGAAACCGCCGTTTTGAAGATCCACTTCATCAGCAGTGCCGGTTCAAACTGCGCCATGTTGTTGTGTTCGGTAATCATCTGAATCAGTTCGTAACAGGCAATGAAGGTCAAGATAATACCTGCAATGGGCAGCACCACATTTCTGGACAGTGCTTCAATCATTGCGAACACTCGCGGCTCAAAGGCTGATGGCTTTGTGCCTACCTGCTGTGCGATGTTGCCCACTTGGGTATTCACGTCATCGAACAGGCCGGAGAGATTGGACATGATTGCCGCTGTCAATAGCGACTTGATCCAATCAGAGATTGCTTTGAGAACTGTTTCCACTCAGAGCCACCACCTTAAAAGAAATGGTTGATGAGGGTCTTGGGCAGATTGAGGACAAAATAATGTGCGTCAAAAGCTGCATAAAAAGCACTTCCTTTCCTTGATGGGTGAATAAACGAAAAACACGATTTGAGGTACGGACATTCATAAAGCTGCCAACCGCAGAGAGCTATCCGCTTATACTCAACTCGATTGCATAAAACAAGGGCCTCATTTTCATCTATCATTTTTCAAAACTTTGATTGATGAATGACAGATGAAATGATATGTACAGGCGGGATGAACCCGCCTGCGGCTCTTAGCCGAACAGACCAGACAGCAGAGGAATCAGAGTAATGCCGACCAATGCGACACCGCCGCCAGCCATGAGCTGCTTCATGCCCTGGCTCTTGGCACCGGGGTTATCCGAGCCATAGCCTTCCAGCAGATTTACTGCGCCCCAAACGCCGAGACCGGCACCCAGAGCCACCACCAGAGTCTGCAGAACTTCCACAGCAGAGTTAAAGAATTCCATAGTCGTTTCTCCTTTATAATTAAAACCTTGCAGACCATCCGTACACATCTGAAGCCGCGTATTGGAACCGCAAACTGCGGCGGGAGCTGGCTTACCGGTGTACCTCTCCGGCCTGATAAAAATAAAACCGTCTGTCCAATCAGACAGGCGGGAGAGAATCAGCATCCACCACAACAAGCTCATCGCGGCTCATAAGTTCATGGCCAAGCTTCTGGAACGATGTGCCATAAGACGGCGAGTTACCGCGGGTATCCGATGTGTTGAAGCTGTCGATGGTCTCTTTGCCAAGCGCTTCGGAAAGTTCTTTCAGGGTAGTCGGCTCGCTGCCGCCCAGAAAAATTTGCGAGTCCATGTTGCCCACAATCGTATCCGCATTATCTTTGTAGATAGCTTTCAGCTGACTGCGGGTCTGCAAGACAAGGCAGGCTGAAATCTCACGGCTGCGGATGGTAGCCACCAGCTTTTCCAACTGCGGAATCTGCCCGATGTTGGCACACTCGTCAATCAGACAGCGCACATGAACCGGCAGTTTACCGCCATATTGGTCATCAGCCTTGTCGCAGAGCAGGTTGAACAGTTGGGTGTATATCATCGAAATCAGAAAATTGAAGGTGCTGTCTGTATCGCTCATGATCAAAAACAGCGCTGTTTTCCGGTCGCCAAGCTTGTCCAGCTCCAATTCATCGTACATCGTGGCATCCCGAATTTCCTGAATATCAAAGGGCGCAAGGCGGGCACCGCAGGAAATAAGGATCGATTTCATCGTTTTGCCGGCAGCCAGCTGGAAAAGACGGTATTGCCGCACGGCAAAGGAGTTCGGTTTCCGCTTACTGAGTTCTTCAAACAGCAAATCCACGGGATTCTGATACTCTTCATCGTCCTCTCGGACTTCCATGGCATTGAGCAGCTGCAGCAGCGTTGCAAAGTTTTGTTCTTCCGCCGGTGCCTCATAGTGCAGATACGCAATCAACGCAGTATAGAGCAATTTTTCGCTTTTTTCCCAGAACGGGTCGCCTCCGGTCCCCTCCCCTTTTGTATTGGCCATCAGGGTTGTAACCAGTTTCAAAATGTCCTTTTCTTCGTGGATATAAGCGAAGGGATTATAATGCATTGACTTGTGGAAATTGATGGTGTTCATTGTCCTAATGAGGTACCCCTTCTTTGCAAGGGCATGTCCGCACTCGTAAATGAGACTTCCTTTCGGGTCCGTAACCACGAATGAAACCGGAAAGGCCTTAGAATCACACTGCAGCAGGTTCGGCTTAATAAAAAATCTCGTCTTACCACTGCCGGAACCTCCCACTACCAGAACATTTTTGTTCCGCGCATTCTTGGGGTCGGGCGGACGGTTGCTCATCATCAGGCGTTCAGTTTTCGTCAGAATGATGTTGTCCTCGAACTTCGGAGCCTGAAACGGCTCAATGTCCTTGGCATTGCCCCACCGGGCTGAACCGTACTCCATGCCATGCCGGTATTTCTTTGCATTCTTGCTTTTCAGGTAAACTGCAAGCCGAAGCCCGGCACCGCAGCAGATACCCACCAGAATGTCCAGCGGATGAAGGCTCGGCAGCGAATTTGCAAAGGCCACCGGAATCGTGCTCATCAGAGACAGAATCTTATCTCCCATCTCTTTGCCTTCAGCCAGCCGCCATGCCTCACCGAAATTCGTTGCCGCAAGTCCCAGCAGAAGGTAGGGCAGATACAGAGCCAGCAGCTTGGAAAAATTCTTTTTCATAGGCCAAGCTCCTGATCTTTGTTGCGGACTTTATCGGGAATCGCCGCCACCGCCTGCACCAGTTCCTGCAGTTTTGCCCGCACAGAAGGTCGCTTGGTTTTGTTCAAAACCGAAGCCGAATATTCTTTGAATGCCGCGCTCAACGCATCCGTGTCCTGTGCCTTGAAATAGACCATATAGCGGGGCGGCGTGCAGGAAATATCCTTTTGAACCGCATAGTCAATGTGGTAGCGCTTGGCATATTTCGCAAAGCCTTTGATGCCGGTTTTCTCGATTTCTACATTGGTCACACCCCGGTTCTGCCGAATCAGGCGCTTCATGCGCTGTTTTCCCTGCGAAGCATTCTTGTCGTACTGCCGCAGCAGAAACTGCGCACCTTTCAGGAAAGTCCTGGCCGTCAGCTTTGTGGTTGAAATGGCAAAGTTGACTGTCTTGTGTTCAATTTCTTCCTGCATTTATACCACCCCCTCTGCAGGAATATCTCCTCATCGTTCGTGCGCCGCCGGGGGCTTTGCTTTTGCTATTTCCGTCCGCACATTTTCGTCCGGAACGGGCAGCACCAGCATTTGACGGCCCAGGCGCATAAAAGTTTCCGGCTGATGAAAGAGCTCCTCGTATTTCTGCGTCAGCTCCGGGGAGAGGGATGCAAAATCCTCCTCGCCCAGACCCACCACCAGAAACGTTCCGGCAACCACATCATAGGCTTCACCGCTTTCATCCCGCAGAGCGCGGTTCAGCGGCAGCCCCATGAGCTTGCCGTCATCGTTGTAAACGATGGCCACCGGGTCTTCAAAGGGATAGCTTGCACCAATCGAGCCGCCGACCGCCTGCTGCAGCGCTTTCAGGTCATTGTCAATCTTAATCGGCTTCGGATGCTGCCCCGGTGCGATTTGCAGCACCGAAAGGGTATTCTTTTCCTGTTCCATCCGTATCCTCCTTTACCGTAATCACAATTTCTCCGGTTCGTGCCGCCTGCATCAGGGAAGCGGCAAAAAAGCCGCAGAAAACGCCCAGTTCAAAGAAAGCAAAGCCCACAAAAAAGCTCATCATTGCGGCCTCCTCAGTCCAGGCAGATGCAGTTCAGGTTCTTGCCGTCGGCCATAAGCGCCGCGCTGTGCTGTTCCAGATACTCCTGAATGCAGTGCAGGTCGCCCATCGTCAGGGAGACATACTCGCCTTCCATGTTGAAGCGGACGAATACAACCGGGCCGGTCAGGTAGCGCTTGCCCGACAGCTCCAGCACCTGCTTGGGGTTGTAGCAGCCCGCCACGGGCAGCTCCTTGGAAATGCCGAAGGTGTCATCCGTCTCGTCAAAGCAGGGCAGAATGCCGGGCGCTTCTTCCAGCAGAATGGCGCTCAGGTCCCTCGCCGGGCCGACTGCCGCCAGATAAACCTGCGGGTCACCGTACTTGCGCTCCGCAATGTCGCTCATCTTGTTGAAGAAGCCGAAAACGGCACGCTCCATGCCGTCGATTTTGCGGCTCATGTTCTCAATGGTCTTTGCGGTCTTGAAATCAATCGTGGTATTCATAGTCGCTGTCCTCCAAAAATTTTGCAAAAAAGAAAAGACCTCATGGGTCTTTCGGTTCCGATTTTTCAGCGTTCGTTCTGACGCTGTTGTCTGCGCTGCCACTGTTCCAGCAGCTTGATGATGACATCTTCCATCTGCCGGGGCGTGTAGCTGCGGGGAAAATACTTTTTCAGGGTATCGTTTTTGATGACCACCTTGTCCAGTTCATCCTTTTTGGCTTCCCCCCATAATGGCAAAGGCGGCTTCATAGGTGAACTTTTCTTCCTGCGCCAGCTTTTTCATTCGCTGCGCCTGCGACAGGGACGGCGCGTTTTGAGTCTCGTCCATGGCCTGCAAAAAATCCCACTGTTGAGCCTCGTCCAGATAGGACAGTTCCACAGCGGGATTGAAGGAGATTTTCTTTTCATCTACAAGGTCGAGCAGTTCGGGAATGAGATTCGTCAGGCGGATAAATCGATGCACCTGATTGCGACTATCTCCCGCTTCTTGCCCAACGATATCAAGTGCCTGCAACTTCATCCCAACTTGGGATGAAGTTAAATCCGACCTAGCACCTTGATTTTTTAGAGCTTCCAGCTTCATTTTGTACGCAAAAGCCCTCTCGCTGGGCAGAATGTGTTCACGCTGCAAATTGGAATCCACCATAAGCAAAACAGCGGCATCGTCCGTCATTTCCCGGACGATAACGGGCAGCGTGTCCAGCCCGGCAAGCTCGGCTGCGTGCTGACGGCGGTGGCCGGAGATGATCTCATATCCGCCTTCCGGTCGGGGCCTTGCAATCAGCGGAGCCAGTACGCCGTACTGTGCCACGCTTTCCACCGTGCGCTGCATAGCCTCATCGTCCAGCACCTTGAACGGATGCTCCTTGAAAGGGAACAGCTCCTCGATGGGAATCTGCTGCACTTGCTCCCGTTTTTGTTCCTGCCGGGATTCTTCGGTGGAAAACATCTCATCGAGACCTTTCAGCGCCAAGTTTGCGTTGCTTTTCGGCATCGGCCAGCACCTCCCTCGTCAAAGATTGATACCAAAAGTAACGGGCAAGGATGAGATATTTTTCAGTTTTGCTTGGCATTTTGTCTTTTTTCAGATTTCAGCGTATAAAAAAGCGGACAACCGTTTTGGGGTTGTCCGCAGAAGGATGTATTGTTTTCGTCACTCGATAAATGGGAATTTAGTAACGTAAAAGGAAATATATGACATATACCCAACTAAGTAATCCATGAAAAATCGCCCAGCCGACAGACTTCCACGTTGTATAACTAATAACCATAGCTAATGCACTTCCAAAAGTTATTCTCGTTGATTTATTATCTTCCATTTTTGTTTTCTCCGTATATCCTATTTTCTTAATTCTGCAAACTTGAAGTTTCTCACTTCTTCATCTTAGGGGCAATAAGCAGCACTATTGTTACAAGAAAATATACGCCATACAGTAACCAGGTAATTCTATTGCTCCAAAGGAAACTCTTCTCTGGATGGTTCAACGCAAATATTATAAATGCAATAGCTACAATCAGCATGATCACACCGATAATCCTTGATATACTTTTTTTCATGTAAATCATCTCCTCGTTAAACATGAAGTTATGAATTTCTAATTTTATTAACATTCCGATTCATTAAGTGTCTGCCTAAATTTCTGTATAAAAATACCTTTATCACAGACATTTCCTGATGATGTTCTTTTAGTAAATCATCTGGTGAATCATAGACTCCAAAATCCTGATTGATTCCTTCACTCTGAATATATGTATTATTTCTATCAAAATCAATAATCGGATTTTTAAAGTCTTTAACTGCCACACCATAACCACAAAATGCACCTGTACAATGGCTATTTTTTCTTTGCAACTTTCTCAAATATTCCATATCAAGAATAAATGCCTCTAACTCATACCATTTATCTTCAAAATTCACTTCAACCCAACTATGAAATACATTTTGAGGTGCATTTTTATACACAATTCCTGTCATTGCCCCCTTTTGTAATTTTTTATCAATGGTAAATCCATGTACTCTGCAAGGAATATTACAAGCTCTTAATAATGCCATGAACAAAGTTCCTTTTGTATTGCATTGCCCATAACCATCTGCCAAAACTTTTGATGCAGAAATATTATCATCAATATTATATCCGAACAATATCTCATCTCTTACAAAATTATAAATTGATTTTAATCGTTCAAATACTTCTATATCATTCCAGTTTCTTTCCTGTATTAATCGCTGTATGTTTTTACTTGAATAATCCAACATTTTTGTTTCTCTTAAATATTTTTCCATGCCAAAATTCACTCCATTAAATACCTTTTTCACTGCCTACAGAACTTTTATCGGAAAACCCGATAGAAGTTTTCTTCTCCATCACATAGTTTTTAAGCGTAATTCCCTGCAGGACAACTTGTCACAATCAGTCGTTTTGTGTTCTCTAAGTTTCATCCTTTATCCTCATAAACTTGAATTTTCACGTTAGGTTTCATCCAAATATATTTCTATTTTGCTGAATACCTTATCTTTACAGGATTTAAACTCAGGAGTCTTTTTGATATAGCTGAATATATCTTCTTCAATATCCTCATTCCATATAGTTCGTTGAAAATCTTTATTTTCTTCCGTTGGAATATATAGCACATCCACATGAATTTGATAATACTCTTCCTCATCATTAGGAAATTGTCTAACCAAAGAAAAATTAAACATAGGTTTTCCTGTAAAAGAATAGGTTCCTGTTTCAAATAAAATCATATCTTCTTTAAGTGGCATATTACACATCTCTTCAAACATGCTTACTATGTGTTCCAGACTAGAATTATCTGAAATGCTATTTTGCAAATATCCTAATAAACTTTCCTTTGATGTTCTCTTAAATCTATCAAATAATCCCATTTGAACCCTCCTGTAATTTGTACTTATAGGCTCAGCATAAGTCCCCAATATCATGTGTAATATATTATTACAACCAAACTCTAACCCATGTTGTAATATCGTTCTGATTCTATAAAAGACTCAATAACCGCTTTGCCTATTTCCTCAGCATCTGCATCAGCAAATAGTATAAATTCTTTGATGATTTCATCATATGCATATTGTCTTTTATGTGATTTTTTCATCGAATGTATTATATACTGATTATCTTCAGTGATTTTAACACGAACATAATGATTATTTTTCCAAAAAGCTACTCGGCTTCTATATTTCGTATTTTTCTTCCATGCAGCATTTTCTTTTCGCTCATTAGGCGTCAGCGAAGATAAAGGACTGTTTCTTATGTAATCAAGAGCACTTTTTACCCCTTCACCGACAGAAACAGCATTGTCCAAATCTGATAAATTTATGAACCAATCTGAATCAATCGAATATCCTGCAATATGGTCAATAAGCGGAACAATTAACATTCGCCCCTCTCCCTTATATATAGATATTAATAACGGATATGAATGTAACATCATAAATTCACCTCATTTACAAATACCGATTTTTCAATTCTGTCAACAAAAATTGTTCTATACAAATTCTGCACCCGCTTCATGTAACTTTTTAAAGTACTTATTCTTGTTTTTCTTATACATTGTTCCGATTGCAGCTTCATTCACGATTACTTTATATCCATTTTTTATAGCACCTAATGCTGTCAGTGCAACACAAGCCCCACCATCTACACCCACAACTTCAACATATTCAATATTGTGTTTTTTCAGCAATATATCAAGTCCAGAATTAGTAAATGCATTACCTTTATATTTTATGAATATATTATCAGATACTATATGCAATTCTTTAGCAAAATCAACATCTTCTGTTCCTTCATATGCATGAAATGGTGCAAACTTATTTATCAGATTCTTCTTCATTACATTTTTTATATAAATAACCAAGTTGTTTTCATTAGCATCAATAACCTTATTAACCTCATGAAGTAAATCACTATTATTATATTGAAAGAACCTTGCATGTTTTTCCCCAACACATACATTTTGCATGTCAATTACCAATAGTGCTTTTTCACAGTTCTTTCCCCCATAAAATTTACTTTATCCTGACTATCAGACCACTGTTCTTTTGTAAGATAAGTAAAGTGCTCCGTTCTAACATCTCCCATAAGTGCACAGGGTTTATTTTCTTCCGTATGATGATATTTGAATCCACATTTTTCCTGACAGCGTTTTGATTTTTCATTTCCGTCATAATATCCACACCACATAGCACTACAACCCAAATCTAAAAAAGCATGCTTCTGTAAAGCTCGAACCGCTTCGGGAATCAAGCCCTGCCCCCAGTATGGAACACCTATCCAATATCCAATTTCTATTTCATCATCAGCTGCTTTTGTGTGCGACTGCGCTGGTGTAATCAATCCGATACTTCCAATTGCAACATTATCTTCTCTTAAACACACTGCATATGT
>OLSX01003621.1_pt1 | contig 12350 bp, 12 predicted proteins | sample 1673141 | NCBI WGS metagenome assembly OLSX01 (sample SAMEA3136759, study PRJEB25190) | human gut metagenome | biome: human gut; feature: human-associated habitat; material: faeces | place: Austria | collected 2013
TTAACTTCGGGCGAAGCCCAAACTTCCGTTAACTCCTATTTTGACACACCCTCTTATATTTGTGCCTTATGTTGTATAAACGTTTGTTTATTAGCGTGTAGCATAGAAGCAAGCTCCGCTTACAGCCATACGAGTCTCAAACAAGCCAGCTGCGTCTGGTGTAACACGTATAGTGCTGCCATCGTTTAGATGAGCCTGAATGGTTCCATCGTCATTAAAACGGAAAACCTCAGTCTTCTTGCCATCCTGAATCTGCGACCACGAATTGTTCTTCTTGTCGTATACAAAGCGTATTATCTCACCCTCAGGATTCTTTATCTCATATCCGTCCTTCAATGTAGTAACGGCATAATAGCGTCCGTCCTGACCCATAACGTCCTGTGTTGTGCCTACCTTCTGCGCCAATGGGTTATTGCCTGTCCAGAATTCGATGGTATTGAGTACAAGAGCATCGACAACTGTACACACTGCATATGCTGGAGATATAAGCAAGAAGATGATTTCGTTGAGGAATTTACAGTTGGTTGCGCGCATGTTCCACTTTGCCACGCGGTTGAACAATGAGAAAGAGCCGACGCAAGACGATGTCAACAAGGCTGCTGTCATAAAAAGAGCCGACACTTTAAGATGCTTGATTTTCATAAGTTTTGGGTTTAGATGTTAGTATTGTTGTGCCATATTGTATTTATACGGCTGTAAAGTTAATACAAATTGTTGGATGTACAATATGTTTTGCTTATTATTTGCCTTACCAATGACGGAATAGCTCAAAACCTACACGTACGGTAAATCCATCGACACGCCAATTGCGTTGTGCTAAGAAGGCTGCCAACGAGAAGGCACGGCACGAGAATCCGTAACCATACTCTACGTATGGATGCAGATGTCTAACACTAAGAGCATTGACGTATAGGCGTTCCTTCTCCACAAGACGTCCGGCTATAGGCACCCACGACAGCAATAGCAAAGGCGATTCGTATGCCACATTGGCTCGCACATAATACTCTGAGGCATTGTACCATCCACTATTCAGAAGCTCAAAGGAGCAAGCCCAGTCGTCATTCCATCCACCTGGTATGTTCTCCTCTCTAAAGTTTCTATAGTCAAGAAAGTAGCTGTCCTTGCCCTTATGCGTGTAGAAACCCGTTCCGGCACGCATCTGCAAATAGCTAAGTGCAGACAATTTATACTTGTATTGCCCGTCTATCTCCACTCGCTCGTATGCAAGGTTTGAGCCCCAAAAGCCTTTTATGCTACGCTCGTAATCGGCTGTAAAGATTGGTCCGTTATATCCTATAGGGCGATATGTAAGCTCAAAGATAGGCGCTACTGATGTATAAGCTGCCGGACGACCTGCCACATCAAACGCACTACGGTCTATTGCTGTGCGCTTGTGTACAAGCAAACCCGTCTCCAAGCCCCATTTAGGCGATGGATCATAATGTGCTGACAGACGAAACATATGGTCGCGAAAGTATTTAAGGTTCAGCTTGTCCCAGTCAATACTGTCGCCACGCTCGTTCTTTATCGCATCCACCACCTCCGAATTGGTTATATGCCTGCCACTCGCCCATTCTGTGCGTATATAGGCATCATGCTTGCGGTCAATATAGAAGGTGAATGGAAAGTCGAAGTAGAACTGTTTCTGCTTGAAGGCATAACCCAACTTAAAGCGAGTCTCCAACATCTGGTTGTTGCTGAAGTAATAATTGCCACGAATGTCAAGACGATAAGTCAGTCCACGCTGCGAACTATAACTGAAGTAAAGCGGATTAAGCAGCGGACTAACACGGAAGTGTCCCTGGTCTTTTGAGCCAAAGCGCTGGTTGGTACGCTGAACCATATTGCGTGCCAAAGCATACCACATGCGTTTGCCAAGTATGCCCTTGCTGTCTTTTTGGGATGTTGTGTCGGCAGAAGCACGGTTGCGGCGGGCATAATATCTATCAAAGAGATACTGCTCGTGGCTATTTAGTGGTATCGGGCGTATACGATTTATAAGTGCAGTATCTCGCCTGTTTGTTATAGTGTCTGATATTATCTTGGGCAATCCATACACACCTGTATATTCGGCAGTAATGTCATTGCCCATAAATAAGAAACGTGAGTTAAGAGTACAGTCGCGTGGAAACAACGATGCCTTGCCCTCATCGCCCATAGTAACTGCAAGATGAAACCTCACCATATCATATTCACCATCAAAAGCCGTCTCTATCACACGTCCTGTCTTAGTCTCCACACGTGCCCAACCTTGCACAAGCTTTGTATTGTTAAGTCTTGGTCTGAAGCTTACAAGAGCCACACCTGGCGAGAACATCGTTATACGATAACGATAGAAACGACGGTTGCGATAATGGAATGGCGACACAATACGGCCGTCTATCAACATCTCGTCGTAGATAAAGGGCGTAAGATACTTAAGTACCGTAGGCATAGTGCGCATCTCATGTGGCACAGTAGAACGTTCAAGCAATCGGGTTGCATCAAATTTGTCAGGATGCGCATTGTTCACACGGCTATAAGTCTCGCCTACATGCTCGCGGTCGCCTCCGTTAGCCACAGCAAACATCGTAGGAATAGCAAGCAATATGGCATTGCGTTTATTGGTTCGTATGTCGTATTTAACGTAAGCATAGCTCCCGCCTTTGCCCATACCGGTAGTGTCAACCGAAGCCGCATAACCAAACACACGCTTCATAGTCTGAAGCGTGTATCGCCGGCTTGCCCCTAAAGCAGGAGTTGCGGCACATAAAGCCACAACCATAACGCAAGTCCAAACCAATATGTTATATAGCCGTTGTCTCAATATCTTGCAGTTGTTTGTTCTTCTATTGCCGTTTATACATTTATTTCTGATTGTTCGTTTCGCTGTTTCACTTTGTTTCTTTTCTTTGTCTCTAATTGTTTCTTTTCTTTGTTTCTTTCTTTATTCTAATTGTTCCTTTCTTGGCAATATACTTGCAAAAGTACAGAAAATAAACGTTTCCTCACATTTTTATTCTAAAAATTTGGCGTTTTCCTCAAAAAACACTATCTTTGCACCCGCAAACTTATCCCATAAGGGCATAAGTCGGACTTGTAGCTCAGTTGGTTAGAGCAACAGACTCATAATCTGGAGGTCCCTGGTTCAAGCCCAGGCTGGTCCACGCTTCTATTACAGCGACTTACGCTTCGGCGTAGGCCGCTGTTTTTAGTTTCTGCGTAAACAAACTATTTGAGTTGGGGATGTTTACGTTGTGATATTTTATGAAACTCCCCATCATTCCATAAGATGTTATAAGAAGAGTGGATTTTGTTGGGGTTTTAATGAGTAATTCCAAAGAATACTTTTGTAAAATAATCAAAAATATACATGCTAGATGCGGTTATTTCAGCTAAAAGTTCTATATTTGCCATCGAAAGATGGGATTTTACTCAGTCCGTTGAGTAAAATTACTCAGCCGACTGAGTAAAATTATTCATTATGCTGAGTAAAACAACTTGAAAAGCCCCAATTAAATATAATAAGACTATACATATCACATTATCATCTATAAGCAACAGACCATGTACAAAAGAAAGATATATGATACCATCATCAAGAGATTAGGTGAACAAAGAATGTTCATTCAAGTAATCATGGGACCACGACAGATTGGAAAATCTACCGTTATCAAGCAAGTATTGGATGATTTAAGTAAACCGTTTCTTTTCTATTCTGCCGACACCATACCTTCAACATCTTCCACTTGGATTAGCGATTGCTGGAATAATGCGCGTCTTCAAATGCGCACACAAGGACTTGAAGAAATGATCTTGGTTATTGACGAGATACAAAAACTTAAAAACTGGAGTGAATATGTAAAGAAAGAATGGGACGCTGATAGTCTAAATCACATCAACATCAAAGTGGCATTATTAGGCTCATCAAGGGTGTTATTAGAAAAAGGATTGGCAGAATCTCTCATGGGACGATATGAGGAAATCAGAATGAGCCATTGGAGTTATCCAGAAATGAAAGAAGCCTTTGGAATGACTATTGAACAATACATCTATTTTGGAGGCTACCCAGGAGCTGCCATGCTTATTGGTGACGAAGAACGTTGGAAGAACTATGTTAGCGGAGCCATCATTGATGCTACTATAAACAAGGACATCTTGATGGATTCTCCAATAGGAAAGCCTGCTCTGCTTCGTCAAACTTTCGAATTGAGCGTAGCTTATTCGGGTAAGATACTTTCTCTAACAAAAATGCTGGGAATATTGCAAGATGCTGGCAACACAGTTACATTGGCAGGCTATCTAAATCTTTTGAGCGATAGCGGACTTGTCACAGGACTACAGAAATTCTCTATAGATGTAGCCCGCAAACGTGCCAGTATTCCTAAATACCAAGTGTACAATAATGCCTTATTGAGTTCTCAATTAGGTTTAACATTTCAAGAAGCCGTTTCTGATAGTAAGCAATGGGGACAATTCTTTGAATCCGCCATAGGAGCCTACATATTAAGCGAAGCTTTTACCCATCGTTTTGAAGTCTTTTACTGGCGAGAAGGCAACGACGAGGTTGACTTCATCCTCAAGAAGAATCAGAAATTCATAGCTATAGAAGTAAAAAGTAATGGAGAGGCTTATACCACGGGCTTAGAGCGTTTTCGCAATCTATTCCATCCGTCGGCAATATTTATCGTAGGCGAGAAAGGTATCTCACCAGAAGTTTTCTTGAACATGGATCTAAGAAAACTATTTGAACAACTTAATGACAAATAATTATGGCAAAAATAAAATACGTGAAGAGGAAGTAAAGAATAAAATTCGCCAAGAATTCTTTCAAGACTATGATGCGACACCTATCTTGGGCGCTTGTAAATGGCTAAAATTTACAAGCGCTTACAAGGTTTACACGCGGTTTTTACTTGCAATAGAGGATGCACGCATAACGTAAGTGCCTGATTATCTGAATTTATTGTTATACAGTGAGAGCTTGTAAGAAACAGAAAAATTCCGTGGGGGTTCCGTGTGCACAACTATCATATACAAAGACATCGCATAGTATGGCGCTATAAATACTCTTGGCTATGCAACAGAAGAGGACAATGTGATAAAAGTGGTAGACAACAAACTTGCCAATGAATTATTAGACGTTCTGCCCACTTCTTAAATTCTGCGTAAACAATGCGTAAACAAACTGTTTGAGTTATGGACATTCAATGGTATGCCACAAAACATCAAATAGAGATAACTCGCTAATTATCAACAAAAGTTTATAATAACGAAATATCACAGACTATCATTCTGTTGGTCTCATAATCTGGAGGTCTCTGGTATCTTCCCTACGGTCAGAGGGTCTCCCTTTGGTCAACAAATCTCAAGCCCAGGCTGGTCCACGCTTCTATTACAGCGACTTACGCTTCGGCGTAGGTCGCTGTTTTTGGTTTACGGGAAAACAATGGGAAAACACAGCCGTTTTGATAATTCTGTGATTTTTTGATAAACAGCCCATCATATCATTGTCAGTAAAACGTATAAGTAAGGCTTTATGGAGTATCAAAATCAGCTCTGGAAAACAGCGAAAACTGAATTAGCGAGATTTTGGGGATGCGTTTAATAGAATATAAAGGGTATCTTATATAACAATGAGCACAGAGAAAAGCAGGACGTTCTCTATGCTCATTCCGACAATCTAAAAGTTTGGTATTCTTAGTATTGCTCTTCTATCTCCAACCTTTTAGCTCTGGCTGTTGCGATACCTAACAAGATGGATTCTGGATAATCCTCGTCATTTACAAGGCAATGCATTATTTCTGTAAGCAACTCTTTTTCCATGCATCCCGCAGCTAAATCAAGCGCTATATCTTCCATGTTTTTCATGAAGTTTTGCGCAACGAAGAGGTAACCATTTTGCAAGAATAAGTACATTGTAAGTGTTATAGAAATTCGTTTGTTACAATCACTAAAGTAATGTCCACGGCACAAACTGTACATCATATATGCTGCTTTATCCGCAATTTCCGGATAATACATGTCATTTTGGATTTTTTCCAGCATAAGTTTTATACCACCTTCGTCCCGTACTCCTGCCATTCCACCACCACTTTTTTCTATGGTTTTATGATATATCTTTAAGGCTTGTTCGTAATCAATATAGTCTATTCCCATACTTCTATTGTTTTACTGTTTTAGATGATCGAGAACATCTTTGTTGTCCTCAAGAAGTTTATCAAAGTCGATAGAAAGGTTTCCTATAAATTTTTGATACTCTTCAGGCATAACAGCACGAACGTATGCTGCAAGATTTCCATGATAAACATTTCTAAGAGCATTATCTCTTGATGCCATTTTTATACGCGCATCCTCAATTACAGGTCTGACAAGTGGATTTTTTGACAATTCTATTATTATCATATTTACATCCTTAACCGACAATTCCCCATTGGCACTAGCCTGTTCCTTTATTTCCTCTGCTGTGGCATTTTCAAATGAAGAAACAGCAACTAAAACTTCAGCATATAGCGTACGACGTAGACTATCTTTTTTACTAAGTACCAAAAGTTTTTTATATTCAGACGCCTTTTCACAGAATACAACCTTATAAATTGTGTCCATGATTTGGGAGTACTTGAATTTATTGTTTTTATCAACATAATCTCTTATTGCATCAGTCAACTTCTCGTAGTAATTCTCTTCCGATAATGCAGAGGTCACATAGTTTTGATCACGTCGATTAATAAACTTGGTTGATCCTCCACTTTTTTCATTCAATATAGATATTACAATATCCAAAATATGACTTCTCACTTCCTTTGCTTTTTCACTGGTAGTGAGTAACATTCCAAGATTAAGGAATGATCTAAAATCAAAAACTCCAAGTACAGTAGTTTTGGTAGGGAAATCAATTTCCTTACCAATGGCAGATTTAAATTCTTTCAGAGCTTCCCCTTGTAGAACCCTATAGCCATTTGAAACAAGTTCTTGTTCGTAATGGCTTAAACAATTAGTCAATGTTCTTATATCAACGCCATAATACTCCGCTGCTTTTTGTCTTGTGATAACATACTGACCTTGGAATTGTACGAAATCCACATCCAGTGATTCTCTTATTTTAGGTAGGGCCACTGGATTATTCAATATGTTTTGTCTATCTATTTCAGATGTTGTCAAATCTTTCGCCATATATTATCAACTTTAAATAAACTATTATAAACAGCAAAGTTATTGTCACTTGCAAAGGTACAGAAAAAATGCTTTTCAACATAATATGCTCTTCTTTTTACTTAATAGAATCTTATATGTTTAGATTTAACTAAGTGATTTCACAAAATCCCTATATAAAAATGCTATAGCAAAGTATGAAACACTTTTTTAGCAACCAAGATCTATATAAAATCCTTAATTTCTCTTTCAAAACTATACATAAAAAGCTTACTCCGTTTTTGTCTAATAGTGCACATAATGTCTTTTTGTACAATACGAACTAACTTTGCCATCGGATTCCTAATCTGGAGGTTCTAGGTTCAAGCCTAGCTGGTCCACATTGAAAATGAAGCAGTTACGAACGTCGTAACTGCTTTTCCCGTATAGTAGTGCAAACATACTGTTTGAATAATTGGGAATGTTTGCGCCATGATGCGTTGTGAAACGCCGTAACCATATAATCATAATGGCAAGTCCCATCGGCATATAGTATATATGCGGTTGGGACTTTAATCGTTAAAGGTCAAAAGATAATTCTGCCGTTGTTATATCAGTGTTCGTATGTTCTCTATCAAAGAGTAGGTGTGAGTTAGGTGTTCCAATGAAGATAATACACATGTTTTCTTCCCTTCCACGGCATCTACAAACCCCTTTATCGTGTCGTAATAGCCTTGAGACACAATTTGGTTATTCACTTGCAAAGGTACAAAGTTGTTCCTTTCAAGCAGACTGACGGTTGTCTTTCCACACGGAAACACTTTTTCCATCGGTATTCCCATTAGTATTCTTGATTTGTGCCGGAGAGTTAAGCTGTCGAATTGATCCATCTCATAAACCCCTCTGTCTGTGTTTATGGTCCAGTGTTCTTTTGCATCACTCCAAGAATAACCCGTCGACAGTTCAAGAATGCCTGTGGCACAATGGTGTTCAAGAATGAGCATCAGAGTATGATTTTCAACATTTACCGCAGATTTTACTTGGCCTTCGCCAAATAGATATGTCATGCAATCTAATGGGTGGATAAAGAGGTCGAGCAAAGCATCACCTTCAGGATAGGCACCTGTCAGATATTTAAGATTATAGCATACAGCACCTTTGCTCTTTTTCAACTCCTTCTGCAAAATGCGCATGATTGGCGAGTTCCGCTTTTGTAGTCCAACTTCCACTATGGTGTCATGCTCCTTTTGCAAATCCGTCAGCCGTGCCAACTCTTCCAAGCTTTGACAAGGGGGCTTTTCGATGAATAGTGCCTTGCCGCTCTTCAGCACTTCTGTGGCTATTGCAAAATGCGCTTGTGGAGCAGCTGAGACAAAAACGCCTTTAACATCTTTGTCAGCCAGTATTTCCTGCAAGGAAGTGGTAGCATGCACACCAGGGTAAGCGTTTTCTATCAAAGGCAATTTATTAGCGGACTTGCAGCAAATGTATTTCAAGGGCACATGCAGGAAGGCAAGCACAGGATACAGATTATTCATGCTATGATTGCCTATTCCGACAAATGCGTATTTGCCGAGATAATTGTGCCTTAAAAGACTGGTGCTTCGAGAGTGCTTGTAGCGGTCGATTAATTGCTTTGTGTATCTCATCTTCTGATAATTCGTTTCATGTATTGTTTGTAGGTCACGTCCTGATTGCTTGTCCATTGATATTTGCCGTAGAACCATTCTATCATTCTCTTGGTAAAGACTTTCTCGAAGTTGCGCAACAAGATGATGTCATACTTGCGATGGAAGTTAATCCAGCAGGCATTGCAGCTCTTGGAATGCTGGCATTGTACATGGACGGCTTGGCGAGAGTTAAATATCTCGTCCAAAGAGTTCTCATGTATATTGCCGAGTTTTACGCCCAGGTTTTGGCACAACGGCACATCACCATTAGAATGAATGACCAGTTCGCTGAATATGCTTTGGCATCGCAGTTTCAGATGGCCGTTTCTCCACTCTTCATACAAAGCTACAAAGTCGAAATTCTCTTCTGTCTCATGAATATTGGCAGGGATGCTTTGTATGAAGTTGCTCATGTCAGCTTGGAGCAAATCGGCTGTAGTGTTGAAGAAATCCATCGTTCCATAAATGCCGATGCGGATATCTACCTCGTATTTCCTTGCCACACGTATCACATAGTCCATATCCTTGAAGGTGTTCCATGGAGAAAGGCAGAACATCAAAGAAACGGGAACCTCATCTTTCAAGGTCTCAACCACTTCTACCACCTTGTCATGACCATTGCAACCTCTCATTGCTTTGTATGTGTCTTTGTCACCGTCCAACGACACATACAGATGGCGGGGACGGTATCTACGCACAGCATCAATAACCTTCTTCGGGTTGAGGCAATTGGACAATAGCGTATAGTTAGGGTGGTGGTGCATAAACCACTCCATGATGTCAGTGGCTTCAGGGTGGAGAATAAACTCTCCGCCTTCCAATCCCACAACAGTGTTTTTGGTGATACATCGGCTTGCCATAATCTGCTGAATGTCGTGTAACGACAAATGCTCTTCAGGCTTTTGCCAAATAGAGCAATGCTTGCAGCGCGATTGGCATTTTGTTGTGGAATAAATCATCAGTGTGCTCAGCTTCTTATGCCGAGGGCGAAGAATATTGTTGAGGTATAGCACCCCATTGCGCAGGTAGTCTGTTGTATTGTACATTTTGTCTTTTGAAACGTTTATGCTTCTGTCAATAAGAGGCGACAAAAGTTCAAAAGACTGCATGACAAGCGTATTACCATGTAAACCTGATGCCGAAAGGTATAGTGAAAGAGAACGGATTTTCAGTCCAAGTTGTATGGATAGAGCTGCCGTTTGGCACATACCAGTTAAACGAAGGTTCTATGTAGACACCCCACTTAGGAGCAAATTTATATTGCACTCCAATACTTGTGCCAATGCTCCATTGCAGCGAAGGCGTGACGTGCCAATCGCTCGTATATGGTGTAACGTTTCCTACAACATATCTTTCGCTCGTTTTACCATATATAGGTATATGTAGGGCACCGCCCAACGAAGAGTAAACAGACCAATTCTTGACGTCAATCCATTTATACGACACTTGCAAAGGTATTCCCAAGTAATGCACCTGTTGGTCCCGATAGAGGTAATATGCACCTTCGCCTAACGTGAAGTCGGACTTCAGCAAAGAATACTGCAAGCCTGTCTCCAGGTTCCAATTTTTCCCGAATGATTTTGTTACAGAAAGTCCAAAGGTAATTGGCTTGCTGTGGTGTTCATGCTCCTCTATTTTACCCTTGTTGTTCTTGGCTATTTCCATGAGAGCCTTTTCCTCCTCCGACATACCGTCATGCCCAGTCCGCTGCAGATATTGATAATATTCCTCCCAAGTTGTGAATGTTTTAGGAGCAGAGGGGTGAGGCCCGTCAGTAATATCGTCATCAGTGCTGCCCACAAACATTCTATAAGCATTCTGAGCCAAATCCGAGCCAAGAGAACCTGTTGCAAGCAACTGCCATTGGTGCTTTTTACCCGTTTGCCTGTTTGCAGCAAGGTGATGTCCTGTTTCTATGCAAGGCAGTTTGAATGTATCAGGTAAAATGCTATCATTATTTTCCACCGCCACTAACTTATGCGATACGGAATCCATAGGAGTATATGTACTATCCTTAGATAGAATTTCTACAGGTGGCATAATCGTTGATACACCGCATCTGTTGCGGCGTACTTCTGCAACAGAATTCGCAGAAACCACATTCACTGCATCGTGAGGCTCTTTCTTTCCTGCTTGCCTGATTGGGTATCTCTTTTCACTGGCTATATTGGACTTTTGTACATTGTCCTTACCTTTGTTTATGAGCCAATATATGCCAAGAGGAGTGCAAGCCAACACCAATATAACAAGCCCCATACCCCTCCTGTTGATAATCTTGCGCAACATGGCCTTAGCCCTTGATAGTTGAGAAGAAGAACTATGTGGTTCAATGCCCAATCTTTCGGCTATTTCTTGATGCGAATAGCCTTCAATAACCGACATTCTAAACACTCGTCCATATCCTTTAGGCAACTGGTCTATCAACTCAAGCAAATCCTTCTCAGCCAATAGCGAATCGGAAGATACGGCACGACCATTATCCATTTCCTCTTCCATAGTACTCGAAAAAGGAACCAGTGGCATCTTTCGTTTCTGTGCCAGATGTTTCAAAGCCACATTTTTCGTAATTGTAGCCACCCACTCTCCAAACTTTGAAGCATCTCGGAGTTGGAAGATAGAATAATAAGCACGGATAAACGCCATTTGGACGAGGTCATTCACTATGTCCTCGTCCTCATTGGTTATGTTGACACATACATTTCTCATCATCGGAGCGTATGTTTCATATAATGTTTCCAGAGCTACATTGTCTCCTTCTTTTATTCGTCCTATCAGTTCTTCTATATCCATGTTTAGGGCAATGAGTATGCAATTTCTATATTAAGATACCTCGTTACAGAAAAAGACTGCATGGCAATGGTGAAATTCTGCTGCCCCTGCCATGGGACACCAAGGCACGCGGTAAAAACGAAACCGCGCCCGCACCTCAACCAACAAAGGAGGAGGCACGGGCGCGGTTTGCTGCGCTGACGACGGGGGGGCTAATAATCGCTGCTCCCCATCCACCATGGCATAGTCCAGTCGCCATCAAGCGCTTGGCGCGCCGACCACGCAATATACCATGATATGACAATCACAATAAATAGCACTATGCTTAAAAATATCAAAAAGTCGCAGATATACACGTTGCAAAGGATAGTAACGACAACTGCAGAGGCTATCATGGATAACACGCACACCGCTCCAGCCCGCTCCATGCGTCGCTCAAGGGCTATGCGCTTAGGGTCAGTTTCGGGGCTCTCGGTTATTTTGATTTCGAGCCGCGCGTCTATTCGTTTTGGAAATTTGCTCATAATCGCAGGATATTAAAACACATGCCGCAAATATAGGCAAATATAATTGTATATAGTAAAAAGATGGAAAAAAACGACATAACATTCAGTCTGCACCTCACGCTCGACGGCAAGGAGCACCTTGTGACGGCGGCTGCTGCGGCCAAGGAAGTACAGCGCGCTGTAGACCAGTCGCGCACGGCGTACAGTTCGTACACAAATATTTGCTCTCTTCCCGTCATTCCTCATGTAAAAGAGTGCGTGTGTTTTTACTGCCATCTTACACTTTTTATGCGTA
>OLSX01003637.1_pt1 | contig 12297 bp, 10 predicted proteins | sample 1673141 | NCBI WGS metagenome assembly OLSX01 (sample SAMEA3136759, study PRJEB25190) | human gut metagenome | biome: human gut; feature: human-associated habitat; material: faeces | place: Austria | collected 2013
TCCTTTGCTTTTTCCATCCACATATCCAGTGACTTGAAATGCTATATTTTCTTCCAATTTTTTTATTCTTTTGTTCTCATTTTACTCCAACGTGCAATATTTTTTGATTGCTGTCTCATACAGATTGTTTCCCTCACTGTCAATTACTACAATTACAGGAAGGTTTTCCACTTCAAGTTCTCTTATAGCCTCTGTTCCTAAGTCATCATAAGCAATAACTGTGGATTTCTTGATACATTTACTAAGAATTGCTCCTGCTCCTCCTACTGCTGCAAAGTACACAGCACCGTTTCTTACGATTCCATCAATTACTGCCTGTGAACGCTTTCCCTTTCCTATCATTCCTTTAAGTCCTAAATCAAGAAGGTCTGGTGCATATTTATCCATACGGCTTGCTGTTGTCGGACCTGCTGAACCTATTGGTCTTCCTTCTCTTGCCGGAGATGGTCCCATGTAATATATTATATTATTTTTCATGTCTATTGGAAGTGGCTGTCCAGCTGACAGAGCCTCTGCCATTCTCTTATGTGCTGCATCTCTTGCTGTATATATTATTCCTGTTATGTATACATAATCTCCTGAGTGAAGACTCTTTGCATCTTCATCACTTATTGGTGCATTAATATATTTATCCATGATTAGCCTCCCTGATTATATTACCCTGTGTGAATGTCTGTTTACATGGCAGCAAATGTTTACTGCAACCGGAAGTCCTGCAATATGTGTAGGATATGTCTCTATATTGATTGCAAGTGCTGTCTGTGTTCCTCCAAGTCCACCAGGACCTATTCCTAACTTATTGATTTTCTCAAGCATTTCTTTTTCCAAGTTACGGACATATTCAACTGGGGATTCTTCATTCAGGTCTCTTGTTAATGCTTTCTTTGCAAGATAAGCACATTTTTCAAATGTTCCTCCAATTCCTACACCGACTACCATCGGAGGACATGCATTAGGACCTGCATCCTTTACCGCCGTAAGTATTGCTTCCTTGACACCTTCTATTCCATCTGCCGGCTTTAACATGAATACTCTGCTCATGTTCTCGCTTCCGAATCCCTTAGGTGCAACTGTTATGTCGACCTTGTCTCCTGGAACTATGTTAAAATGTATTACTGCCGGAGTGTTATCTTTGGTATTCTCTCTGTAGATAGGATCTTTTACAACCGACTTTCTTAAATATCCATCAACATATCCTCTTCTTACACCCTCATTAATTGCATCTGTGATATCTCCGCCTGTAAGATGGACATCCTGACCAACATTAATGAATACTACTGCCATTCCTGTATCCTGACATATAGGTATCATGTCCTCTCCCGCAACTTTTAGGTTTTCTTCAAGCTGCCCAAGAACCTGCTTTCCAAGTGCAGACTCTTCGTTTTTTACTGCATTTTCAAAAACATTCTTCATATCATCTGTGAGAAAATGATTTGCCTCTATGCACATTTCTTTAATGTTGTCTGTTATTATTGATACATTAACCTCTCTCATTCCCAATTCCCTTCTTGTATTTTAATTATTAATTAATCCAGTAAATACTAAAAACCTTTTTAATTCTTCACGCCAGAATTTCCATTCATGTCCGATTTTTTCAATTTCATCGTATACATAATTGTATTCAATATGGCTCATGAAATAATCTCTCAATATATGATTCATGTCTATCCATGGATCAAGTTCTCCGCAGGCATGGTATATTTCAGGTTTTACACTTTTCTGCTCTATTAATCTGTCTGCCTGATATGTGATTCCGTATTCTGTTTTATGCAGGTCTCCATCACCATAAAGCTCTATTCTTCTTATTGACTTTTCACTTCCATCATTAAGAAATTCTGAATCAGCTTTGTCACCTGCTGAAAATGCTCCTACAGTTCCATATTTTTCAGGATATCTGAGTGCAATATGAAGACAGCCGTATCCACCATTAGAAAATCCTGATACGTAATTATTCTCTCTTTTATCAGAAAGACATGGAAACATATTCATAATTATATTGAATAATTCTTTTCCAACATATGACTCATACTTATCTCCAATATTCATATTAACATAGCATGAATTCTGCACATTTGGAAGTACTGCTGCAAACCTGCCCTCATCAACATATTCTGTTATTGGTGAATGATACAGCCATACAGTATTATCACCACTGCTTCCATGATATAACCATAATACAGGAAGCTTCTCATCATTTTTCATATCTGATGGGAGAATAACTGTGCATTCCATATTACGCTTAAGATATATAGAAAAATGATTAATATTCATTACTGTTGCCATATATATCCTCCATCCTGTACGACTGCTCTTTTATTATATTAACTGTCTCATGTATGCATTTATCCCAGAAAATAAAATCATGATTACCAGCAGTTTCATAATAATTCACTTTAAGTCCTGCATCTGATGCATATTTATTCCATTGTCTGCTCATTGGAAGTATCTGATCATATAATCCACATCTAATGTAAAATTCCGGATAATTTTCCACATTTGTCTTGAAATTATCCTCTTTTAAACAGTTCATTATATCAAATCGGTTATCTGATAATTTTCCCCTGTCTCCAAATATCTGATATGTGTTTATTCCCTGTGGGTTGTCAAATCTTTTCTCTATATCAAGCAGTCCTGAATATGAGAACACCTTGCCATATACATCAGGCTTAATAAGTGCAGCATGTACTGCTCCATATCCACCCATTGACATTCCTGCTATGTAACGGTCTTTTCTGTCACATGATAATCCAAACCAGTTAGTACAGGTTTCTATAAGTTCTTCTGTTAAAAATGTAAAATATTTTCTTCCATGTACATTTGTTATCCCCTGAAATCATTATGACCGCTATATCAGTATTATCTACATAATCTGCCACTCTGGATTTCGTAATCCATGTTGTATAATCTCCTCCCATTCCATGAAGAAGATATAAAGTCTTATAACTGCCTCTTCCCTGAGGAATAATTGCATTAATCATAACGGGCATACCAAGTGTTTTTGATTCATAATTAATATTAATTAAAGCCATGTTATCTCCTGCTAAAAAGGAAACCGTCACATATATAAATGTGGCAGTTTCCTTAAGATTAATCTTCAGATTCTACTGTTTTATCTGTGTCTTCTTCAAAGCCCTCTGCATCCTTACCATCTTCATCAGCAGGCTGCTTCCTTACTTTGGCAATTGTTGCTACTTTAATTCCTTCATCAAGGTTAATAAGTTTAACACCTGATGTTATTCTTCCAAGATTAGATATATCTGAACACTGAAGTCTGATTATAATTCCTTCTGTTGTAATAAGCATTACTTCTCTTGAATCATCTACAGCCTTAGCTCCTACGACATTACCTGTCTTTTCTGTTATCTTGTAACATTTGACACCTTTACCACCACGATGCTGAACTGTATATTCGTCAATGTCTGTTCGCTTACCCATACCATTCTCTGAAACTATAAGCATAGTATCTCCCTGGGTACTTACCTGAACACCAACAACTTCATCCTCATCCATAAGACTCATACCTATAACACCCATTGCTGAACGTCCCGTAGGTCTTACATCTGTTTCCTTAAATCTTATACACTGTCCAAGCATTGTTACCATAAGAATCTCTGCCTGATCATCTGTAAGTTTAACTTCTATAAGTTCATCATCTTCTCTTAAGTTAATTGCCTGGATTCCTGTCTTTCTTATATTGGCAAAATCTTTAACAGGTGTCTTTTTAACTATACCCTTCTTAGTTGCCATAAACAGGTAATCTGTATCCTGAAGTGTATCAATTTTAACAGGAACTACTGCTGTGATTGTCTCACCCGGTGCTAACTGTAAAAGATTAATTATTGCAGTTCCTCTTGAAGTTCTTGATGCTTCAGGAATTTCATAAGCCTTTAACTTATAAGCTCGTCCTGTGTTAGTAAAAAATGTAAGTACATGATGTGATGTTGTCATGAATAAATCTTTGATATAATCATCATCAATTGTCTGCATTCCCTTTATTCCCTTACCACCACGATGCTGGCTCTTAAAGTTATCAGGTGTCATTCTCTTTACATAACCCAAGTTAGTTCTTGCAATAACACATGGTTCATCTGGAATAAGGTCTTCCATTGAAATATCGTATTCATCATATCCGATAGAAGTTCTTCTGTCATCACCATACTTGTCTGCTATCTCTGAAATTTCAGTCTTGATAACTCCAAGAAGCAACTTCTTATCTGCAAGAATTGCCTTGTATTCTTTAATCTTTTCATGAAGTTCCTTCAACTCAGCTTCAAGCTTGCTTCTTTCCAGACCGGTCAGAGCTCTCAGACGCATATCTACGATAGCCTGTGCCTGTGCTTCTGAAAGTGCAAATTCAGCAATTAAGCTTTCCTTGGCAATCTGTACATTTGCAGAACCTCTGATTATTGATATAACTCTGTCTATATTATCTAAAGCAATCATTAAGCCCTCTAAAATATGGGCTCTTTCTTCTGCCTTATTAAGATCAAACTTTGTTCTTCTTGTAACGACTTCTTCCTGATGAAGAAGGTAATACTTTAACATGTCATACAGGTTAAGTACCTTTGGCTGGTTATCTACTAATGCAAGCATTATTACACCAAATGTATCCTGTAACTGTGTGTGTTTGTATAACTGGTTAAGTATTATGTTAGGATTGACATCTCTTCTTAACTCAATGGCAATTCTCATACCCTCTCTGTCAGATTCATCTCTTAAATCTGTGATTCCATCAATCTTCTTATCTCTTACAAGCTCTGCTATTTTCTCGATAAGCTTTGCTTTATTAACCATGTATGGAAGTTCTGTAACTACAATTCTGTTCTTGCCATTATTCATTGGCTCAATATTAGTTACAGCTCTTACCTTTATCTTGGCTCTTCCTGTACGGTAAGCCTCTTCAATTCCCAACTTGCCGATGATTGTTCCACCTGTAGGGAAATCAGGACCTTTAACTATATCAAGAATTTCCTCAATTGTTGTGTCTCTGTCTTCTTCCACCTTATTGTCAATCATCTTTACAACAGCACCTATAACTTCTCTTAAGTTATGAGGTGGAATATTAGTAGCCATACCTACGGCAATACCTGATGTACCATTACATAACAGGTTAGGATATCTTGATGGAAGTACTGTAGGTTCTTTTTCTGTTTCATCAAAGTTAGGTATGAAATCTACAGTATCTTTGTTAAGATCTCTTGTCATCTCCATAGATATCTTGCTGAGTCTCGCCTCTGTATATCGCATGGCTGCGGCTCCATCACCATCGACTGAACCAAAGTTACCATGTCCGTCAACAAGTGGATATCTTGTATTGAAATCCTGAGCCAGCTTTACTAATGCCTCATAAATTGATGAATCACCATGTGGGTGATATTTACCCATTGTATCACCAACGATACGGGCACATTTTCTATGTGGCTTATCAGGACCGTTGTTAAGTTCTATCATTGAATATAGAATTCTTCTCTGTACCGGCTTAAGACCATCTCTTACATCCGGAAGTGCTCTGGAAGCGATAACACTCATGGCATAATCTATATAATAGTTTTCCATGGTTTTCTGCATATCGACTTCTTGAACTTTATCAAAGATATGTTCATCCATTATTATAATTCCTTTCCGTGAAGTTATTAATTAACGCAATGTGTAAATCTGGAATACGCCATGCGTAAATCCTAATCACGCGCATTCGTAAAATCTGATGATTTTACTCATGGTGCTAGTCGCACCATACAAGACAACATCACAATATTATTTAGCGTGCAAGCACGCACATAATATTCCGATATTGTCTTATGCGCTGCTCGTTAGATATCCAAATTCTTTACAAACTTAGCATTTGCTTCTATGAAATCTCTTCTTGGCTCTACCTTGTCACCCATAAGTGTTGAGAATGTTACATCAAGTTCTGAATCATCATCTTCATTCATATTAACTCTTAATAATACTCTCTTGTGTGGGTCCATTGTTGTTTCCCATAACTGCTCTGCGTCCATCTCACCAAGTCCCTTATAACGCTGGACTTTATTATTCTGGTCTCTTCCAATCTCAGTCATGATTGCATTAAGCTCATCATCATTATAGGCATACCACACTTTTTTATTCTTCTCAACTTTATAAAGTGGTGGCTGTGCAAGATATACATGTCCTTCTCTTATCAGATCAGGCATGAATCTGTACAGGAATGTGAGAAGAAGTGTTGCAATATGTGCACCATCTACATCGGCATCTGTCATAATAATAATCTTGTGATAACGAAGCTTGCTTATATCAAAATCTTCATGAATACCTGTACCAAATGCAGTAATCATCGCTTTAATCTCTGCATTTCCAAGTATTCTGTCAAGTCTTGCTTTCTCAACGTTAAGAATCTTACCACGAAGTGGAAGGATTGCCTGTGTAGCACGGCTTCTTGCAGTCTTTGCAGAACCACCGGCTGAATCTCCCTCAACGATATATATCTCACAATTCTTAGGATCTTTATCTGAACAATCAGCTAACTTGCCAGGAAGTGAAGTGCTTTCAAGTGCAGTCTTTCTTCTTGTTAAGTCTCTTGCTTTTCTTGCAGCTTCTCTCGCTCGCTGTGCAAGCAACGATTTTTCACATATAGATTTTGCAACTGCAGGATTCTGCTCAAGGAAGTAAGTAAGCTGTTCACTTACTATACTGTCAACTGCTCCCCTTGCAACTGTATTACCAAGCTTCTGCTTAGTCTGTCCTTCAAACTGCGGATCTTCAATCTTAACAGATACGATTGCTGTGAGACCTTCTCTTATATCATCACCTGAAAGTCCCTGATCACTATCCTTAAGAATCTTATTCTTTCTTGCATAATCATTAAAAGTCTTAGTCAGTGAATTTCTGAAACCAGTCAGATGTGTACCACCTTCAGGCGTCTTAATATTATTAACAAATGAATCGACAACCTCATTGTATCCATCATTATGCTGGAATGCTACTTCAACCTGAACATTGTCTTTCACACCTTCACAATAAATAATCTGGCTATATAAAGGTTCTTTACTCTTATTAAGATACTGAACAAATTCCTTGATACCACCTTCATAATGGAATACTTTCTGCTGCTCAAGACCTTCTCTTAAATCAGTAAGAGTAATCTTGATTCCCTTAGTAAGAAATGCCATTTCTCTTAATCTGTGCATAAGAATATCAAATTCAAATACAGTTGTTTCCTGAAAAATCTCTGAATCAGGAAGAAAAGTAACCTGAGTTCCTGTATCCTCAATATCGCAGTCACCTACTATCTTAAGGTCATAACATATCTTTCCTCTTTCGTATCTCTGCTGATAAATGTGTCCATTTCTCTTTACCTGAACTTCAAGCCATTCAGACAAAGCATTAACTACAGATGCACCAACACCGTGAAGTCCTCCTGACACCTTATATCCTCCACCACCGAATTTACCTCCGGCATGAAGAACGGTATATACAACTTCAATGGCAGGTCTTCCTGTCTTATGATTAATATCAACAGGTACACCTCTACCATTATCAATTACAGTGATAGAGTTATCTTTATTAATCATAACCTCAATATGTGTACAAAAACCTGCTAAAGCTTCGTCAATTGCATTATCAACTATCTCATACACAAGATGATGAAGTCCTCTTCCTGATGTACTTCCAATATACATACCAGGTCTTTTTCTTACAGCTTCAAGACCTTCGAGTACCTGAATCTGGTCTCCACCATAATTCTTCTCTGCATTCTGATCTGCCACTTTAATTCCTCCTTGTTTTACAAAGCAAAATGTAATTAATTCTCATTAACTACATGACCATCTGTTACTTTAAATATTTTGTTGATATTCATTCTGTTATTAATAAACTCTTCAAGTCCGGTGCATGTAACAATCGTTTGTATATCTCCAATACTGTTTATCAGAAAATTCTGTCTGTTACTGTCTAACTCAGACAAAACATCATCAAGAAGAAGTACCGGAGTATCTTTAATTACAAGTTTCACAAGTTCTATCTCAGATAATTTAAGTGAAAGTGCAGCTGTTCTTTGTTGTCCCTGTGAACCATATTTTCTCACATCATTGTCATTTATTAAAAATATAAGATCGTCCTTATGAGGTCCTTTACCTGTAACCTTGTATTTAATATCCTTTTGTCTTGAATTTCTTACTTCTTCTTCAAAATCATTCACATCAACATCAGGAACATAACATACTTTAATATTCTCAATACCACCAGTAAGTCTGGAATGAATATCACTGATTATTGTGTTAATCTTTTCTATGAAACTTTTTCTGCCTTTAATAATAAGGCTTCCATACTTAACAAGCTGCATGTCCCATATATCAAGAGTCTGCATCAGCTGTTCTGATGGTGAAAATGCTATATCTTTGAGAAGCTTGTTTCTCTGATTAAGTACTTTGTTGTAATTAACAAGGTTACTAAGATATATCTTGTCAAGCTGGCTAAGTTCCATATCCATAAATCTTCTTCTCTCTGAAGGACCGTTTTTTATAATATTAAGATCTTCCGGAGAAAAGAAAACAATATTAATAATTCCAAAAAGTTCAACAGCTTTTTTTATAGGAATACCATTAACTGCTATACCCTTGGTTTTATTCTTCTTAAGGTGCATGTCTATGCGGTATTTCATACCATGCTTTAAGACATTTAGTTTAATATGCGATTCATCTTCTCCAAATCTGATTATTTCTCTGTCTTTACTGCCACGATGTGACTTAGAAGTTGAACACATATATATTGATTCTAATATGTTAGTCTTTCCCTGGGCATTGTCACCATATATTATGTTTACATGCTCATTGAAATTCATATCCAGAAATTCATAATTTCTGTAATCCTTTAACTCAACAGATTCGACTATCACATTAACACCTATTTTTTAATAAGAATACTGGAGCCGTTGTATTCTACAACTTCTCCGCCAAAAAGTTTTTTTCCACGCTGTGTTTCAACAACGCCATTAACCTTAACTTCACCATCCTGAATAACAATCTTGGCTTCAACACCTGATTCAACTAATCCGGCAGCTTTAATTGCCTGTCCAAGTTTGATGAAATCATCTCTTAAAATTATTTCTTCCATAACTTTCCTTTCTCTTGTTAAGCTGTGAAGTTAACAGGAAGTATAAGATAAATATAATTTTCTTCCTTGTCTCTGATAAAGCAAGGTGATTTATGATTAACTAGATACATAGTCACATTTTCATCATCGATAACCCTTAATGCATCCATAAGGAACTTAGGATTAAAACCAATCATAATATCCTTACCTTCTTTATCAATATCAATATCTTCGTTAAGAGCTCCAATTGCAGAGTTAACATTTACCTGTAATAAACCATTTAATATATTAATAATAATTGGCTTCTTATCTCCTTCTCTTATAAGAAGATTAGCTCTGTCAATAGAATCAAGAAATTCTTTTTTATTAATAGATACTTTAGTTTCATAATCGTTAGAAAGCATCTGACTAATCTTAAAATAATCACCCTCTATAAGTCTAGAAACAACATGAGTCTGGTCAAATTCAAATAATACATGATTGTTAGTAAAGTAAATATTAACAAAACTTTCAGCATCAGCATTAAGAATCTTGCTTATTTCCTGAAGAGTCTTACCTGGAATAACTACTCTTACGTCATCAGATCTGCCTTCAAGCTTAATATTACGGATAGCAATTCTGTGACCATCAAGACCTACAACTTTAAGTGTACCTTCATTCACTTCAAAAAGTTCACCTGTCATCATTTTATTATTATCATTAATAGCAATAGAGAATATTGTCTGATTAATAACTTCCTTTAACTGGAACTGGGAAAGTGTAATCATCTTATCTTTAATAATAGCAGGAAGGTAAGAAAAATCATCTCCGGATTTTCCTGCTATATTAAACTTACTTTTTTCACATGTAATAAGTGCATTATTATTAGAATCAGTAGTTAAAGTAATATCATTATCAGGCAGCTTTCTTACAATTTCAGAAAAAAGCTTAGCGTCTATGGCAATCTTACCTTTTTCTATAATTTCACCTTCTACTATAGTTTCAATGCCAAGTTCCATATCGTTACCTGTGAACTTGATTTCATTAGTAGTAGCATCAATAAGAATACATTCAAGAATATTCATAGTAGTTCTTGTAGGTACAGCCTTCATTACGATACCTACAGCTTTGTTTAAGTTAGATTTAGTAAAAACTAATTTCATGTTGATAACTTCCTTTCGATAAAATTGTAGTGGAGAAGAGCTATATATAAATATATAAATGCCGTAGCCGTAGTCTTAGGGGTTGTTAAATTGTTAAAAAGTATGTAAAGCCTTAAAAACACTGGATATATGAAAATAATAACCATGTTAGAAAACACAAAATTTAATGTTCAATGTATGTGAAAAATTAAAGTTTAAAAAAATGAACATAAATCTAAAAAAAAGTTATAAAGAACATTCAACATAAAAATAACATCTAATTAACAAATTATCCTAAAACCATTGTGGAAAACTTTTTAAGATGGATTAAGCTTCTTTATTAATATATCAATAGTGCTCTTGGTAGTTTCATTATTAGCTGTTTCTTTAGCAATCTTTTCTGAACCATATAATATAGTAGAATGATCTCTGCCACCTAAAGCTTTACCTATAGCTTCAAGAGGAGTCTGTGTCATCTGCCTGCACAGATACATTGCAATATGTCTAGGAAAAGCTATATCAGCACTTCTCTTATGAGATATTATATCTTCAGGCTTAATGTGGAAATGTTCAGCAACTACATCAATTATAAGTTCTGGTGTAATCTCTTTCTTAGAGTAAGGAGATATAAGATCCTTAAGTGTATTCTCAGCAAACTCTGCAGTAAGAGGTGTGTGGGAAAGCTTAGAATAAGCTGAAAGCTTGGTAAGCGCTCCCTCAAGCTCCCTGATACTTGAAGTAATATTAGTTGCAACATAATCTTTAACTTCATAAGGAAAATCAATTCCTAAAGCCTCAGACTTCTTATTAATAATAGCCATCTTAGTTTCATATGTAGGAATCTGGATATCTACCGGAAGTCCGCTTTCAAAACGTGTTCTTAATCTGTCAGGAAGAGTTTCCATTTCCTTAGGTGGTCTATCAGAAGATATAACAATCTGTTTTCCTAAAAGATAAAGGTCATTAAAGGTATTGAAAAATTCTTCCTGAGTAGAAACCTTTCCTATTATAAATTGAATATCATCAATAAGAAGAACGTCAATATTACGGTATTTATTTCTGAATTCAGTGTTCTTGTTAGTCTTAACCGATTCGATAAGTTCATTAGTAAATGTCTCAGAAGTTACGTATAAAACCTTCTTAGATGGGTCACTTGCAATAATAAAATGTGCAATAGCCTGCATAAGATGAGTTTTACCAAGTCCGGCACCTCCGTATATGAACAGAGGGTTATATATCTGTCCAGGTGTTTCGGCAACAGCGAGTGATGCTGCGTGAGCCAGATTATTATTAGTACCTATTACAAATGTGTCAAATGTGTAATTAGGATTCAGATTCTGTGAAGCAAGACTATTATCAGTAGAAACTGAAGATGTCTTTTTCTTTAATTCATCTTCCTTTTTCTCAGCAGATGACATAATAATTACCTGATATTCTTTGTTCATTACTTCACATACGGTAACTTCAAGAAACTTGAGGTAACGTTTTTCAATATATACAATGCTCCTTTCATCAGTAGAAGCGTCATCTTCTAAAGATGAGAAAGTAAGAGTAAGAACATTGCCGTCAAGTTTATATATTTTAAGGGGTTTAATCCATGTTTTAAAAGAAACATCAATAATTTCGTGTTCTTCTTTAAAAGTAGAGAGAATTAAATCCCATTTATCAATCAATGTCTGTAATTCATCCATAAATTCTAGGCCTTTCTGGCTTGTTAATTAGCCTGTCCAATCATAAAAATACATTCCTTTATATAATATATCATTTAGAAAATTATTTCAATATTTGGGCAGATTAAGCCCTGTGGATAATTTTATGGATAAAAATGTATTAACATGAATGTGGAAAATATTATAAACGCGAAAAAGGTCGAAAATAGGCACTTTTTCAAAAATATCATTAATAACTAACGTAATTATAAAGAGTTTTCCACAAGTTATCAACATTTTGTGGAAAACTCTTTTATATTCTTATTAAAAAATATTAAAAATGTCCTATTTATGCGGATTACTGGATTGTGAAAAACCTGTTGAAAGCGTTTTTTATAGAATTAGTATATATAAAAATAAATACAGTAATTATCAAGTTTTTCTTGACTTTATAATGT
>OLSX01003639.1_pt1 | contig 12296 bp, 7 predicted proteins | sample 1673141 | NCBI WGS metagenome assembly OLSX01 (sample SAMEA3136759, study PRJEB25190) | human gut metagenome | biome: human gut; feature: human-associated habitat; material: faeces | place: Austria | collected 2013
CCCAGGTGTAGTCCTGCTGCACATCCCCCACGGCGGGGGCATCGGGGCAGCGGGCGGCGGTGGCTTCAAGCCAATCCAGAATATTGGTTTGCATAAAAAACTCTTTTCTCAGAAATTCGCGTAAAGGAAGCCGGTGGTGTCGGTAACGCAGATAAAGCTGATTAGCGTCAGGAAGATGACGAGATAGTACAGCGCCCAGCGCACGACCAGCGGCAGGCGCTGCACATCCGCGTAGGGGTCACGGCCGTTTTCCTTCAAAACACTATGTACAAAGACCAGTATGGTGCTGATGATTACGATGCCCCACGCAGGCCCCGAAACAGCGGCAAATGCGCCGGGAGCGTTTGCCGCCAGCGAGTCAAAGCGGAAATCCGTAAAGGTCTTTTGCAGGCAGAGCAGCCCGCGCATAAAACCGTTGCGGTCAAAGTACCAGCCGATGTTGACGATGACAAAGGTGCGCAGAATGCGAAACAGATGCCAGGCGCGGCTCTCAGTGGGGATATGCAGCGCAGCGTTGAGCTTTTTGAATGCGGGTTCCAGCAAGTCAGACAGAGCAATGACCGCGCCGTTGTAGAGACCCCAGACGAGGTAGTGAATCTCCGGGCCGTGCCAGATGCCGACGACGGCGAACACCAGCAGGTTCGCCACAGCAGCGGGCAGTACGCGGCCAAAATGCTTGCCGCCGTGCTTGGTTGCCCATTTGCCGAAGCGCTGCATCGGCTTGGTCAGGGCGAAGGGGTAAAAGAGGTAGTCGCGCATCCATGCGCCGAGGGAGATATGCCAGCGCCGCCAGAAATCCCCCAGTGAGGTGGAAAAATACGGCTGGCGGAAGTTGGGCATCATCTGGATATCATACAGCTGCGCGACGCCCAGCACCATATCGATACCGCCGGAAAAATCAGCGTACTGCTGCAAAGAATACAGCAAAATTGCCAGCAGCGCCATCGCGCCGGTAAGGCCGCTGGCATCCTCAACGTCCAAAATCGCGGCAATCGTCGGGGACGTTAGGTTGGAAATTGCGTATTTCTTCATCGCGCCGAAGGCGAACAGGAACAGCGCACGTTTGGTGCGCTCCCAATCCCAGGTATGACGGGCCATGAACTGGGGTTCCAGCTCGCCGTAGCGGTTGATCGGCCCCTGCACGAGCTGCGGGAAAAAGCTGATGAACAAGAGAAAACGCGCAAAGTTTTTCTCAGCCGGGTGGCGGCCGCGGTAGCAGTCGATGAGGTAGCCCACAGCCTGAAATGTATAAAAGCTGATGCCAAGCGGCATGACCAGCCCCAGCGCCGACGGCGTGCTGGCGGCCCAAGCCCCGGAAAGCAGCGCCGCAAAGTGGGACCAATATTTAAAGTAGCCCAGCACCAGAAAGTTCACAACCAAGATACCGGCCAGCACACCCTTTTTGCGGCGGGTGGTCTGGGCCTTGATGGCCTTCTTTTCTTCTTTTGGCAAGCCGGGCTGTTTGCGGCGGGCGGCGGCATCGGTGTCCAATTTGGCAAGGCAAAGCCCACCGCCCCAGACCGTCAGGGCCGTAAAAAGCAAAAACGAAAAGTCCTGCCAGCCGCTGGCTGCAAAAAACACCAGACTCAACCCCAGCAGGCAGAGCCATTGGCGGGTGCGCAACACGGTATAATACAGCAAAAGGCCGACTGTAACCAGCAGAACAAAGCTTAGGGAATAGAGTTCCACACTACACCATCCGTATATTTAAAAATCAAGATAACATTCGTAATAACGCTCAAAATCTGCATCAGACCCGACTACCCGCGCATTGACGCGGAACTGATAGCTACCGTGTACTGTTGTGGGGTATTCGACCCAGGTACGGGTGTCGTAATCGGAAATTTTTGCGTATTCCGTCTCACCGGGGGCTTTGACCCAGAACTCATACTCAGCCTCGACTGAGGGACCGTGGTAGGAACCCGCCAGCAGCAGAATTTTGTCCGTTTGAATCTCCGGCGTCAGGTACACATTTGTGATATAGTTGACGGCGGCCAGGTATTCTTCCGGCGTCTCAAACAGGGCATCCACGTCAGCTCCCTCGTCCAGCAGGGTCAGGAACTTTGCCATGCACTGGCTGAAAGCGTGGCCGCCGGTGGTGTTCATGTGGGTGAAATCCTTGTAGTAATCCGGTTCAACGTTCGCGAACAGCTCCTGTTTGGCAAAGTTGAAGTCATAGTAAGATGCGCCGTAAAGCCCTGCCAGCTTTTTGAAAAAGGCGTAATCGTCAAAATAAGTATCGTAGCTGATGACGTCCAGCGTCGTTTTTGGGGCGCTGATGACGAGCAGCGGCACACCTTTCTCTTGGCAGAGCTGCATCATCGAGACAAGCTCGTCAATGTGCTGCTGGGTGAATGGGTGGTTCGTCTGGTTCCAGGTATTCACATTGCCGATCGTGTCAAAATCGATGACGGTATCCCCTTCCGGCTGGCCGTGCGCCGCGCCGCGCGCAGCAATGCGAGCAGTCAGGGCGTTCCACTTCTGCCGGATGGTGGCGGGCCAATCGGTGGGCCAGTTGCCGCCCTGCCAGGGGAACAGCGCGTTCAGCGAATCCGCGTCGGTAAAGCGGTCGGCGCTGGTCATGTAACGCAGCAGTTCGGCGGGGCGGTCCTGCCAGCGGGAAGTCTGCAACTCGGCAGAGAGAAAAGCCTTTTGCGCCTTGGGGTATGGCTCCCCCGTCATATTGTACAGGTCCATGACCAGGATGACATACTGCGGTGTATGTTCCCGCAGCACGGATTCCAGTGCAATTTTGGACATATCCCAGCTTTGGGCGTTGGTCGCCATCAGTGCTACGGATTTGCCGGTGGCGGCGGCCAGTTCTTCCTCCGGCAAAGCGCAGGAGGCCAGTGAAGAGCCAATGACGGCGATATCGACGGAATCTTTGCTGTGATAGTTGCGCCACATGGCAAGGCTGGAACCGTTATCCGGCGGCATAAAGCCGCACAAAAGCAGATTGATAAGCAAAAAGCCGACAAGAAAAGCGGCGATTTTGATGATATGTTTCTTCAAGCAGTTGCTCCTAAAAATCAGACAAATCAGCCAATTTACCCAAAATGTGCGTATTGTTTATTATAGCGCATAAACCCTGTAACTACAATGGCTTTTCCTAAGAATCAGCAATTTTTACAACTGAAAACAAAAACTGCCGCGTTTTAGCAAAAAACGCGGCAGGGGGTTATCCAAGAAGCTGTTTGGCAAGGTCAGCGCTTGCCTTGGCGTCCTTGCAGTAGTAATCAGCACCGATATCGCGGGCGTAGTCAGGCGTCAGCACGGCACCGCCCACCATGACTTTGCAGTCGAGATTCGCGGCGTGCAGGGCTTCAATCGTGGCCTGCATGTTGGGCACGGTGGTCGTCATCAGGGCGGACAGGCCCACGAGTTTGGCCCCGGTCTGGCGCACAGCCTCGACCACGCGCTCGGGGTCAACGTCGCGGCCCAGGTCGAGCACGTCATAGCCGTAATTTTCCAGAATAACGCGGACGATGTTCTTGCCGATATCATGTACATCGCCCTTGACCGTGGCAATGACGATCTTGCCTTTGCTGCCCTGGGCCTGACCAGAGGCTGCAATCTTGGCTTTAATGGCTTCAAAAGCGGCCTGGGCAGCGGTGGCAGCCTGCAAAAGCTGCGGCAGGAACACGGTCCCCTTCTCAAAGCCGTCGCCCACGGCGTCCAGCGCGGGAATCAGCGAAGTATTGACCACATCCAGCGGCTCCCGCATGGTCAGGGCGGCATCGGCGGCGGCGCGGGCCTCGGCTTTCAGGCCGCGGCGCACAGCCTCAAACAGGGCGTCCCCGCCCGGCGCGGCGGCGCTGACTTCGGCCACCGTGGCAGCGGATTTGCTCGTTTGGGTCGTCTGAATCTGCACATCGGCGTAGGCGGCCACATAGTCGGTGCTCTGAGGATCCTGGCAGGTCAGCACGCGGTAGGCGCGCACGGCGGCCATCATTTCCGGCGTATTGGGGTTCATGATCGCCAGATCCAGCCCGGCAGACATCGCCATCGTCAAAAATGTGGTGTTCAAGTAGCCGCGGCACGGCAGGCCAAAGCTGATATTGGATACGCCCAGCACGGTGCGCACGCCCAGCTCTTTTTTGCAGCGGGCCAGCGCTTGCAGCGTTTGGGTTGCGCCTTCCTGCTGAGCGCTGGCGGTCAGGCAGAGACAGTCAATGTAGATATCCTCGTCCGGGATGCCTGCGGCGTGGGCGGCGTCCACAATGCGGCGGGCAATGGCGACGCGGCCCTCCACTGTCGGTGGGATGCCGCCCTTATCCAGCGCCAGGCCGACGACGGCAGCACCGTACTTTTTGCAGAGCGGCAAAATCTTTTCCAGCGTCTCAGTCTCGCCGTTGACCGAGTTGACGATGGGCTTGCCGTTATAAATGCGCAATGCACGGGAAAGAGCCTCGGGGTTCGAGGAATCCAGCTGCAGCGGCAGATCGGTGACGGCCTGCAAATCCTTGACGAGCTGTTCCAGCGTGGCAGCTTCGTCGATGCCGGGCAAACCAGCGTTGACGTCCAGCACCTGGGCACCGGCCTCGGCCTGGGCCACGGCCTGGGTGCAGGGGTAAGCACTGTCGCCGTCACGTAAGGCCTGCTGCAAGCGCTTTTTGCCGGTAGGGTTGATGCGCTCGCCCACGACGGTAATGCCGTTTACTTCCACAAAGCGAACCGGTGTACACAGGCAGCTGCGGCGGATGGAAATTTTATCAGCCGGGGCCAGCGGGCTGAACGTCACGTGCAGTTTGGCGATAAAGGCGGGTGTGGTGCCGCAGCAGCCGCCCACCATCGAAACACCGATGGCGGCGTATTCTTTCATTTCGGCTGCAAAGCCGTCCGGATCCAAGTTGTAGCTGCCGTCCGGGTTGGGCAGACCCGCATTGGGTTTGACAAAGACTGGCACACCGGCGGGCACGCTGCGGCAAAGCCGCTGAGCAAAGGGCAAAATTTCCTTGGGGCCAAGCGAGCAGTTGATGCCCACGGCGTCCGCGCCGAGGCCTGCCGCCGTGACAGCGTAGCTTTCCACTGTGCAGCCGGTGAAGGTACGGCCCCGGCTCTCGAAGCTCATCGAGGTAAAGATCGGCAGGGCGCAGTTTTCTTTGGCAGCCAGGATGGCGGCTTTCAGTTCATACAGGTCGGTCATCGTCTCCAAAAAGACGAGGTCGGCACCGGCTGCCGCGCCCGCACGGATGACCTGGGCGAACTCGGCATAGGCATCCTCAAAGCTCAAGGTGCCTGCGGGAACCAGCAGCTCACCTAGGGGGCCGATGTCCAGCGCCACCAGTGCGCCGGTAGTATCGGCGGCCTTGCGGGCGCAGGCGATGGATGCCGTGACGACATCCTCCACCGTATGGCCGCAGCCTGCCAGTTTTTTTGCATTGGCACCAAAGGTGTTTGCCAGCAGGATATCCGCCCCGGCGTTGGCATAGTCGGTGTGGATGGCCGTCAGTACGTCAGGCATTTCCAGCGCGGCCAGCTCGGGTTTCTGCCCGGGCTGCAGACCGCGTGCCTGCAGCTGGGTACCCATGCCGCCGTCCAGAAAAACAAACCGCTTGCGGTCAAAAACTTCGCGAATCTGCATAAGATTCTCCCCTATCCCTCTTGGTTGAAACAGGTCGTGCCGCGCTTGCGGAACGAGCAGGTCTCTTTTAAATGGCAGGTCGCACAGCCTGCGCGGGTGCCGGTCACAGGATGATCGGCGATGCCTAAAATGGCGGTGGTACTTTTGCGCGGGGTCAAAAGATGCTGCGGCGTCACGGCCAGGCCGCAGCCGCGAACGCTGTCTACTGCCAGGCAAAGCTCATCGTTCAAATCCAGCGGGCAGTCACCGTAGCCCGGTGCATAGCGGCCGGTCAGGTACAGGCCCTTCGCTTCGAACAGCGGGCGCTGCTCAGCCTCCCACTCGTCGCAGACCTGTTCCAGCAGAACCGAAGCCAGTGCATCCGCAGCCGTCGCCGAGGCAATGTCGGTCAGTTCCAAACGGCGCAGAAATTTATCAATCTCCGACCCGAGGGTCGCGGCCATCAGCAGTGCTTTATCACAGCCCTGCAAATGGCGGGCTAGGTCGGTGCCGCAGTGATCAAACGGCAGCACGGCCAGCGGCAGGACGCGCCACACAACATGGGGCGCGGCGATGGCGAGGATTTGCTTTTCCGCTTTATCCAGCAACGCGGTGGTAGCATCATCGGGCGTCCAGCCGGAGGCCCCCATGTACCGCAGCGCCGTGGCGCGGCGGATGGCGGCAGGCTTGCGGCGTTCCATTACAGCAAGTCCCTGATGCCGTCGTAGACCTTGGCGGCCACGACGGCGTCATTCATGGCGTACAGGTGGATGCCATCCGCGCCGCCTTCGATCAGGTCGCGCAGCTGGTTGACGGCGTAGTCGATGCCGGCATCGTACAGGCTGGCCGGGTCGTCCTGATAGCGGGAAATCATGCGGGTGAAGTCCGACGGCAGGCTGGCCGAGGACAGCGCTACGGTGCGCTCGATCTGGCTGCGCTTGACAATGGGCATGACGCCGGCCGAGACGGGCAGCGTGATACCGGCGCGTCGGGCCAGGTTTAGGAAGCGATAGAAGTGCATATTATCGAAGAACAGCTGGGTCAGCAGATGCTCGGCACCCGCTGCCTGCTTGATGCGCAGGTTCTCCACATCGTGCAGCAGGGTGTCGGCCTCGGGGTGGCCCTCTGGGTAGCAGGCACCGTGGACGGAGAAATTCGGCTTCTTCCATTTAATAAAGGAGGTCAGGTCACTGGCGTGCTTGAAGTCGGGGCTTTCGGGGCGGGCCGGGCTGCGGTCACCGCGCAGGGCCAGCACATCGCGGACGCCGACGGCCTCCAGTTGGTCAAGGATTTCGGCAGCGCAGGTTTCGTCGTTGCCCATGCAGATGAGGTGTGCCAGTGTGGGAATGTGCAGCTCGTTCTGGATGTAGTCCGCGACCTCGGCGGTGGAAACGCCGCCCGCAGAGCCGCCCGCGCCGAAAGTCACGCTGATGAAGCCAGGAGTCAGCGCCTGCATCTTTTGCAGCGTGTCCTTGAGCTTGTCCATCTGGGTGGTCTGCTTCGGGGGAAAGCATTCAATCGAGAAAACGCAGCGCTTAGTTTTGAACTGTTCGGTGATCGTCATTTATTTCTCCTTATTGTTACGCCGCAAGTTCGGCGGAGTCCGCGGTGGTTTCCACAGTCAGGGTATCATTTTGCCAGATAAAGGTCAGGCTGCCCTGTAAGTCAGTCCGGTACACCTCTGCGCCGATGGCAGCAAAATTTTGCAGCGCCGCGCGGTGCGGGTGGCCGTAATCATTGTTCAGCCCACAGCTGACGGCCACGGCCTGCGGGGCCGCAGCCTGCAAAAACGCAAGGCTGTTGGAGGTGTAAGAACCATGGTGCCCGGCCTTGAAAAGGGTCGTGTGCAAGGAGGTGCCGTAGGTGTCCAAGAGCTGCTGCTCGGCGGCTTCCTCGGCGTCACCGGTGTCTAAAAAGCGGAAATCACCTGCTGTGAACAGCGTGCAGAGCGAGGCATTGTTGACGCTGTCGTCCGCAGCCTCAGCACTGCCGCCCTGTAAAATCTGCAGCGTGCCGCCGCCTAAAGAGTAGCTGTCCCCTGCTTCGGTGGTGAGGATTTCCGCCCCGCTGTCGGCGGCCGCTTGCGCTAAATTGCGCGGCCAGTCGGCGGTGTCTTCGGGGCCGGGCTGCCAGTCTGGCAGCAGCAGGGTCTGAACCGGATAATTTTGCAGCACCGCCCGGGCATTGCCGGTGTGGTCAGCGTGGGGATGGGTCAGCACAAGGTAGTCGAGTGTTTCGACCTCCAGTGTATCCAAATCGTACAGCAGTGCGTCCTCGGCTTCGGCGGGGCCGGTGTCAATCAGGCACCAGCGGCCATCCTGGCAGAGCAGCACGGCGTCGCCCTGCCCCACGTCCAGCACATAGACAACAGTGCTGCCGTCGGCGATTTGCGGGGCACTTTCCTCGGTTTGCAGCGGCACACCGAAGAAAGCGCGCAGCTGCTGCCAAGTGGGAACAGGGCCTTTGCCGCCCGCAAACTGGATGACGAGCGCGGCGCAGAGCAGTACAAGCAGCAAAGCAGCTACCGCAATGCTGGCAGCCTTTTTGAAGCGGTTACTCGTCATACTGGCCGCCCAGCTTGCGCTCCTCCCACTCGGCCTTGGTCACCAGCACGGCGCGGGGCTTGGCACCCTCATAGGGGCCGATGATCTTTTCCTGTTCCATCTGGTCCATGATGCGGGCCGCACGGGCGTAGCCCAGCTTACAGCGGCGCTGCAACAGGCTGGTGCTGGCCTGCCCGGCATCGATGACGCATTCGACGGCCTGCTCAAACATGGCATCCAGTGCGCCGCCTGCGTCGCCGTCATCGTCGCTGCCCTTCTTGCTGCCCTTCTCGGCAACAGCGCGGCGCTCCATTTCGGCAATCATTTCTTCGTCGTACTGGGCGGAGGAAGTGGACTTGATAAAGCTCAGCACCGCGCCAATCTCTTCATCAGTCACGAAGGTACCCTGCACGCGGACGGGTTTGGAGGCACCGACCGGCAGGAAGAGCATATCGCCGTTGCCCAGCAGCTTTTCGGCACCGCCGCTGTCCAGAATGGTTCGACTGTCGATCTGGCTGGAAACAGCAAAAGCGATACGACTGGGGATATTGGCCTTGATCAGGCCGGTGATGACGTCAACGCTGGGGCGCTGGGTGGCAACGATCAAGTGGATACCGGCGGCACGGGCTTTCTGCGCGATACGGCAGATGTAGTCCTCGACCTCTTTGCCGGCAACCATCATCAAATCGGCCAACTCGTCAATGACGATGGCGATATAAGGCAGGTGTTCCATGCCGGTCTGGGCGGCCAGTTTGTTGTAGGCTTTGATCTCGCGGACATTATTTTCGGCAAAGAGCTTGTAGCGGCGCTCCATCTCGGCGACGCTGGCACCCAGCGCACCGGCGGCCTTGCGCGGCTCGGTGACGACAGGCATCAGCAGATGCGGGATGCCGTTATACTCGGCCAATTCAACGACCTTGGGGTCAATGAGAATGAGCTTGACATCCTCCGGCCCGGAACGGAACAGGAAGCTGATAATGATAGAGTTGACGCAGACGGATTTACCGCTGCCGGTGGAACCTGCAATCAGCAGGTGGGGCATCTTGCAAAGGTCGGCGACCTGGGCCGTACCGGCGATATCCTTGCCCAGGGCCATCGTCAGCGGGCTGCGCATGTTGACGTAGTTCTGCGACTCAAAGACAGAACGAATATTGACGGTAGAACGAATCTTATTGGGAACTTCGATGCCGACGGCGGGCTTGCCGGGGATGGGAGCCTCGATACGGACACCCGCAGTGGCCAGGTTCAGGGCGATATCATCGGCCAGGCTTGTGATGCGGCTGACCTTGATACCAGCCTGAGGCTGCAGTTCGTACCGGGTGACAGAGGGACCGCGGCAGATATCCAGCATCGTGGTCTTGACGCCGAAGCTGTCCAGCGTGTTGACGAGGATGTCGGCGTTCTTCTTCATTTCGCGGGCGGCACCGGCTTCATCGTCGGGGCGTGTGGGGTTAAAGAGGTTGACCGACGGATAGCAGTACGGCTCGGGGGGCTGCTCCTCCGATGTGGGCAGCCGCATGGCGTTGGGGTCTGCCTTAGCGGCGGATGGCGGTGTATGGATGGGCGCACTGGCCGAGTTGCCTACGGCGGTGGAAACCCGCACGCGGGCGGCCTCACCCTGCTGCGGCACGGTGAAGCTGTCCTGCGTCGTCTCGGTAACCGGGCGGGTCATGGTGGGCGCAGGCTGCGCGGCAGGCTCAGCGGCCAGCTCATCCAGCATCTCCGAGACAGAGCGGCCGGACTGCCAGGCGGCACTGACCGCACTGCCGGTATCGGTAAAGCTGCCGCCCAGCGTCGGGATAGCTGCGGGCGCAGGGGCCGGGGCGACAGGTGCAACAGGAACAGATGGAGCAGGCGTACCGCCCAGTGGGGCGGTAGTCTGGGCGGCCAAATCAGCCGGGGAAATGACCATTGTGTCACCCTGCACGCGGCCGGTCATATCCAGCTGCGGCAGCTGCACCGGCTCCGGCTCGGGTTCGTCCTCCACCGGGATCAGCGGCGTGTCGAACTGGGGCACCGGCGTCAGCGGAGTTTCAAACTCGGTGGGCTGCGGCAGGTCCAGCGTTGTCTCGGCGCTGACCTCCTGGGGAGCATAATAAGGCGCGTGGCCGCTCACGGCGCGATTGATCAGCGCATCCAGCTCATCCATCGGCTCCTGCGCGGGTGCCGGGGTGGGCGCGGGCGTGATGGGCGGGGTGGAGACGGGCACAGCGGGTTCCTCGGCAGGCTGTAACTGCAACTCAAAATCCTCCTGCGGCGCGGGGGCCGGGGCGGGCTGTGCCTGCTGGGCGTAATGGAAAGTGGTGCTTGTCTTGTTGGAGAGCGGGTCCATGCCGAAGGTGCCGCCCGGGCCGATGTTGACCGGCTCCAGAGGGTCGTGGGTCTGGGCTTTCAAACGGGCACTGTCGCTGGCAGCGGGGCCAAGATCCACGTCAAAATCCGGGCGCTGCTGGGCGGGCTGAGCCGCAAAGGGAGCCTGCGGTACCACTGGTGTGACCGGGCCTGCCGTGTAGGTCTGCTGGGCAGGCTGGACCGGTGCGGGCTGCTGCTTGGGAAAGCGGCTGGTGTCGGCGATGACGTCGTAGACCGGGTGATGCGGACGGTTCGCGTCCGGCAGTGCGCCGGTCAGGTTCTCGACGCTCTCCTCCTCCGGCTTCTGGTTGAACAGGCGGGTGTCGTAGGCGGTCTCGGCGGAGGCACGCTCCTCGCGCTTGGACTGCAAGGCCTGGTACTGATTGTTGACAAACAGCACGACGTCAGCCGGGGTGATGGCAAAGAAGAACATCAGCCCCAGCAGGAACACGAGCAGCATTAAAATATTGGATGCCGGGCGGCCAAACAAGGCCAGCAACGCCGCGCCGATGGGCGCACCGAGGACGCCGCCCTCCCAGAAATAGGTGCCGCCGCGGGTGAACAGCATCTTGATGACTTCCCACGCGCTGAGACCTTCGACGTTCAGTTTGGAGAAAATGACCGGTACGCTGGCGCAGAGCACGCCCATAAGCGACACCTTACCTGCAAACAGCGCCACGCGGTAGCCAGAGGCCAGCAGGTAGGCAAGGTAGAGCAAAAACGGCCCGACCAGGTAGGTCGTGACGCCGAAAATGCCGAAATACCAGCTGCGCAGCGTGCGCCAGACATTTTGTCCGGGTACAAGCACCAGCGCAACGCAGAGCAACCCCAGCCCCACCAACAGCACACTGCGGGCAAGGTTCGGGGTCTCGGCGCGGCGCTGGGCGCGGCTGGATGCCTGACGGCTGCGGGCAGATGATGCGGAACGCGACGACGAAGAACGCCCGGCGCTGCTGCGGGAAGAACCCGAGCGCGACGAGGAACTTGTACGTTTTTTGCTGCCGGAGCCGGAAGTGGATTTTTTACCGGAACGAGATTGTGCCATGTTTCAGTGATTCCCTCTCTTGTTACTCAGTACATATATAATAGGAAGTCTGCGGTCGCAGCAGACTGATAAGGACATACGACTTTTATTTTATCACGATTAGAAAATCTTGTAAAGCGAATTGGGGCGACAGACGGTTACAAAAAAATAAATCCCCGCCCTGAGGGATGGGCGGGGATTTAAAGAAAGGAGGAGAAGAACACATGAAAAATGTGGTTAAAGCTATTTGACTTGGGGTTCATTTAGCTTGCAACTAAATTGTAACTGTTTTGTCATCGAATGTCAATAGCAAATTGTAAATCTTTTGTCATTTTTCAATTTGTTCACATTTGCGTCCGGCTCACTCCCCTGTTAATTCGCTGTACTCCTTGGTGGGTGCGTCGCCCCAGCTGGTTTTGCCGCTGGCGGCGGTGGCACCATCCCAGTAGTGGTAGGCGTAGATGTTCAAAATCTGCGCCTCCTGCCGAGACCAACTGCCGTTTGCGTCCTTGGGGCAGCGCTCATACACATACAGGGCGCAGCTGCCGTTTGCGGAGTCACGGTCGTACTGCAAAAATTCTACGGCGTCGTCGGTATCGTTCAGGATGATGTAGTCCTCCCCTTTTGCGGTCAGCTTGAACTCGTAGGTGGTGGAGGTTTCCTTCAGATAGGTTTCGTAGATCACGTCATAGCCGGTGCTGATGGGGTCTTTGGAAATGGTTTCCTCTGTGTCGGGTTCGGCGGTAGGGGCAGCGGTGGGCGCAGGCTCCTCCGTGGGGGCAGCCGTCACTGCCGGGAGCGGCGTGGGCGCGGG
>OLSX01003650.1_pt1 | contig 12254 bp, 5 predicted proteins | sample 1673141 | NCBI WGS metagenome assembly OLSX01 (sample SAMEA3136759, study PRJEB25190) | human gut metagenome | biome: human gut; feature: human-associated habitat; material: faeces | place: Austria | collected 2013
TATTCTCGCCGCTGCGGTCGAACTCCGTGGCGTGCATGTGCACCACCAGCGGCTTGCCCGAAACCCGCTTGGCCGCAATTCCGGCGAAATAGGTCAGCCAGTCGTGGGCATGGATCACGTCGAACTGCCCTTCGAGGTCTTTGGCCACCTGCGCCGCCACCATTGCATACCGGGCGACCTCCTCCATCAGGTTGGCGCCGTATTTTCCGGAGAAGGTGTAGCGCTGTTTCCATACGTCGGTCCACTCGTGTGTCCGGCCGCTGCGAACGAACTCGTCGTGGTAGGCGGCATACTCCTCCGGAGAGATGTAGGGCAACATGTTCGAATCGATGTGGATGAACGAAACCTTCTCGAGCAGCTCTTCGGAAAACTCATGATCGCGCGTACCGATCGTTTCCACGTCGCTCGCATTCACCACGCGGACGAAGCGCTGGTCCTCGTCGCCATAGGCACGCGGCATGACGAAAACGACCTCCACACCGTTGCGTGCAAGACCGCGCGTCATACCGTAGCAGGCCGTACCCAGCCCGCCGGCGATATGGGGAGGAAACTCCCAACCGAACATCAACACTCTCATTTGTATTCTATTTTTTTATTCTAACAATTATATCTTTCCATGTACCCTTATCCGACGGTCGCAGCATCGAATCCAAGGAGTGCTTATTCGCGGCCCGAAACCGTGTCCGCCATGCACCCTTCCCCTAAATCCGCTTCTCGGAGGGAATTTGGGACACTGCGCCCCCGAAAAGGTACACTCAAAGTATATAATCACGTTTCATTTCGTAACTTATTCGACTTCGCGAAACACCGGTCGCCCCTCCCGGCAACCTCCACCCCGGCCTGCCCGGGCCGACAGAAAAAATTTCGGACACCTTACGCGGCGGCAAGTTCTTTTCCTTCGCATCCTTTAGCGCTTTTTCCGAAGACCCGGCAACAACCCGTGTCCCCGGCGACGACGCCAGCGTTCGGTCGTTTCACGGATCATCAACACCGCCCCGACACTCCACGCCTGCGACACGGCGCCCCAAGGCGCATGCGGAGGATCGCCGTCGAATAGCTCGTTGATCGATCCGATACCGTAACTCTGAATCTCCTCGCCGAAACGGGCGAGCAGCTCCTCCGCCCGAGGCAGAAACTCACGGCCACCGAGGTCGAACGAAGCCTTGACATAAAACCAAAGCGGCCAAACCCATACGGAGCCGTTCATCGAAGCCTCCGCACGAACGGCTTCATCGCCCTCGCAGCGGTTCTTATAGCGAGGATTGCGGGGCGAAAGCGAACGCAGCCCTTTGGGTGTCAGCAAATGCTGCCCCACGATCCGAAGCACCGAAGCCTGCTGCTCCTCATCGAGCATCTTGTAATCCAAACCGCACGCCACCACCATATTCGGACGAATCCACCGATTCGGCCCTTCAGGACCTACGAAATCGGCCAGATACCCGTCGTCGCCGCTCCAGAACATCTCCCGAAAAGCGTTCCGAATCCGCTCGGGCCACGCTTTCCACTCGCCGACGAACTCCTCCTCGCCGAAACGGGAAGCCAGCTCAAGGGCATAACACACGGCGTTGTACCAAAGTGCGTTGATTTCGACCGGATACCCGTCCCGCGACACGACGGGGACACCACCCGCCAGCGCATTCATCCAGGTGAGGGCTTTGTCGGGCGCCGAGGCCCACACCAAACCGTTATCGTGCACGGCCACGCCGCCGACGCCCCGGCGATAAGCCGCCAGCAGCTCTTTCATCACGATACCGTAGCGCTTCCATATCTCCTCCTCACCCAGCGTCCGCTGCAACTGCTGAAGCACCCAGAAAAACCAAAGCGGAGCATCCGCAGCCTCGGCAGCCGAGAAAGAACCCGTAAACATACCGTCCCGGCGTCCGCGCACGACCGTATCGAGCACATCCAGGCAATCCTCCGTGCGTCCCTGCTCCAGCGCGATGCCGGGCAGCGCTACGAGCGTCTGACGTCCGATCTGCCCATACCAGGGATACCCGGCCAGCACCTCGGCCCGCCCGTCCCGGCGGCGGACGACGAACTGCCGGGCAGAGTGGCGCAGGCAGCTCAGAAAATCGACCTTGCGGCTGCGGGCGCTCAGAGCCTCCGCAAACATTCCGCCGATGGCCGCAGGATCGGGAATGGCTTCGACGGACGCAGAGAAAATCACGCTTTGCCGCCGACCGAGACTGAGTTCGAAATAACCCGTCGTAAGCAGATCCTCATCTCCCTCGTATCCTCGCTCGATCTCTCTGGCGTATTCGAAATTATAGTACCAGTCGGGAGCCGGCACGAACTCCGCATCCCGACAATCGGTTTGCAGGTACAGCCAGGGAAAATCGGAATACAACCGACACTTCACCCCGCCCGGAATCGGCCGGGAACGTCCGTCGGCCTCCATATTGGCATGCGTGAGCGCATGTTTGTCCCGGAAGGCGAAGAAAGGCCGGAGCCTAAGCCGGACATCGGACGGCGCCTCCAGCAGCGTATAGCGGATCATCAACTGCGTGCGGTTGTGTATCCAGAGCAGCTCTTTCCGCAACACGATGCTTCCCACGCGGTAGGTGATCGTCGGTGTCGGCGTATATTCGAAATCGGTGATGTACTTATGCCCCCGAGGTTCATAGGTTCCCGGGAAACGGTGCAGCGCCAGGTTGAAGGATTGCCCGTCGTGCACGACGGTTTCATCCACCGACGAGAGCAGCACGTAAGCGCGGTCGCTGTCGTCGATGGGTGCCACCATCAGGCCATGATACTTGCGCGTGTTGCAGCAAACGATGGTCGTGCTCATATAGCCGCCTCTGCGATCCGTAGCCAGCATTTCGCGCTGCAACGAATACTCCAGATTTCCCAGTTCCTTCTTATCAAATGTAAGTACCGACATAACTGTTTGTTCTTTATGTTCATTTCCGACAGAGCGGAACGGCAAAATCAGCCCGTACTCCTGCCGGACCCGTCGAATCGTCTGTTTCTTTTTCCGGTCGGCCGGATCGTAAAAAGTCCGGTCCTTTCGAACGATCTTGGCGTAAGAGAGCGGAAGGCTCGGCAATGCCTCTCCGTAAGCCCGCACGATTGTTTCCGCCTGCCGCTATCTTTTCTGAAAGATACCGTTTTTTTCGCAGACCGTCAAGTCCAAGCTCGGCGAAAATCCGGAATTTATCAAAAAATAACCTTTTTGCAACAACTATTTCACGCCCACTTGACCAGTGCGAAATCCATACGATGCGGCAACATCGGATTCTGCGGGAAAATGCGCAGCGCCATATCGAACATCCCGGCCTGTTCGGGAACATAGTCCAAGGTGAAAGTCACCTGGCTGCCCGAAACCTGCACCTGGCTGAGCGGCACGGTACGGATGACCTCCACGACTCGGTCCGGCTCCACGGGACGGGCCACGACCAGTTCGGCCCCCACGTCCTCCGGAGCGAGTCCGGCCAGGTCGAGCGTAAGCTCGAAATGGTAACTGCGTCCTATGAAGATCGGCTTGTCGCCGACCCGGGCACGCTGCACGTCCACGATCTTCACGGCAGGCCACGCAGCCAGCACCTTGTGCTTCCAGGCGACGATCTCGCGCGCAACGGCGAAGTCGTTCTCCGACAGTTCCCGCTTGCGGGCTGCCAGCCGGTTGTAGAAACGCACCTCGTAGTCGCGCAGCATCCGGTTGGTCGTGAAGTTCGAAGCGATTTCGGCAATACATTTTTTCACCGAAGCCATCCACGCACGGGGAATACCGTCGGCATCCCGGTCGTAGTATTTCGGCACGATCTCCTCTTCGATCGTATTGTAAATCATCTCGGCGTCGAGTTCGTTCTGATACTGCGGATCGGAAAAGACCGTCTCCATCGGCAGTGCCCAACCGGCACCCTCCTTATACCCCTCGACCCACCAGCCGTCGAGCACCGAAAACTGCAGCACGCCGTTCATCACGCACTTTTCACCCGACGTACCCGACGCCTCGAGCGGACGAGTAGGGGTATTGAGCCACACGTCCACGCTCTGCACCAGGCGACGCGCCAGCTCCATGTCGTAATTCTGCAGGAAGATGATCTTGCCGGAGAACTGCGGCATGGCTGCGACTTCGATGATCCGCTTGATGAGATCCTGTCCCGGCTGATCGTTGGGATGCGCCTTGCCCGCAAAGATAAACTGCACGGGACGCTCCTTGTTGTTGACGATGGCCGCCAGGCGATCCAGATCGGTGAAGAGCAGCAACGCCCGTTTGTAAGTGGCGAAACGGCGCGCAAAACCGATCTTCAGCACATCGGGCTTGATGCTCTCGAGCACCTGCATGACCTGATGGGGCGAATCCATGCGCACCTGCCCGGGATCGCAGTAGCGGCGGCGGATCAGGCGAACGAGCTTCTCTTTGAGCACCATGCGCTCCTGCCAAAGGTCTTCGTCCGGGATGTCGTACACCTTCTTCCACTCCGAAATACGATATTCGTGCCCCTCGAACCCTTCGGGAAAATAGCGGGCATACAGACGGCGCAGGCGCGTAGCCGTCCAGGTCGGGAAATGCACGCCGTTGGTCACGTAACCGATATGCAGTTCGTTCTTGAAATACCCCGGCCACAGATCTCCCAAAATCTCTTTGGAGACCTCGCCGTGCAGCCACGACACGCCGTTGACCTCCTGCGAGAGGTTGCAGGCAAGCACCGACATCGAGAATTTTTCGTTCGGATCCTCCGGATTCACGCGACCCAAGCCGACAAACTGCGCCCAGTCGATGCCCAACTCCTCGGGATAGTGCGACAAATACTGCCGGATCATCGCCTCAGGGAACGCATCGTGTCCCGCCGGCACGGGCGTATGGGTCGTAAACAGCGAGGAGGAGCGAACCACTTCCAGCGCTTCGGCGAAAGTCAGTCGGCGGCGCATCACCAGGTTGCGGATGCGCTCCAGCCCGAGAAATGCCGCATGACCCTCGTTGCAATGGGAAACGTCTTGCGCGATATGCAGCGACTGGAGCGCCCGCACACCGCCGATACCCAGCAGAATCTCCTGTTTGAGCCGGTTCTCCCAATCGCCGCCGTACAGGTAATGCGTCACCCGGCGATCCTCCTCGAGATTGGCCTCGTAATCGGCGTCGAGCAGGTACAAGTCGGTACGTCCCACCCGGCAAAGCCAGATGCGGGCCGTGAGCGTACGTCCCGGCAGGGGAATCGACACGGTCGCCCAGTTGCCCACCGCATCGCGCACGGGCTGGATCGGCAGCTTCGAGAAGTTCTGTGCTTCGTAAGTCGCCTGCTGAGCCCCCTGAGCGGAGAGTTTTTGAGTAAAATAACCGTACCGGTACAGCAATCCGACCGCGACCATCGGCACGTTCTTGTCGGACGCCTCCTTCAGATAGTCGCCGGCCAGGATGCCCAAACCGCCCGAATAGATCTTCAGCGAAGCATGCAAGCCGTATTCCATCGAGAAATAGGCGATCTTCGGTGTCGCCGGATCGGGTTTTTCGGACATGTAGCTCTTGAACTGCGCATATACCGCATCAAGCGAAGCCAGGAACGACTCGTCCCGCTCCAACTCTTTCAGCCGGTTTATGGTCAGCAGATCGAGAAAAGCGATCGGATTACGTTCGCTTCGGTTCCAAAGGTCGGGATCGATCTCCTCGAACAGATCCCGGGCGCCGGGATTCCAGCACCACCAAAGGTTGTGGGCCAGCTCCTCGAGCGGACGGAGCCGTTCGGGAAGGTTCTTCTCCACCATCATCCGGTTCCACTCCGGACGCTCCGGACGAAGCGCCTGATGCACGAGCTTGACCTGCTGCTCGGGCAGCGGCGTCGCATTCGAAGCCACATGGTTCATCCGCACGTCGGCATTATCGAGCGCCAGCGCGTAAGCCTCTTCGTACGCCTCGAAAAGCCGGCTCCAGAGCGCCTCTTTCGACAGCACGCCCGCAGCACGACGCATCTCCTCCACACGAGCGGCATCCAACTGCGAAAACCGCAGCACGGCATCGGCCAGCGCAGAGGCCACTTCGTCGTCGTTGCCATCCTCGCGGCAAAGTACCGCTACGCCGGGATGCTCCTCCCGCCGGTCGATCCAAAGACCGAATCCGGCGAGGGTCGTGGTGACGGTCGGCACGGAAAAGGCGATCGACTCGAGCGGTGTATAGCCCCAGGGTTCATAATACGACGGAAACAGGGTCAGATCCATGCCCACGAGCAACTCGTAATAGCTCTTGTCGAAAATACCGTCCCGGTCATCCAAATACGAAGGCACGAAAATCACATGCACTTTGGATGCAGGATCGGCCAGCGGACTGCCGTCGATCGCCCGCACGATCGGATCCCACTGCATATTCTCCAGATAATGGGTCGCCCAAGGCCATTGCGAGCCGTCGATCGGCTGCGATGGATCCTGCAGGTGCTTCTGCAAGTCGGCACGGGCTCCCCGGTTGGCGGCAGGCACCATGACATACAACACGACCTCCCGATCCAGGCGTTCCAACCCGGCCAGCCGCTTCATACCCTCCAGCAGCACATCCAGCCCCTTATTGCGGAATTCGTATCGGCCGCTCGTGCCGACGATCAGCGGATTATCCTGCAACTTGCGGCCCAGGCAAGCCTCCGCCACAGTGATCAGAGCCGCACGAGCCTCTTCACGTTTGATCCGATAGTCGTCGTCCTGCCAAACGAAATCGTCCTCAAAACCGTTGGGCGTCACGACATCTACCTCGTGCCCCAGCAAATAGCGACATTCGGTAGCCGTAATTCCGCTCACGGTCAGGAAAGCGTCGCTGTTGGCCGCCGCCTTCTTCTCGATCGAATGCTTGGCCGTCACGCCGAAACGACGGGCCAGGTCGTCCGCATTGTACGTAGTCAGATCCCTATAAAGCGGCATTCCGTTTCCGGCGATGCTGCGTCCCAGTACGGTAGCGTGCGTAGTGAACAACGTGGCCACGTAAGGCGACTCCCGACGCAGATAAAGTCCTCCGGCGGCGGTCATCCACTCGTGGAAATGAGCCGCGACCCGGTTTGCGGACTTACAGAAAGTTTCGACGTAGGAAGCTACGACCAGTCCGGCGGCATAGCCGAACAACACCGGCTCGATGTAATCCCACTGGCCCGAAATCGAATCCACACGGTAGCTCTCCCAAAGGAACTTCAAGATGTCGTCCTTGCGGGGAATCAGCGAGGAGAAATCGACCAGAATCACCTGCGGCCGCCCGACGATGCGCCAATGTCCTACACGGACACGGATCCCCTTCTCATACAGGGTCTGCCGCCACCCCTTGAGCAGCGCCGGATCCTCCTCGAACTCCCGGTCAGCCCCCTGCCCCAGATCGGGACCGATCGTAAAATAGCGGTCGCCGTACTTTCCGCACACGGTCCGGGCCTTGGTCGCTATCACGGTATTGATACCGCCCACCTTATTGCACACTTCCCAACTGATCTCGAAGAGAAAGTCGGGTTTCAGTTTCATATCGTTCATATTTCAATGATTTGATTATTCAACAATCAGTCGTCCGCTTCGAACAACGCGCCGATCACGGCATCCGACACCAGGAACTTCTCCGCCGGAATCGCCAGTCGGCCGGCCGCGAAACACAGCTCTCCGATCCCCATGAAAGGCTCCGCCTGCCGCAGCAGCCGCTCCGCCCGCTCTTTTCCGAAACGAGTTTCGACCGCAGCCAGCTCGAGTCCCTCGGCCGTGCGCAGGCGGGTCATCAGATACTCGTTGTAGCGATCCCGCTCCGTAAGCCGCTCCTGTTCGTAAATCGCCTCCGTTCCGGCACCGGCCAGGTAGCCGTCGATCGACGCAGCGGCCCAGCGGCGCGACTTCCCGTTGAAGGAGTGGGCTGCAGGCCCGATGCCCAAATACTCGTCGCCCGACCAATAGGCGGCATTGTGACGGGCCCGGCAACCGGGCAGCGCATAATTCGACACTTCGTAATGCTCGAATCCAGCCCCGGTCAGCGTTCGGTGCACCTCCAGGTATTCGCGTTCGCTCACCTGTTCGTCCACCTCGGAGAACCGCCCGCGCTCCAGGCGACGCCCGAAGGCCGTATTTTTCTCTACTGTCAAATGGTATGCCGAAATATGCTGCACGCCGAGCGCCAGAGCCTGTTCGAGGTTACGTTGCAACACTTTCCCGCCGAAACCCGGAACGCCGAAGATCAGGTCGATCGTCAGATTCGCAAAACCCGCAGCCTGTGCCCTCCGCACAGCCTCGACAGCCTGCGCACCGGTATGGCGCCGGTTCATCAGCCGCAGCTCGTCGTCGTCGAAAGACTGCACGCCCACGCTCAACCGGTTCGCACCCGTACGGGCCAGCGCCTCCAGCCACTCTTCGGTCATATCGTCGGGATTGGCCTCGACGGTAAACTCCTCCACACCGCTGCAATCCAGCAGCGTCGCCGCCCGGTCCGCCAGTCCCTGCAACCGGGCGGGATCGCAGAGCGACGGGGTCCCGCCGCCGAAATAGACGGTGTCGACCGTGTAGTCCGGCGCGAGACGGCCCGTTTCGCGGATGTGATCGGCCAGCGCCTGCAGATACTGGTCCGTCGTGCGGCGGTCGCGGCTGCCGCCGAGGGAGTAGAAGTCGCAGTATTCGCACTTGCTCTTGCAGAAGGGGATGTGGACGTAAATGCCAAGCGGCTTGCCGGAATTGCTGCGCATGATCAGCCCCCGATCCTTTCGGAGATGAACGTGCGGAATTCGTCCGGCGTGCCCTTCGTAAAACCGGCCTTATTCACAAAGTACCACTGCTGGCGGCCGCAGTGCAGAAGGAACAGATGCTCCGTCTCGCGCAGCTCCGTGATGGTGGAATACCCGGCGTCGAGGACCTCGCCGTTCTCCTGCAGGGTCTGGGCGAGGGTGAGGTCATAAAAATCCGTGTGGAGGTGCAGGGCGTTCGAGCCGTACTTCGACTGGATGTTCTGCTGCCAGCGGCGCAGGGCCGTGCGCGGGCCGCGGAGCTGGTTGAACAGGGCATAGCCCACCACGAGCACGAGCAGAAGGGCCAGCACGAGATGCATGGTGTTCTTCGTCATAACGTACTGCCAGACCATGATGCCCAGCAGCACGACGGACAGGCCGAAGCAGACCCACGTCAGCAGCTGCACATAGCGCGGCATAAGGCTCTTGGACGCCTCATACTGGATATCGGCGTCAATGGTCGTGTCTACAGAAAATCTCGGTTCCATGGAATATCCTTTCCCGTGCCTCAGCGGCACTTCGGGCAGGGCTTGAGTCCCAGCTCGTTTTCGGCATAGGCCGTGTTGAAGATGTAGAAGGCCTGACGGTCCCAGTCCTCGCAGGCGTAGGTGTGGTAATAGTCGTTGCCGTCGCTGGCGACGCAGGCATTGCTGTTGTAGAACTCTGCCATATCGGCAAATTCGTTGTAATTTTTGGACAGCTCGTCATAGGCGTCGGACAGGGCATCGTACTGGGCCTGCAGGTCGGAGACGTTCTCGTTCTGCTGCTGCAGGAGGGAGTATTCCTGCACGAGGTCGTAGTAGTCGTTATACAGGGCGTCATAGTTTTCGTTGGACTGGTCGAGGGCGTCCTGCAGGTCGCTCAGCTGGGCCTCGGCCTGACTCTGCTCCAGCGCATGGTCGGAGCGCTCGCGCTCGAGCTTGGCGTTCATGCCGTGCCACAGCAGGAAGCCGCCGACGGCCGCGCCGACGACCACAACGCCCAGCGCGATGAGTGAGACGAGCATACCGGTATTGCGGCGCTTGCGCGGGGCAGCTTCCGGGATGGGAGGCATGTTGGAGACGGGCGGCTCCGGGGGAATGGGGGGCATGTCGGAGAAGGCGGGCTCCTCGGGGACGACGGGCTCCTCGGGGACAACGGGCTCTTCGGGGACGACGGGCTCCTCGGGAACGGCGGGCTCCTCGGGGACAACGGGCTCCTCGGGGACGACGGGCTCCTCAGGAACGGCAGGCTCCTCGGAGACGACGGGCTCTTCGGAGACGACGGGCTCGTCAGGGACGACGGGCTCCTCCGGAACGGTGGGTTCCTCGGGGATGACCGGTTCGGTGGGGATGGGGGGCTCGTCCGGCACGGGAGCCACGGGCGGGATCACGCCGGGAACGGGCGGTTCGACGGGAGGCATTTCCCCGGCATTCGGGACTGAGCCGGGCGTTTGCGGCTCGACAGGAGCAGGCGGGACAGGACGGCGCACCGGCGCACCGCAGAACGTGCAGAATTTCGCGTCATCCCGGATCTTGTTTCCGCATTTCGTACAGAACATGGTGTGATCTCCTTTTTTGTGTATTTTTGGATTGGGGACGGGAATGGTGAGTGGTTGTGGGGGAATGCGCCCGCATTTGGCAGGTGCAGTCGATGCGGCAGGCCCCCGGATTTGTCATTGTGAGGAGCCGGTATGATCAGCTTAATCTTCCCCGGATTCTTCGGTTTCCTCCGTATTGGAAATCGCCTCGACGCCGATGACGCGGTTGCCCTCTTCGATGCGCATGAGGATGACGCCCTGGGTATCGCGGCCGTAGAGGTTGATGCTGGCGGCCGGAGTACGCAGCACGACGCCGCCGGACTCGATGAGCATGACGTCGTTCGTATCATCGACGATGGCCGCGCCTGCGACAAGGCCGGTCTTTCCAGTCAGGCGGTAGTTGCGCAGGCCCTTGCCGCCGCGCGTCTGCGGCTGGCGGTCCTCGCCGCGCAGGTAGGCCTCGACGGCCGTGCGCTTGCCGTAGCCGTTCTCCGTGACGGTCAGGAGGCTCTTGCTCTCGGCGGCCACGGCCGCGCTGACGACCTCGTCGCCGTCGTCGAGGCGGATGCCGCGCACGCCGGCTGCGTCGCGGCCCATGGGGCGGACGTCCGTCTCGGCAAAGCAGATGGCCATGCCCTGCCGCGTGGCAAGGAGAATATTGTCGCTGCCGTTCGTCTTCAGGACGGCGATGAGCTCGTCGCCGTCGTCGAGCGACAGGGCGCGGATGCCGGCCTTGCGGGCGGTATAGAGGGCGTCGAGCCGGATGCGCTTGACGGTGCCGCCGCGCGTGACCATCATAAGGTACTCATGGTCCGTGAATTCGCGCGTCAGCAGCATGGCCGTCACGCGCTCGCCCTGCTCGAGCGGCAGGATATTGACGATGTTCGTGCCGCGCGCCGTGCGCCCGGCCTCCGGGATGAGGTAGCCCTTCTTGCGGTGGACGCGGCCCGTGTTCGTGAAGAACAGAACATAGTCGTGCGTCGAGGCGATGAAGAGATTCTTGACGTAATCCTCCTCCTTCAGGCTCTGGCCGGAGACGCCGCGGCCGCCGCGGCGCTGCGTGCGGTAGGTATCGACGGGCAGGCGCTTGATATAGCCCGCGTTCGAGAGGGTATAGCAGCAGTCCTCTTCTTCAATGAGGTCCTCGATGTCGATCTCGTCCTCGACATCCTGGATCTCGGTGCGGCGCTCGTCGCCGTACTTATCGCGGATGGCGGTCAGCTCGTCCTTGAGGATGGACTTGACAAGGCCCATATCGCCGAGCACGCGCTCGTAATAGGCGATGCGGTCCTCCAGCTCCTGATATTCGTTCTGGAGCTTTTCGCGGTCGAGGCCCTGCAGGGCCTTCAGGCGCATATCGAGGATGGCCTGGGCCTGGATGTCGTCGAGGCCGAAGCGCTGCATGAGGTTTTCCTTCGCATTGTCGTAGCTCGTGCGGATGATGCGGATGACCTCGTCGATGTTATCCTGCGCGATGAGCAGGCCCTCGAGCAGGTGAGCGCGCTCCTGTGCCTTGCGCAGGTCATAGCGCGTGCGGCGGAGGATGACCTCCTCCTGATAGGCCAGATATTCGTCCAGAATTTCGCGCAGGGAGAGGACCTTCGGCTGGCTCTGGTTCTTCACGAGGGCCAGCATATTGATGGCGAACGTCGTCTGCAGCTGGGTCTGGGCAAACAGGCGGTTCAGCACCACCTGGGGATTGGCGTCCCGCTTCAGCTCGATGACGATGCGCATGCCGTCCCGGTCGGACTCGTCCCGGATGTCGGAGATGCCGTCCAGCCGCTTGTCCTCCACCTGGTCGGCCATGTTCTTGATGAGCATGCGCTTGTTGACCTGGTAGGGGATCTCGGTGATGACGATGCGGGTGCGGTCCTTGCCGAACTCCTCAAACTCGTGGCGGGCCCGGATCACCACCCGGCCCCGGCCGGTGGCGTAGGCCTGCCGGATGCCGCTGCGGCCCATGATGATGCCCCGGGTGGGGAAGTCCGGCCCCTTGATGTACTGCATCAGGTCGGACAGCTGGGCCTCCGGATTGTCCAGCACGCAGATGCAGGCGCCGATGACCTCTTTCAGGT
>OLSX01003659.1_pt1 | contig 12237 bp, 9 predicted proteins | sample 1673141 | NCBI WGS metagenome assembly OLSX01 (sample SAMEA3136759, study PRJEB25190) | human gut metagenome | biome: human gut; feature: human-associated habitat; material: faeces | place: Austria | collected 2013
GTGTTAAAATTCCGTCTGCCGTCAGTTCATTTGCTATGGCACAAGGGGTCAGTCCCTCCGTAAAGCGTGAATATATCCTACGGACTATAACCGCTTCTTCCGGTACGACTTCGGGGAAACCGTCCGCTCCCTTGCGATAACCGAGGAACTGCTTGTATGGCAGGTTGACCTTACCGTCCGCAAAACGCTTCCGCTGTCCCCAGGTGACATTCTCGGATATGGAACGGCTTTCTTCCTGTGCCAAGCTCGACATGATGGTCAGCAGCAGTTCGCCCTTGCCGTCGAAGGTGTAGATGTTTTCTTTTTCGAAGTAGACTTCTACGCCTTTTTCTTTCAGTTTGCGGATAGTAACCAGGCTGTCGACCGTATTTCGGGCGAAGCGACTAACCGACTTTGTGACGATGAGGTCGATTTTATCGGACATGGCATGGCTGTCGGAGGAACCCTTTGTCCACATCTGCGGTAAGCGATATATCGACCGGGCGGAGGATGTGTCCAAAGTCACGGTGTACTCCAATCTTACAGAGGTGGAGCTGTTCGCCAACGGAAAGAGCTTGGGCAAGAAAACCGCCGAAGATCACTTCTTCTATTTCGATGTTCCTCTTGCGGGTGAAACCGCTCTGACTGCAAAAGCCGGAGTCTGCACCGACGAGAGTCTGATCCGAAAAGTGTCCAGACCGAATCCGGACTATGTGCTTCGTCAGCCGGGAGCAGTGCTCAATTGGTGTGATGTAACCGCAAAAGAAGGTTATTTCTGTCTGAATGACCGGTTTTGGGATCTGACTAAAGCCCCTAGAGGTGTCCTTTGGCTGGGAAAGCTTCTGGTCCAGGTGGTTAAAAAGCTGTGCGGCCCTAAGAAGAATACATCATCAGCTTCGGACTTGTTTGTGTTTCACAAGGACATTACCATATTGCAGTATTTTGCCCTGCTGGATCAGATCAAGGTGCATTTCGATAAGGAAGAGCTTTTGCGAATCAATGACCAGCTGAACAAAATAAAGAAACCAAGACATTGAAAGTAATCGGGCCAGTCGCAAAGACTGACCCGATTTTACGGTTATTTCATGTATTTGGCCCGGTATTCGCCGGGGGTGAGGCCGGTATAGCGTTTAAACACCCGGGAGAAATGGCCTTGGGATGAGAAACCAAGGAAATTCCCTATGGCAGTCAGTGACTTGTCGGAATAGCGGAGCAAACGCTTTGCTTCGCTGATCTTTTCCTTCAGAATAAAGTCAGTCAGATTTTCGCCGGTTTCAGCAATGAACTTTCGGGACAGGTAGGGCCTGCTGAGATAAAGTTCCTTTGCGATATCCTCTGCGGTTATGGGTTCTGACAAGTGATGCTGAATGTAGTTTGCTACATCGGTGACCAGCTTACTGGGCTGTTTGCCAATTCGGATCCGCTCCACCCGTTGGGTAAATTCCAGAATCATGTGATATTGCAGATTTGTGATCTGATTGGGACTGTTTACAAGCTCACACTTCTGGATGTATGCATCGCTGAGTGAGAATGCTTCATCCACACTCAAACCACCCCGGATGGCGGCTCGGGAAGCAAGGGTGGCGGATACGATGAAGGTATTCTTCATTTGTCGAAGCTGCTCTGCAGCAATAATACCACCCCGAACAGCAGGCGCCGATTGGACCCATTCCTGTAATGCGGCAGTATCGCCCTTTCGGACGATGGTCATGAGGGTCTGCTCCAAAGAATAGGTGTTGTGTACATCCTGATACGGGATGTTGTCAGCAATATACGACTGGGCTTCCCGCTTCGCCATGGCATCCCGGCTGATGATAGCCTGCTCCGAATCGTAGATGGTGATATCCTGCAGTGTCAGCTTTTCACCGTTGAGAATGTAATTCATGGTGCACAGGGTCTGCATGATGCTCTCTAAAGGCATACGGATGATACTCTTCATGCCAGTCAGAAAATCGTCTGTTTCCTCCGGTGGGACATCCAGCTTGAATGCTAGCTCCCGAAGCTCCTGGTCGGTGTTTCCCAATTGCTGGGTTGGGCCAAGAATGATTTTCCTTGTTCCGAAATTTATGATACCATAGTAGTTGAAAATGTCCGTTGCGTAGTAGCCCACATGGTCGGTGATCTTCCAGATGTCATCCCGGTAAAGTTCCACGGGATCTTTCGGGAGATTCACAAGGGCATGGTAAAAGATCCGGTCCTCACCTTCATACAGGCGAATGGGAATGCCGGAAAGATTACCGATGATCGTGCAAAGATACGGAATGTCCAGGTTTTTCATATGCTCACTCCCTTTGGTTACAATTATACGGTATTGGTAACGAAAGTGCAAGACAAATAAAGTTCGTAGGATATATAATGAAAAAGTAAAAGGATTTCTGTCCATACCAACGCAGAAAGAGGGAACAGTATGAAAAAACTGAAGCAAAAACTGGGTGCCATTGCCCAGCGTGTCGTGGACTGGGGCATGGGAAACGGCCTGATGCAGGAAGAGTTGACTGCTGACGGCCACGATATGGTCACGCCGGAGATGGCTGCTTTGGCCCGACGTGCGGGTGCGGAAGGCTGCGTGCTGCTGAAAAATGAGGGTACGCTGCCTTTGAAGGCAGGGCAGCCGGTTGCTGTGTTTGGCCGCTGCCAGTTGGATTGGTTCTATGTGGGTTACGGCAGCGGCGGCGATGTGCATCCTCCTTACCGGGTAAATCTGATGGAAGGCCTGAAAAATGCCGGGATTCCCTTTGATGAGAAAGTTGCTAAGACTTACGCGGACTGGTGCTTCAGTGAGGATAATAAAGCGGATCATGGCTGGTGGGGTCATTGGCCCATGAGCCATCCGGAAATGCCCTTGGAGCAGAGTATGGTCAGCGCAGCGGCGAAACGATGTGATACGGCAATCGTGGTCATTGGCCGTGCAGCCGGTGAGGATCGGGAAAATACGCTGACCAAAGGCAGCTACTACCTGACTGATGAAGAAACTGTCATGCTGGACGCGGTGACTTCCGCGTTTCGGCATACTGCCGTTGTGTTGGATATTGGCAGCATCATGGATATGGCATGGGCAGAGGTCTACGGGGATAAGCTGTCTGCCATTCTGATCGCATGGCAGGGCGGTATGGAAAGCGGCAATGCAGTGGCGGATGTGCTGACGGGCAAAGTCAATCCCTGCGGCAAGCTGTCAGATACCATTGCCAGAAACTACAAAAATTATCCCAGCAGTTCCAGCTTTGGCGGTAAGGAATTCAATAACTATACAGAAGATATTTTTGTAGGCTATCGTTATTTTGAGACCTTTGCAAAGGATAAGGTGCTGTATCCCTTTGGCTACGGCCTGTCCTATACCACATTTGAATGTAAGCCACTGGCATTGAATTGGGAGCGCGGAACATATACAGTTTCTGCGCAGGTAACCAATACCGGAAATGTGGCAGGCAGAGAGGCAGTCATGCTCTGGTGCGCTGCACCTCAGGGAAAGCTGGGCAAGGCGGCAAAGGTGTTGACTGCCTATGGGAAGACGAAGTTGCTTGCTCCCGGCGAATCCGAAACCATCACCCTTTGCTTTGATGAAAGAACCTTTGCGTCCTTCGATGATACCGGAAAGACCGGATTTGCCAATGCTTTCGTTCTGGAGGCAGGAGAATATCAATTCTTCCTTGGTGATGTGCTTGCCGGAACTATCACGATCGATGAAACCCGAGTCATTGAACAGTGCGAGGAAGTCTGCGGCATCAAGGCTCCCTTTGCCAGAATGGTTGCCCGGGAAGAAAACGGAACGATCGTTGCCAGGGAGGAAATGCTTCCATACGGCAACGTGGACCTGCGACAGCGGATTCTGGAGCGACTGCCGGAAGAAATCACTTTCACCGGAGACAAGGGCTATAAGCTTTCCGATGTGGCAAAGGGAAAAATTTCTCTGGATGCCTTCATTGCACAACTGGACGACAAGGAACTGGAAGCCTTGACTCGTGGCGAAGGCTGCATGGGAAGTGCCCTCGGTGTCGCGGGAAATGCAGGTGCTTTTGGCGGTGTGTTACCTTCCCTTCGTGAAAAGGGCATCCCGCCTGTCATTACAGCCGATGGACCCTCCGGTCTGCGGCTGAAGAAATACTGCGCCCTGCTTCCCAACGGTACAGCGCTGGCTTGTTCTTTCGACGATGAACTGATTCAGCAACTTTTCACCCATGTCGGCAAGGAAATGATCAAGCACGGGGTGGATGTGGTGCTGTCTCCTGGTATGAATATCCACAGAAATCCTCTGTGCGGACGGAACTTTGAATACTTCTCGGAAGATCCGCTGCTGACAGGAAAGATGGCGGCTGCCATCGTCCGGGGCGTCCAGAGTCAGGGTGTATCCTGCTGCCCCAAGCATTTTGCTTGCAACAATCAGGAAACCAAACGCAATACCAATGATTCCAGGGTCTCCAAGCGGGCGCTACGGGAAATTTACCTGCGCTGTTTTGAAATCGTTGTGAAGGAAGCAAGTCCCAAAGTGATTATGACCTCTTACAACAAGATCAACGGCGTTTGGTCTCATTATAACTACGATCTGGTAACCACCGTTCTGCGGCAGGAATGGGGTTTTGGCGGCGTGGTCATCACCGACTGGTGGATGCAAAAGAGCGCAAGCCTGGAATTCCCCGCCATCAAAGACAATGGATACCGTGTCCGGGCGCAGGTGGATGTGCTGATGCCCGGAAATATGGGTCACTTGCATAAATCCTACCATTCTGACGGCTCACTACTCAAGACCGTTGATAAACCTGGTGGAATGACCCGGGCGGAGATCCAGCGAACCGCAAAAAATGTCCTGTCCTTGATTCTGAAAACCAGAAAGGAAGAACTGAGAAAATGAAAAAAGACAGAGTATTTTTTCAGACGGGCTTGTTTGAAAAGCCATTTCTTAACAGCAGGATTACCACCGCTTCCATGACTATGAAGGAGAAGATCCTGGGCTATCTGGTTGGTCCATTCGGTATTCTTGCGCTGGTGGCTATCGTCAACCAACTGCTGGAGCTGTACTATACGGAAGTGTTTTACATCGATGAGATCTTTGGCGCGGGCAGCTATCTGATGATGACCTGGATCACCAAGGCCGTTGGCATTGTGGCAGGCATGCTGATTGCCTATGTGGTGGAGCACAATGTATCCAGCCAGGGTAGAATCCGTCCCATGGTGCTCATCGGCTGCTTACTGAGTGCGGTTTCCGCTTTCTTCCTGTTCTATATTCCGGATATGGTGGACTGGGCAAAGCTTGCATGGGTGTATGTGTTCAACATTCTGTTCAATGGCTTCGGCAGCGCTCTGCTTGCCCTGCGTGTCAATCTGTTCACCCTGTGTACCAGAAACCAGAATGACCGGAACCTTGTGAATCTGTTTGAAAAGGTGTCCTCCTATCTGCTGGTTGGTACGGCAGTGACTCTGACTGTCGGCTCAGTGCTTTATTATACCATGCTGCACGGACATCCTGCTGAAAACTGGTATGGATTGGTGGGTATCGCGGCGCTGGCTTCTATTCCTCTGTCTTTGGTGCATTACTATTACACCAAGGAACGTGTTACCCTGGAAAATGCTTCCGTCAATCAGAGTGAAACGGCCACCACGATCTCTCTTCTGGGGCAGATCAAGGCTCTGTTTACCAGCAAATACTGGCTGATGGCAACCAGCCTGACAGTCATTATTGGCATTGCCAACAATCTGGCAGGCTACAACCTGAACACCAATTTCTGCACGGTGATCTTAGGTGCTACGGCGGAAAACAGCCATAATCTGATCTATACCGTGGCCTCCGGCCTGCCGATGGGGCTTGGTATGCTGATGATCTATCCGCTGTGCAAGAAATTTACCATCCGCAAAACTACCATGGCCTTCAGCGTGGTTGCGATTTTCGGCTGCATTCTGGGTTTGATCGTCAAAAACAATTTCTGGCCTGTTGTGGGCGCGAATTTTATCTACAATATTGGTACTCTGCCCACCATCTACATTCTGGGTGCGTTGATCGATGCTGCGAAGGATGAGGTGGAGTATAAGCACGGATTCCGCCCGGAGGGAATGGTCTCTGTGGCTGTGATCTGGTGTGTGCTGAATCTGTTTACGGGTATGTTCGCAGGCGTCTACGAAACCGGATTGAATATGTGCGGGTATCAGTCTGCTTTGGGTGCTGCCCAGCCGGAAAGCGTAGCAAACTGGCTGTACTTTATTCGATATGTGGTTCCGATTGCTGAGTATGCTCTGATGATCGTGATCCTGTATTTCATGAATCTGGAGGAGAAGCTGCCTGGAATGCAGCGTGCTATCCGCCAGCGGCATAAGGAAGCGGCGGAAGCCCGGGGTGAAGTCTGGGTATCTCCCGAGGAACTGGCGGAACAGGAAAAGGCAGAGAATGCCCGCCTGGCAGAGGAAGCGAGAATCGCCGATCTGAAGGAAAAGTGCCGAAAAAATGGCCTGGATTTCGATACGGAGAATAAAAAGTATCTTAGTAAGAAAATGGCTAAACGCAAGTAATCTTATTGCAGAGTAAACTGGTCCTTGTCCAAAAATGTATGGAGCTACATGACAAGACGGAAAGTGGTGTATCGATATGGAAAAACAAGTATTCAATCCGTTCCTCCCGCTGGATACCTATATCCCAGACGGTGAACCCCATGTGTTTGGTGACCGGGTCTATCTGTACGGCAGCCACGATGCCGAGGGCGGTGAGTGTTTTTGTCTGCTGGACTATGAGTGCTGGTCGGCACCAATCGATGATCTGCGTGATTGGCGTTGTGAGGGAACGATTTACCGTGCTGAGCAATGCGCACATTACTGTAATGAGCGGCAGGATATGTATGCTCCGGATGTGGTTCAGGGCAAGGACGGCAGATTCTACTTGTATTATGATCTGTCCGGCAGAGGAGATCACGGTTTTGACGGCCCCATCAGCGTGGCTGTATGCGATACTCCTGCGGGAAAATTTGAATACTACGGAGATGTACATTATCCGGATGGACGCCTTTTGCAGCGTTTCATTCCTTTTGATCCGGCCGTGCTGAACGACAATGGCAGGATCTATCTGACCTATGGCTGGGGGCTTGGCATGGATACCCATAAACCTCTAATGGGTCTTGTTATGCCGAGGGTCATGAGCGGCATGTTCAATAAGCCAGTGAAGGAAATCCGCAGTGAAGAGCCGCTAAGCATTCTGGGAGCAAATCTTGTGGAACTTGAAGACGATATGCTTACTGTTAAATCAGAACCAATCCGGATTCTTCCTGCACTCAACAATGCACCCAAAGGGAGTGCTCTGCGTGAGCATAGCTTTTTTGAGGCCGCGTCCTTGCGCAAGTTTGGTGATTTGTATTATTTTATTTATTCCTCCCATGTGAATCACGAACTTTGTTATGCAACCTCAAAATATCCGAACCGGGATTACACCTACCGTGGCGTGATCATATCAAACGGTGACATCGGTATCAACGGAAGAAAGCCGAAAGACCGGCTTTACCCAACCGGTACCAACCATGGTAGTATTGAGTATATCAATGGACAGTACTACATCTTCTATCACCGCCAGACCCATAATACGGCATTCTCCAGACAGGCTTGCGCAGAACCGATCACCATCGAACCGGATGGAACAATCCGTCAGGTGGAGATCACCAGCTGCGGTTTGAACGGAGGCCCGTTGAAAGCGGATGGCACTTATCCTGCAGCGATCTGCTGCAATCTGACAAATGGAAAAATGCCACATTTGAGTAATGTCCGGAAAAATCCACCTGCGCCTAATGTGAATCATGAGGGTGAGATTCGGTTTATCAAGGACGTTACCAAGGGAACGATGATCGGGTACAAGTATTTTTCGTTCAGCGGCACTACCAGATTGAAGGTCACTTACCGTGGTTCCGGCGGCGATCTAAAGATCCTGATTGGCGAAAAGCAGATGGGGATCTTACAGCTTCCGACCGCAAAGAACTGGGCAGAATCGAATGAAACGACCCTCAATGTATCCGGAACCCATGCGCTGTATTTCATTTATCATGGATCCGGGAAAATTGACTTGCTGGACTTTACATTCGGTTAAGAGGTAACTGTATGATCAAAGCAATTAACCTAAAAACAGAATATTTGCAGAATCCTTTGACCTTCATAGGCAAGCTGTGCCTTCTGCGTCAGTTCGGTATCTGCCCATTCGAGCAGAGCGTCCTTGGACATCTAGAAGATGCTAATATTGGACTTGATGGAACTCGGTTCCAGTACAATTTCCCGAAACAGTGTTTCCAGCTGGAGATTGTCCCATTTCGATTGCAAATGCATTACCGAGTCGCACCCACTCCCACGAATCGGGAATGTCAAACGGTACTTCATCCGCCAACGACCGCACTTCATCGCCGATTTTCTCATAAGGAGTATTATCAGAACTCGGCTGTTTAACGATTACGGCGGTACAGAACGCCACAATCCTCGCAAAAAGCACGAAACCTCGCCGCATAATTGCTCTGCAGCGGGGTTCACTTATGTGCTGAAACGGTCGAAAAGCCTTATTTCAAGCGGTTTTCGGGCGTAGAAAAAGTCCACCGTAATTCTATCAAAATTACGGTGGACTTATGGTGCGAGTGGCGATACAGAACTTTTTGAAAAACGCAGTAATATCAATGGTTTCTGGCTTTCGGGCAACAAAACTTCTTGTTTGTAACTTCATATTCAGTCCTCAAATTCAAGGCGATTGTTGAAAAACAGCCGCCTTTTTCTATACCCAAGTGAACGCCATCAAAGGTGTTGAGATTAGGGCGGAAAAACCGCTGTTTTATCCGCTGTGGGTTGCGTTTCAAAGCGGGCGTGAGTATTTTCCCATGTAGTAGGCTGCGGAGGCATATAGGCGGAGAAAACGCCGAAAATCAACACTTATCAAAATTAGAGGAAGGAGGTGCGGAAGTGGCTGTATTCCGTATTGAAAAGGCCAGAGATTATACGGTCATGTCGAACCATCACTTGAAAGATCGAACGCTGACTCTGAAATCCAAAGGGCTGCTGTCCATGATGCTGTCGCTCCCTGACGAGTGGAATTACACCACCAGAGGTCTTGCGGCGATCTGCCGGGAAGGTGTGGACAGCATCGGTGCGGCGTTGAAGGAGCTGGAAACCCACGGGTATATCCGGCGCACCCAGCTTCGGGATGAAAAAGGCAAGATCACGGATACCGAGTATGTCATTTACGAAATGCCTCAGTGCGAGCCGCCGTCAAGCCCAGGTACGCCTTTACCGGGTACGGCAAAGCCATATACGGAAAACCCGGATATGGGTATCCCGGATACGGCGGACCCGTGTACGGAAAACCCCGCACAATTAAATACTAATCAAACAAAGACTGATTTATCAAGTACGGAACTATCAAATCCTATCCAATCAAATCCCCCTACCCCCGCAGGGGCAAGGATGGGAACGGATCGGATGGGAGCCAGAGAATGTTATCGTGAAGTGATTTTGGATAACATTGAGTACAGCTATCTGGTGCAGGACAGCCATATCGACCGTGAGCAGCTTGACGAGATCGTTGACCTGATCGTGGATACCGTATGTTCTGCCCGCAAAGTCATCCGCATTGCCGGAGATGATTATCCGGCGGAGGTGGTAAAATCCCGGTTTATGAAGCTGGACAGTTCCCACGTTCAGTATGTTATGGACTGCATGAAGGACAACACCACCTATGTCCGCAATATCAAGAAATACCTTCTGGCGGCGCTGTATAACGCCCCGACCACCATCAACAGCTACTATTCTTCCCTGGTGCAGCACGATATGTACGGGGACGGGCAAAGGGGGCGAGGCTAAATGCAGGAAGAAGTAACGCGGGGCGCCGTAACGCTCATTGTTGACGGAGCCAAGTTAAGCGAGCAAGTCTTTGAAAAGGCCGTCAAAAAGTTCCTGGAGGAAATACAGAAAAGCCAGAAGCCCCAAATCTACCGCGGCAGGCAGAGCCTTAAACAGCTTGCCAGCCAGAACGCCGGTCTTGCCAATATCGAGATCAGTGACAAGAATATCAAGACTTTCTCCCGTGTGGCGAAGAAATACCATGTGGATTTTGCCTTGAAGAAGGACACCGCCGCAGAGCAGCCCCGTTACCTGGTCTTTTTCAAAAGCCGGGACGCGGATGCCATCACAGCGGCATTTCAGGAGTTTGCCAGCCGCAAAATGAGCCGTGAGGAAAAGCCCTCCATCCGGGAACGGCTGACCCAGGCGAAGGAACAGGCGGCGGAGAAAGCGGAACACCGCACCATTGACCGGGAGAAAGTAAAGGTCAAAGATCGGAGCGTGCAGAGATGAACATGAAAAAACTGTTTTTGCTGAACCTTCCGTATCTTCTGTTTATGTATCCCTTCGATAAGCTGGCACAGGCTTTCCGGCTTGCGCCCGGTTCTGACCTCTCCGGCAAGCTGCTCTCCATCGGGGACGGCTTAACGGCAGCACTTTCCTCCCCGTGGCTCAGTTTCCATCCCACGGACCTGCTGATCGGCATAGCGGGTGCGGTGATCCTTCGCATGGCGGTCTACCTGAAAGGCAAGAACGCTAAGAAGTATCGCCACGGGATCGAGTATGGTTCTGCCCGCTGGGGTACGGCGGCAGATATCGCTCCCTACATGGACAAGGACTTTTTCCAGAACATCCCCATGACGCAGACGGAACGGATTACGATGGCGAGCCGTCCAAAGCAGCCGAAGTATGCCAGAAATAAAAACATTCTGGTAATCGGCGGTTCCGGCAGCGGCAAGACGCGGTTCTTCTGTAAGCCGTCGCTGCTGCAAGCTCATTCGTCCTATGTCTGCACTGATCCGAAAGGAACCTTGCTGCCGGAGATCGGCGCTTTCCTGGAACGGAAGAAATACCGTATCAAGTGCCTCAACCTGATAAACTTCCGAAAATCCATGAAATACAATCCGCTGGCCTATATTCGGTCAGAGAAGGATATCTTAAAGCTGGTGAACGCCCTGATTATGAACACGAAGGGCGAAGGCGAAAAATCTTCGGAAGATTTCTGGGTCAAAGCGGAACGCCTCTATTATTCCGCACTGATCGGCTACATCTGGTACGAGGCCACGGAGGAAGAAAAGAACTTCATCACACTTCTGGACCTCATCAATGCCAGCGAAGCCAGAGAGGACGACGAAACTTATCAAAGCCCGGTGGACCTGCTTTTTTCTCAGTTGGAAGAACGGGAGTCGGACCACTTCGCCGTCAAGCAGTACCGCAAATTCAAAATGGCGGCGGGCAAAACCTTAAAATCCATCCTCATTTCCTGCGGTGCCCGGCTTGCTCCCTTCGATATCAAGGAGCTGCGGGACCTGATGGAATATGATGAACTGGAACTGGATACCCTGGGCGACCAAAAGACGGCGCTGTTTGTGATCCTGTCAGATACGGACAGCACTTTCAATTTCGTGGCCGCCCTCATGTATAGTCAGCTTTTCAATCTGCTCTGCGACAAGGCGGATGACTTCTATGGCGGGCGACTGCCCGTTCATGTCCGTCTGATCCTGGACGAGTTTGCCAACATCGGCCAGATACCGAACTTCGATAAGCTGATTGCCACCATCCGAAGCCGTGAGATATCGGCTTCTATTATTTTGCAGTCGCAGAGCCAGTTAAAGACCATCTACAAGGATGCGGCAGATACCATTGTCGGTAACTGTGACAGCACCTTGTTTTTGGGAGGCAAGGAGAAATCCACGCTCAAGGAAATTTCGGAGCTGCTGGGAAAAGAGACGATTGATCTCTATAACCAGTCCGAAAACCGGGGCAGCCAGGTTTCCCACGGCCTCAGTTATCAGAAATTAGGAAAGGAGTTGATGACCCAGGACGAATTGGCAGTGATGGACGGCGGCAAGTGTATCTTCATGCTGCGGGGCGTGCGCCCGTTCCTTTCGGACAAGTACGACCTCACCCGGCACCCGAATTACAGATACACGGCCGACGCCGACCCTAAAAATGTCTTTGACATGGAACGGTACATGAAGAAGCAGCGTGCCGTGGTAAAACCCACGGACACCTTCGATGTGTACGAGATTGACGCAACAACTTAACCCAAAATCAAAAACATTTTTTAGGAGGATTATTTTATGGAATTTTTCAACAGCGCAGTTGGTGTTTTGCAGACTCTCGTGGTGGCCCTGGGCGCAGGTCTTGGTATCTGGGGCGTTATCAACCTTCTGGAAGGTTACGGTCAGGACAACCCTGCTTCCAATGCTCATGTACGGTAAGGAAGCAAGCAACCGAAAACAAGAGATAGACCGCCAG
>OLSX01003662.1_pt1 | contig 12230 bp, 12 predicted proteins | sample 1673141 | NCBI WGS metagenome assembly OLSX01 (sample SAMEA3136759, study PRJEB25190) | human gut metagenome | biome: human gut; feature: human-associated habitat; material: faeces | place: Austria | collected 2013
CTGGTGATCCACGATACCGGTGCCCACGGCTTCTCCATGGGCTACAACTACAACGGCAAGCTCCGCTCCGCCGAGCTGCTGCTGAAGGAGGACGGCTCTGTGGAGCTGATCCGCCGGGCGGAGACGCCGGAGGACTATTTCCGCACGTTTGACTGCTTTGATATCTTAAAGGATATGAAGCACCCGAAATAAGCGGCAGATCATTCCGGAAAAAGCACAGCAGCGAGGATGAGATATGTGCATTGATACAGAACGTTTTGAGCGTGCCAGGGGCAGAGTCATTGGAATCGAGCGGCAGAGGCTTGGAATCGGCACACTCTCGGAGAAGACGGTACATGCAGTGCTCAAGAATTATTATGCACCGGATGAGGATATGCATGAGATCCCGATTGAGAATTTTGTTGCGGATATTTTTGACGGGGAGGCAGTGATCGAGATTCAGACGCGGTCGTTCCAGAATATGCGGCGGAAACTTGCCGCATTTCTGCCGTTATACCCGGTGACCATCGTCTATCCGATTCCGCATGTGAAGTGGCTTCACTGGATGGATGAGGAGACGGGGGAGATCTCTCCCGGGCGCAAATCGCCCAAGAAGGGAAATGCATACCAGGCATTCATCGAATTGTATAAGATCCGGCCGTTTCTGAAAGATCCGAATCTGAGACTACGGCTGGATCTCATTGACATGGAGGAATACCGTCTGTTAAACGGCTGGAGCCGGGACAAAAAGAAGGGAAGCGACCGCTTCGACCGGATACCGCTTACCTTCGTGGAGGAAGTGCGTGTGGACCGGAGGGAGGACTACATGCAGTTCATCCCCTATGAGATTCCGGAGGAGTTTACTGCAAAGGATTTTGCGGCATGCGCGAAGATTCCGGTGCGGCTGGCACAGACGGTGCTCCTGCTCCTGACGGATCTATTGATTGTGGAGCGGATTGGAAAGCAGGGAAGAAGTTATCTCTACCGGATCTGCGAGATTGAATGAATCTCTTCCCAAGCGGGGCGTTCTGTGTTATACTGACTGCCGGATGTATATTTATGCAGTATCTATGTGAGAGATAAGGAAGCATGAGGTAGATAGTACGATGAAAAACACAGCAATCAAATTATCCGGCATACTGCTTGCCGGAGCGGTCTTTTTTTCGACGCTGTTAGGTTACGGCACACAGGTTGCCGCGGCGACGGCGATAGGCAGCGACACGGAGGAGGGACAGGCATCCGGCGACGGTTCTGTCGCGTCGGTTGCGGATCTTCCGGGAAAGCATATCGGTGTACAGCTCGGCACGACCGGAGATATCATGGTCAGCGACTATGAGACGGACGGCTCGGGCACGGTAGTAGAGCGTTACAATAAGGGCGCGGATGCCGTGCAGGCATTAAAGCAGGGAAAGTTAGACTGCGTGATTATTGACGAATTGCCGGCGCTGGCATTTGTGGAGCAGAACGAAGGGCTTAAGATTCTCGAGGAGAACTTTGTTGAGGAGGACTATGCGTTCGTAATCGCAAAGGGTAACGAGGCACTTGTGGATCAGGTCAATGAGACGCTGCGCGAACTGAAGGACGAGGGTGTTCTCGATAACATTGCGAAGAATTATACCGGAACGGACGAGGAGATTGGAAAGTATCCGTATGAAATTCTGGATGTGGAACGCACGAACGGCACGCTTACCGTTGGTACGAATGCGGAGTTTCCGCCGTATGAATACTATGAAGAGGGAAAGATCACCGGAATCGACATGGATATTATGCAGGCGGTCTGCGACAAACTCGGCATGGAGTTGAAGATCGAGGACATGGCGTTTGATTCCGTGATTCCTGCGGTGTCCACCGGAAAAGTCGACATCGGTGCATCGGGTTTTACGGTGACGGAGGAACGCAAAAAGAATGTGAATTTCACGGATACCTATGCAAAATCCAAGCAGGTCATCATCGTGAGAGATACATCTGTCACAGCAGAGAAGACAGGGATAGCAGAGAAGTTTTATGATAACTTTATCAAGGACAGCCGATATACCTATTTGTTAAAGGGACTTTTAAATACACTCATCATCACCGTGTTTGCGGTAATGATCGGTATTGTGTTTGGATTTTTGATCGCGATTGTAAGAACCAACCACGACAGAAACGGCGGGCTTAAGATCTTAAATGCACTCTGCAAGTCATACCTTGCCGTTGTGCGCGGTACGCCGGTCATGATTCAGCTTCTGATTATTTATTATGTCATTTTCCAGAGCGTCAATACGGGAAAACTGTTCGTGGCAGTCATTGCGTTCGGACTGAACTCGGCGGCCTACGTGGCGGAAATCGTCCGGTCCGGTATTATGGCGGTGGACATCGGACAGTTTGAGGCGGGAAGAAGCCTTGGATTAAATTATAAGCAGACGATGTTAAGCATCATCCTGCCGCAGGCAGTCAAAAATATTCTGCCGGCACTCTGCAATGAGTTTATCAGTCTGTTGAAGGAGACTTCGATCAGCGGTTACATCGGGCTGATGGATCTGACCAAGGGCGGAGACATCATCCGAAGCGTGACGTACGAGGCGTTCATGCCGTTAATTGCGGTCGCGGTCATTTATTTCCTGATTGTCATGGGACTGAGCAAGGCAGTTGGACTGTTGGAAAGGAGATTGAGAAGCAATGAGCGATAATACGGTAATTCTGGAAGTAAAAGAGCTTCACAAGTCTTTTGACGGTCATGAAGTGTTAAAAGGAATCTCGACGACGATCAAAAAGGGCGATGTGCTGGCGCTGATCGGACCGTCCGGCTGTGGTAAATCCACGTTTTTGCGCTCCTTAAATCTGCTGGAGATTCCGACGGCGGGACATGTGCTGTTTGAGGGAACCGATCTGACGGATCCGTCGGTGGACATCAATCATGTCCGGGAGAAGATCGGCATGGTGTTTCAGCAGTTCAATCTGTTTCCGAACATGACGATTCTGGAAAATATCATGCTTGCCCCGGTAAAACTCGGCAAGATGACAAAAGAGGAAGCGAATACGCGCGCGATGGAGCTGTTAAAGCGCATCGGTCTGGCGGATAAGGCGGGCGCGTATCCCGCGCAGCTTTCCGGCGGACAGAAGCAGCGCATTGCCATCGTGCGGTCGCTGGCGATGGACCCGGACATCATCCTGTTTGACGAGCCGACCTCGGCGCTTGATCCGGAGATGGTCGGCGAGGTGCTCGCTGTGATGCAGGAACTGGCGGAGGATGGCATGACGATGGTGGTCGTGACACATGAGATGGGATTTGCCAGAGAAGTTGCGAACCGTGTGATGTTCATCAACGACGGCGTGATCCAGGAGGAGGGAACCCCGCAGGAGATTTTTGGCAATCCAAAGAGCCAGAGACTGCAGGAGTTTTTGTCAAAGGTATTGTAAGAAGAAATAAGGACGGGCTGTCCGGCACAAAAGAGGTGCCGCGGCCCGTTTTTTGTGCAACAGGCAAAGAATGTGTTTTGTATACTGCATCAGGAATACCTCCCGCAGGCGGAGAGCGGGGCGGAACATCGTTTGCAAGATGTGCGATTGTATGATAAGATAAATAACGATTTTTAGGAACGGAATCGTAAGGGAAGGAAGAACGCATATGAAATGGAATAAATACACAATAGAGACAACGACGGCGGCGGAGGACTACATGAGTGCGATGTTAGCCGACCTCGGCATTGAGGGAGTGGAGATTGAGGATAACATTCCGCTGTCCAAGGAAGATCAGGCGGATATGTTCATCGATTTTCTGCCGGAGCTTCCGCCGGATGACGGTGTGAGCCACGTCAGCTTTTATCTTGAGGATGACGGCGAGGACCGCACCGAACTGTTAAAGCAGGTAAAAGAGGCGTTGGAGGACTTAAGAAAAGTCGTGGATGTCGGAAGCGGCGTGATCACCTCCGACCAGACGGAGGATCTGGACTGGATCAACAACTGGAAGAAATTCTTCAGTTCCTTCTATATCGATGACATCCTGATCAAACCGACCTGGGAGGAATTAAAGCCGGAGGATGCCGACAAATTTTTAATCGAGATTGATCCGGGTGTGTCGTTTGGAACCGGCAAGCATGAAACGACGCAGCTGTGCATCCGCCAGCTGTTAAAGTATATCCGCGGGAACGATGCGTACACACCGGAAAACCGCACGCCGAAGGTACTCGACGTCGGCTGCGGAAGCGGCATTTTATCGATTGTAGCGTTGAAGCTTGGCGCGTCCGCGGTAGTCGGAACGGATCTCGATCCGGACTGCATGACCTCCACACATGAGAACATGGCGGTGAACCATCTGGACGCGGCGCTCGGCACATTTTATGTTGGCAATCTGATCGATGATGCAGCACTGCAGGAGAAAGTCGGCACGGAGGAATACGACATTGTGGTTGCCAACATTCTGGCAGACGTCATTATTCCGATGGCACCGGTGATTCCAGCACGCTTGAAACGCGGCGGTTATTTTATCACCTCGGGCATCATCGATTTCAAGGAGAACGCGGTAAAAGAAGCGATCGAAGCGGCCGGACTTACGGTGGTGGAGATCAATCATCAGGGCGAGTGGGTGAACATTACGGCGAGAAAGCCGGAATAAGGAAGACGATCCGGAAAAAGAAAAGACGATCTGGAATAAGGAAAGACGATCCGAAAAAAGGAAGATGATCCGAAGGAATGGCAGGCAGCCCGGAAATGAGGAGTTTATGTATCAGTTTTTTGTGGAAGACGAGCAGATTGCAAATGATCTGGTGATAATTGAGGGAAGCGATGTAAATCACATCCGCAATGTCCTGCGCATGAAATGCGGGGAAAAAGTGCGCATCAGCAGCACATCCGGCAGGAATTTCTTCGGCACGATTGACCGGATTGCAGAGAATGTGGTGGAGGTGTGCATCACGGAGGAGACGGCTTTAGATACGGAACTGCCCTGCCGGATCTGCCTGTTTCAGGGACTTCCAAAGAGCGACAAGATGGAGCTCATCATCCAGAAGGCAGTGGAGCTTGGCGCTGCGGAGGTGATCCCGGTGGCGATGAAGAACTGCGTCGTAAAACTGGATGCAAAAAAAGCGGCGGCAAAGACGGCGCGCTGGCAGGAGATTGCAAAGAGTGCGGCAAAACAGTCAAAGCGCAGCAGAATTCCGGTGGTGAGAGAACCGGTGAATTACCGGGAGGCAGTCGCATTGGCGGGAGAACTCGACGTGGTGCTGCTGCCGTATGAGAATGAGCGCGGCATGGCGGCCACAAGGGAAGTGATGGAGCGGATTGCACCGGGGCAGAGCGTCGGCATTTTTATCGGACCGGAGGGCGGATTCGATCCGTCGGAGATTGCGCTGGCAAAAGAGGAGGGGATGCATCTGGTGTCCCTCGGAAAAAGAATTTTGCGCACGGAGACGGCGGGACTTGCAACCCTTTCTATTCTGATGTATCATATCGAGAGTGTGTCGGAAGCGGAAGAAGAGCGGGATCAGCCGTGATTCTGCGTCGGCGTTTGTTAGAAAGGCATGGTTTTAAAACAGATGGAAGCATATTTGGATAATTCTGCCACCACCCGGTGCAGTGAGCGCGCCAAAAACAAGATGGTGCAGATCTTAACGGAAGATTACGGCAATCCGTCCTCCCTGCACAACATGGGAAAGACGGCGGAGGATTATATTAAAGAAGCAAAAGAGCAGATCGCGAAGACGCTCCGCTGCGATGAGAAGGAGATCGTCTTTACGTCGGGCGGCACGGAGTCGAACAATATGGCGCTGATCGGCGGAGCGCTGGCAAACAAGCGCCAGGGAAAGCATATCATCACGACAGCGATTGAGCATGCGTCGGTACAGGCGCCGCTTGCCTACTTAAAAGAACTCGGCTATGAGATCACGGAATTGTCTGTGGATCATGACGGTATTATTTCGCTGGAGGAACTGCGGGATGCAGTGCGGGAAGATACGGTGCTGGTGTCCATCATGATGGTGAACAACGAGATTGGTGCGGTTGAACCGGTCGAGGAAGCGGCGAAGGTCATCAAGGCGAAGAATCCGGACACGCTGTTTCATGTGGATGCGATTCAGGCGTACGGCAAATTCCGCATCTGCCCGAAAAAGATGGGGATTGATCTGCTCTCGGTGAGTGGACACAAGATCCACGCGCCGAAAGGAACCGGATTTTTATATATTCGCGATAAGGTAAAAGTAAAACCGATCATCTACGGCGGCGGTCAGCAGAAGGGAATGCGCTCCGGTACGGAGAACGTTCCGGGCGTGGCTGCACTCGGCGAGGCAGCGGCGGAGATCTATGAGAATTTTGACGCGAAGACCGGTCATATGTATGAGATCAGGCAGAGGTTCATCGATGAGGTGACACAGATCCCGGGAGTGACGGTAAACGGTAAAACGGGACGGGACTCTGCGCCGCAGATTGTGAGTGTCACGATCGAGGATGTGCGCAGTGAAGTGATGCTCCATTCTCTGGAAGAATACGGCATCTATGTGTCGGCGGGAAGCGCATGCTCGTCCAATAAGCCGGCACCGAGCCGCACCTTGCAGGGCATCGGTCTGCCGAAGCAGAAGTTAGAGTCCACGATCCGGATCAGCTTCTGCGTCAACACAACGGAAGAAGAAGTGGATTATGCGGTCGAAAAAATGAAAGAGATCATTCCGTTCCGCAGAAAGTTCACCAGAAAGTAAAGGAGAGAGCCATGACATATAAAGCATTTTTGATTAAATATGCAGAGATTGCCATCAAGGGGAAGAACCGTTATCTGTTTGAGGATGCGCTGGTGAGCCAGATGAATCATGCCTTAAAGAAGGTGGACGGCACGTTCCATATCCGCAAGGAGCAGGGCAGAATCTACGTCGAGATGGAGGGCGAATACGATTACGATGGAGCTGTGGAGGCACTGCAGCATGTGTTTGGCATCGTGGGAATCTGTCCGGTCGTACTGCTGGAGGACGAGGGCTTTGATGCGCTGGCGGGGGAAGTCATCCGCTATATCGACGAGGTATACCCGGACAAGCATTTTACGTTCAAGGTCAATGCGCGCCGCGCGAGAAAGAATTACCCGTTGGAGTCGATGGAGATCAATGCCCAGATGGGCGAGCGGATCTTAGAGGCGTTCCCCGAGACGAGCGTGGATGTCCATAAGCCGCAGGTGATGTTTAATATCGAGATCCGCAACCAGATCAATGTGTACTCGACGGTCATTCCGGGACCGGGAGGTATGCCGGTCGGAACAAACGGAAAAGCCATGCTGCTCTTATCCGGCGGAATCGACAGCCCGGTGGCAGGCTACATGATTGCAAAGCGCGGTGTTACCATCGATGCGACCTATTTTCATGCGCCGCCTTATACGTCGGAGCGCGCCAAGCAGAAGGTCGTGGATCTGGCAAAGATCATTTCCAAATATACCGGACCGATCAATCTGCATGTGGTCAATTTTACGGATATCCAGTTATATATTTACGAACAGTGTCCGCATGAGGAACTGACGATTATCATGCGGCGCTACATGATGAAGCTGGCGGAGCATTTCGCAAAAGAGAACAAGTGTCTCGGACTGATTACGGGGGAGAGTATCGGACAGGTGGCGAGCCAGACCATGCAGTCGCTCGCGGCAACCAATGAGGTATGTACGATGCCGGTTTACCGTCCGCTGATCGGATTTGACAAGCAGGAGATCGTGGAGATCTCGGAGAAGATCGATGCTTACGAGACATCCATCCTTCCTTACGAGGACTGCTGTACGATTTTCGTGGCAAAGCACCCGGTGACAAAGCCGAGCTTAAACGTGATTCACAATGATGAGAGAAAGCTTTCCGAGAAGATCGATGCGCTGATGCAGGAAGCCATCGATACGGTGGAGGTAATCCACATCGAGGCGTAGATGTGCATCCTCGCGGTGCGGGTTTATGTAATAGGAACGAAGTCTCCTGTTACATAAAAAAACAGCCGCGGGAAATCCCGCGGCGTGTACCCCTGTCATGTATGAATTAGATTAAGTATGGCTTTAAAGTCTCCATAATCTCGTCCATGTTGTTCTCTGCATGGATTGCAAGGTCGATAGGCTTGGATAAATCTAAACTGAAGATACCCATGATGGACTTTGCATCGATGACGTATCTGCCAGAGATCAGATCAAAATCATATTCATACTGCGTAATTGCATTGACGAAGGACTTTACCTTGTCGATCGAGTTAAGGGAAATCTGTACTGTTTTCATGATAAAAAACCTCCTTAGGATTATCTGTTTCAAGATAGTTTTATAGTAATAGTTTTTCGTGGAAAAGTCAACACAAAAAGCGGATGAAACCATAAGAAAGCGTGAACAAAAAGCAATACAGAAATGAGGAAACAAGAATGAAAGCAGCATTGCATAATTTGGGTTGTAAAGTGAATGCATATGAGACGGAAGCCATGCAGCAGATTTTGGAGGAGGCGGGATATGAGATCGTGCCGTTTCAGGAAGGTGCGGATGTCTATATCATTAATACCTGTACCGTAACGAATATGGCGGACCGGAAGTCCAGACAGATGCTTCATAAAGCAAAAAAAATGAATCCGGATGCGATCGTGGTGGCTACAGGTTGTTATGCACAGGCTGACACAGAGAAACTGAAAGAAGATACTGCTGTGGATCTGATCCTTGGAAACAATCAGAAAACACAGATTGTGGAAGCTTTGGAAGAATATGAAAAAGAGCATGCAAAACAGGTGCAGGTGATTGAAATTAACCATACAAAAGAGTATGAAGAACTTTCCATATCATCTACCGCAGAACATGTCCGCGCATACATTAAAGTACAGGATGGCTGTAACCAGTTCTGTACTTACTGTATCATTCCGTTTGCGAGAGGACGTGTCCGCAGCAGAAAAATCGAAGAAGTGCTGAGTGAAGTGGAAACACTTGCTGCAAAAGGTTACAAGGAAGTTGTACTTACCGGAATCCATTTAAGTTCCTATGGAGTGGATTTCCCGAAAGAAGAAAGAGAAAGTCTTCTTTCACTGATTCAGGCAGTAAGCAGAGTGGAAGGAATCAGCAGGATTCGTCTTGGCTCATTGGAGCCAAGAATTATCACAGAGGAATTTCTGGAAGGTATTGTGAAAACAGGAAAAGTGTGTCCACATTTTCATTTATCCCTGCAGAGTGGATGCAATAAAACTTTGAAAAATATGAATCGCCGTTACAGTGCACAGGAGTATGCGGAAAAATGTGAACTGATCCGCAAGTTTTATCCGGCACCTGCACTTACAACAGATGTGATTGTGGGATTTCCACAGGAAACAGAAGAGGATTTTGAAGAATCTTATGAATTCGTAAAGAAGATTCATTTTTATGAGACGCATATTTTTAAATATTCCAGAAGACATGGAACAAAAGCGGCATCCATGGATGGGCAGCTGACTGAAGCGGCAAAGGCGCAGCGCAGCGACCGGATGCTCGAACTGCATGAGATTCGTGCCAGAGAATATGAAGAGGCGATGATCGGAAAAAAGATGGAACTTCTCCTGGAGGAAGAGATTGAGATTGATGGCAGACCATGGTATGTTGGCCACAGCAGAGAATATGTGCGTGCAGTCATCAGCAAAACGGATGCACATAGGGTAAATGACCTTGTTACAGTAAAAGCAGTTGCTTTTGTCAGAGATCACATTTTGGAAACAAAAGAAGTGTAAGCTTATATATTATTTGATCTATGAGAAAAAAATGTTCTGAAAATGTGTTCTTGTATTTTATATGGAATTATATTAAAATAAAAGGGAAATCTTATTAAGGACGTGAGTAAAATGGCAGAAAACAATTTAGGAAATACACAGTATTTCAGAACAAAACCGGATGCAGATCTTGAAGTAAAAGAGGTTCTGGACCTGGTCTACAATGCAATGGATGAAAAAGGATATAATCCGGTGAACCAGATCGTCGGCTATATTATGTCCGGAGATCCTACCTATATTACCAGTCATAAGGGTGCGAGAAGCATGATCATGAAAGTTGAGAGAGATGAGCTGGTAGAAGAACTTCTTAATGAATACATTAAGAATAAATCCTGGGAACGATAAGTGATGCGGATCCTGGGATTAGATTATGGTTCAAAGACCGTAGGTGTGGCAGTCAGTGACACGTTGGGAGTGACTGCTCAGAGATTAGAGACAATCTGGCGAAAACAGGAAAATAAACTTCGCCGGACGCTTGCCCAAGTAGAAGAACTCGTGAAAGAGTACGAAATAGAAAAGATCGTTCTTGGATATCCTAAGAATATGAACAATACTGTCGGTGAGCGTGCAGAGAAAGCTCTGGAATTCGGGGAGATGCTTAAGAAGCGTACAGGCCTTGAAGTGATCATGTGGGACGAACGGTTGACAACAGTTTCGGCGGATCGGACCCTGATGGAGGCTGGTGTGCGCAGAGAGAATCGTAAAGAGTATCTCGACGGAATTGCAGCAGTATTTATTTTACAGGGATATCTGGATTCCCTTAAAATGTAACATAAAGGTGATAGTATGGAAAAAATCAGATTTCAGCTGGCCGATGGGACAGTAGAAGAGTTTTTTATTGAGGAACAGACAAGAATCGGAGGAGTATCGTATCTTCTTGTATCGGATTCTATGGAAGATGAAGCGTCTGCCTATATTTTGAAGGATGTATCGAAGGATACAGATCCGGAGGCCTGCTATGAAATGCTCGAAGATGAGGACGAACTGCAGGCTGTTTATAAAGTTTTTGAACAAATGCTTGAAGACGTGGATTTTGAAATGTAAGAAACATACTATAAGAAACAGGCGTCACTAGGAACGTAAGAATCAGTGACAGGCAGACTAAGAAGGAATGTGGTTACTATTCACAGGTAATATCCCGCGAGGTGTTTTGTCATATTTATGGCAAAATCCCGAGACATACGGGGCAAAATGCAATCACCGAAGGTGATCTGGAATGCATTTTGGTCAAGTTGCTGTGAAAGGAGTGAACAGTAACGGAATGTGAGCGCATTCCTGCATTAGTGTGCCAAAATGTTTGATTCCAGAGAACACATGACAGGTGTTTTCTGCATTGCACAGAATATGGAGGTGCTTGATTGAGCGAAAATATAAATGAAAATGTGAGCGTAAATAAAGAAAGAGAAAATCACAGAGAATATAATAAAACCAGAAAATATAACAGCCGAAATCGTAAACCAGGTGATAATAATACAAAGAAACCGATGGGAAAACAGAAAAATTTCCGTTATAAACAGCAGAAAACGAATAGCAGACATTATGAGAAACATTCTGACAGACAGGAAATAGCTGCTGCAGGAGAATTAGCAGCAGTACAGCAGCCAAAGGCAGCAACGAAGCCGTTTTCCAGAAACAATAAAACACAACAGCCAAGAGGGAATGCGCGTCGTGGCCGTAAGGGTACTTCAAAACTGAAGATCATTCCGTTAGGTGGACTGGAACAGATTGGAATGAACATTACTGCTTTTGAGTATGAAGATAGTATTGTAGTTGTTGACTGTGGTCTTGCTTTCCCGGAAGATGATATGCTTGGTATCGATCTGGTCATCCCGGATGTTACTTATCTGAAAGAAAATATTTCCAAAGTAAAAGGCTTTGTGATCACACATGGACATGAGGATCATATCGGTGCGCTTCCTTATATCCTGAAAGAGGTTAATGTTCCGGTCTATTCGACAAAACTTACACTTGGACTGATCACAAATAAACTGAAGGAACACAACCTTGTGCGTTCCACAAAACTAAAAGAAGTAAAACATGGACAGGTTATCAACCTTGGTGATTTTTCCATTGAATTTATCAAAACAAACCATAGTATCCAGGATGCTTCTGCACTCGCAATTTATTCACCCGCAGGAATTGTTGTCCATACAGGTGACTTTAAGGTGGATTATACACCGGTATTTGGTGATGCGATCGATTTGCAGCGTTTTGCCGAGATCGGTAAGAAAGGTGTACTTGCACTGATGTGTGACAGTACGAATGCAGAACGTCCGGGATTTACCATGTCAGAGCGTACGGTAGGACATGTATTCGATAATCTTTTTAATGAACACAAAAATGCACGAATCATCATTGCGACATTTGCATCTAATGTAGACCGTGTACAGCAGATTATTAATACCGCATATAAATTTGGACGTAAAGTAGCCGTAGAAGGACGAAGCATGGTCAATATCATTTCCGTTGCTTCTGAACTCGGATATCTTCGTATTCCGGAAAATACTCTGATCGAAATTGACCAGGTAAAAAATTATCCGGATGAAAAAGTTGTTCT
>OLSX01003663.1_pt1 | contig 12223 bp, 9 predicted proteins | sample 1673141 | NCBI WGS metagenome assembly OLSX01 (sample SAMEA3136759, study PRJEB25190) | human gut metagenome | biome: human gut; feature: human-associated habitat; material: faeces | place: Austria | collected 2013
ACGAAGGAGCACTGGTTGCACTGGATGCACTTGGACTCGTCCCAGTGCGGAACCATGACGGCAACGCCGCGCTTCTCGTACGCGGAGGCGCCGAGCTCCCACTGGCCGTCGGCAACGTCGACGAACTTGGAGACGGGCAGCGAGTCGCCGTCCATGCGGTTGATGGGCTCCATGAGCTCGCGGACCTGCTTGACGATGGCCTCGCGACCCTCAAGGGTGAGCTCGACCTTCTCGTCCTCGGCGGTGGCCCAGTCGGCGGGCACCTCGAACTTGCGGTACGCGGTGGCGCCGGCGTCGATGGCCTTCCAGTTGGCCTCGACGATGTTCTGGCCCTTCTTGGCGTAGGACTTCTCCGCGGCGTCCTTCATGTACTGGATGGCGTCCTCGGCGGGAAGAACCTGCGCCAGCGAGAAGAACGCGGACTGCAGCACCGTGTTGGTGCGCTTGCCCATGCCGACCTTCTCGGCGAGGTCGATGGCGTCGATCAGGTAGACGTTGATGTTGTTCTTGGCGATGTAGCGCTTGGCCACGGCGGGCATGTGGTGATCCAGCTCCTCGTCAGACCACTGGCAGTTGATGAGGAACACGCCGCCGTCCTTCACGTCGCGGACCATGGGGAAGCCCTTGACGATGTAGGCGGGCACGTGGCAGGCCACGAAGTCGGCCTTGTTGATGTAGTAGGGGCTCTTGATGGGCTTGTCGCCGAAGCGCAGGTGGCTGATGGTCACGCCGCCGGTCTTCTTGGAGTCATACTGGAAGTAGGCCTGAACGTACTTGTCGGTATGATCGCCGATGATCTTGATGGAGTTCTTGTTCGCGCCGACGGTACCGTCGCCGCCGAGACCCCAGAACTTGCACTCGATGGTGCCTTCCGCCGCGGTGTTCGGGCAGTTCTTGTCCTCGGGAAGGGAGAGGCCGGTCACGTCATCGACGATGCCGATGGTGAACTGACGCTTCATCTCGTCCTTCTTCAGCTCGCTGTAAACGGCGAAGACGGAAGCGGGCGGGGTATCCTTGGAGCCGAGACCGTAACGGCCGCCGATGACCTGAATGTCGGTCTTGCCGGCGTTGGCGAGCGCGGTGACGACGTCGAGGTACAGGGGCTCGCCCTGTGCGCCGGGCTCCTTGGTGCGGTCGAGGACGGCGATCTTCTTGCAGGTCGCGGGAATGGCCTCGAGCAGGCGCTCGGCCTTGAACGGACGGTACAGGCGGACCTTGATGAGACCGACCTTTTCACCGTGGGCGTTGAGGTAGTCGATGACTTCTTCGGCCACGTCGCAGATGGAGCCCATCGCGATGATGACGCGGTCGGCGTCGGGCGCGCCGTAGTAGTTGAACAGCTTATAGTCGGTGCCGAGCTTGGCGTTGATCTTATCCATGTAGGACTCAACGACCTCGGGCAGCGCGTCATAATACTGGTTGCAGGCTTCACGATGCTGGAAGAAAGTATCGCCGTTCTCGTGGGAGCCGCGCATATGGGGATGCTCGGGATTGAGGGCGTGCTCACGGAAGGCCTTGACGGCGTCCATGTCGCACATCTCGGCGAGGTCCTTATAATCCCAGACCGCGATCTTCTGGATCTCGTGGCTGGTGCGGAAGCCGTCGAAGAAGTTGATGAAGGGGACCTTGCCGGTCAGCGCCGCGAGATGGGCGACGGGGCTGAGGTCCATGACCTCCTGCACGTTGCCCTCGCAGAGCATGGCAAAGCCGGTCTGGCGGCAGGCCATCACGTCGGAATGGTCACCGAAGATGTTCAGCGCGTGGGTGGAAACGGTACGCGCGGAAACATGGAACACGCAGGGGAGCTGCTCGGCAGCGATCTTGTACATATTGGGGATCATCAGCAGCAGGCCCTGAGACGCCGTGTAGGTGGTCGTCAGAGCACCGGTGCCGAGGGAGCCGTGCACCGCGCCGGCCGCGCCGGCCTCGGACTGCATCTCGACGACCTTCACGCGGGTGCCGAAGATGTTCTTCAATCCGTTGGCGCTCCACTGGTCAACAAAGTCGGCCATGGGGCTCGAGGGGGTGATGGGGTAAATCGCGGCAACTTCGCTGAACGCATAGGATACATGCGCGGCAGCGTTATTACCGTCCATGGACTTCATTTTTCTTGCCATAAATGAAACCTCCTGTTATATTCGCCGCCGGGGAGCGGCGTTTTTCGCGTCATTACGCAAAAACTGACGCTATCATCATAGCACGATTTTCACCCGCTGTAAACGTCACTTTCGCAAAAAACATTCATTTTTTTGCAGGATATTATTTACATTTGGTAAGACTCTCCACATTTTTGCAATTAAATATTCAAAATATTTAATATTAACTCCTGTTTTGCAGGATATCATTCCTTTCCTCTCCGCGCCCCGCGCCGCGCTTGCCTTATGCGGCAAACTGTGATAAACTGAAAAATAAGAAAACAGGCAAGGAAAGGACGGCAGCGTATGGTCACAACGGTGCGTTCCCTCGGTTTGCAGGGCATTTCCGGTTATGAGGTCACGGTGGAGTGCTTCCTCTCGGGCGGGCTTCCCGCATTCGACGTGGTCGGCCTCGGCGACACGGCGGTGAAGGAGGCGCGCGAGCGTGTCCGCGCAGCGATCAAAAACTGCGGAGCGAAGTTCCCCGTCAGCCGCATCACGGTCAACCTTGCGCCCGCGAACCTGAAGAAAGAGGGCACGGTCTACGATCTTCCGCTGCTGCTCGGCATCCTCGCGGGCGAGGGTGAGATCGACGCGCCGGACCCGGCCTCCGCGTTCATCGGCGAGCTGTCGCTCACCGGCGCGCTGCGCCCCATCAGCGGTGTGCTGCCGATGGCGATGGCTGCGGCGCGTGCGGGCGTGAAGACTCTTTATGTCCCTGCGGCAAATGCCGCCGAGGCGACGCTGGCCGACGGCCTGACCGTCTACGGCGTGGAGAACGCGCCGCAGCTTCTGCGCCATCTGCGCGGCGAGGAACGGCTTGCCCCCGCGCAGCGCTGGGAACCGACAGTCGAGGCGGACAGCGTCCCCGATTTTGCCGACGTCATGGGACAGGAGAATGTCAAGCGCGCGCTGGAGATCGCCGCCGCAGGCTCCCACAACGTGCTCCTCATCGGCTCGCCCGGTGCGGGCAAGTCCATGCTCGCGCGGCGTCTGCCCTCCATTCTCCCCGACATGACGCATGAGGAGGCGTTGGAGTCTACCGAGATCTGGTCGGTCGCGGGACTGACCGACAGCAAGCACCCCATGCTCACGCAGCGCCCGTTCCGCTCTCCGCATCACACGCTTTCTGCCGCAGCCATGTCCGGCGGCGGCAGGGCGCTCTCTCCCGGTGAGATTTCCCTCGCCCACCACGGCGTGCTGTTTTTGGACGAGTTTCCCGAGTTCCACCGCGATGTGCTCGAATCCCTCCGCGCGCCGCTCGAGGACGGCGAGGTGACCATCACCCGCGCCGCGGGCAGCGTCACGCTGCCGAGCCGCTTCATGCTCGTGGGCGCCATGAATCCCTGCCGCTGCGGCTGGTACGGGCATCCCTCCGGGCGCTGCCGCTGCTCGCAGAAGGACGTGGAGAAATACGTCTCCAAAATTTCCGGCCCGCTGCTCGACCGCATGGACTTACAGGTCAGCGTCCCCTCGGTGGAGTTTGAGGCCATGCGCCGCCGCGAAAAGGCGGAGTCCTCCGCCGCCGTGCGCGAGCGCGTCAACGCCGCGCGGGACATTCAGAAAAAGCGCTTCGCCGGCACGCCCATCACCTGCAACGCCTACATGACCGCGCCGATGGTCGGCGAATTCTGTCGGCTCGACGCCGCGGGCGAGAAGCTCTTAAAGGGCGCGTTCGACCGCCTCGGGCTCACCGCCCGCAGCCACGATAAGCTACTGCGCGTCGCGCGCACCATTGCCGACCTCGACGGCAGCGAGAGGATCGAGAGCTTCCACCTTGCCGAGGCCATTCAGTATCGCAATACGGACATTCTAAGGGGGGAAGGCTGATGAAAAAGTACGATGCTATGCGTCTTTCCGGCACGATCCTGCTCGCCCACCTGGCGCTCTGCGCCGCATTCCTCCTGCTGCTTATCGCTGCATCCGGCTCAACATCGACCTTTACGTTCCGCTCGCCCTACGGACTTGTATTGGGGCTGCTGTTCATCGGGTTACCGGCGTTTGCCTTTGGCTGGGGGCTGCGGTCGGCGAAGGACCCCTTTGACAAAAAGCTCTGCTGGAATGCCGCGATGGTGCTCTATGTACTTAACGCGGCCGCTTTCCTGCTTGCGCCGGAGTTCGGCACCGGGAATGTGATCGCTATGTGGTGGGGGATGCCGATGGTTCCCGCGCTCGCGGGACTGAACGCATTTGCCGCGCCGCAGTCCGCCCTCTATCTTTTCGGCGGCGCGCTGCTCGCCGCCGTCGAGCCGCTGTGTCTGACGCTCGGCCTGCTCTCCGGCAGACGCGCGGAGAACGAAACCGCAAAAAATACCGGCGCTCCCGCCGAGACGGCGGAGCGCACGGACGATAAGGAGAAGAATCCCCATGCGTGAAATGATCTTGTGCAAGCTCGGCGAGGTGGTCCTCAAGGGCCTCAACCGCCGCAGCTTTGAGGACAAACTGATCGGAAACCTGCGCCGCCGCACGGCGAAGTGCGGCAATTTCCGTATCTATTCCAAGCAAAGCACCATCTACGTTGAGCCGGTGAACGACGAGAGCGACCTCACCGCCGCCTACGCCGCCTGCAAGCAGGTGTTCGGCGTCATCGCCGTCAGCCGCGCCCTGCCCTGTGAAAAGGACGTGCAGGCCATCATCCGCACCGCCAAGGATTACCTTGCCCCGGAATTTGCCCGCGCGAAGGATTTCAAGGTCGAGAGCAAGCGCGCGGACAAAACCTTCCCGCTCACCTCCATTCAGCTCTCCCAGCAGGTCGGCGGCGCGCTGCATCAGGCGTTCCCGCGCTGCGCGGTCAACGTCCACGACCCCGAGCTGACGGTGTTTATCGAGATCCGCGACGACGCGGCCTACGTCCACGGACCCGCCGAGGCGGGTGCGGGCGGACTGCCCATCGGCATGGGCGGCAGCGCCGTGTCGCTGCTCTCCGGCGGCATCGACTCGCCCGTCGCCTCCTACATGATGGCAAAGCGCGGCGTGTCGCTCGAAATGGTTCATTTCTTCTCCCCGCCCTACACCTCCGACGCCGCCAAGGAAAAGGTGCTCGAGCTCGCGCAGCTGCTCACGCCGTGGTGCGGACGGCTGACCGTCCACATCGTGCCGTTCACCGAAATTCAGGAACAAATTCGTATGAACTGCCCCGAGGACCATTTCACGCTCATCATGCGCCGCTTCATGATGCGCCTCGCCCAGCGCGTGGCAGACGAGGTGCGCGCCAAGGCGCTCGTCACCGGCGAATGTCTCGGGCAGGTCGCCAGCCAGACAATGGAGGCTCTGCGCGTGAGCGAGGATGTGGCGGAGCTGCCCGTCCTGCGCCCTCTCATCGGCATGGACAAGGAGGAGATCATCCGCATCTCCCGCAAGATCGGCACGTTCGACACGTCCATTCTCCCCTATGAGGACTGCTGTACCGTCTTTACCCCGCGCCATCCCAAGACCAAGCCCCATGTGGAGGAGGTGCGCGAGCTGGAGGCCGTGCTGGACATCGACGCGCTGTGCGACCGCGCGATGTCGGGCCGTGAGCGCGTGCGGATCAAGCTGTAAGGAGCCCCCCATGTCCCACACCGCTGAACTCATCGCCGTCGGCACCGAGATCCTTCTCGGCAACATCGCCAACGCCCCACGCGATCGCGGATCGCGCGGGGACCCCGATCTGAATAAAAATCCTCGGGCGAAATGAATTCGCCCTCCGGAAATACTTCGCTGACGCTTCGCATTTACGGCGGCACTCGCCGCCGTTGTCCGTGTTGGCGATTTAGGAGGCTGCCCATGTCCCACACCGCTGAACTCATTGCCGTCGGCACCGAAATCCTTCTCGGCAACATCGCCAACACGGACGCGCAGATGCTCTCGGAGGAGCTCGCCGCGCTCGGCGTCAACGTGCTCTATCACACCGTCGTCGGCGATAATCCCACGCGCCTTGCCGAGGCATTGGAGCTTGCGCGCCGCCGCGTGGACATCGTCATTACCACGGGCGGCCTCGGTCCGACCTACGACGACCTCACCAAGCAGACCATCTGCACCGTGTTCGGACGCAAAAACGTCTTTCACCCCGAAATCGCCGACGCTCTGCGCACGCACTTCGCTTCCATTGGCCGCGAGCTGACGGAGAATAATCTCCAGCAGGCCTACCTGCCGGAAAACTGTACCATTTTCCGCAACCACAATGGCACCGCCCCGGGCTGCGGCTTCTGTGAGGGCGGCGTACATGTCCTCATGCTCCCCGGTCCGCCGCACGAATGCCACAAAATGTTCCGGACCGGCGCGATCCCCTATCTGCGCACGCTCTCCGACGAGATCATTGTCTCCCATTCCCTGCGCATCTACGGGCAGGGCGAGAGCCAGATCGAGGCGATGCTGCACGACAGGATCGTCTCGATGGTCAACCCCAGCGTTGCGCCCTACGCCAAGCCCGACGAGTGTATGCTGCGCGTGACCGCCAAGGCGAAGAGCGAGGCGGAGGCCGAGGAGATGCTGCGCGGCGCGATCGAAGAGGTCATGCCCGTCATCGGCGAGTGGGTCTACGGCATCGACGTCGGCAGCCTGGAGGAGGTCGTCTCCGCCCTGCTGCGCGAGAAGGGACGGACGCTCGCCGCCGCGGAGAGCTGCACCGGCGGCCTCATCGCCAAGCGCATGACCGATCTCCCCGGCGCGTCGCAGGTCTTCATGGGCGGCGTCGTGAGCTATACAAACTTCGTCAAAGCGAACGTGCTCGGCGTGCCGCAGGCTCTGCTCGACGAGCACGGCGCGGTCAGCGAGCCGGTCGCCTGCGCGATGGCTGAGGGCGTCCGCGCCGTCACCGGCGCGGACTACGGCATCTCTGTCACCGGTGTCGCGGGGCCCGACAGCGACGAGCGCGGCAACGCGGTCGGCACCGTCTACATCGGTCTTGCCGGCCCGGACGGGACGCTGTGCCGCCTCTGCCATTTCGGCAAACGCTCGCGCGAGCGCATCCGCGGCCAGAGCGCCAACACCGCCTTCGACCTGCTGCGCCGCGAGCTTCAGAAATAAGCAAAAACGACCTCTCCGCCGCGTGTGACGGCGCAAAATGAATAAATTGCAAATTTTACTTTCCGCATTGCAAAGCCGATCATTTTGTGCTATGCTTGACGCAAGGATACCGTGCCGTCGCGGTACGGATATTATGCAAAGGAGTGATTTCTTATGGTCAGACTTATCATGGGTGAAAAGGGCACCGGCAAGACCAAAAAGCTCATCGAGCTTATCAACGCCTCTGCTGCCGAGGAAAACGGCAATGTGGTGTGCATCGAGGCCAAGTCCACGATGACCTTCGACATCCATTATCACGTTCGTCTCATTTCTGCCGACGAATATCAGATCACCACTTACGAGGGCCTGCGCGGCTTCGTCAGCGGTCTGTATGCCGGCAATTACGATATTTCCCACATCTTCATCGACAACCTCTTCAAGATCGTCGGCGGCGACTGCAATCAGGCGGCGGACGACTTCCTGGATTGGCTCAACCGCTTCAGCAACAACCACGGCGTCAAGTTCACCGTTTCGGTCTCCGGCGACCCCGGCCTTGCGACCGACGGAATGCAGAAGTACCTGTAACGCCAAAACCGCAAAGGGAGACGGCTTCTTGCCGTCCCCCTTTTTTTATTTCAGTACATAGACATTGCCGATGCCCAGCAGGCGGCACAGCTCCGTCTTTTCGGCGATGTCCGTCTCGCTCTCGTACCATACGACCGTGACCGAGCCGTCCTTCTCCGTGCGGTAGCCGCACGAGCTTTCGTGCTGCGCCGAGCGGTGCGTGCGCAGCGTGCCCTCGGACAGCAGCTCGATCAGCTCGCCCTCGGTCAGCTCGCGTGTGTCCGTTACCGCTCCCGCACGGGTCACCTGCAGCAGCGGCACGGCGCGCAGCGCCACGCTGCCGCCCTCGCCCGCCCTAACCGCCGCCGCGTAGACCTCCTCCATCGGCGCGCGCGGACTGACCGGCACGCTGCCGGACTCCTCCGTGATGCTCCCGGCGGTCACGCAGCCGGACGGCGCGCTTCCGTCCGCCGCTTCCGTGACCTTGATCGCGGCGTGCAGCCGGTCATAGGTGCGCAGCAGCACGGCAGCCGCCTGCTCGCGCGTCGCTTCCTTTTTCGGCTCGAAGTTGTATGCGCTCACGCCCTTGATGATGCCCATGCGGTAGGCAAGCGCGACATAGCCCTGCGCCACGGAGACGTCCGAAAACGGGCAGTCGTCCGCCGCCGCACCCGACAGCACGGCGAGCCCCAGCGCGCGCACGGTCATCTTCGCCATCTCCTCGCGAGTGATCGCATCATTCGGACGGCATTGGCGGCTCTCGCCTGTCAATGCGCCGTGGGCATAGGCCGTCTCAATAGCGCTGTAATACCATTTCACCGTATCCTGATTGTCCGTAAAGCTGCCCTTCTCCGGCGTGACGAGCTCCCAGCCCATCAGACGGCAGAGCGCCGTGGCGTAAGCCGCGCGGGTCATCGTCCGTCCGAGGCCGAACCTGCCTCCGCCGACTCCCTGCAGCAGCCCGGTCTGCGCGCAGCGCCGGATGCTCTGCGCCGCCCAATGGCTTTCCGGCACGTCGGAAAAGCCCGTGGAGGACGCGGCCGCAGGTGCCGGCAGCGCCGCCGCCAGCAGCGCGGCGCATTCGTCCTCCAGCAGCCCGCCCTCCACCTGGGGGCGGTGATTGAAAGGCAGCGCAAACAGATCCGTTACGCTGCCGCAGCAACCCGCCTTTGCATCCCGTGCGCCGTACACGACGCGCTTGTGCCGCGGTGAGGGAAAGCGGCGGTTTGCGCGGCGAAGGCCGCCGCAAACCGCTCTTTCCTGTGCCTGCCCCTGTTGACCGATGGCGAAAAAACGGATTTTTCATCCGCAGAAAAGAATCCGTTGCAATTTCGACGGGAATATGTTATCCTACGCTAAACCGGTCTGCGCTGCGCGAGCAGCCAATCTCAACAGGCCGGATGCTTAGGAGGTTATCTACTTGGACCCTGCTGACCCGTTATTGCCGAAAATTCTGGTACTGGTCATACTTATTCTTATCAACGCATTCTTTGCCGCGGCTGAGATCGCGGTCATCTCGCTTTCGGAAACAAAGCTGCGCAAGCAGGCGGAGGAGGGCGACAAGAAGGCGAAGAAGCTGCTTGTGCTCATGCAGGCGCCGGACAGCTTTCTTTCCGCCATTCAGATCGCCATCACACTCGCCGGCTTCCTGTCCTCGGCCTTCGCGGCGGACAGCTTTTCCGATCCGCTCGTGCATTGGCTGACGGTGGACAAGGGCTTCACGGCCATTCCCACCTCGACGCTCAACACGATCATGGTGGTGCTCATCACCATCGTGCTCTCGTACTTCAGCCTTGTGCTCGGCGAGCTGGTGCCCAAGCGCATCGCCATGAAAAAGACCGAAGCGGTCGCCCGCTTCACGGTCGGTGCGGTGACGAGCGTAGCAACGGTGTTCCGCCCGGTCATCTGGCTGCTCTCCAAGTCCACGAACGGCGTATTGCGAGCGCTGCACATCGACCCCAAGGCCGATGAGGAGGACGTGAGCGAGGATGAGATCCGCATGATGGTGGACCTCGGCGAGGAGCGCGGCGCGATCGAGTCCAATGAGAAGGAACTCATTGACAACATCTTTGAATTCAACAACACGACCGCCGAGGACGTGATGATCCACCGCACCGACATGGTGATGCTGTGGGTCGAGGACACGCGCGAGGAGATCCTCGCGACGATCCGCTCGTCCGGCCTGTCCCGCTTCCCGGTCTACGAGGAGAACGCGGACGACATCATCGGCATCCTCTCCACGCGCGAGTATCTGCTCAACGCGCAGGCGGAGGCGCCCAAGCCCATGCGTGAGCTGCTGCGCCCCGCGTATTTCGTGCCCGAGTCCGTGCGCACGGACGTGCTGTTCCGCGATATGCAGAGCAAGAAGGTGCACATGTCCATCGTGGTGGACGAGTACGGCGGCACGAGTGGCCTGGTGACGATGGAGGATCTTCTCGAGGAGATCGTCGGCAACATCTACGACGAGTTCGATCCGCAGGAGGAAAAGGACATCGAAAAGGTGGGCGACAATCTCTGGCGTGTGGCAGGCTCGTGCGAGCTTGAGCGCGTCGCCGAGGCGACGGGCGTGCAGTTCCCCGAGGACGAGGAGTCCGACACGCTCGGCGGACTGGTGTTTGCCCAGCTCTCGTTCATTCCTGAGGATGGCAGCCAGTTCACGGTGGACGCCTGCGGCCTGCACATCGAGGTGCAGAGCTTCAACGAACGCCGCGTGGAATGGGCGCTGGTCTCACGGCTCCCGGAGGAGGAAACGCCCGAGGAGCAGGAGAAATAAACAAAAAAGAAACAGCAGCTTGAAAAAGCTGCTGTTTTTTTGCGGAAAGCACTTGACTTGCGCGCTTGACTTTGATAAAATAAGGCGCTTATATGTGAGAGTATGCGCAAAGCGAACCCTCACCCATTGCCACAAGGATAGCACAGGAAACAAAAAAGCACAAGAGCAAATGCAGCATTTCTATCAACAAAGCCGTGCGTGTCGCACGGCACACCAATACATTCCCCGCCGGAGACAGACCGGCGGGAAAGGAAAGGCGTGAAGAGCAAAAATGGCCAAAGACAAGATGTACGGCAAGACCCTTCGCAAAAACTTCGCTCGACATGAGGAGATCATGGAGATGCCGAATCTTCTGGAGCTCCAGAAGAAGTCCTACCGGTGGTTCCTCGACGAGGGACTGCAGGAGGTGTTCACCGACGTCGCCTCGATCACCAACTACGCGGGCAATCTTGAGCTGAGCTTCATCGGCTACAAGATGGACGAGGCCCCCAAGTACGACGTGGAGGAGTGCAAGGCGCGCGACGCCACCTATGCCGCTCCGCTCAAGGTCAACGTGCGGCTGTACAACAACCAGACGCAGGAGATCAAGGAGCAGGAGATCTTCATGGGCGATTTCCCGCTCATGACCCAGTCCGGCACCTTCGTCATCAACGGCGCCGAGCGCGTGGTCGTCAGCCAGATCGTCCGCTCCCCGGGCGTGTACTACGGCAAGGAGATCGACCTCAAGACCGACCTGCCCCTGCTCACCAGCACCGTGATCCCCTACCGCGGCGCGTGGCTGGAGTATGAGACCGACACCAACGAGGTGTTCTGGGTCCGCATCGACAAGAACCGCAAGCTGCCCATCACCACCTTCCTGCGTGCTCTGGGCCTGGGCAGTGATGACCAGATCCGTCAGTTCTTCGGCGAAGGCGAAGCCAAGATCGTGGCGACCCTGGAGAAGGATACCACCCATAACACTGAGGAAGGCCTGCTGGAGTGCTACCGCAAGCTGCGTCCCGGCGAACCCCCGACGGTGGAGAACTCCCGCAGCCACATCAATGCGCTGTTCTTTGATCCCCGCCGCTATGATCTGGCTCGGTTCGGCCGCTTCAAGATGAACAAGAAGCTGGCGCTGGCCCGCCGCATTGCCGGCTACCGCAAAGAAGCAAAAAAAACCGGCGCGTCCCTCTCCCGCAGTCTTGAAATCGGCAACGGCAGAAAAAAGCTCCTGAAAAAATACGGTGTGGGGAAGAAAAAGAGAGGAACGCCTACTTTCTCTGAGAGAAAGTAGCAAAGAGGCAACTGGAAAAATATTTTTATCAGGTATTATTTAATTACTTTTCAGTACGCTTCTTCGCTTCCTTCTTTCAAAGAAGGAAGTCGTTCTCTTAAAAACAGAAAGGACAAAAAACGTGAAAACATATAACGTAACGGGAATGAGCTGTGCGGCTTGCTCCGCGCGGGTGGAAAAGGCGCTGAACGCGCTCGACGGCGTGACGGCGAAGGTCGACCTCGAGGCCAAGACCGCCTCCATTGAGACGGAGGGCAGGGCGTCCGACGAGCAGATGAAGGCCGCCGTCACCGACGCGGGCTACGACGTCGTCTCGCTGAGCTGACATGCGGGCGGACAGGGAACAGGTCGCCCGCCTGCTGCGCACGGCGCGCGGGCAGATCGACGGCATCCTCAAGATGGTGGAGGAGGACCGCTACTGCATCGACATCTCCACCCAGGTCATGGCCGCCGAGGCCATGCTCAACCGGGCCAACCAGGAGATTTTGGCCG
>OLSX01003677.1_pt1 | contig 12195 bp, 6 predicted proteins | sample 1673141 | NCBI WGS metagenome assembly OLSX01 (sample SAMEA3136759, study PRJEB25190) | human gut metagenome | biome: human gut; feature: human-associated habitat; material: faeces | place: Austria | collected 2013
ATTCAGTTGAGCTTGAGGTCGCCCTCGCGTATCCAGCCGATCTTCCTGAAGAAGAAAAAGTCGGCCACCATTACGCTGAAATGATCGACCTGAACCACCCCTTTACGGACTACATTAAAATCGATTAAAACTTGCCACATAATCCGTAATTAATTGTAGGCCATTTTGTTTGTATATAGTCTCTTTCGGGAGATATATAAATTACAGAAAAGGAGAGTTAAAAATGAGGTGTTCCGTTACAAAGCGCATTGCAGCGTTATTCTTATGTGTGATGCTGCTGCTTAGTACTTTACCGACTGCAGCATTCGCCATAAAGGGAGCCGACACGAACCCGCAAAGCACAGATGCAATTACGTCTACCGTTTCAAACAATCTGTCAAAAGGCAGCAACATTGATGGCACAAGCTATCGTGTTACTTCTGTTAAAAACTACTCCATCGCGCCGGATATTTCCGAGTCCGTGATTATCACGAACAACGACGCGGGCAACTCCCAAACCGTTGCCAACGTCATGCAGGTCAACCCGAATGAGGGACGGGCGAAAATTGTAGCCGGTTACGGCAACCGCAACCCGAAGGAGCTTGGCTGGACGCTGAAGACCACGACCGAGCAGGCGCACGTCTATGAAAGGGAGACGGGCCTGAACGTCGTCGGCGGCGTCAACGCCTCGTGGTTCAACATCAACACCGGCGAGCCCTCCGGCTATCTCGTGATGAACGGTGTCGTGCATCACGATAACTCCAGCCGCGCCTTCCTCGCCGCGTTTGACGACGGCTCCGTCAACGTCTTCCGCGAGGGCACGACCCTTGCGCAGGCCGAGGCCAGCCAGAGTGAAAAGCAGGGCAAGGCCGTTCAGATCGTCGAGGCGGTCGACGCGCTCGTCGCCATGGTCTGGGATGGCAAGGTCGTTGTTTCCCAGTCCGGCAACGGCGGCTATTACCCGCGCACCAGCGTCGGCGTCAAGGCCGACGGCACGGTCGTCCTGTTCCAGGCAGACGGCACCATGGCCCCCCGCTCCGTCGGCTACACCGCCGAGGAAGAGGCCCGCATGATGGTCGCGCTCGGCTGCGTGGCGGCCATCCAGCTCGACGAGGGCGGCTCCTCCACCTACCTCTCCCAGCGCGAGGGCGAGAGCGACCTGACCATGCGCAACACGCCCGCAGGCGGCAGCGAGCGCGTGGTCTCCGGCACGATCCTCGTCGTCTCCACCGTGGCTGCCTCCGGCGAGTTCGACCACGCCGCCGTCACGCCCGACGGCGAATACTACACGCCCGCTTCCACGGTCGAGCTGACGGCCAGCGCCATGGACTTCTCCGGCGCTCCGGCAAAGGCGCTCCCCGCGGACGCCGTCTTCACGGTCAGCGATGCGGCCATGGGCACCGTGAGCGAGACCACTGTCAATGGCAGCGGCGCTTCCGCCGTGTTCACTTCGTCCGGCAAGACCGGCGACGTGACGATCGACCTAATCAGCGGCGGCAAGACGGTCGGTTCGACCATCCTGCATGTGCAGGAGCCGGACGCCCTTTCGTTCGCGTCGAGTGAAGTCAACCTCAACTATAACGACGTCAGCGACCTTGGCTTCCGGGCGACCTATCAATCCGAACAGGTCCATCTCAAGGACGGCGACATCAACTGGGCCATCTCCGACCCGGATGCAGGTTCGTTTGCGAACAACCGGTTCGCCGTCACGAGCAACGTGAAATACTCCGGCAGCCCGACCGTCACCGCCACGCGCGGCGACCTGAGCGCCACAGTTACCGTGAATATCGGCATGGAGCCGACCATGATCCTCGACGGCGGCGATGAGGACCCGTGGGATTATTCCACCATCGGCACGACCGTCGAAAGCTTTGGCGGCATGGCCTCCAATGCAGTCGCGACCTATCACTATGCCGACCGCGGCGGCGTCGTCAAGGGCTCCATCGTCTCCGATACCGCCGAGGAATATGCCGACATCGTCCGCTTCGGTCATAAGGCCATCAAGCTGGAATATGACTGGACCGGTCTCACCGGTACCGATGGTGCCTGTCTCGGCCTTGGCGACAATCTCGCCATTGACGGCACGCCGACAGCGCTTGGTGTCTGGGTCTATATTCCCGAGGGAGTCCCTGTCCCGTGGCTGCGTGCCCAGATCGCCACCAGTACAAATAATGGCCAAAGCTGGACGAACGCCTATGTCAATTTCAGCAATGGCAGCGCGGGGAGCGGCGAGGGGCTGAAGACCGGCTGGCAGTATCTTGAGGCTGATCTGACTCAGTACGCCGGTGCCCTGATCCGCGCCAACAGCGGCATGCTGTTCCGTGCGATGGTCACTACCGGCGGCATCGGCTGGTACACCACCGACGGCGTTAAGCTCGACAAAGGCGACCTGAAGGGCTACATTCTTCTCGATAATTTCTGCGTCGTCTACGGCGCAAACAATCAGGACGTCACAGCTCCGGTCGTGACCTCCATCCAGCTCGTCAACGACGACGGCACCAAGACAGAGCTCGAGGACGGCATGACCCTCCACTCCGACAAGCTCCGCTTTTTCGTCACCTATCACGACAGCGAGGAGACCGATCCCTACGCCACCGGCGTGGAATCCGCCTACTTCTACTTCGACGGCACCTACCGGGGAACGTATGACCGGGACAACCTGGGCAGCACCTCCGGTCTGATGCACTTCGGCAACGGCCTGCACTCCATCACGTTCTACCTGAAGGACGGCTACGGCAACGTAACCCGCGAGACCCGCTACTTCACCGTCGAGGCCGAAAAGCCGGACGTGCCGAACATTGCGCTGAACACGCTGGGTGTTCCCACCGTCGGCAAAACGTGGCAGCTGGCGCTGGAGAGCGATGATCCCGCTTCCATCACCTCTCTGACGGCAACCATCTCCGTCACGCGCAGCTATCCCGTTACAAACGCCACCTTCCCCGAGGGCGTGACGGGCAGCTGGAGCTACGATCCCTCCAAGGGCGTCGTCTCCGTGGAGATCACCACCATTGACCACGCGAAGTATACGGCCGGTGCGCTGGCCACGGTCGACATTCCCATCCCCACCTCCGTCACAGAGGGCAGCAGCATCAACGTGCAGGTCACGAAGGGCTCCTACGGCTGCAAGCAGACGGAGGGCCTCGATATCAGCGACCTGAACCAGTATGCGACCGGCTTCACCACGCCCGTTGCAAATTACCCGATTGAGGCCATGTACCGCATTACGGCGGAGACCGCCGTAGCAGGCAGCAAGGCCACCGCGACCGTGACCGTCGTGCGCGACGGCGCTGCGGCAGCCGGTGTCAGCGTCTATGCCAATGACGTCCTGCAGGGTCAGACCGACGAGAACGGCCGGATCGACATCTCCGGCCTGACGGCAAGCGAGGGCAGCGTGAACCTGCGCGCCGAGGACGCCGAGGGCAACTGCTCCTATCAGATCACCCTGTTCAGCTACAACGCCGTGGGCGACGAGACCGGCGCACCATACAATATCATCTACGCCCTCTCCCCTGCCGCAGACGGCAAGACCATCACCTGGATGAGCGACCCGCGCCACAGCGCCGCTGCCGCCGTAGCAGAGCTTTCCACCAGCGCAGATCTGAGCGAAGCCACGCAGATCGAGGGCACGAGCCGCCTGATCTCCTACTCCGGCAGCAAGCAGATCAACCGCGTGAACGGCGTGACGCTGAGCGGCCTCACCGCAGGCGCGACGTATTACTACCGCGTCGGCGACGGCACGGTCTGGTCCGCCATCCGCAGCTTTACCGTCCCGGCAGCCGGGAAGCAGACCCGCTTCTTCCTGCTGGCGGACATTCAGGAGGAGGCCGCACTTGAGGGCATGGTCCGCATCGCCGATCATCTGGCCGGGCAGTATCCCTTCGGCGTTCAGCTCGGCGACGCCGTGGACAATGTCCGCTACTACAACCAGTGGGACGACGCCCTGAAGCTCTTCACGCTCGACGGCATCCGCGACACCGATGTACTCCACGTCATCGGCAACCACGAGGCAGACGACAGCGGCAACGGCGCCATCGCTGCCAGGAGCGTGTTCGGCGTTCCCGCCGCCTGGTACTCCGTGGAGCGCGGCGACGTCTACATCGCCGTCCTGAACCACACCTCCGACAAGGACACCCTGCAGCAGTTCGCACAGTGGCTGATCGAGGACGCTGCGAAGACGAGCTGCACCTGGAAGGTGCTGGTCACGCACGTCCCCGCCTACTATACCAACCCCACCGGCGGCGGCGAGATCTATCAGCAGTATCTGCCCGCAGCCTGCGACGCAGCCGGGATCGACTTCTACTTCTCCGGCAATGACCACAGCTACGCCCGCACCGCTCCCTTGACGGCCGGTCAGGTGGATGAGAAGGGCACCGTGTACTACATCTGCGGCTCCACCGGCGGTAAGTCCTACTCCATCGTGGATAATAAGGACTTCCACTTCGAAAAGGCCACGCTCGACTTCGAGAGCATCTATGTCGACGTCACCGCCGACCGCTTCCAGGCTACCGTTACAGCGTATAATGTGGCAGAGGACGGAAGTAAGACCGTGCTGGATCAGTACAGTAAAAGGAAGACCCCGCTGTGCGAGAATGATGAACACACATACGATTACGACAGCGACACGGATATCCTTTCCTGTGAGGTCTGCGGCTACGAGACCGGCGCGAAGGAAAGCGCCTACCCCGGCTGGGCGAAGGATACGAAGACGGGAAGAATGCGCTATTTTGCTGGTGGAAACTCCGTGACTGGTGTTTTGGTGCTCACGGAAGGTACATATTCCTTTGATCAAGATGGCCTTACCTATCAGGGCGAATATGTTATCTGCGGTGAAACGTGCCAGTTTGAAAATGGTCAGTTTGTTCGCTGCACAACTGCTGACCTGATCGATGCAGGTCTGTGCGGCGAGACGGCCAATTATGTTCTTTACCGCGATGGTAAGCTCGTTGTCGGCGGTTATGGCGATATGGTAGACAATACTCCGAAACGTGCTCCCTGGGGTAACTACAGGTATTATATTAAGCACATCCTGATCGGCAATGAAATCACTGCAATTGGCAAATTCAACTTCTTCCAGTGCAGCAGGCTTGAAAGCGTGTCTTTTGCGGAAAATATCAAGCTTGCACGTATCGGTTGGGGTGCTTTCGGCTACAGCAGCCTGCCTTCCATCACGATCCCTGATTCCGTTACACAGATCGATGGCTACGCATTCTACTATTGCTCCAAGCTGTCCAGTGTGGAGATCAGTGAAAACAGCAAGCTAGCCAGAATGGGCGAAAGCGTATTCAAGGCCGACGCAAAACTGAAATACCTGTATATTCCTGACGGCACGAATAATATTGGCTGGGGTATCTTCGAGGGAGCTGGCAATAATGTAACTGTGTCCGTTGCTGCAAATTCCTATGCGCAGGCCTATGCTGAGAAATATGGTATCTCCTATGAAACAAGAACACCCAAGCCCACAGTTGTGGCCTCCGGCAGTTGCGGTGAGAACACCGCGTGGACTCTGAACTCTGAAGGCGTTCTGAGCGTCACAGGAAACGGCCCCATGTCGGACAATAATACAAATCACGCTCCTTGGGAAGCATACAAGTATCAAATCAGACAAGTCGTAATTGGTAAGGACATCACCTATATTGGCAAGTTCAACTTCTTCCGGTGTAGCAGACTGGAAACCGTGACCTTCGAGGAGGGCACAAAGCTCGAGCGTATCGGTTGGGGTGCCTTTGGCTACAGCAGTCTGCCTGCTATCACCATTCCTGACTCTGTTACCCGGATCGACGGCTATGCATTCTACTATTGCTCCAAGCTGACCGGTGTTGCGATCAGTGAGAACAGCAAGCTGGAAAGCCTTGGCGAATATGCATTTAAAGCCGACACCAAAATGACCTCTCTGTACATTCCTGACGGCGTTACAAAGATCGGCTCCGCGATTTTCAAGGATGTCACCGGCGTAACGCTCTCCGTGGCAGAGAATTCCTATGCACAGGCCTATGCGGAAAAGTACGGCATTGCTTATGAAACACGGAAAGCGAAGTTGACTGTTGTCGCTTCCGGCACTTGCGGAGAGAACGCCGCATGGACGCTAGACTCTGAGGGTGTTCTGAATATCACCGGGGACGGTCCCATGGCGGATAACAACACAAACCAGGCTCCTTGGGAAGCATACAAGTATCAGATCAAGCAGATTGTCATTGGAAAGGGCATCACCTATATCGGTAAATTCAACTTCTTCTGGTGTAATAAGCTTGAAACTGTGACCTTTGAAGAGGGCTCGCAGCTTGAACGCATCGGCTGGGGTGCCTTCGGCTACAGCAGCCTGCCTCAGATTGCCATTCCCGACAGTGTGACCCGTTTGGAAGGGTATGCCTTCTACTATTGTTCCAACCTGTCCAACGTTGAGATCAGTGAGAGCAGTTGTCTGACCAGCTTGGGTGAATGCGTATTCAAGGCAGATACAAAGCTGACGAGCCTGTACATTCCTGACGGCATGAATAATATTGGATGGGGTATCTTTGAAAATGCCATCGCGAATGTTACGCTGTCAGTAGCAGAAAGCTCCTATGCTCAGACCTATGCCGAAAAGTATGGCATCGCCTATGTAACAAGAACCGCTAGGCCAGCAGTCGTTGCCTCCGGCTTCTGCGGTGAGGACGCTGCATGGGTTCTGACTTCTGACGGTGTGCTGAAGATCACTGGCAGTGGCCCTATGGCGGACAATGAGACAAACCATGCCCCTTGGGAAGCATGCAAGTATCTAATCAAGCAAGTCATGATTGGTAAAGACATCACCTATATTGGTAAGTTCAACTTCTTCTGGTGCAATAGACTCGAAACTGTAACCTTTGAAGATGGCTCGCAGCTCGAGCGCATCGGCTGGGGTGCCTTTGGCTACAGCAGCCTGAAAACAATTGCCATTCCTGACAGTGTTACCAGATTGGATGGGTATGCCTTCTACTACTGCACAAAGCTGAATGAAGTAGCGATCTCTGAAGGCAGCAATCTTGAAAGCATTGGAGAATACGCATTCAAAGGCGATACTGCGCTCCTCAGCCTGTATATTCCCAACACTGTAACAGAAATTGAAGACCGCATTCTGCAAGATGCGCTTAATATCGTGTTGTCTGTAGCAGCAAACTCCTACGCGCAGGCTTATGCTGAAAAGCTGGGCTATACCTACACCGTTCGTGGTACAACTGATGCAGCACAGCTGGAAACAATGGTAACCGAATTGAGCATTATTCCTGTTGACGATGAACTGGAAGAATTTCAAGTTCTGTTTCTGTCCGAATTGGACGACAGTAACTCGTAATCCGAGTTTACTCTCACAATTTAGAGGTCAATCCTGTCAGCAAACACCATCCGGAGGGCTGCACAATTGTGCAGCCCTCCCACACGGCATTTTACAAGAACTCCAAAGGAATGAGATTTCATGCAAGCTATTCAGCAACAGGAACGCGGTTCTCTATACCGTAGGGATATCCTATGCCTTTTAACCATCTTTATTTCCAGTATGGATTTTTTAGGCATTGGCGGCGATTTCCTTGCAATATTCCTGCTCGCCTATTTGATCTTGCATATTCGTCATATTGTAATAACGCAGCAAGCCATACTTCTTGCTCTGTTCTCAATTTTCTATTTCATATTCTACAGCTATCATAACAGCTTCGTATTTGCCGACCTACTTAAATACCTCGTCATGCCTTGGGCTTGCTACCTGGTCGGCAGCCACTTCATCAGGAATTCCCCTAACAGAAACTTACTACTGTTGATGATCATAAGCATCTCAGCTGGTTTCTTTCTGCATGGTACCCTTAATGTTGTGTCTTATCAGTTCTTTCATCGCGTTGATGAGCGATATGCTCGACTAGCTTACGACTTTTGGCATAAGAACTATCTGTCCGTCACAGCGCAGGGGCTTCTGTTTCTTTTCCCTGCTGCCATTTCAATCGGCCTGCTCTTTTTCGGTGATCGAAAGTGGACTATTCCGTCCCTACTTGTCCTGTCTATCTCACTCTATAACGCTATACAGCAGGCATATCGCGCTTTTTTCTTTGTCTCCGGATTGCTTATAGTCGGGATTCTGATATATATTTTGTTCACAGCTAAAATATCGCTCAGGCGTCGACTCCATATCATTCTTGGCGCTGTTATCCTATTTTTGATCGTTCTCATAGTTTGGCAAGCAGATATTGCTCATTTGAAAAGCATGTTTGTTTCGACACGACTTTATCGGCGCATCACACAGGGTGATCTGCTAAATGCCGGTGGGCGCATCAATATCTGGAAAAGCTTTTTTGATAATTGGTTGCGCTATCCATTTGGTTCCAATAATCAATTTGTTCTGTATGGCGGGCAAACATATGCGCACAATTTCTGGCTGGACATTTACCGTGTTGCTGGAATACTCCCTTTCATTTTCTCGATATCAGCAACAATTGACGAAATAATCATACTGTTTCGCTTTGGCAGATTGCATACAGATCGTAGCATCAGCCCTATCGCTTTCTGCTTTACGTCAGCAGCAATCATAAATTTTATGGTCGAACCGATCTATATTGCAAACCCGTACATCTATTATTTCTTTCTTATGATCCAGGGTGGAATTAACGGTGCAATGCACCAGAGCAAATCGGAGGTCACCCCATGAACCTCATTTTTCTCTCCAATTTCTACAACCATCATCAGGGGCCGCTATGCCGTGCACTGGCTGCCCAAGACGGCGTCTCGTTCCGCTTTCTGGCCTGTGGAACGATCTCACTGGAGCGGCGCGCGATGTGGGGCGAGATCAGGGATCTTCCGGATTTTGTTGTCACGCCGCGTACCCCGGCAGAATGGGTCGTGGCCTCCCGCGAGATTTTGGAGGCAGATGCCGTAATTGTTGGCTCTGCGCCGCAAATTCTGCTGCGGGAACGCCTGCGGGAAGGAAAGCTGATCCTGCGCTATCAGGAACGCCCTCTGAAAAACGGCTTGGCGCCCCTGAAATTCCTGCCGCGAATGATAAAGTGGCACCGTTGGAATCCCTCTAACAAGCCGGTGTATCTTCTGTGCGCCAGTGCCTATGCCGCCGGGGATTACGCAAAAATGGGATTATTCCGCGGGAAGTCCTACAAATGGGGATACTTTCCTGCTGCACTTCCCTATGATACGGAAACACTGCTCCCCCAAAAAGAGCCGGGCAGTATATTCTGGGCGGGCCGCTTGCTGGATTTGAAGCACCCGGATGATGCAATCCGGCTTGCGGCTCGGCTGCGGGATGCAGGCTATTCGTTTTCTCTGCGTATAGCGGGAAGCGGGACATTGGAACCGAAGCTGCGTGGAATGATCGCACAATATGCTTTGGAATCTCAGGTCTGCCTTCTGGGTAGCCTGTCACCGGAGCAGGTGCGCCGGGAAATGGAACGCAGCGCAATATTTCTGTTTACATCGGATCGGCACGAAGGCTGGGGCGCTGTGTTGAACGAGGCCATGAACAGCGGCTGCGCAGTCGTTGCCAGTGACGCAGCCGGCTCGACGCCCTATTTGGTCGAGAATAGCGTAAATGGCTGTGTCTATCGCGCTGGGAATGGGAATGAACTATACGAAAATGTCGTACGATTGTTGGAACAGCCATCTACACGGGAAGCAATGGGCAAACATGCCTATGAGACCATCACAAACACCTGGAATGCTCAAGAAGCCGCCCGTCGGCTGGTCGATTTGATCCGGGCCATTTCAGAGGGGGTTCCGTCCCCCGAACTCTATTTGGAAGGGCCGTGCAGCCGCGCTTAGCCACTGCTGGCATATATCGCAAATATGAAAGTATCTTTTTTCAGCCGACGTGCCGCCAAAAACGCGGGCTGGCTGGTCGCAGGTAGAATCCTGCACATGGCACTGGCCTTTCTGGTCAATCTGCTCACTGCACGCTATTTGGGGCCGAGTAACTATGGTCTGGTCAACTATGCCGCCCTGTATACCGCCTTTTTCACATCCTTTGCCACTCTGGGGTTGAGTTCACTCCTTTTGAAGGACTTTATGGATGACCCGGAGGGTGCCGGAACTACAGTTGGAACGGCGATCGCAATGCGGCTGCTGTCCAGTACGCTGTCTGCGGTCAGCATTCTGGCCATAGTGGCCGCTGTGGACCGTGGAGAGCGCTTGACCATGACCGTGGTAGCGCTTTACAGCATGTCCCTGATCTTTCAGGCGTTTGATACCATTCAGTACTGGTTTCAAAGTCGGCTGGAGTCCAAATACGCAACGATTGCCACATCGGTTGGGTATATCATCGTCTCTTTCTACAAAGTACTCCTTCTGGTTTTGGGCAAGGACGTTCGCTGGTTTGCCATCTCCAACACAATCGATTATGCCGTAGCAGCCATTGTATTTCTGGGGCTGTACAAGTGGCGGGGCGGTCCCCGTCTGCATATTTCGCCTGCAAAGGGGCGCGCCCTTCTGCGCCAGAGCGGGAGCTTTATTCTCTGCGGCCTTATGGTGTCCGTCTATAACTGTACAGACCGCTTTATGCTCAAGCATCTGCTGGATGAGGCCTCCGTTGGCTACTACGCCACGGCTACCAGTCTGGCTACCGTGTGGACCTTCGTCCTGTCGGCAATCATTGATTCGATCACGCCCGGTATCATGCAGGCCCATCGGACGGATCGAGCGCAGTTCGTCCGGCATAACCGGCAGCTGTATGCCCTTGTTTTCTATCTTTCTGTTGCCGTCTCCGCCGTGATCACGCTGCTTGCACGACCGGCTGTCAGCCTGCTCTATGGGGAAGCGTACCTTCCGGCTGTCAGACCGATGCAGGTCATTACATGGTACACCGCATTCTCTTATCTGGGCGTGGCCCGCGGCGCGTGGGTGGTATGCGAAGGAAAGCAAAAATACCTGACACCGCTTTATATCGGCTCCGCGTTGGTGAATGTGGCTCTGAATTTTCTGCTGATTCCCTGCTGGGGCGCAACAGGTGCTGCCGTTGCCTCCCTGCTGACGCAAATATCTACAACGTTCGTATTTCCGCTTCTCCTACGTCCGCTGCGTCCCAATGGGCTGCTGATGTGTCAGGCAGTCCTGCTGCGTGATGTGTTTCCAAAGCGAAAGAAAACCGATAATTCGCAGAGAAAGGCATGCTGATTATGTCAAGATTTGAAAACAAAGTCCTCCTCATCACGGGCGGCACCGGCTCCTTCGGCCATGCGGTTCTGGACCGCTTTCTGACCACGGACATCCGCGAGATTCGTATCCTCTCCCGCGACGAGAAAAAGCAGGACGACATGCGCCATGCCTATCAGCTGGCCTGTCCCGCCTGCGCGGAGAAAATCAAATTCTACATCGGCGATGTGCGGGACTACCGCTCCATCGCCCCAGCCTTCCGGGGCGTGGACTATGTGTTCCACGCCGCCGCCCTCAAGCAGGTGCCCTCCTGCGAATTTTTTCCCATGGAGGCCGTCAAGACCAATGTGATCGGCTCCAACAACGTCATTGATGCCTGCGTGGAAAACCGGGTCAAGAAGGCGATCTTTCTCTCCACCGACAAGGCCGCCTATCCCATCAACGCCATGGGCATGTCCAAAGCTATGATGGAAAAGAACGTCATCGCCCGGTCGAAGCAGATGCTGGCAGACGATCCCGTGCTTTGCCTGACGCGCTATGGTAATGTCATGGCCTCCCGCGGCTCAGTCATTCCGCTGTTCTGCGACCAGATCGACGAGGGAAAACCGCTGACCGTCACGAATCCCAATATGACTCGCTTCATGATGACGCTCAGCGACGCCGTCGATCTTGTCCTTTACGCCTTCGAGCACGGCGAGCAGGGCGACCTGTTCGTGCAGAAGAGTGATGCTTCTACCATTGGCGTGCTGGCCAAGGCGGTGCAGCAGCTGTTCGGCGACACCGGCACGAACATCGAGACGCTGGCACAGGCTGTTCTTGAGCTGAAGCAGTCCGAGCTCGGCGTGCAGACCATCGGCACGCGCCACGGGGAAAAGCTCTTTGAGGTACTCGTGACCTCGGAGGAAATGCTGCGGGCGGAGGACCTTCCCGGTTTCTTCCGCATCCACGCCGACAGCCGCGATCTGAACTACGACAACTATTTCTCCAAAGGAAGCGCGGAGCTGTCTCAGATCGAACCGTACACCTCCCATAACACCCAGCGGCTGGACCTGGATGGTATGAAGCGCCTGCTGCAGAAGCTCAAGCTCTTTGGAGGAAATTGCTGATGAACATTCTTGTCAC